>JGI25382J43887_10001189_pt1 | contig 10301 bp, 5 predicted proteins | sample GraSoi013_1_40cm_3_FD_43887 | JGI IMG/M metagenome (IMG submission 43887) | reverse complement strand
GGCCGGCCGCGCGCGATGGTGCTGAGCGGCATCGCCCTGTTTCATTCCGCGGGGCACATGGGCGAGGCGACGACCGTCCGCACCGCCGGAGGGTTCGGCACGGGCGTGTGAATAGCCCGATGGGTCGCGTAGGCCCGCCGGCATCGCTCGGGCAGACCAATCTCGCCAAGGTCGCGACCGGCAAAGCGCGCGGGGCAGGTCTCGGAGAGGTCGAGCGCCGGCGCGCCGCAGTCGAACAAAAGAGCCTGGTGGCCGGGCAGCGTAAGCCCCGAACACAGTTCGCAAGTGTGGGCGGCCAGTGGGCGCGCAGCGTCCGACTGAAGACTGATACGCTCTAGCCTCTGGCGCATACAGGCCGGATTGCCTCACAATTGCGGCAATGGACCACGACACCCTCGATCGGCTCAGGCAGACTCACGCCGCTTGGCGGCTGCTCGCCTCGGACCATGCACCGCTCATCCTGGCCTTTCTGGCACTCGCGTTCATCCAGCCCAATCGCCGGGCCATTCCAGCTCCGGAGCTGGTAGCGCATCTGGACACCTACCTGGACCAACTACGCGAGAGCCACGGGGAGGAACGCTACCCGAAGAGTGCGCGCCAGTACCTGGAGGATTGGGCTTCGCCTGAGCGGGCCTGCCTGCGCAAGTACTACCCGAAGTCTGGTGAGGACGCGGAGTTCGATCTGACGCCAGCCGCCGAGAAGGCGATCGATTGGATCCAAGGCCTCAGGCCGCAGCAGTTTGTGGGCACGGAGTCGCGCCTCTTGACCCTTTTCCACCTGCTGCGCGATCTGGCGACCGGGGCGCAGGACGATCCGGTCGCGCGCATTCAGGAGCTCGAGCGGCGCAGGGTTGAGCTCGAGTACGAGATCGAACGCGTGCGCACAGGTCAGGCGGCTCCGCTTGACACGACGCAGGTGAAGGAGCGCTATCTTCAGGTCGAGGACACGGCGCGCCACCTGCTGGGCGACTTCCGGCAGATAGAGGAGAACTTCCGCGGGCTCGACGCGCAGACGCGCGAGCGAGTCGCAACTAGTGCGCAGCCCAAGGGTGTGCTGCTGGGAGAGATCTTCGGCGAGACGGACCACATCCGCCGCTCAGACCAAGGTAAGAGCTTCGACGCTTTCTGGGAGTTTCTGATGTCGCCGGCGCGCCAGGACGACCTGCAGGCGTGGTTGCGCAGAATACACGAGCTGCCAGCGGTGCGAGAACTCTCGCAGGAGGAGTTCGTGCGCAATATTCCATTCCTGCTTCTCGACGCCGGCGAAAAGGTCCACGGCACGCACGCCCAACTCGTCGAGCAGCTGCGACGTTTCGTGGACGATCAGGCTCACCTCGAAAACCGACGCATCCTCGATCTCATCCGCGAGATCGAAACACACGCCCTCCGCCTGAGAGCCGATCCGCCGTCTGTGCCCGGGTTCGCCATGCTCGACGCGCTGGCCCCTGAATTCGGCCTGCCCCTGTGCCGTACGCTCTATCGTCCGCCCCGCAACCCCGTTCTCGATCTCGGAACAATCGAGGAGGGCGATGCCGAGCTGGACCTGGGCGCGCTGTTCGCGCAAACCGCGGTGGACGAGAAGCTGCTGCGCGGGCGCATTGCGGAACTACTGCGTAGCCGCTCTCAGGTGACGCTCGCCGAAGTCACTTCGGCCTTCCCGCCCGAGCACGGTCTGGCCGAAGTCGTCGCCTACCTGAGAATCGCGGGAAACGAAGGCGCGGCGGTGGATGAGTCCGTGACGGAGACGCTGGTGATCCCGCCCAGCGGCGAGAGGGCGGAGAAGCGCGTGCGCCTGCCGCGTGTGATCTTCACGGAGTAAGCGCATTGGAAGCAGGACAAGGCAACGAGCTTCCGTCGATCTTGGTCGGCCTCCTCAAGGGGGTCATGTACCGCGAGCAGGCATCAACGCTCTGGCGCGATCTCCTGAACCTGCAGGGCGCAGCTCGAGACTATCTCCGACTGCTTAGCCTTGAGCTCATCATCGATGAAGCAGAGGGTTACGCCTACCTACAGCAGAGCGACGCGGGTGCGCCCGCCGTGGACGAAGAGGCGCCGAGGCTTATCCCGCGCCGCCCGCTTAGCTATCCCGTGAGCCTGCTCTTGGTGCTGCTGCGCAAGCGCCTCGCCCAGCACGACGCCCAGGGGGGCGAGACGCGGCTTGTACTCTCGCGCGAGCAGATGGTCGACATGATGCGCACCTTTCTAGTCACGAGCACCAACGAGGCGAAGGTTGAAGACCAGATCGCCCGTCACATCACGCGAGTCGAAGAGCTCGGCTTTCTGCGGAGTATGAAGGAGGATGAGGACCTCTACGAGGTCCGCCGCATCCTGCGAGCCTTCGTGAACGCCGACTGGCTCGCCGAGCTTGAGGCGGCCTACCGGGACCATGCACAACGGCTCGAGTGAGACCCTGCCGCCGGGCTTCAGGCTGGCACGCTTAGAGGTGTTCAATTGGGGCACATTCCACGCGCGCGTCTGGAGAATCGAGTCCGGCGGCGAGAACGCGCTGCTCACTGGCGACATTGGCTCGGGCAAGTCCACGTTGGTGGACGCGCTTACCACGCTGCTCGTTCCACCGCGTAAGATCACCTACAACAAAGCGGCGGGCGCCGAGGCCCGAGAGCGCTCCCTCTACTCCTATGTGCGGGGCGAATACCGCAGCGTCTCGAATGAGCTGACTGGTGGTGCTCAAGCCCAGTCATTGCGCGGCGACAACAGCTACAGCGTGATCCTTGGCGTGTTCGCCGACCAGGTCGCCGAGCGCCAGGTGGCACTCGCCCAGGTCTTCTGGACGAAGGAAGGCGAGCGCAACCCGGACAGGCTCTATGTCGTCTCGAGTGACAAGCTCACCATCACAGAAGATTTCACGGGATTCGGCGAGGACATCCAGAACCTTCGAAAACGCCTGCGCGGGGACCGGCGCGTCGCGCTGTTCGACAGTTTTGAGGAGTACAGCTCGCGCCTGCGCCGCGAGCTGGGAGTGCCACACCCCCAGGCGCTTGACCTCTTCTACCAAACGGTCTCGATGAAATCGGTCGGCAACCTCACCGAGTTCGTGCGTCGGCACATGCTCGAGCCCGACGATACTGACGACCGTATCCGCGCTCTGATCGCCAATTTCGAGAATCTCAATCATGCGCACGATGCTGTTGTGCGGGCGCGGGATCAGATTGGGCGCCTCGCGCCGCTCGCAGCTGACGGAGAGCGCCTCGAAGCGCAGGAGGCGCACGTCGCGGCGCTGCGGCGAGCGCGAGAAGCGCTCGCTGCTTGGTTCGCTGGGCATCGCGCAGGGCTGCTCGAAAAGCAGATCGAGCAACTGGAATTCGATAAGAAAAAATGGGAGCAGCAACTCGAAGCGCAGCGGACACGCCTGGAAGAGCTGTCTCGCCGGCGAGCCGAGCTGCAGGCGGCGATCGAGCGACAGGGCGGCGGGCGCATCCGCGAGATCGACGCGGCTATCGCTCAAAAGCAAACTGAGCGGGAGCGCCAGCGTACGGACGATGAGGACTACAGGCGCCTCTGTACCGCGCTCTCGGTTAAGCCAGGTACTACGCTGGAAACCTTCCTCGGCTCTACACGTGCCGCACAGTCCCGCCGCGGGGAAGTCGAGGTGGAGAAGCAGCAGCTAGATCGCCTGGCGATCGACAAGGCGGTCGAGTTGAAGAGCGGCAGCGATCGCGATAAGGGACTCTCGGACGAGATCCACTCTCTGGAAAGCCGCGCGAGCAATATCCCTGCTGATAACATTCGGATCCGGGCGGCGCTCGCAGAAGCCCTCGGCGTCAATCCCGAGGACCTGCCCTTTGCCGGCGAGCTGCTCCACGTGCGCACGGAGGCGAGCGCCTGGGAAGGTCCGATCGAACGCTTGCTGCATGGCTTCGCGCTGAATCTGCTCGTGCCTGAAGCGCTTTATGCTCAAGTCAGCTACTACGTGGATCGAACGCATCTGCGAGGACGGCTCGTCTATCTGCGGGTGCGCGACGAACCCCAGCGCGGGACCGTGAGATCGGTTTCGCCGCAGTCTGTGGTACGCAAGCTTTCCATCAAGCCTGACAGCGGGTTCTATGCATTCCTTGAGCGTGAGCTTGCTGACCAGTTCGACTACGCCTGCTGCGAGAACCTCGAGGAGTTCCGGAGGCTGCCGCGCGCGCTCACCCTGAACGGTCTCATCAAGGCGAATGAGCGCCGCCACGAGAAAGACGACCGGCATCGGATCGAGGATCGCTCGCGCTATGTGCTCGGCTGGGACAACCGGGCGAAGCTGAAGGCGCTCCGCAGCGAGCAAAACGAGCTTCGGCGCCGCCTGCTTGCTATCGAGACGGAGCGTGATCAGCTGGACAGCCGGCGCCAAACACGCGAACAGGAGCTGCGGGCCGCCGAGCGGCTACTCGAGCTCAAGGAGTTCTCGCGCATCGATTGGCGTGTTACAGCCGCTGCGATCCAGAGGCTCGAAGACGAGAAGCGTGCGCTGGAGGATTCCGACGACCAGTTACGGACGCTCCGTACACAGCTTGCGCAGCTCGACGGGGAATATAGAGACGCAGATCGACGAAGGGAGGAAACCAGCGGGCGGCAGGGGAGCACACTCGATCGGCTGAATGGGGCGCAGAATGACTGCCGGGCCGCGCGGGCGGAGGAAGCTCTGCTCTCCGAATCCGAAAGGAATGCCAACGCACCACTGCTCGACGAGTGGCGGCGGGAGGTGCTGGGCGATGAGGCCCCGGAACTGCGGTCCCTCGAATCCCAGCAGCGGCGCATCCGAGACGCATTGCAGGCGAAAATTGACGCCGACGACAAGGCGGCGCAGCGCCTGAGGGAAAGAATCGTCGAGCAGATGCAACGCTACAAGACCACCTACCCGGCCGAGACAGCGGAGATGGACGCCCGCACCGAGGCGCTGCCGGAGTACCGCCGACGGTTGCAAGCGCTCCGCGAGGACGACCTGCCGCGCTTCGAGACGAGATTCAAGGAACTGCTTAACAAGGAGACCATCAACAGCATGGCCGCGTTCCAGGCGCATCTGCAGAAGCGCCGCCACGAGATCAACGAGAGAATCCGCGTCATCAATGCTTCGCTCGCCAGCATCGAGTATGACCGCAGCCAGGGCACCTACATCGAACTAGTGAGCCTGGCCTCCCCCGACGCGGAGGTGCGCGACTTTCAGACGGATCTGCGTGACTGCATCAGCGGCGGCAACGAGAACGGCGAGCTGTACACGGAGCACAAGTTCCTCCAGGTCAGGGCACTAGTCGAGCGGCTGAACGGACGACAGGGGCAGGCGGATCTGGACGCGCGCTGGAGGACGAAGGTCACCGATGTTCGCAACTGGTTCGAGTTCGGCGCGAGGGAACGCTGGCGCGCCGATGGCGCGGAGCGCGAGTTCTACCGCGACTCCTCGGGCAAGTCTGGCGGCCAGAAGGAGAAGCTTGCCTATACTATCCTCGCGGCCGCTCTCGCCTACCAATTCGGCCTGGGCGATATGCACTCCCGGAAACGACACTTCCGCTTCGTGGTGATCGACGAGGCCTTCGGTCGTGGATCGGACGACAGCACCAGATATGGGCTCGAGCTCTTCAGGACGCTCGACCTCCAGCTCCTGATAGTCACGCCTCTGCAGAAGATCGCGGTGATCGAGGACTACATCTCGGCCGTGCACTTCGTGCACAACGAAGCCGGGTCAAACTCGATGGTCCAGAACCTGACAATCGAGGAATATCGCGCGCGGAAGCAAGAGTTCCTCGCCGCTGCATCAGCATGATCTCCCCGGAGGAAATCCACGCCCGGGCGCGAAGGCTCTGGTCCAGCGGCGATGTCCTGCGTGCCTGGCTCGGTGCAACGGAGCTATTTCCCTACTCGCTTCCGTTTCGTAGGCCTTCTGCGCACGACTGGCTCGAACGCTTCGCCGAGCTGCGCGCCGAGATCGAGCGGCTGGAGGCCGCGAGTAAGGCAAGGCTCGGGGTTGGCTACGCAGTTGCGTTCAGAGAGGTTGTGCACCAGAAACTGGGGCGTCTGAGGGTGCCCGTGAGCATCGTGTTCGAGACCGCCGAGGACGTCGCCGCGTGTGCCGGGGAGAGTCCGAAGCTGCGGCGCTTTATCCAGGTCGCGCAAACCATTCGGTCCGGCGAGCCGGACCTCATCGAGTGGCTAGGCGAGAGGCCGCTTCGGGCGCTCGAGTGCGATGCATCGCTGCCGCAACTATTGGCTGTCATCGGATACTTCAAGGCACATACGAAGCCGATGCGGTTTGCCCGCGAGCTGGGCATCCCAGGGGTGGACAGCAAGTTTCTCGAGGAGAACCGAGCGCTACTCGGCGAGTGGTTGGATCGAGTGCTGCCGACCGAGGCCGTCGACGCAACCGTGCGCGGCCTCGCCGATAACGGCTTCGAGCGGCGCTTCGGGTTGCGCTTTGAGGAGCCACTGATTCGCTTCCGCTGGCTCGATCGCTCTTTTATGCTCGGCGGTCGCATTGCAGACGCGACGGTGCCGCTCTCCGAGTTCATCGCGTACGCCCCGGGGTGTGAACGAGTATTCGTGACTGAGAACAAGATCAACTTCCTGACGTTGCCCGAATGCCGCTGGAGTCTCGCCGTTTTTGGTGGAGGCTATGCGATCGAGCGGCTCGAAGGTGCATCCTGGCTGGGTGATAGAACTGTTTACTACTGGGGGGATATAGACACCCACGGCTTCGCGATACTCAGCAGGCTGCGTGGCCATTGGGCGCACGTGCACTCACTTCTTATGGACCGCGAAACGCTGCTTGGCCACAAGGATCTCTGGAGCCATGAGCCGCAGGATCAAAGGTGCTTGCACGATCTCCATGCGCTCCACGAGGAGGAACGTGCTCTCTACGATGATCTGCGCGGCGACAAGTTTGGCGAGCGCGTGCGCCTAGAGCAGGAGCGGATCGACTACGCGCTCGTGCAGGACGCGGTTGCGCACATCTGCGGGCGGGGGTTCTAGCCTAGCACGTCACGCGTCCCTCAGGAGGAGGCACGTGCCCAGAAGGCGCTTGCGGCGAGGCGGGCGGCGCGGTGCACCTCGTCCTCATCCATCAGGGTTACCCGGCCGCCTTCCGCGTCGGACGTGGCGGTAGACGAGGTCGAAAACCGCCGACATGCTCGGGCTGACCCACAGCGGCGCTGGAGGCGATCATGGCGACTTTCGCCGCAAGCGAATTCCATTCGTACTACCAACTGAAGCCTTGCTCGCTCCGGGTCTACCTCCGAGCGCGAGGCGTGGCGCCCGGCGAGCCGGACGCCTACCACAAGCTCCTTGCAAGGCTCGGTGAGCGCCACGAACGTCGTCATCTCGAGGGCCTGGGCGAGCATGTGAACGCCAATGCCAGTGTCGAAGCTACGCGGGAGGCCGTCGCCAAGGAGGAGCGCGTCATATACCAGGCCGCATTGAGGGTAACGCATCCGAGGTGCGGTGACGTAGTAGGCGTGCCCGACTTTTTGATTCGAGACGGTGCCGGGTATCTTATTCGAGACTGCAAGCTCTCAAGGCGCTTCAGTGAAGACTTTCACCCCGAAATCTTCCGCCAGCTTGAGCTCTACGGATGGTTGTATGAAGAAACCTTCGGCCGGCCGCCAATCCGTCTCGAGGCTTACATGGGCGACGGCCAGCTCAGGACAGTGACGTATCAGCCCGACCGCGCGCTGGCTGCGCTCTCCTTCATCCAAGAAGTGAAGGCACTGGCCGAAGAGCCATACGACCCCATAGGCTGGTCAAAGTGTCTGGACTGTGGGTTCAGTGAATTCTGTTGGGGGCGGGCCCGAGAGCGGCGCGACGTCGCGCAGCTTCCAGGAGTCGATCAGGCCCTGGCCCGAGCGCTTCGCGTTGAGCGCATTGAAACGTACGACGACCTTTTGGCTCGGCACACTGAGGCAACCCTCGCCGAGATAAAGAAGGATGTGGGTGGGAAGCCGCGGCGCGTTGGGAACGCTGCCCCGAAGATGCTCGGACACGCGAGGGCTTACGTATCGGGTGAAATCATTAAAGTCGCCGCTGTAACACTAAAACATGTCCCAAGTCTCGTGATGTTCGATGTTGAGGGCATTCCGCCGCACCTTGAGTATTCGGAGAAGACGTACCTCTGGGGCCTGAAACTTTTTGGCGAGCGCCCTGAGCCGTACCGTCCGGCTATGGCCGACATCGGTGAGCAGGGCGATCTACCTGGGTGGGAGCGGTTCTTGGAAAACTGTAGGGCGATTCTCGCCCAGCGCGGGGACATCCCCTTCGTGCACTGGAGCCCGTATGAGCGGACCCAGATCAGGAAGTATGTCGAAAAGCATGGTGACAGAGACGGGATAGCTGCGCGCGTCATAAGTTGCCTGTACGATCTCCAACCGGTTGTGGAGGCAGCGCTGATCCTCCCGACACCGAGCTACGGCCTCAAGCTGATCGAGCGGTTTGCCGGGTACACGAGGCAACTACCCGAAGCGAGCGGCAAGTGGTCGATGGCTACGTACATCGAGGCGGTGGAGACCGAAGACCCGAGTAGGGCGGCGGCGCTGATCGGCGAGATCTCGACGTACAACGAGGAGGACTTGGACGCCCTATGGGCGGTGTACAGTTGGCTTCGCGACATGAGCTGAGTTGAGCATCGCCGGTCACCGCACAGCTATGGTCGTCTGCTCGCCGCTTGACATAGATCGCGTTGAGCTGCCTGCAGCGGCAGGATTGCAGGGTCCATCTCGCTTTTAAGCATCCTGTCGGTGAGTCGGAGGCAGGCTATCCACCTTTACGGCCTCTATCTGCAGATCCTTGAAGCGGAGGGGAGCGCGCTGTGGCAACCATTACGGTCTATCGCCTCAACAATGTCGATCTAACCGATGAAGGCAGCGTCAGGGCCGTGTTCTCACCAGAGCATCCAGTCGACGAGGTGCCGCTAAGACGCGCCGTCCCTGGTCGGCTCTTCGTTTCTCGTTCTAGCCCTCGTCTGCCCGACTGGGTTGTCTACCTTCACCAGATTACTGCGACGCCTTTGCAGCTAAGTCCTGCGGAGAGCACAGGCGCTGTGCTCTTACTCAAGACAGACAACAAAAGCAAGGCTGCATACGCCATTACGTGGGGAACAGGCCGCTTCCTGCTCAACTCGCATAAAGTTCAGGCCGATGTCGGTTTGAGGGCCGCGCTCAATCTACTTGCCGGGCGCACTTCCGAGTCTAAGCAATGGAATCCGGCGAGACTTCGTTCGATTCGCACTAAGCGCGTAGGCCAGACTACGCTAACCAGCCAGACCCAAGCGTCGCGAAAGGCCAGCATAGATGTCTTTCCATTCAGCGCGTACGCCGATCAACTTCGCCAAGTGACGGGTGCGCCGGTTGACCCAGAATTCTGGGGATCGACGATCACGGGGGGCGATTCCCTTCACGCTCGCCGTCCTGACGAAGCCGGTAAGATCATCGACTTATGCAAACGCATCGATAAAGTTCACCGATCCAAAGACTACAAGGCGCATTACGGGTGGATCGATAACGTCACTCCCATTTACGACGCGCGACTGCTTGAGCGCGTAGTGTCTGAGCTGATTCGCCGTCTACGTGCGGGCAAGACAGATACCATTGCGGTCGCGCCGCCGTCAATCATTGATTGGGAAACCGCCGCAAGTTTCGAATACCAGTGGGGAAGAGAAACGGCAGCGACGGTTGAGCCGTCCGTTGAGACGTTTCGCGACTTCGCTCAGGACCAGAGGTTGCTCGATGAGCTGTCGGTACCAGATTTGGCGACAAAGCTCAAGCTTCATGCCTTAGACGATGCAGGTGAGAGAATCGGAAGTTGGCCGCTGCTTAGATGCTTTACCGCAGAGTTCGAAGTAAGCGGAGTGTCCTACATCCTCGACGAGGGCACCCTCTCCTCAGTGGACGGTAGCTATTTCGACGGGCTGAACGCCTTTGTCAGGAAAATACCGGCGTTCCTCACAAGCCTGCCGGCGAGCAGGGCGGGTGAGAATGAGGGACCATACAACGAGCGACTGGCGTCAAAGCTCAAAGACGCAATCCTACTCGATAAGAAAACAGTTACCCGGCCGCAAGCGACTGCGGTGGAAGTGTGTGATGTCGCGCTCAAAGGCAGAAAGCTGATTCACGTCAAAAAGGGCTTGTCGTCGTCATCGCTTAGCCATCTATTCGCGCAAGGCGTAGTAAGCGCCGAGCTGCTGCATATGGATGAGGACTTCCGCGATAGCGTGAAGAAGATTCTAAACGGGAAACTCAACGGCTCGGGCGCAGGTTCACTAAGTACCTTCAAATGGCTTCATGAGTCGCCATTCGAAACAAGCCGCTGCGAAGTTGCCTACG
>JGI25382J43887_10001187_pt1 | contig 10304 bp, 9 predicted proteins | sample GraSoi013_1_40cm_3_FD_43887 | JGI IMG/M metagenome (IMG submission 43887) | reverse complement strand
TGGGGATCGCGCCCGAAGCTCAGCACGCCCGCGCGGTTGTCACCCCGACGTTGCTGCAAGATTCGTCGGACGGCGGCGGCTTCGCTGTCCAGCGCGCTCTGCACGCTCGCTGAAAGATCCGCGACAACCAGCAGCGACTGCGAAGCGGGCGTCGTCTGCACCTGGAATCCGGCCAGCGCGGCGCTCAGGAGCAGCACGATCAGCGCGCGCAGGCCGAGCGAGATCCGCGCACGCCGCGATGGCAATGGCGGCGGAAAGAAGCGCCAGATGGCGACGATGAAGACCAGCGCCAGGACGCCCGCCCCCAGAAGAATGGGGCGGGTGAGTTCAAAGCCCACGGTGGAAGGCCAGCCACTCGGCCGTCACGACGGCGAGCGCGGCGAGCGCGATCCATGGCCAGATCTCGAGCTGGCCGTGGTGGGTCGCCTGCGTGATGGTCGTTCTTGTTGGCGGCAGCGTGAGCCGATCGGGTGGTTTGAGTTGCGAGATGGGGTCCGAGAACAAATTCACGCTGAACCAGGAGCGCTCGAGCTTGCCTGCGATGGTCTGCTCCACGGTGTAGAGGCCGGTGGGATCTGTATCGGCGAACGTCGCGATCGACGCAGTGGCGAGCGCGCGGCGGCTGCCGTCCGGCCGGACGACGGATACTGCCGTTGCACCGGCTTCGGGCACGATCGTGACAGGCTCGTCCGGATGGAAGCTGTGGCTGGGGACGCTGGGCGGCAGCAGCCACTCACTCAGGTTCTGAACGAGGATGGGGAAGGCGATCCGCAGCGGCAGGTCGGACTCGTGCAGATCGAACCCGACCAGCACCTGCCGGAACGGCTCATCGCGGACCAGCACGAGGGGCGTCTGCAGGCTGCTGATGAGCGGCCTGCCAAATGTCGAATTTCGTAGGTCCTGGCTGCGGGCCACGTGGACGTCTTGCAAATCGACATTGGCCAGCAACGGATCGCCGGCGTCGACGGCACGGACGCGCCCGATCCCGACGGGTTGGCCGCCGGCTAGCGCAGACCCCGCCGGCGGATCGACCATGACGAACGGGCCATCGGGCAAGACGGCTGGAGAGAATTGATCGAAGACCGTGAGGGCGTAGGCAGCGCTCGCGCGGTACGCCGCCGGCGCGATGACGTCGATCTGCAAGTCGGTCCGCAACCGAAGGGCCTGCTCGAGGAAGACATTCCCGGGAGTCACGAGCAGAACGCGGAAGGCGCGCGGCGTGCGCGCAACGGCGGTGGCACTGTCGTCGAGCGCGAAGATGTCGCTGCCGGCGAGATGGGCCGACACGGCCGTCGCGTCGCCGGGGACCGGGAGAACCAGGTCCTGGGCCTGGCCGGCAGCCAGCGTCAGCGGCCTCACATCGAGCAGATGGCTGTCGGCGCGCCACTCGAGGCTGACCGAGCGCGGCTGCTGGCCGAAGTTCTGCACGTGCAGATAGGCGGCACGCGATTGGGCGCTGGTCCGGACGGTCAGTGACGTCAGCCCGACGTTCTCCCCAGAGGTGCCCACGCGGTGATACTCAACGGGAAACGGCAACCCGGCCGCGAATGAGGCGCGCAGCGGTTGCACGATCCCGTCGGTAAACAGGTAAGCGCGCGCGTCATCGCCCGCTCGGACCAGGCCGGCCGCCATTGCCAACGCGGCGGAAAGATCCGCCGAGCCGTTGCTCGCGGTGACCCCGTTGACCGCGCGATGCAACGTGTCGCGGTCGCCGGTCACGGACGCGACGATCCGGGCGACGGGCCCGACGGCGATCACCGTCATGCGGTCCTGCGGGCCGAGCTGGTCGATGATCGCATTGGCCTGGCGCTTCGCCACGTCGAGGCGAGACGGTACAACGTCCATCGCCTGCATCGACGCCGAAGCATCGATCAGCACGATGCTGTGGCGCGCCAGCGCCGCGCCGGCCGGCAGCGCCGGCTGCACCGCCGCCGCGACGAGAACGGCCGCCGCCAGCAATTGCAGAAACAGCAACCAGCTGGGCCGAAGCCGTTGCCAGGGGACGTTCGCCTGCCGGTCGCGGATCTGATTCGGCCACAGGTGCAGCGCGGGCACGATGCGCGTCGGCCGGCGAATTTTCAGGAAATACAGGGCGACGATCGCCGGCAGAGTCAATGCCAGGATGGCGGCTGCTGGGGCGAGGAAGCTCATCCGAGCAGTCCGAGGCGGCTGAGCGTGATCTGGACCATTTCGTCGACGGGTTCGCTGGTCGACAACCGCGCGAAGCGGAGGCCGCGACGATGCGTCGCGCGCTGAATGTCATCCGTCCGCTGGGCCAGCGCCCGCAGATAGCTGCCCTGGGTCNGTGGCGTTGCCGTGAACTCACGTTCCAGCCCCGTTTCAGCGTCCTTGAGGCGGGCATCGCCGGACCAGTCGGGAGCAATCTCCTGCGGGGCGAGGAGTTGCAGGACGGCGCCCTCTTGCTGAGCCCGCTGCAGCGCGGCGAGCGCCGGGTCGATCGACGGCTCGCCCAGGCCGTCGGTGATCAAGACGGTCATACCGGGCCGTTGACGCCCGATCGGCCAGACCAGCTTTTGGTAGTTCGTCACGCCACCGGTCGGAAGTGATTGCAGCCGCGCAAATAGNTCCGCCGCGGCGCGCCGTCCTCGGTAGGGCGCGCCACGGAGGTCGGTCCGTCGGCAAATACGGTCAGCCGCACCCGGTCGAGGGCGGCCAGCGCGACGTAGGCGATGGCGCCGGCGAGCCGCCTCGCCGTTTCGGCTTTGTTCGGCTTTCCCCAGTCCATCGAGCCACTGAGGTCGACGAAGAGACTCAGGGGCAGTTCTTCTTCGGCGACGAACAGCCGCAGCATGAAACGATCCAGGCGCGCATAGGCGTTCCAGTCAATNAGCCGAAAGTCGTCCCCCGGTGTGTAATTCCGAAAGTCCGCGAACTCGACGGACTGACCGCGGCGGCGTGACCGCCGCTCGCCNCCCATCTGTCCGCTGACGGCGCGCCGAACCTGCAGCGCCAGCCTTTCGAGCCGGCGGAGCAGGGCGGGCTCCAGCAATGCGGCCGGCGTCATGACTAAGCCCTGGCGGATTCCTTGACGGTGTGCTCCAGGATCTCCGTGATAAGCCGGTCGGCGGTCATCCCGTCGGCCTCGGCCTCGAACTGCAGGAAGATGCGATGGCGTAACGCCGGCGGGGCGACGGCACTGAGGTCGTCGAAGGCGACGTTGTACCGTCCCTCGAGCAGCGCCCGGACTTTTGCGCCGAGCACCAGGGTCTGGAGGCCGCGTGGGCTGGCGCCCCATCGGACGTAGCGGCGCACCCCGTCGAGTTCTGTGCGATCAGGATGGGTCGCGCCGATCAGGCGAGCCGCATAGAGCAGTACGTGCTCCGCGATCGGCACCTCGCGGGCGACCAGCTGCGCGGCCAGGACGGTTTGCGCGTCGGCGACGGCTCGCAGCTGCGGCGTCGACTCGCCCGTGGTCCGCCGCGCGATCTCCAGCAAGTCCTTCTCGCCGGGGAACGGCACCAGGACTTTAAAGAAAAATCGATCCAGCTGGGCCTCGGGCAGCGGGTAGGTGCCCTCGAGCTCGATAGGGTTCTGGGTCGCAAGGACGAAGAACGGCGACGGCAGCGGCCGGGTCTGCGTGCCGACGGTGACGGTGCGCTCCTGCATCGCCTCCAGCAAGGCGCTCTGCGTCTTGGGAGTCGCGCGGTTGATCTCGTCGGCCAGGACGAGATTCGCAAAGATCGGACCGGCCTGGTAGTGGAATTCGCGCCGGCCGCCCTCGTCGCCGATGACATTCGTGCCCACGATGTCCGCGGGCATCAGGTCCGGCGTGAACTGGATACGGGAGAAGCTCATCGACAGCGCCTGGCCGAGGGATCGAACCAGCACGGTCTTGCCCAGCCCGGGCACGCCTTCGAGCAGCACGTGCCCGCCGGCAATGAGCGAAATGACCGTGTCACGGACGAGGGCCTTCTGTCCGACGATCAGACGGGCGAGCTCGGTCTCGAGAGATTTNGCCAGCTCGGTGACCTTGGCGGCGTCGACGCGCGGTTCTTCGGCGATCATGATCCTCCCTGGCGTGTGACGTTACTTCGGGCCGGCTGCACTCTGCTCACCGAGTTGCGAGAAATACTGGCGCACGAGGTCGCGTTCACTGCCGGGGATGAGGCTCTGGTCGGTGGCGTCGAGCGCCGCTTGCTGGTACGCCTGGATCACCTGGCTGTACGGACTCGTCGGCACGTCCTGCCCCGGTCCGAGCGGCGTGGGATCGTTCTGCGACTGACCCGGGACGGGCTGGCCCGGGACGTAGACCCGCTCGGTGCTCTGCGCGGCCGATCCGCTGCCGCTTCCTGAGCCGTTCCCACCGTTGCCGCCGGTCCCGCCGTTGCCACTACCAGTGCCTGTGCCGCTGCCAGTGTCAGTCCCGGTGCCGTTGCCGTTGCCATTCCCGTTGCCATTGCCGCTCGCGCCGGCGCCGGGACTCGCGCCCGGCGANGCGCTGCCGCTGGCGTTGGCCTGCGCGCCCTGACCCCTGGCGTCCCGATCCGCTTGCGCGGCGAGCTCCTGCCGNGCCGCCTCCAGCCCGTTGATCGCCGAGGCGACCGCCTGGTCGGTGTTTTCTTGCTCCTGCAGGGAGTCGAGCTGGCTGGCGACGTCATCGAGGGACTGGGCCGCTGCGCTCGTGTCGCCGTTCTTTATCGCGGACGACGCCTTGCTCAGCGAGTCGCGCATCTTGCTGTTCTGCGCTTGCTGCGAGGCCTTGGCGAGCGCCTTGGCCAGCTCCTCGCGATCGTTGGGCGAGAGACTCTGTAGCTGCGCGGCGAGGTCGCGCACGGCCTGCGCCCCCTTCGCCGGGCTGCTACTGATCGCCTGGGCGGCGCTCTTCCCGGCCGCTGTTGCACTGAGCGCATTGGCGAGGTTCTGCGCGCTGCTGCTCAGGGCCGGCGTACCCGGGTCGGTCAGGGTCTGGAGCTGCTGCTCAGCCGGGGTGATCGATTCGAGGGCCTTGCGCGGGCTGTCCGCCTCTCGGATCTTCGCCGCCGCGTCCTGCAGGATCTTCTGCACCTGAGGGTCCACCGGCGTCGGCTTCGGGCTGTCGGCAATTTTCTTCTTCGCGTCCTGCACGGCCTTCGCGGCACGGGCCTGGCTCTGTCGATCCGCCTGGCGTTGCGCCAGGACCTGGTCCATCGGGTTGGGGAGCAGCGCGAGCGCCAAGGAGAAAATCGCCAACACGGCGACGACCGAGGCTTCGCCGCGGTTGACCCGAACGGGAAACGCCGTCGCCAGCCGGGCGTCAGCCGCCCGCGACAGCGCATCACGCAGCTGAATCGCATCCATCGGGCCAGACTCGCTTCGCCGCTCCCAGGCCGTGGAGAGCCGCTCCTTGAGGCCCAGGCGGAAATCCGCGAGCCGCATCAGCACGGAGGCATTTGGCGTTCGTAGCAGCCAGGCGCCAAGCGCGATGACCAGCACGATCGGGATGCCGACGGCGGCCGCGAGCGCGCGCCCCTCAAATGGCGTAAGTCGGGCAATGACCAGCACCAGGGTGATCCAGGCGAGCGCCGCCACCAACGCGTGCACCGCGTAGCGCGCGCCCCGAGCTCGTGCGGCGGCCCGGCCGAGTTCGCGGATGATCGCATCGAGAGAATTCACGTCGTTGACGGCGCCGCGGCGCGCCTCCGCCAGGGCAGGTGCCGGATGGGTGAAAGCAGCAGGGCGCCCGCGATGAGCGCGATGAGGGAGAGCACGAGCTGCATCGTCACCGTCGCCTGCCAGTATTGCCAGCCGCTGAAGAGCCCGCTCGGAATGGTCGTCCCGCGCGCCTGCACGGGGTTATACGACCGTCCGAGGATGGCCTTGCTGACTGCGCCGTTCGGGCCGATCGGGTAGCAGCTCTGGACCCCGCCGGGTGTGGTCGAGCACGCCATCCCGCCACCGGCCGTCGGATAGATATTGTTGTTGCCGTTGCGGACACCGTAATTGCTGATGGGTCCGTTCGTGCCGATGGTGATAAGTGGAATGATCGGGCTCAGGTAGGTCACCGCGGGGGGAGCCGGCGCGGACGTTGCGTTCGGGTCGACATCGGTCGGGAAGAGCAGTCCAAAGAGCAGGCTGCCGGCGAGCAGGACGAANGCTGCTCCGTAGGCGCTCACGGTCGCCGGGAGCGTGCGGCGGAACGCCGTCGAGCAGGCGATGCCGATAATGCCCAGTGTCAGGGCGCTGACGGCCGTCACCAGGAAGGCTGCCGCGAGCTGGTCCAGCTCGATGCCGCCGAACAGGAAGACCAGGCTGAAAATCGGCACCGACAGCAACAACAGCAGGAGCACGAATGACATGGAGGCCAGCAGCTTGCCCCACAGGATCGAGAACGATGGCAGCTTGGTCACAAACAACAGATCGATCGTCTGCCGCTCGCGTTCACTGCTGATCGCGCCGGCCGTCAACGCCGGGGTGATGAAGGCGAGCAGGACCATCTGGAACAGCACGAGATAGAGAAAGAGACCNTGGCCGTAGTTCGCCGCCTGACCCGCGTTGAAGGAGTTGCGCGCGGCAAACGTCATCGACGAGAAGATCGCCCAGCCCAGGCCACCCAGCAGCAGGATATAGACCGTCATGGCGACCGGTGAGCGCCAGGTGCGCATCCGGGAGCGATACTCCTTGGCGACGATCGGATTCCAGAGCGCCGTGGCGACCGGGTTCATTGCTGGTCCTCCGTCGCTCGCATGAACGCGTCCTCGAGACCGCCCTCGAGCTGANTGAAACCGGAGACTTTGATTCCGCCTGCCGTCAGTGTCTGCAAAATGGCAGCCGCCGTTGCATCGTCGCCTTCGTACTCGGCCTCGATCGCGCCGTTGAGCGCGCTGACCGCGTGGATCATCGGCAAAGGCTTGAGCACGGCAAGAGCCTCTTCGCGCTGACCGAGGACGGTGATGCGCAACCGCCGCCCGCTGGTCAGCTGCCGGATGACATCCTGGACAGGCCCGGTCGCCCGCATCCGACCCTGGTCGATGATCCCGACCATGGTGCAGAGCTCGGTCAACTCCGGGAGAATGTGACTCGAAATCACGATCGTCTTGCCCATTTTCTGAAGCTCTTTCAAGATCTCGCGCATCTCGACCCGGGCGCGCGGATCGAGTCCGGAGGCAGGCTCGTCGAGGAGCAACACGGCGGGGTCGTGCACGAGGGCGCGCGCCAGGCAGAGGCGCTGCTTGAGCCCGCGCGACAGCGTGTCAACGGCTTGATCCCGGCGGTCGGTAAGGCCCACCAGCTCCAGCAGGTCGTCGGCGATCTTCTTGCGCCGCGCCTTGGGCTGCCGGTAGCAGGCGGCGTAGAAATCCAGGTACTCCGCCGCGGTGAGCTGATCGTAGACGCCGAAGAAGTCCGGCATGTACCCGAGGCGCTCGTGCACGCGGTCCGGCTGCCTCGTGACGTCGGCTCCGTCGACGAACGCGCGTCCCGTGGTTGGTTCCATCAGGGCCGCGAGAATCCGGAGTGTCGTCGTTTTTCCGGCTCCGTTCGGGCCGACAAAGCCGAAGATCTCTCCCCGCGGTACCTCGAATGAGACGGCGTCCAGTGCGGTCCGCCGCCCGTAGATCTTGGTGAGTTGCTCGACGGCGATCACTGGACCGTCCCCGAGAGCGTGATGGCGCCGGCCGCGAAGCCGCCGGTCGTGCTGAGCCGCAGGCGGACCAGCCCGGTGTCCGGATTGACGGCGCTGTCCGGCAGCGTGGTCGTGCCGTTGTCCTGGTAGGCCACCTCGCTCCACGCCGACCGTGACCAGTCCCATACCTCGCCCTGGACCGTCGCGGCTGTCCCGCCGCCCGGCGCGGGGATGATTTTGCCCGCGTACGGATTGGAGGCGGTCAGCGCGGCGCTGAGAAGGTGCCGGCCGGCGGCAAGCGACGGCGAAAATTCATAGGTCACGCTGCCACTCTGCAGCAAGACCATGCCCGGCGGTCCCTGGCCTTGCGAGTCGCCCACGACATCCACGATGCGGCCGCTCACGATGCCGGACGGCAACGAGCCCGTACCAATCTCGTCCAGTGGCAGCGACAGGGCCACGGCAGATTCGCTTGTGGATCGCGGATGACTGCCATTGACGGTTACGTCCTGGAACGGCTGATGGGTCCAGGCGACCAGCAGCGGCGTGCTCGCGAGCGAAACGCCGCTCACGGTTCCACCGGCGGTCAACAGGGAGAGAATCTGCGTCTTCGCGTAGTCTTCGCGCTGGGCTTCGGTCGGCTGGCTTGTCTGCGGGCCGTTGAAGAATGCGCTGCCATAGATGCGCGTGTAGACCGGCTGCCCGGTCTGGTTCGCCGGCTTTATTTCGAGGCTGACGGTCGTCGTGGCCCCAGGTCGTATCGCGCCAAAGGTCTGAAAATTGTCGCCCATGATGAGGACGGCATCCGTGAAGGGCAGGTTGGAGTGATTCTCGATCGTGCCGGTGAGCTTCCCGTTTACGAGCTGGATGTGCGCGGCCAGTTGCGGAGCCGAGGTCAGCGACTCGGTGGCGAAGCCGCTCAAGGCAAAGGCGGTCATCCCGGGCAGCGTGACGTTGTTGTTGTCGACATCGATCCGGATGCTGCCCGAGCGCGATCCCGTTCCGAAGCCCGACACGTCGAATGCACCGTTGTTGACGATCGGGCTGACCAGCAGCCGGCTGCCGGTGATGGTGGCCTGGTAATCACCACGACTCGGCGCCATGATCCCCGTGTAGGTCTCCTGGTAGCCACGGTCCCAGCCCGGCTGCAGGTGCAGGATCGTCACCTGGTTGGCTTGCACGGACCGGCCCTTCGTGAAGACCCCCGCTCCATAGGCGCCGCCGGCGGCGATCACGGCGATCAATGGCACCGTCACCCAGGCGAGGGCGCGTCGCCGCATCGCCCCAACACGAGATAATTCACCGGACCGACGAGCAGAACGTAAACCAGCACGAGCGCACCCGTTAGCTGCAGGGAGGGCAGATCGAGTCCCGGTAGGTTCCCCAAGGCCGAGCCGAGGGCGGCGCTCCTCGAGCCGATCGTTGACTGGACGCCGAAGGGCACGGGCCCCATCCCACCGGCGTAGAGGTTGCTTTGGCTCGAGCCGCCGGAGCCAAAGACCGCGCGAGCGATGAGCTGACGTAGGAGAGGGCCGGTGCCACTCCAGCCGGCGACGGGTTCCTGGTTCCAGTCGAAGGTCGCCAGCGTGACGGTACCTCCGCCAACCCGCCGCTCGAGCAGAAGCGGCTGGGCCCCCGCCGCCAGCGACGCCGGCGCACTGGCGGTCTGGGTGCCGGTCGCCACCTCGACGGGGGCGCCGCCGAGCTGGGCCGTGGTCAGGGTGGTCGTGCCGCTGATAGTCATCGGAAGGATCGCCGGCGACAGTCCGGCCAGCGTCTTGCGCCAGGCGGCGCCCGTGCCAAGCAGGAGATCGCCGCCGGATCGGACGAAGTCGCTGATGGCGGTCCGCTGGCCCGCGGTCAGGGAGTCCGTGGCGAAGTCGTCGATCGCGAGAATGTCGAACGCCCGCAGTGGGATTGCCGAATCCGCGATGTCGTCGGCGCGCAGGTGGACGACGCGGGCGGCGACGCTCGCCGGGTGAACCGCGGCGAAACCGTCGAGCGCCGTGGGCTGATCGGAGAGCACGCCGATCAGGGTCGAGGTCGTGCTCGCCGACGCCGCATCCCTGGAGACGGTCACCCGGCCGTTCTGAACGATTCGGGCGGTGATGGTTGCGCCGGTCGTGTCCATCGTCACGTACGTGCGGATCCGCTTGCTTGACCCGGTCGCGAGACTGATCGACTGGTGGTAGATCGGGAGGCCACTAACGCCCGGTTGGCCGTTGAGCGCCTCCTGCACCTCGAGGGTGCCGTCAACCCCCGCGCCGGTGTTCTTGGCGTCGATGGTGACCGGCATCCAGTCGCCGGCTTTGACGACGTCCTGGTAACCAACGTGGACGGTCAGCGTTACGCCATCGGCGGCCGCGACGCCGATGGATGCCCCCGCGAGGCCCGTCGCGGCGACCATGGCGGCCAGGGCGATCCGCGCGGGCAGGCGGAAGCGACGCTGGGCACGCATCTATTGCTTTAAGACGGCCGCCGAAGGAAAAAGTTCCGTTCCACCCCCCTTCGGCGCCCATATGGACGCTCAGTGACGGGCCGTCGCCGTAAACGTAACTGCCGGAGGAGGGACTCGAACCCACACGGACTTACGCCCAGGCGCTTTTGAGGCGCCCTCGTCTACCATTCCGACACTCCGGCAACGACGTCTCAAACGCTCGTATGGCACTAAAGCGCCACTCGCGTGGGGCGACGCCCCGCCGGGCGAGTATATCCCGAGTACGCTCGTTGGGAACTTATTAGG
>JGI25382J43887_10001186_pt1 | contig 10305 bp, 4 predicted proteins | sample GraSoi013_1_40cm_3_FD_43887 | JGI IMG/M metagenome (IMG submission 43887) | reverse complement strand
ACTCTACGGCGCTCAGCAGGACAACACCACGATCATCATTTCGAGCCAAGCCGATCCTTACAACCGCGATGATTGGCGTCCTGGCCCAGGATGCGAAACCGGACCAATCATGCCATATCCACGCGATCCCAATATTGTTTACGGTTCGTGTAAGGGACAGTACGGTGTGATGAATTTGAAAGTCGGACAGGAGAAAAACTATTGGGTCGGCGGTCAGTCACTCTACGGCAATCCCGCCAGCGATCTCATTTATCGCTTCCAAAGAGTCTCGCCGATGGCGACATCGCCGCACGACGCGGACGTGCTCTATTACGGCTCACAATATCTTCATCGCACGCGTGACAAAGGTATAACGTGGGAAAAGATTTCGCCCGATCTTACGGCGCATCCCAGTTGCTGTCAGGGCGCCAGCGGCGAGCCGATCACACGCGACGTTACCGGCGAAGAGTTCTACAGCACGCTCTACGCGATCGCGGAGTCGCCACTCGAAAAGGGAGTGATTTGGGTGGGATCCAACGATGGTCCTTTTCACGTCACGCGCAATAACGGCAAGACCTGGACCGACGTGACCCCGAAAGATCTTCCGCCGGGAGGACGTGTGCAATACATCGAACCATCGCCGCATCGCAAAGGCTCGGCTTACTATGCCGTCTACCGTTGGCTGCTTGGCGACTATCAACCATACGTTTATCGCACGGATGACTACGGAAAGACCTGGACGCGCTTGACTGATGGGAAGAATGGCATTCCTCCAGACTGGCCCACCCGCGTCGTGCGCGAGGATCCAAGCCGCGAAGGCTTACTTTACGCCGGAACTGAATTCGGCATCTTCATCTCGTTCGACAACGGCGCGCACTGGCAATCGTTCCAATTGAATCTGCCGAACGTGCCCGTTAGCGACATCAAACTTCATCGAAACGATCTGATCGTCTCGACGCAAGGCCGGGCCTTTTGGATCTTGGACAATATCAGTTCCCTCCATCAGCTCACGCCGCAAGTGAGCACTGCCGACGCACATCTCTTCAAACCGCGCGACGGATATCGCACCCGAGTTAATCCGACAGCGCTGGGGCCGACGATCGAATACTATCTGCCGAGCGCGCCCAACGGAGCGGTGACAGTCGAAATCCTCGATGCGAAAGGAGCGGTCATCAACTCTTACAACAGCGATGCGCCGGCGACCACCGGCCGGGGAGGACGCGGCGGCGGCGTTGGTGCCGGCGAGACTCAAACGGAAGATCCAGATGCCGCGCCGACGCGAAGGTTCGGCCCTCCGCCCCCGCGGGTAACAAAGACAGCCGGATTGAATCGCGTTGTCTGGGACGTGAGGAACAAGGAAGGCGTGACACTTCCGCCCGGACAATATCAAGCCCGCCTCAAAGTCGGCGATCAGACATCGACGGAGCCATTCAACGTACTCATTGATCCGCGCGTTGCGGAAGACGGTGTCACCGTCGCGGATCTGCAAGAGCAATTCGAGCACAACATGCGCGTGCGTCAACTGGTGACTGACGTGAATCAGGTTGCGGCGCGAGTTCGCGATGCCCAGACAAAACTACGTGATGCCTCAAACACTAATGGCGACAATGCGACTATATTGAGCGCGATTGCTGCCAGACTCTTCACTGAGCCCGTGCGCTACGGCAAACCAGGATTGCAAGCGCACATTACTTATCTCGCGAGCATGACTACCAACGTCGATCAGAAGATTGGGCGCGATGCCATCGAAAGATACGCAGTGTTGCGAAAGGAGCTGGATGCCATTCGCGCGGAGGTTGATCGCGCGCTTGGTTCCACACCAACAACGGCGTCAGGTAGTCGATAAGCTAACAGACGATGAAAAGAGTCATATGAAGAGCAGAAACATTCTAAACCTAACGGTGCTAATCCTCGTTATTGCGCCTCCCGTCATGGCCCAACAGACCGATCCGCCACGCACGCTCTCCGCGTCGGATTACGCGCGGGCCGAAAAGTGGATGCCTTACAACACGAACCCGCTGGTATTTCGTTCCGGCGTTCGACCGACGTGGCAGGCGGATGATCGCTTCTGGTATCGAATCACGACGGCGGAAGGAAGCGAGTTTTTGCTCGTCGACGCCGCGAAAGGAACGCGCGCGCCGGCTTTTGATCATGCNAAACTCGCAGCGGCCCTCTCGGCAGCNACCGGCACAACGTATGACGCACATCATCTGCCGTTTACGGATTTTGAGCTNTCAGCCAATGGACAAACGATCTCATTTAGTATTCAACGGCGTCGCTGGAAGTGTGATCTAGTAGCCGAGAAATGCACAGGTGAGAGTACAGCCCCGGCGAGCGGACAACGTGAAGGCCGCGGCGGCCCGGCCAATGACATTCTCTCGCCGGACAAGAAACGCGCAGCATTTATTCGCGACTTCAATTTGTGGGTGCGCGATGTGGCCACAGGCAAAGAGACCCAACTCACTACGGACGGCGTGAAAGATTTTGGCTACGCAACGGACAATGCCGGTTGGATCCACAGCGATCGTCCGGTGCTGCTTTGGTCGCCGGACTCGAAAAAGATCGCGACCTTCCAGCAGGACCAGCGGGGTGTCGGCGAGATGTATCTGGTGGAAACCAAGGTGGGCCATCCGACATTGCAAGCCTGGAAATATCCGCTGCCCGGCGACGAAGTAGTTACCATGATCCAACGAGTCATAATCGAGGTCGACGGACCGCGCGTGATTAGACTGAAGCTGCCGCCCGATCAGCACCGCTCTACCTTGTGCGATGACCTTCAATGCCGGGGCGGTGAATGGGCCGATGTTGAGTGGACTTCGGATGCAAACCAGCTTGCCTTTGTCTCGACCTCGCGCGATCACAAGCACGAGCAGCTTCGCATCGCCGACACTGCGATGGGAACAATTCGGGACGTCCTGGAAGAGACAGCCGCCACGCAATACGAGTCGGGCCAGGGAAGATTTAACTGGCGCTACCTGCCGGCCACGAACGAAGTGATCTGGTATTCAGAGCGTGATAACTGGGGTCAGCTTTATCTCTACGATGCGGCCACTGGCAAGCTGAAGAATCAGATCACGACTGGCGAAGGTACAGTGACTCAACTCTTAAGAGTCGATGAAAAGAATCGACGGCTTTACTTTCTCGCCGACGGACGTGAAAAGGGACGCGATCCGTACTTCGCACATTTCTATCGCGTCGGATTTGACGGAAAGAATCTGGCGCTGTTAACTACGGAGGATGCGAACCACGAAATCAGCCTGGCACCATCGGGCCGCTTCTTCTTCGATAGTTATTCCAAACCCGACGTGCCTCCCGTCGCCGTGTTGCGCGATGCGGACGGCAAACTGATTACTACACTTGAAAAGGCCGACATCTCGAAACTCGTGGCGGCTGGCTGGAAGCCACCCGTTCCCATCGTCGTTAAAGCTCGCGATGGGGTCACCGATCTTTACGGCCTGATGTTCAAGCCAACGAACCTCGATGAGAAGAAGAAATATCCGATCATCAATCACATCTATCCTGGCCCACAGGGCGGAAGCGTCGGCACCCGTTCGTTCTCCGCGGCACGCGGCGACCCGCAGGCGCTCGCGGAACTCGGCTTCATCGTCGTCGAGATCGATGGGATGGGAAACCCACTGCGGTCCAAGAAATTTCACGATGCTTATTATGGCAACATGGGCGACAACACTCTGCCGGATCAAGTGGCGGCGATGAAGCAACTCGCTGAAAAATACCCTTGGATCGATATTGAACGAGCCGGCATCTATGGCCATTCCGGTGGTGGTTACGCAACCGCAGATGCCATGTTTCGTTATCCGGATTTCTTTAAGGTCGGGATTTCCGAATCAGGCAATCATGACAATCGCGAATATGAAGACGATTGGGGCGAACGGTATCAGGGCTTGCTCGTGCGCGACTCCGGCGGCAAAACCAACTATGACGATCAGGCTAATCAGAACATCGCTAAGAATCTCAAAGGACACTTGCTGCTGGCGCACGGCACTCTCGATGACAATGTGCCGCCATACAACACGCTGTTGGTCGTCGATGCTTTGATCAAGGCGAACAAGGACTTCGATCTGCTCATGCTGCCGAATCAGCGACATGGTTATGGCAACGCCAGCAACTATATGACACGACGCCGTTGGGACTACTTCGTCCGTTATCTTCTAGGCGCCGAACCGCCAATGAACTACGAGCTGCGTCCGCCGGCCGCGCCGGGGCCGTAAACCCAAAAGCATCGACCCGCGCGTTTAGATCCTCACAGAATTCACGAACCTAAACTGAAACCTAAACCCGCAACCGAAATTCTTGACAAAGTTCTAGGGCGTTCCGTAAAATGCCCGGCCATCGGGTTGGTCTTTATATTTTATGGTCCGACCTTTCGTTGGACATACCTGTAGGAGAAGGACTGTAGTGCGGACTACAGGTGTAAGCATTGGCAGATAGGTCTCGGGTTACCAGATTTAAAGCCGTTTCTCGGACCCTTCGCATTCATCTAGTTGAACAAGGCCCCAGCGTTAAGCTTGCGGCGCGACAAAGGCTGTCGAGTCTACGCGGGATGGAAACAACCTGTCAACAAGGAGATGCTACCCATGCGATGCAGACGACTGATCTTTTTGGCCCCTTCTTTGATCGTACTTTTCGCGGCGCTGGTCAGTGGGCAAGGAACCAGCGGAGAGATTTCCGGCACCGTAAAGGACACTCAGGGAGCTTCCGTCCCGGGAGCAATCATAACCATTACCAACCTGGATACACCGTTTAAGCGTCAACTCACGACGAGCAGCGACGGGTATTATCGGTTCGTCGGTCTCCCTGTAGGCCGATACGAAGTGCGCTCCGAACATCAGGGATTTAAGATCGGCGTAATCAACTTGAAGCTCACCGTGGCCGAACAGTTGGTGGCGAATTTCGATATGGAGGTGGGCACGTTCACTGAGCAAGTGATCGTCAATGCGACCAGCGGCGGAGAAGTCGAAACCAGCAGCTCTACCATAAGCGGCCTGGTGGACGAAAAGAAGATTCGCGATTTGCCGCTCAATGGCCGCGACATGGCGCAGTTGATCTTGCTTCAGCCAGGCGTCGTCAACAGCCGAGGAAGTGCGCAAACATCCGACACCGGTCGCGGCACTCGCTTTTCAGTCGCGGGCGCACGGCCCAGCCAGAATCTGTTCCAACTTGATGGAACGACCATCAATGATGCGCTCAACAACACACCGGGCAGCGCGCAGGGCTTACTTGTCGGCGTTGAAACCGTCAAGGAGTTCCGCGTCCTCACCACAAACTACAGCGCCGAATACGGACGCGCTACCGGCGGCGTTTTTATCGCTGTAACTAAGTCGGGCACCAATCAGTTTCATGGCTCCGGTTTTGAATTCTTGCGCAATGATGCCCTGGATGCGGCAAACTTTTTCGACAACGCCAGCGGCCTCGGCAAAGGGCCATTCCGGCGAAATCAGTTTGGCTTTACCGTCGGCGGTCCCGTCATGCTGCCGTTCGGCGAAGGAAAGAACGTTGGCTACAACGGCAAGAACAAGACTTTCTTCTTTACCAGCTACGAAGGTCTGCGCGAGACGAAAGCCATCACGACCACTGCCATCGTGCCTGACGACAACGCGCGACTCGGCATTCTGCCAGACCCGACTAATCCAAAGACGAAAACAATAAAGGTTACGGTTGATTCGCGCAGCTTGCCGATCCTCGATCTCTATCCGAGAGCGAACGGCGGACCTTCCCTGGATGCGAACGGAAATCCCACCGGAGCCGCACTCTTCGGCGGCACGACAAATCGAATATCGAACGATAATTTCTTTACCGCCAAAATTGACCACACGTTCTCGAATTCAAATTCGATGTTCGCGCGCTATCTTTACGACAACTCGGATCAAGTGCTGCCGCGAAACTTTCCTGAGTTTCCGAATCTCGCTCTGAACAAAAAGCAGGTAGTTACTGTCGAAGAGCGCGCAATCATCTCAACCAAGATGGTTAACGAGGTGCGCTTTGGTTGGAATCAGGCCAAGCCCCAGGAAGTGGTGCCAAACACAGGCCGAAGTTTCACGCTCATCAAGAGCAAAGACCTCGGCGAAATTGCGCCGGGAGGACTTACCGCCACCGGCACTGATCGGACGAATCCGAAGAAGTTTTTCCTTAACAACTTTCAATTCACGGACAATCTTTCGATTGTGACGGGACGACATACGCTGAAGTTCGGTGGAACTTTCGATCGCTTCCAGTATGACGGCGATTCGGAAAGCCGTTCGCGCGGGCAACTGCGCTTTAAAACCTTGTCTGACTTGCTCACGTTCAAGGTGCAGGACATTCAGGGAGCGAGCATCGATTCAGACTTCGCGCGCAACTATCGCCAATCTCTGCTTGGGCTTTTCATCCAGGATGATTTCAAGTTCAATCATCGTCTGACGCTCAATCTCGGTCTGCGCTACGAGATTGTGACCACCCCGCATGAAATTAATGGCAAGGTTTCCAATCTGAGAAGCATTACCGACCCGGCGATGACGGTTGGCCCACCGTTTTTCAAACCCACGCATCTGAATTTTGCCCCACGCGTTGGGTTTGCTTACGACCTTTTCGGTGACGGAAAAACGGCGGTGCGCGGCGGCTTCGGAATGTTTTACGACCAGCCGTTGTTCAGCATTTACCGCAATCCGATCTTCCGCGGCCTTCCCTTTGTCAATCGCGCCACGGTTACCGGGATCACCGCGCTGCCGGTTGATTCGTCAATCTTTAAGCTGGGGACCGACACTACCACCGAGGTCTTTCAATTCAAGCTGCGCCCTGCTTATGTGATGCAGTACAACTTGAACGTCCAAAGGCAATTCTTTGGCAACACGATCCTTTCCTTGGCTTATGTCGGCTCGCGAGGAGTAAATCTTTTCGGCCAGGGTGACGTGAACACCGCGATTCCGACGCAGGTCCTTCCGGGCGGAATTGAATTCTTTGCGGCGGGCAGCAAGCGCCGGAATACAAATTTCGGTCAGGTCCGCCAAATCTACCAGGGCTTCAATTCCTGGTACAACTCGGGCACTGCGAGCATGGCCCGGCGCTTCAGCAACGGTTTGCAGTTTCAGGCGTCTTACACCTTCGGCAAGTCGCTCGATGAAAGAAGCGGTACCAGCGGCCGGCAGGAATTCGACGTTGGGCAAGCGCGAGCTTTTGATCCTTATCATCGAAATCTTGATAAGGGACGTTCAAACTTCGATGTGCGGCACAGCTTCGTAGCCAATGCGACGTATGATTTGCCTTTCGGTAAGAATATGAAAGGCGTGAGCGGTTTGCTGGCAGCAGGTTGGCAGTTCAATACAATCGTCTCGCTTGCCTCCGGCGTGCCTTTCAGTGTTCTCCTCCTGGGCGATGCGGACCAGGACGGCACGGATGACAATGCCGGGCGACCCAATCTGCTTCCGGGAGTCAGCTTGACCCCGCCGGGCGGACCAACCGCGAACCTTTGGTTCAATCCCGCGGCATTCGCGCCGCCCGTGCCCGGGTTTCGTGGCAACTCCGGAAGAAACATTCTGACGGGGCCGAACTTCAAGAGCGTCGATCTCTCGATCGTCAAAAACTTCCGCATTGACGAGCAGCGCAGTTTCCAGTTTCGTACCGAGGTATTCAATCTCTTCAATCGCGCTAACTTCGATGTGCCGGGCAATGCTGAGGACGGCGAGCAGGTCTTCAATTTCATCACCAGTCCTAAAGCAACAGATCCCTGCATTGCCGGCACCAGGACCACGGCGAGTTGCTATACGCTGCCGTCCGGCGTGGGGCAGATTTTCAGGACTGTGGGAGATTCGCGCGAGATTCAATTTGCGTTGAAGTTCATCTTCTAGGAAATGCTTTTTGAAGAACTCCCTTCCTTTGGGAGAGGGCCTGAGCAAAGTAGGTTACACGTAAATTATTTTGGGGCTTCTTTCGCACGCAAGCCCTCACCCTAACCCTCTCCCAAAGGGAGAGGGGATAACAAAGATGAAGCTTTCAAAGATCGATTTTATGAAGGGCACGGCGCTCGCGTTATTGTTGGTTGCCGCAGTGACGGTTCTCGCTGGGCCGCGAGTTCAGGAACGACGCGAAGCCCAAGAGAAAACAATTCTTCCCGAGAATTACTTTCCCGACGGCGCCGGACGCGACCTAATCTTTCAAGGCTGTGTACAGTGTCACGATCTACGAAACACTGTCGCGCAACGGAAGACTGCGGCCGGATGGAGACGAACTGTGGACGAAATGATCTGGCGTGGCGCGCCGCTGATGGCCGACGAAGCCGAAACGATTACGAAATATCTCGCTGTGTCGTTCGGTCCCGATAAGCCTATCCCTGAGGAATTGAAGAAAAAGTCAACGGGTTCCAAGCATTGAGAGATCTAGTCAAGGAGTACCTGGGGAAGAAAGTCTCGCGTCGTAGCTTCATAAGCAAAGCGACCGCGGCTGGTTTCACTGTGGCCGCGGCTCGCTCTTCGCTGAGCGCCCTTGAACCAATCGTTCAGGCTGAAGTGGCGCAAATTCCCACGCATCCGGATTTGCGAGACGCCGCCATGCAAACTAACAGTTTGCGCTACAGCTTGCGCCAAGGCACCGGCGGCGAATTATTGGCGGAACAGATTCGCGCCACCGGAACCCGCTTCATCTTCATCTGCAACAGCTCAGGCATGGGCCCGTTGTGCGACGCAGTTGTTGACAGGCCCGACTTGCAATTCATTCAAGGCGTTTCTGAAAACCAGGCGGTGGGGATGGCTGATGGCTATGCAAAAGCGTCGGGGCAAGCGTCGTTCGCCTGTTTCAGTCGCGTTGGTGGGCCAATCGCGAGCGCTAACATGTACAACGCGATGAAGGACCGCACTCCCGTCGTGATTGTCACCGACCACATGGATTCGACAGCAGATGGTCGCGATGGCCACGAGGACTTGGACGATTGGCTCGATGCTTTCAAGCAGTACACAAAATGGCGCTGGCTGGTCAAAGAAGGCAACCGCATTCCTGAGTGGATAGCGCATGCTTACAAAGTTTCCTCGACGGCGCCCGGCGGACCGACCTTCGTTCGCATTCCTCGCAACGTGCTTTACCAAACCCACAAGGCCGGCATCTTCTCGCGCGAGAGCATTTCAGTGCCGATGGACATCACGCCCAATCCGAAACATATCGAGCGCGCGGCCCAGATGCTGATCGAAGCGAAGAATCCGATCCTGCACGTCGGCCATGAGGTGACAGTTTCCGGTGGACGCGCGGCGCTGGTGGAGTTGGCGGAATTGCTCGCGATTCCCGTAACGCAGGCATGGAGCTGGGCTGCCGATTTTCCAACGGATAATCCGCTGTACCTCGGTGGCTACCTCGATCCGATGCGCTTTCCCGACCCAATTGATCTCTTTCTGAACCTCGGCACGAGCTTGCCGGATCCGGGAAGCGCCACGACCGCGATTCCGGGTACAGCAAAGATAATTCACGCTCGGGTTGATAGCCGACAGTTGGGCGCCGACTATCCGGTCGATCTCGCGATCGTGGCCGATGTGAAAGAGACGGCGCGAGCATTGACCGAAGCCGTTAAATCGATGGCCACTAAAGAGCGGCTGTCAACACTTCGGCAGACGCGCTGGAGTGCGACCAAGACTTTCACGGATAGGTTGAGGCAATCTTATCTGACCGCCGCTCGCAACGGGTGGGACGAGAGCCCGCTCACCTGGCCGCGTCTTTTACTAACGTTGAATGAAATGCTCGACGACGACGCGATCATCGTCGAAGAAGTCGGCACCGAAGATTGGATCCTGCGTTCATTTCCCTTTGCGGATGGCAAGAAGACAAAGATCGGCCGGACGCTCGGTCGCTCACTTTGCTGGGGCATGGGCGCTTCGATTGGAGTCAAACTGGCGCGTCCCGATAATCAGGTAGTTTCGCTTCAGGGAGACGGCGGGTTTCTTTTCGGACAGAGCGATTCGCTGTGGGCCATGTCACGTTACGACGTTCCGATCATCACGATCGTCTGCAACAACCGCAGCTATGATGAACCGCGCAACAACATCATGATGAAAGGCGGGCGCTCGCGGCAGGAAAACAAAGACATGATCTGTTATCTCGGCAGTCCCGACGTTGAGTTCACGCATCTGGCCAGCGCTTACGGCATACGTGGCGAGCGCGTCGTGCATCCTGCCGAATTTAAGCCTGCGTTGCAGCGCGCGATCGCCACGACCCGAGAAGGTCGTCCCTATTTGCTCGACGTTCTGGTGGCGCGCACAGGCTTGGCGGCCGATTCAACCTGGTATCCGCGCTACTCAGTGGCGCAGGCGAGAAAGAGAAAGGTTTGATCACAAGACGAACGTTCATTCATCT
>JGI25382J43887_10001183_pt1 | contig 10308 bp, 12 predicted proteins | sample GraSoi013_1_40cm_3_FD_43887 | JGI IMG/M metagenome (IMG submission 43887) | reverse complement strand
CACAAACAACGAAAGAGACACTTCAGCTTGTAAAAGAGGAACTACAAACTCTTGAGACATTGTGGGAAAATTATCACATTGGAATGAACGTCTTCCGTAACGCAAAGGGTGGTCGAGACGGAATTCGGGAAGCTAAAACCGAGTAAATTAATATAGGTTGGAAATAGCTTCTAATTCAAAATATGCATTCTGATAAGATAAAAAATTTTTTACATAAACGACGCCAGGCTGAACAAGGTGGCGGAGAAGAAAAAATTCAAGCTCAACATGAAAAGGGGAAACTTACTGCCAGAGAAAGAATAGATCTATTACTTGACGAAGGAAGTTTCACAGAAGTTGATGCTATGGTAACTCATCACTATTATGAATTTGATATGCAAAGTAAGAAATTCTTCGGAGATGCTGTGATAACTGGATATGGAACAATAAACGAAAGGCAGGTCTTTCTTTTTGCTTATGATTTCACTGTTCTTGGCGGTACATTAAGTGAAATGGGTGCAAAAAAAATAGCAAAGATAATGGAACATGCTACTCGAGTGGGCTGTCCAATAATAGGAATCGTTGATTCAGGTGGTGCCAGAATTCAAGAGGGCATACTTAGTCTTGATGGATTTGGTAGCATTTTTTATCATAACCAACTTGCTTCAGGGGTGGTTCCTCAAATTACAGCAAACATAGGACCATCAGCTGGCGGTGCAGTCTATTCCCCAGCTATGACAGACTTTGTTATAATGGTTGATAAATTAGCTACAATGTTTGTAACAGGACCTGAAGTAGTCAAGACAGTTCTTGGTGAAGAAGTTTCATTTGATGAACTAGGCGGAGCCATGTCTCATGGAAAAAATAGTGGAGTCGCACACTTTGTTGCTAAAAATGAATACCAATGCATGGATATAGTTAAGACGCTTCTCTCATACGTACCACAAAACAGTACCCAGGAACCACCTGTTATGGAAACAGGTGATGACCCAAACAGACTAGATAACAATTTGATAAATATAGTTCCTGAAAACTCGTTACAACCTTATGACATGAAGGAAATCATACACTCGATTCTTGATAACCATCTGTTTCTTGAGATACACGAATTATTTGCACAGAACATTATCGTTGGATTTGGTAGATTAAATGGAAGAACCGTTGGTATCGTAGCAAATCAACCAATGGTCTTGGCTGGGGCACTTGATATAGATTCATCTAATAAAGCAGCGAGGTTTGTAAGATTTTGTGACTGCTATAACATTCCAATTATCACATTTGTAGATACTCCAGGATACATGCCAGGTACTCAACAAGAACATGGTGGTATAATACGTCATGGCAGTAAACTGTTGTATGCTTATTGCGAAGCAACAGTACCAAAGATCACTACTATTATTGGAAAAGCTTACGGTGGTGCCTACATTGCTATGGGCAGCAAGAATCTAGGTACTGACATGAATTATGCGTGGCCTACTGCTCAAATTGCTGTACTTGGCTCAGAAGCAGCAGTAAAGATAATGAACAGAAAGGAAATTGACAGCGCAAAGGATCCAGTTGCATTAAAGAAACAACTTGTTGATAATTTCACAGAAAAATTTGCAAATCCGTATGTTGCAGCATCATATGGTACAATTGATACAGTAATTGATCCAGCGGAAACTAGACCCGCACTTATACGTGCTTTGGAAGCTCTTGCTAACAAAAGAGAAAAAAGAATTCCACGCAAGCACGGAAACATTAATCTCTAGTTTGACATGATCAAAAAAATTCTAATCGCAAACAGGGGAGAAATAGCCATACGTGTCATAAAGACATGTAATGCACTTGGCATAAAATCAGTAGCAGTATATTCTGATGAAGACTTGAACTCAAAACACGTCAAGATGGCTTCTGAAGCATACCACATAGGTGCTGCATCCCCGGCACAAAGCTATCTTAACATGGACAAAATAGTTGAAACTGCAGTAAGTTGTGGCTCGGACGCAATTCATCCAGGATATGGCTTCCTTTCCGAAAATGCAGATTTTGCTGATCTTTGTGAAAAAAATAAACTGAATTTCATTGGACCTTCAGGCGAGTCAATGAGACTGTGCGGTGACAAAATGCTATGTAAAGATGCAATGGCAAAAGCAAAGGTACCGACAGTTCCAGGCAGTCCTGGAATAGTAGAAGAAGTTGAAAAAGCGCTTGATATTGCACATACTATAGGTTATCCTGTACTGCTAAAGTCAGTCTTCGGTGGTGGCGGTAGAGGAATTAGACTAGTACATAACGAACAAGAATTGAAGCAGGCATTTGAACTGGCATCTGGAGAATCCAAGGCTGCCTTTGGGAAATCTGCGCTTTTTGTAGAAAAATTTCTTCCAAAAATAAGGCACATTGAATTTCAGTTAGCACGAGACAAACATGGAAATGCAGTACACATCTTTGAACGAGAATGTTCTATTCAGAGAAGACATCAGAAGCTCATTGAAATGTCACCATCTCCAGTTGTTGATCAAAAGACACGTGATGAAGTAGGACAGCTAGCAGTCAAGGCCGTCACTGCAGTAGACTATGTCAATGCCGGAACGGCTGAATTTCTAAGACTAGATGATGGTGCCTTCTACTTTATCGAGATAAATGCCAGACTGCAAGTCGAACACCCAGTAACCGAGCTGGTATCAGGTCTTGATCTTGTAAAATTGCAAATTGACATAGCAAATGGTGAAGAGATACCCTTCAAACAAAAAGATCTAAAGGTCAACGGTTGTGCCATAGAATGCAGAATAAATGCAGAAGATACATTTCTTGACTTTGCTCCTTCGACCGGCAGAATATCTGATGTAAACATTCCATCTGGTCCAGGAGTTAGAGTCGATACGTATCTTTATCCAGGAAGTACCGTCTCTCCATATTATGATTCCTTAATGGCCAAACTTATCACGTGGGGACAGAATTTTGAAGAATCAAGACAAAGAATGCAAATTGCACTATCTGATTTCTACATAGAAGGAGTCGAGACATCTATACCATTATACAAAACAATATTGGATAGCAAAGAATTCATCAAGGGAGATCTATCAACCGACTTTCTTGACAGATTCAAAATTTTAGATAGACTTCGTGATGACCTGAAAAAGGAAGCATCACAAAAAGGAGATGCGGCCCTTGCGGCAACCTTGGTACATTCAGAGTTTCTCAAAAACAGAATAAGGTCAAATAAGGAACAAAGCGTCCGCTGGAAAACGCAGTTGGATAGACACTAAGATGAAATTCAAACTAGAAAATACAGAAGAAACTTTAGATGGAGAGATAGTAAAATCGCTTGACAACAATGAGTTCATTGTTAAGACAAAAGGAAAGGAACACCATCTAAGAATCCTGAACATGACTCATGAAAAAATTGAATTCATGTTAGACAACATTTACCATGTTGCCAAATACGTTGAAAATAGTACATCCAAAATAACGCTCGTCGTTGATGGAGTAAAGATAACATTCAACAAACGCCCGGACTTTGACAAAATTGTTTACAAGAATTCTGGAGTAGAATCTGGAGTTGATTCACAAGTGTATTTGAAAAGCCAAATTCCTGGTAGAATCGTCTCGATTAACGTTTCTGTTGGTGATAAAGTTAACAAGGGTGATGTTGTATGTGTCTTGGAATCAATGAAGATGCAAGTTTCTATCAAATCGCATAAAGATGGTGTTATCAAGTCTCTAAAAATAAAACAAGGAGCACCTGTCGCAAAGAATGATGTTCTTGCAGAGATAGAATAAGGATTGAAAATTATTTTAAAATAAAATTAGAAAGAATTCCTTTTACTTTTTTAGAAAATTCATTATTTCTTGATAATTAGGCTCTATCAGAGGATTGTCTGAAACCCACTTGTACACAACCTTGCCGCCCTCGTCTACAATAAAGACAGATCTTTTTGCAGCATCATATCCTTTGACATGTAAGAGATCTGGCATGAGTACGCCATAATCACGTATTGTCTGACTTTTGTAATCGCCTAAGACAGGAAAGCTGAGATGGTTAGCCTCTGCAAATGCCTTATTTGCAAATGGTCCGTCATTGCTTACCCCTATTACCTGTGCGCCTAGTTTTGATATCTCATTCCATTGATCTCTGAAGGTGCACATTTCTTTGGTGCAAACAGGAGAACTTGCAGCAACAAAAAATGAAAGAACCACTTTCTTTCCTTTAAACTCGTCTAAGGTTCTCATCTTGAGATCTGTATCGACTAGAGTAAATGGCGGTGCACCCTCTCCAACATTTACCATGGAAGAATTTTTGTTATCGTCATATATCAATCATTTTTACATACATTGGAGATGTAATTAATTCATGAATGAAGATTTACTTGATTTATAGAAAATTGATGAAAAATTTGTCTTGAATTGAAATAATGCTAGCATAATGTGCATAGATTTTTATACTCTCCGATTGGCTTGTTAGCTGCTTTGGTAGGAGAAGCTGCAACTAGTTTTAGTCCAGTTTTGCTATTGTTTGGATTTGCAGTTGTAGCTACAGGACCAACACTGATTATATCGAGGATGATTGCACCACGGCGTACAAGCAATCCTGTCAAGTTCCTTCCAATGGATGCAGGTCAAGTTCCAAAGGGTGAAGGTCGTACTCATTTTATGATGCAGTACTACGCATTTGTCTTGATGTTTGTAGTGTTCGATGTTATGTCAATTTTCTTGTATGCGTGGGGTAGTAGTATCTCAAGCTTGCCCAAGTCAGCTACTCTTCCGATTATAGGTTTCTTGGCAGTAATGTTTGCTGCATTTGCTTATGCATTATATCAAGCAGGGAGGAAGGACATTTGGTAACTTTTAAATCAAATATTGATGGACTCTGGGATAGGGAAGAAGATTGCTAAAAGAACTATTCAGTCAAGATACTGCACCGCATGCAACAAATGTCTTGATAGGAAAGCTTGGCGAAGTTCTAATAAGAGCAGTCGGAAAACCACTAAACTTGGCCGTAAATTGGGGGCGACTCTGGTCATTGTGGCCTGTACATCTTGAGACAGCATGTTGTAGTGTAGAATTTGGTGCTGCTTCAAGTCCAAGATATGATGTAGAACGATTCGGCATCATAGAGGCATTTGGTTCTCTTCGACAATGTGATCTCATCGTCGTAATGGGAACAATTACNAGAAAAATGGCACCAAGATTGAGAATGGTCTATGATCAAATGCCTGATCCAAAGTATGTGATAGCAATGGGCGCATGTGCGATTACCGGAGGATTGTACTTTGATTCGTATAACGTACTTCCTGGTATTGATGGAGTACTTCCTGTTGATGTCTATGTTCCTGGTTGTCCGCCAAGACCTGAAACTCTAATTCAAGGATGCATGCTACTTCAAGAAAAAATTAAACGAATGAAGGCTGTATAGCGATGGTNAAAAAAAAAGAAAAGGACAAAGAACCCAGTGAGACTACGGATGNACATTCTGACAAACCCGAACCTACAGANACTGATCTAGCTAACACGTTAACAAAAGANGAATTACGNAAATTCTATGAAGAAAAGGGAATAGACCTATCTCTTGACATCCCAATTCATCCAAAACCAATCCCACAGTTTGAAAAATCAGTATCTGATAAAATCGCTTCAAAATTTGGTTCTAAGGTAAACGTAGATTATGTAAGGCCAAACAGAATCAGAATGAGTACAAAAAGAGAAGATATTTTGGATGTTGCTTACTTTATACGTGATGAACTTGGATATGACCACGCCGAATCAGTTGCCGGAGTGGATTATCCAGATTCAAAGGAAATAGAGATTGTATATCATTTAAGCTCTTATACCGACGAACAAAAAGAAAGCCAAATTCTATCCCTTGCAACTAGAGTTCCACGTGAAGACATTCCTCATCCAGGCAAAGACCGTTCTAGGACTCCAACATTGCGTGATGTATTTTACAGCGTTGAATTTCATGAAAGAGAATGTTTTGAGATGTTCGGAGTATATTTCGAAGGACATCCCGATAACAGAAGATTACTTCTGCCAGAAGATTGGGCAGACATTCCACCATTTAGAAAGGATTTCAAGATAAAGGGACGATAAAATGACAACACCACTACCGCCTGGAATAGAACTTGAGAAAATAGATGAAAGGATAATGACATTAAACGTAGGCCCTCAACATCCAGGCTCTGGCCATATGAGGCTTATCATAAAAGTTGATGGAGATTACATTGTGTCATGTGATCCAGATCCGGGATATGTTCATCGTGGAGAAGAAAAAATGGCAGAATACAGAAACTACATACAAAACATTCCACATCTTGAAAGACCGGTGATCCACGATTCTTCAAATATTTTGTATCCATATTGTCTTGCCGTTGAAGAACTCCTAGACATCGAAGTTCCGGAAAGAGCAAAGTACGTCCGAGTTATTGCATCTGAATTGAATCGATGTATCTATACNTTGTATTGGCTTGCAATCTATGGAATTTTCCTAGGTCACTCAACTATGTTTATGTGGCCTGCAGGAGACAGAGAATTATTCATAGATCTTTTAGAAGCGATGTCTGGCGCAAGAGTGACCCACGCATTTCTTGTTCCAGGAGGAGTTCGTAATGACTTGCCTGCTAACTTTGAAGAAAGATGTCTCAGACAAGTAAATTACTTCGAAAAAAGGTTGAAGGAATATGAAGCTATATTCTATCAGAATCCTCTTTTAATAGCAAGAACAGCGGGTACTGGAATTTTATCAAGAACCGATGCCATAAGACTTGGGACTACGGGTTCGGTTCTTAGAGCATCTGGTGTGGACTTTGATGTTAGGAAAAAGGAACCATATGACGTGTATGAAAATCTAGATTTTGAGACAGTAGTAATGAAGGAAGGCGATTCTTACGCTAGATCTCGTGTTCCTTATCTTGAGATGTTTGAAAGTTGCAGGATAATTAAGGACGCGTTACAAAAAATGCCAAAGTCCGGCTCTGTCCGCACAAAACTAAAGCCAAACCCAAAGGGAGGAAATGATGAGGTTTATCGCAGAGTAGAATCAGGACGGGGAGCTCTTGGATATTACATAGTGTCTAACAACAGACCAGAGCCATACAGAGTCAAGATAAGTGTTGGCTCATTTAGGAACTTGATCTGTATACCGTATTTATTAAAAGGAGAAAAACTAGGAAACATGCCTGCTGTGTATTGGAGTCTGAACTACTGGCCAGTGGAGGCAGATAGATAAATGTCTACAATTGCTCCTGAATTTCGATTAAGCAGATTCATTGCATCCCTCGTTGACATAATATTTTGGATCCTGCTGATATTCACCATAGTCGGGCTCCCAATCGTCTTCATAATGTTATTCTACATTAAACTGCCTGTAATTAATGGACAGCTTCTTACTCCATATCTTGCACTGACTTGGCTTGCTGATCCATCGCGAACTATTCCAATTATCAAGTCTTTCATACACTCGACATTCTTCAGAGTTGCTGTATTTCCAGGATTTGGATTTGCGGCTCTTCTTGCTGCAGCAACAATCTTCGTAGAGAGAAAGTTCCTTGCTAAGATGCAACTAAGAGTAGGACCACTTTATTGTGGAAAAATAGAGGGAATACTCCAATTGATGGGAGATGGACTCAAGCTAATGTCTAAGGAAATAATAATTCCAGCTAAAGCTGACAAACCAATTTTCTGGATAGGTCCTTTGCTGTTTGTAGGTACTGCGGGTGCGTTTGTATCATTGATTCCAGTTGCACCAGGTTGGGTCGTAGCAAATCCTAACGTAGGACTGTTAGCTGTTTTTGCCACCATTGGTTTCTTTCCTATAATCGTAGTACTTTCTGCATGGGCTGCAAATAGCAAATGGACGTTCATCGGGGGACTAAGAGCACTACATCAAATGATTTCGTTTGAAATTCCATTGATCTTATCTCTTCTTAGCATAGTAATTTTATCCGGTACACTGAACCTCTCGCAAATAGTTGAATCTCAAAAACATTATTGGTGGATAGTCTTTACACCTATTAGCGCAATTGTATTTTTTATTACGATCATAGCTGAGCTTGAAAGAATACCATTTGATCTACCTGAAGCAGAAAGCGAGATAGTAGCAGGATGGTTAACGGAATTCTCAGGAATGATGTACGGATTGATTCAGCTTGGAACTTATTTGAAACTCTACGCATTTGCTGGATTATTTACTGTCCTATTTCTTGGGGGTTGGAACGGCCCAATGGTCTGGCCTCCATTCCCAACGGATATCATTACGAATGGAATTACAATTGGTCCTATAACTGCAAAATTCCCTGGTCTTCCTCTATTTGATCAGGAAATGCTCAATGGTACGTTATGGTTTGTTATCAAAACTGTAGGAGTAATTCTAGTGATATTGCTGCCACGNGGTGTCTTTCCAAGAATAAGAATCGATATGCTATTGCATACTGGTTGGTACAAATGGATAGGCTTGGCATTCGTTAACATCTTTATAGCTCTCGGATTGTTATATGCAGGTGTCTTGGGCCCAGGAGGATTGATACAATGAGTACCGCAGGGGGAATCATCAAAGCACTCAATTCAGGCGTGAAACATCTTGCCGTCAAGAGATTCACGTTACGATATCCAGAACAGAAATTGAAATTCGTTGGTGATGGCTTTCAATTCAATCCAGAAACAGGAGTAGGAATTGCTGGACTACGAGGGAGGCACATATTATATCATGAACATTGTACTGGTTGCCAACTTTGCGCTGTGGCATGTGAAGGGATAGCAGAAGCCATAGGTATGGTCAAGGTAAACGAATCATGGAAACAAAACAAGAAAGCAATAATGCCACAGATAGATTATGGCAAGTGTGTATTCTGTGGTCTATGTGTAGATGCATGTCCTTTCTATGCATTGTACATGACAAACGATTATGAGCTTTCTTCCTTTACCAAGTCTGCTTTAATATATACCCCTGCTCAGCTCGCTGTAAAACCCAAGATGTCACAAGATGTCGAAATAAAGATCGATGACAGGGGTGCCTCACATGGTTGATTCCATATTCCTAGCTCTTTCTGTTTTAACAATTGGTTCTGCAATCGTTGCGCTTGAGATACGCTCATTAATTTACGGATCAATCGGACTCATGCTGACATTATCTGGAATAGCCGGATTTTTCTTACTTTTAGACGCGCCTTTTGTAGCAATGTTCCAACTTTCTGTATATGTGGGTTCTATAGCGGTGCTCATCCTTTTCACCGTCATGCTAGTTAGACGTGAACTTATCTTCAACAAGATAGAGGACTCGAGAAGAAGATACGCAGGAATAGGATTAATGATAATTATGATGCTTGGAATTGGAACAATAATCATCGGTTCAGGTCTGAAATCAATGGAGACTGATACTGCATCAGTAGACTACAAAAAGATAGGCGAGGACTTTCTTACTTACTATTCACCCGCGCTCATAGTAATGGCGCTAATTCTAGCATCTGCTGTAATTGGAGCTTTGGCATTAGCTAGAAGGGAGGATGTAACAAGTGACCAACGCGCTGATTGATTTTGTTTTAGTTTCGGTGGCTCTGTTAGCTATCGGAATATACGGACTGTCAGTGAAAAGAAATGCAATTAGGATGCTTTTTGCGGTGGAAATGATTGTTAATTCAGCAAATCTAAATTTGGTTGCCTTTGCACGATTCATTCCAAATAGTCAAGGACAAACATTAGCTCTGTTTTCTATTGCAATTGCGGCAGCCGAAGTTGCCGTGGGGCTGGCATTAGTCATTGTAGCGTATAGAATGTACAATAATATCGATATAGCGGATTTCAGGAGTTTGAAAGGATAATGCAATTTATACTACTGCAGGCGGTCTTTTTACCATTGCTATTGTCACCAGTAGCATATCTACTTGGAAAAAAATTTGGCCCTAATATGTCAGCTTGGTTCAGCTTTGGACTTTTGTTGTATTGTACAACAATAATGATTACATCTGTATTCTCAGGAACCTATGAAGAACATTATCGTTGGACTCAGCTATTTGGCGAATTCGGCCTCTTGCTTGATGGTCTAGCATCGCCATTTGCTATAATAATCTATGTAGTGTCTACAGTGATGGTATTATTTTCAAAACCATACATGATTGCAAAGATAACATTACAATTTGAAGAAAGAGCAAATTCGCAAAAACAATTGATTGGTGGTGGAACTATGATAGAATCCTCATCGTTGAAAAATTATGTCAATAATCAGATTGGTGCATACTTTGCGCTCTTTCTTGTTATGGCAATGGGAATGTTAGGTACAGTTCTTGCGACTAACTTGATAGAATTCTATGTCTTCTTTGAAGTAATGCTTATCCCAGCATTTTTCATGATAGCATT
>JGI25382J43887_10001182_pt1 | contig 10312 bp, 6 predicted proteins | sample GraSoi013_1_40cm_3_FD_43887 | JGI IMG/M metagenome (IMG submission 43887) | reverse complement strand
CGTCGCTCAATCCGTGTTCGATCTACGGCCGCGAGCTGACGCCGCTCCCCCATCCGACGGTCCAGGATCACGTCGATGGCCTCCTTCGCGAATGCGTGCTTCAGGTACGTGTACTGTGCCGGGTGCGTATGCGAGACGATGATGAGCATGTGGTTAACGAACTGCCCCTGCGGAAGTACAGACGGCCGGTCGGTACCTTCAGGCATGACACGTGCCCTCACCGAAGCTTACCGAGCGCGACGTGCTCAATGAATTTGGCAAATACCGCAAAACCGGAGGGGAAAAGCCCCGACCAGAAACGCTAGACAGGATTTCCGGACGTGACGATACTTCGGTCTGCAGTGAGGGTGGGTGCCATGCCCAGGGCCGGGGGCCGGGGAGGGTCGCGCTGGCCTCAGAAGGGAGGGCGCAGCCACCCACCCGCACAGTGGCCATCTCAGCCCTCATTACGCTCACTTGCCCGGCCGCTTCGGTTTCGCAGGCTTCTCGGGTTTCTCCGGCTGGTTGGGACTTCAGCGTGCTCCTTGACGCTGGTGTGGAACTTCTGGCCGTCGATCGTTCCTTTCACCTCGATCTTCTCGGCCCGGCGCTGCTCAAGAGAGTCGAGGAACACTTGCGCCTCTCCCTCGCGTTCGCGGCTTGGACGCGGGGTTTCTGAACGCTGAGCGTGCCCGGTCTGTCACGGGGCCGAACACTCGTGTCTTTTTTGCCTGGAACCTACCTCGGGCTCACCAATTCGACCACGAAAGCTCTCCCGAAGTCGCCACGTTTCTACGGCCTTCGGGGCTGGACAGGCTGCTCTGAGCCCGTGGCAAATTTGTTGCAGCACACACCTTTCTCTGGTGAAGGTCGGAGCGAGGGGCCCACACGTGCTGGTGCTGAAGAGCTCAGCAAATACAAGGCGTTGCGATTTTCAGAGGGATTTATTTTGTTCGCGATCCTCCCGACAGGAAGCCATACTTCAATGAGCCTGATCGGCGTTTCTGCTGCGGAGAAGAGAGAGGCATGAACAGAAAACACTGGGCCACGATTGCGACGATGGTGCTGGCGGCGTTGCTTCCGGCATGTGCCGCGAAGATACACGGCACGGTACAGCTCGTGGATGCCAATGCGCAGCCGGCCGTGAAGGAGAGTCTGCAGGGCATCGTGGTGAATATGATCAATACCACCGCGGCGGTAGAGCAGGCGTCCCATTCAGTGACGACGGACGTCAACGGCAAGTTCGAGTCGGCGAAGGACCGCCTCCGGCCGGGAACATACAAGGTGGAGGTGAGCCGCATCGGCTATGAGAGCGAGACCCAGACAGTGGAGATCAAAGAGCACACACAGAAGAAGATCGCGTTCAAGCTCCGGCAGATCCAGGAAGGCAAGCGCAAGACCATCCAGGGATCCAAATCCGACGAGGATAAGATCATCAACCCGGGCGAAGTGAATATTCAAGCTCCCACCATGTAGGCGTCGCGGTAGGCGTCGCGCGCGTATCAGAAGAGGACATCCATGGCCAAGTCGACGGTCCAATGGGGTTTCGCTTTGTTTGCGGCCGTGCTGCTCTCTGCCTGTGGTGAGCAAAGGCTGGACCTGGAAGTGAAGGTACGCATGGATGCTCTGCCCGTGTCCTCGGCCAAGGTCATGGTGGACGGGCAAGAGCAGGGAGTCACCGACGGTAGTGGCGTCTTCGCCAAGACCCTCGAGAGGAAGCCCGGGGTCGAGGTCGAGGTGCGCGTCGTCAAGGAGCTGCCCGGCTACCGCATCAAGCCCTGGAAGACCACCTTTCTGGTGAAGCTGGCCAAAGACGCGGCCGTTGACAAATACTCCTTCGAAGCCGGTCTGCAGGCCACGCGCTACATCACCGTGGTCGTCACGGAGAAGGGGGCGTCCGTCGCGGACGCCGCGTTCAACGTCAACGACAAGGAGGTGGGCAAGACAGACGCTACGGGCGAGCTGGTCTACGAATACAAGGACCTGCCGAAAAAAGGCGTCACCGTCACGGTGAGCAAGACGGGGTACGCCGCCTGGCACAAGACCGGTGCGCTAGAGCCGGGGCAGCGGCTCGACGTCGCGCTTTCGCGGCGCGCGGTCGTAAACGTCACCGCCCTGACCGAGCAATACGGCCAAACGAGCGGGGTGGCGGGCGTGGCGGTGAGCATCGATGGAAAAGCGGTGGGCAAGACCGACGACCGTGGCGTCTACACCTACGCGTATGACGGCGCACCGGGCAAGAAGGTGCAGCTGGCGCTGTCGTCGCCCGGCACCATCCCCGCCGACTGGAAGACTTCCGTCACCCTGGAAGGACAAGTTAACGTCCAGCGTTACTTCTATCCGACCACTCCCAAGCAGATCCGGGTCGGGGTCTACCGCTTCGCCGGCAACACCCCTGGCGTGGACCTCAAGGAGATCGCCACCCTAACCGAGAGCGCGGTCGCGAGCCAGCTCTTCAAGCACACCGTTTTCCGCGAGGTGCCGAGCGCGGATCTCGAGGCCGAGGTCAAGCGGGTGAAGCTGGCCATCGACCGGATCACCACCAAGGGGTGGCAGGACACGCCACTGCGCAGAACGGTGGACATGATCGTGTTGGGCAGCGTCGCCAAGGATGACAAGGACTTCGTCATCGAAGCGAAGTTCTACGCCTCCAGCGGCCAGCTGATCTTGAGCCAGATCACCCGGGCCCGGGACACCGGCGCCATCGGCGGTGGCGCGAGAGAGATCGTCGCGAACGTGATGGAGCGGTTCCCCTTCGAAGGAACGGTGGTCGCTGTCGACGACGGGCGTTACCGTATCAACATTGGCAAGCCGTACCGGATCGGCCGGGGCACGGAATTGACCCTCACCGCTGCTACCCGCGGCGAGGCGGGCAAGGTGACGGGGTATCGCGAGACCGGCAGGCTCAAGGTCAGGCGTGCGGAGGACGCGGAATCGTTGGCGGAGGTCGATGACCTCAGGAAGGGCGAACGGGTCAACATCGGCGACCGGGTCGTGCGCCGCGTGTACCGCGAAGGCGAAGAGGAGCGCGCCAGGACCTATTTCATTCTCTCCGCCAAGGGCGGGCTGGCGTCCGAGGTGGCGCCGCTGCCTCGCGTGAGCATCTACCTCAATAGCGATTGGGTCGGCTCCACGGGCCCGGATGGCAAAGCCGAGGTGCCGGTGCGCTTGGGCAAGAGCTACGACCTCCTGCTGTACCGGCACGGGTACCAGCAGGTGAGCGAGAAGATCACGGTGGAGAAGAACGGGGACACCCGCGCCTTCGCGCTGGGCGTCAACACCTCCCTGTTCAAGGTTGACTCCAACCCGTCCAGCGCGGCGGTATTCATCGACGGGGATCAGTTCGGTAAGACACCGATCCTCGAGGGCAGACCCGTCGGCCTCGGTTTTCACGCGGTGAAGCTCACCGCGGGCGATGAGTACCGTGACTGGGAGGAGATCGTCGAGTTCGACAAGAAGATTGAGGATCGCACCGGCGACGCGAGGATCGTGCTGTACCCGGACTATCTCAAGATCGGGGAGAGGGTGGCGCTGAGGGGCGATGTCAACGGCGCCATCCAGGCGTACGCCAGCACCGACAGGAAGCACCCGGATTACGCGGAGGCGCACCACCGGCTAGCGCGAATCTATCTGGACGAGAAGAACGATTACGATGCGGCGATCCGGGAGCTCGAGAGTGTTCTCTCGCTGCCCTACAACCAGCAGCTCATCTACAAGCAATTCGCCGTGGCCTTCACCAATCTGGGGCATGCGTACTACGAGAAGGGCAGTAGCCTCGCAGAAAGGGATCGGGACGCCGCCGTCCAATCCCTCGCCAAAGCGATACACAATCTTCAAATCGCCAAGCAGAACACACGCTTCTTCCCGACCGAGCAGTACGCCGAGGCGCTGCACGACACCTATTACTATCTGGCGCTGGCGTATCACAAGCTGTACCTCGTCACGCGAAAGGCCACCCTCATCGACAACGCGAACCTCGCGTGGCGCGAGTACTTCGACTTCTTCCCGAAAAAGCTCGAGGGTCAGGCGGCTTTCGAACAGAGTCGTGAGTCGGCGCGGAAGTACTGGAATCAGATCAAAGATCGACAGTCATAGCGGAGAGAGGCCTTCGGCTTGAGCTGGAGCAGTCGCGGGTATGCTGCCTCGCGCGTGCTGGTCGCCGCCGCGGTCAGCGCCGTGCTGGGGCTGGGGGCCGACTCGGTCGCCGCGCTCGAGCCGGCCGAGGAGCTCGCGCAGAAGTCAAAGCCGGCGACGATCGAACCCCTGTTCGTGCGCCCGCTGATGCCCGTCGAGGTCGGCCGCAACGATGCGAATCCGGTCTGGTCGCCGTCGGGGGCGCTGATCGCCTTCGAGCGCAGCCGCGGGGACAAGAAAGAGATCGTGATCGCGCGCCAGAACGGCGTGGTGGTTCACGACATCTACTTTCAGCTGTCCGAGAACAGCAGGGAGCCGAAGTTCTTTTTCCCCGGAGTCGTCGAGGACGTCAGCTACAACGCCGGGATCACATGGTCTCCCAGCGGCGATCGGCTGGTGTTCATGAGCAACGGTGGCGCCGGCAACTACGATCTCTATCTGCGCGAGCTCGATGGTAAGACCGTGCGGCTCACCGACCACAAGGAGAAGGACGGCCAGGCCCACTGGTCGCCGGCGGCCGATCAGCTGGTCTTCGTGTCGGGCCGAACCGGCCGAGGGGATATCTACCTCCTGGACGTGGCGACTCGCGCCGTGACGCGGCTGACGTGGGGCAGCACGCCATACCTGTACCCGCAGTGGTCGCCGGACGGCAAGAAGATCGTGATGCTCCACGGCAGCAATGAGAACCACGACATCTATCTGATCGAGGATGTGCGGAGGCCCGGCGAAACGCTCAAGGCCCTGACCACGTGGACCTACGACGATCTTCGGCCCGTGTGGTCCCCGGACGGCAAGAAGATCGCATTTTATTCCAACTACAACCCGGCGGGCGATCCCAAGGCGTGGGCCATTCTGGTCATCGCCGCCGACGGCTCCGACCCGGTTCAGGGCGAGGCCCTGGCCGCCAAGGTCGTGGCCACGGATGTAGTCCCGGATGTGGAGCGCGGACCGGCATGGATGCCGGACAGCAACAGGATCCTCTACGTGCGGAACGACCGACAAGAGTACAACCCCATCTATATCGCCGATCTCGTACGGAAGACCAACCTGCTGCTCAAGACCGAGACGAAGATGAATCACGATGTCGCCTGTTCGGCCCAAGGCGTCATTGCTTTCCGCGCTCAGGTCGACCAGTGGGACCAGATCTTTCTCGCGAGGCTGAGGGATTAGCGCGTGGGGCGGGTAGGCGTGGGACTGTCGGGGGCGATGGTCGCTCTGATGGCCGTGGCGGCGTCGGCGGCGGACGACGCCCCGACGCGCGCGATGCGGCTCTATGAGAGGCATCATTACGAGGAAGCGGCCCGCACACTGCAGGCGGACCTGCCGGCGCTCGAACCGGCCAGGAGCGCGACGGCCTATCTGACGCTGGGCATGATCTATCTCGATAACGCCGAGCTCCATCGTGAGCTGTATCAAGCTGGGAAAACGATCCAGCTCGACTACCTGAAGAAGCTCGCGGCGGTTCGAGGCGCGGATGGAAGTCGCTTCGTGAGTCTGTATCTGGGCAAGGCGCTGCTGGAGAACGGCTGCTCCGGAGACGCGACGAAGTATCTCGAACGGTTCAACGCGCAGACGGGAGTGGAGCCTCGATACAAGGCGACGGCAGAGGCCGACCTCGGTCTGTGTCATTTCCTGCGTCAGGACGCGCCGAGGGCGCGAGCACTCTGGGCTGCCCTCGATGCCACCGAGCCGGAGGTCCAGGTGGCGCTCGCGGCCGTCTACAGCAAGGCCGGGCTCAAAGAGCGGGATCCGGTGGCCATGGGCGACGCGGCGCTGAGAAGGGTCGGCTCCAGTCCGCCGCCGCGCATGCTGGGGAACCTTCTCACGATCTATGCGCGCGCCGGGCTGACCGACAAGGGCCTGGCGCTGATCAAGCAGGCAGACCTGAAGGCGGCCGCCTATACCGAGGTGCTCGGGCGGACCAAGATGATCAATTTTTATGACCTCTCTGTGCTCGGCGACCTGGCAACGCTGTACCGGCAAGCGGGCCAGCTCTATCTGGAGAAAGCGGCCGCCGACCCCAAGCTCAAGCCGACGGCCGACTATTACCTCGGGGTGGCCTACGCCGACGCCGGCAATGTGGATCTGTCGCTTCGAGCGACCGACGCGTTCCTGTCCGTGGCGCACGCGCCGGCGCAGTACCAGAATCGGGCGCGAGTGCGGTACGCGACCGGCCAGTACCTGCAGGGCCGGCGTGCCGAGGTCGTGGCGGCGTGGGAGGAATTGGCCAAGGGGCAGCCCGCGGATCCCGACCTGCTGGCGGAGATCATCCTGGGATGCGTCCGCGTCAAGGCCGACTGCGCGCGGATCGCGCCGAGGGCTGAGCTCGCGGCGGAGAGCGGCGAAGGAAAGAAGACGCGCGCGCTGAGCATTGCCCTGGGCAAGTACCATCTCTGGGGAAAGGACTATGGACGGGCCGTCATGTATCTGGAGGCGGGGCGGGACAAGAGTAACAAGAACCGGATCGAAGCGAATGATCCGGTGATGCTCGTGAGTCTGGCCGAGGCGTATTACCGGCGCCGGCAATTCTCCGAAGCCTTGGAGATCTACTTCGAGATGAGCAAGCACTTCCCCGTGCTCCGTCGGCTCCAGGAGGCCCTCCAGGGCATTTACTCCATGGAGCACAAGAGCGCGGGAGACGTCAGGATCTTCTAACAACGAGGCAGAGGGACCTATGAAAAAGACATCAGTCGTTGCGCTGTCGATCCTCGGCATCGTAGTCGGGACGCCGCTTGTGTCGCCGGCGGGGCCCAAGAATGATGGCCGGCCGGATGGAGGCACGCTCGGCTACGGCGAGTACGGCCGACCGTCGACCCTCGATCCGATCACCAGCAACGAAATGGTCTCCCTGCGGATCACCGAGCTGGTGTTCAGCGGCCTGGTCGGAATCGATGAGAAGCAGGAGATCGTGCCCGAATTGGCGGAGCGCTGGGAGATGTCCAAGGACGGCCGCATCCATACGTTTTACCTGCGTAAAGACGTGATGTGGCATCCGAAAGAGGGAGAGGAGCCGAAGCCGTTCACGGCCGACGATGTCGTGTTCACGTACAACATCATGATGCACCCCAAGACCATCACGCCGCTCAAGGTGCGCTATGAGTTCATCGAGAAGGTCGAAAAGCTCAGCGACTACGCGGTGCAGTTCACCCTCAAGCGGCCGATCCTGAACGCCCTGGCCAAGTTCAGCTTCAAGGTGATCCCCAAGCACGGTCCGTCCAACTCGCTGTACCTCACGCGAGACGATCCGTTCGTCCAGCATCCGATCGGCACCGGGCCCTATATCTTGAAGACAATCACGACCGACCGTGAGATCGTTCTCGTGGCCAATGAGAGCTACTTCAAAGGTCGCGCGCATATCAACAAGTTCATCTCCAAGCCGTTCGCGGACCAGAACATCCTGACCCAGGCGCTGATGTTCAACGCGATCGACATGGTGGTGCGGGTGAACCCGCGGGACGTCCCGGAGCTCCAGGGCGACAAGCGCTTCATCCTGCAGCCGTACAACGCCCTGTCATACGCGTTCTTCGGCTACAACTTGCGCAATCCTCTGCTCGCGGACAAACGCGTTCGCAAGGCGTTCACCTATGCCGTGAACCGGCAGGAGATGCTGGACTCATTCTTCAACGGCGCGGGGACGATCATCTCCGGTCCGTTCGCGCCCGGGAGCTGGGCGTACAACCTGGACGTTCAGCCGCTGCCGTTCGATGCAGAGAAGGCGATCGCGCTGCTGAGGGAAGCCGGGTTCGCGGCCGGCCCCGATGGCATCATGCAAAAGGACGGCAAGAAGCTCGCCCTGTCGCTCAAGGTGCCGATCGAAAAGGAGAGCGAAGCAGTGAAGCGGGTGGTGCTCGCCTTCCAGAACTATCTCAAGCACGTCGGTGTCGCGATCAAAGTGGAGTTCGAGGAGTGGCAGGCGTGGAAGGAGACCGCGTTCCTGGAGCACGACTTTGACATCATCTTCGCCTCCTGGGTGTTCGATGACTCCGCTGATATCTCATCCCTGTTTCACTCGGCCGAGATCGGTCCATGGAGGAACAACTTCGGCGCCTACTCCAATCCGGAGGTGGACGGCCTGATCGTGGAGAGCAAGCTGACGCTGGATCACGAAAAGCGCCGGACGATCAACCGCAAGCTGCATGCCATCCTCGCCGACGAGGCGCCGTACACCTTCCTGTGGGCGCTGACAAATTACAGTGGCTACCATAAGAAGCTGCGCCGTGTGGCTATTCATCCCTACAAGTTCTTCTCGTTCGCGGATGAGTGGTTCATCCCGGTGCCGGACCAGAAATAGATACGCCGCACGAGGACTGACGCGCAGGAGCCGTGAAGCTCGCGGCGATCAGGCCAATCACCCTGGCGCTGTCCAGGGAGCTGGTGCTCACCGCCCTGCTGCTCTTGGGCGTGAGCCTCGTGGTGTTCGTGATTCTCTACCTCGCGCCAGGCGATCCGTTCAGCGTGCTGCTCGAGGGGCAGACGCTGAGCCACGAGGCCCGCGCTGGCATCCGCGAGGCCTTGGGCGTCCCCAAGACCTGGTATGCCCAATACTTGTCCTGGCTCGGCGGCCTGCTCCGCGGGAACTTCGGCACTTCCATGCGCACCGGCCTGCCGGTGTTTGGCGAGATCGTGCGGGTGGGACTGAGCACGCTCTATCTCACCCTCGGCTCGATGCTGGTCACGCTGCTCATCGCCGTGCCCATCGCCCTGCATTCCTCGGTGCGCGGCGCGACTGCGCTCAACTGGCCGCTCACCATGCTGGCCTATCTGGTGTCGGCGTTACCGGTGTTCTGGCTCGGCTACGTCGCCATCTATGTCTCCATCCACCAGTTCGGCGTGTTCCCGCTCATCTCTCGGGTCTCCACGTCGCCGGAACCGGCCTGGCTGTATTCGCTGCTGCCGATTTGCGTGCTCGGCATCGGCAACGGCACCATCGGCGAGGTCGTTCGCTACCTTCGCGAGGAAATGAGCCGCGTCATGGCCGAGGATTATATCCGGACTGCTCGCGCCAAGGGGGCGTCGGTCTGGAGGCACGCCTTCAAGGAAGGCTTTTTGATCCCGATGACCGAGATCATCGCGGCCAAGATCCCGTTCATCCTAGGTGGTGCGGTCATCGTCGAACAGGTGTTCAACTGGCCGGGCATGGGGCGGATGGCCTGGCAGGCGGCCCAGGATCGGGACTTCCCAGTGATCATGGGTATCGCCATGATCGCGGCGATGTGGGTGCGTGTCGGGAGCCTGGTCCAGCGCGTAGTGTATGTTGTGGTCAATCCGCGGGCGTCAAGGGAACGGCGCGGCGTCGGGCGGGCCGAATGAAGCACTATGCCCAAATTTCGGGCGAAATCGGCGAATCCTCGGATCGACCATTCTGGAAAGACGCCGACACCTTGAATCTGGCCTACATCGGCTACGGCCTGCTCATCGTCACCCTGGTGCTGGTGTCGTACGTCTTGGGCGCATTCAAGTGGTTGCCGTATGCTCCGGAGCAAATCAGAGTCGACCTCTTGAATGCGCCGCCGGGGAGCGCTGGCCACCTGTTGGGGACCGACTTCCTGGGCCGGGATATCCTGTCCCGGCTGATCGTGGGTATCCAGGCGTATTTCCTTCCTGGACTCATCGCGATCGTCATTTCGCTCGTGTTGGGCACCGCCCTCGGCGCGGCGGCGGGCTACCGCGGGGGCAACATCGAGGTGCTCGTCACCTATTTCAACAATCTGGTCGATTCGTTCCCGCGCCTGGTGCTGATCCTGCTCGTGATCGCGGCGTTCAAGCCGGACATCTATTACATCATGGTCGTCGTGGGCTTGACGGGCGTCCCGGTAGGCGCGTCGCTGGTCGCAGGCAAGATCCGGTTTCTGCGCGAGAAGAATTTCATCGAGGCGGCTCATGTCCTGGGTCTGCCGACGCATGTGATCATTCTCAAGCACATCCTGTGGCATCACTGCGCGCCCGTGCTGGTCATCCAGGCTACCATCGGCATGGGCGAGGCGATTCTGATCGAGACCAGCCTCAGTTATCTCGGCTTTGGCGTGCAAGAGCCCACGCCCTCGTGGGGCAACATGGTCCAGGCCGGAGCCAACTACTTCTTCCAGGGCAAGTTCTGGCCGTCCACGGCGCCGGCACTGGCGATCCTGTTCACCATCCTTGGCTTTCACCTGTTGGGCGACGGGCTGAACAGCATCCTCGAAGGAAAGGGCAAGAAGTA
>JGI25382J43887_10001181_pt1 | contig 10313 bp, 10 predicted proteins | sample GraSoi013_1_40cm_3_FD_43887 | JGI IMG/M metagenome (IMG submission 43887) | reverse complement strand
CCGCCGATGCGGTCGACCTGTGCGCGACCCTCTGCGGGGGCATGGATGAGTCCGAGCGGGCACTGGTAGAGGCGGCGGTTCGCGCCGCGTACCGGTCGGTCGAGCAGCCTCTGCTGCGCGACGTCGCGTCATTCCTCCCAGATGTCGCTCGGGTGGCCGTAATCCTGCGTCGATGGGTGCACGGCAGCCTTGGCCAGATGTTCAGCGCCCCGACCAACATCGATATCGAAGCCCCAATCGTCGTGTTTGGCATGCGCGAGCTGCGAGACGAGATGGTGGCGCCTGTCCATTTTCTCCTTGCGCAGGCGCTGTGGACTCGCATCAAGCGGAAGGACCGGCGCCGCATGCTCGTCGTCGACGAGCTCGGTCTGCTCTTCGAGGACCCGACGATTCGCCGCTTCGTCGTAAGCCTTGCGCGCAGGATTCGCAAATACGACGGGTCACTGGTCTTCGCGACCCAGAATCCGGGCGACTTGTTGAGCTCGGAACAAGGAGCAGTCGTCGCCTCGAACCCCGCCCTCCTCTTCCTGGGTGCGCAGCGGCCCGGCGAGGCGGCCAAGCTCGAGAGCGCATTTCATCTCAGCCCAAGGCAACGCGTGTCTCTGGAAGCGGCCAGGCGTGGCGATTTCCTGCTCTTGGCCGGACCGGACCGGCTCGAGCTCCGCGTCCAGGCGCCCCTCTGGCAGGAGAACGCAATGCGGCTGGCGAGAGAAAGAGCGCGACCGCCGCCGATTACCGGTAGGCTAAAACGCATGCGGAGAGTCCTCCACTACCGCCTGTACGGGCTTCCCGAGCAACGGCTCGAGCGGGTTCACGCCCAGTTCGAGGCCCTCGGCGCGGCTCGTTCNTGGCGATGCGAGCGGCCCTGGGTGGCCAGCGCAAATTCACGAGGCCTGTTCGAGATGGAGTACTTCAGGCATTTGAAGAACGAGGATGTGGCAAACACCAGCGCTGCGGGGTTTGTGAAGATGGCCGGCGACGAGACCGACGCCCTCATCATCGCCATTTTCATGCGCGACCTCAGCGCCGAGTATGGGATCAAGACCACATTGAAGGACGAGGATCATCCGCTCGCGAAGCTGCGCCGCCTGGAATTCGATCATGGCCGGCTGCCAAGCGGCCACTCGCTGGAGGAGGTTCTCGCGAAGCGCCCTGTGATCAAGAAGGTGCAGGGCGAGCGCATCCTTTTCTACCCGCCGACATTTCGACTTCACTCGCAGAGTCCCCCCAGCCCGGAATGGGCTTATGCCCTGTTCGGCATTCGGGCTTACGCGCCGACGCTCCTGGAGGCTGAACAAGAAGCGCTCAAGATCTTGAGAGGCTTCGGTCATCTTGGCGGCTGAAGGTACCCTCGCTCGCGAGGGGACCGTCGAGTCCGCCGACGGAACCAAGCTCTCGTACCGCGCGTGGCCGCGCCCCGGCGCAGAGGTTTCGTTCGCTGTCGTCCACGGACTGGGTGATCACTCGCGGCGCTATGAGCGGTTCGCGCTGGGTATGGCGCGGCACGGCTTCGCTACGTTCGCGGTTGATCTGCGCGGCCACGGTAAAAGCCCGGGCGGGCGTGGGCACGTCGACTCGTGGAACCAGTGGACAGACGACGTCGCCGCGTTTGTGGCGCACGTAGAGGGCATCGCGGGAGGAGAGGTGATTCCAGTCGGACACTCCTTCGGCGGAGCTGCGCTGTTGAGCACAGTGCTTGCCGGCAAGCTGCCGAGGACCAAACGATTCATCGTTTCGAGCCCTGCGCTGCGACTGAGAGTGCCGGTGCCCGCATGGACGCTCGCCCTGGCTTCCGTGGCGTCCAAGGTCGTCCCCAGGCTGGCCTTCGACAACAAGGTCGATCCGAAGACGATATCGCGGCTGCCGGAGGTCGTCGAGGCTTACCGCACCGATCCCCTGGTGCACAGCAGGATCTCGAGCCGCATGTATGCGGAGTGGATGTCGGCGTGCAAACGCATCTTCGAGCACGCGGGTGAGATCACAATCCCGTTCCTGATCCTGGCCGGGAGCGATGACCGACTCATCGACAGCGGGGGCAGCAAGGAGCTGCACCGCTTGAGCGCGTCGACAAGCCGGCTGAGGCTNCTGGAGGGGCGCTACCATGAGCCGTTCAACGACCTGGACAACGAGGAGGTCTTCGCNGTGATCGCGGAATGGGTATTGAAACCGTGATCGAGGGCATCGCAAGTTGACCCTCGAGCCAGGAAATTGGCTCGCGTGGATCGTCGTCGGGCTGATCGCCGGCGCCATTGCCGCGCGAGTCGTAGCGGGGCGTGGCTTCGGCTGCATCGCCGACATCGTCGTCGGTGTCGCGGGCGCGTTCATCGGCGGCTTTCTTCTCCACAACGTCTTCGGCGTGGGCGGGCCCGTCGGGTTTTGGGGCAGCATCGTCGTTGCGTTCGTCGGCGCGGCGATTCTTTTGGGCGCGCTGAAGCTCCTGTCCGGCGGCCGTCTATGACCCTGGGCTCGCCGCTGCCGCCGAGCTGACCCGCTCGATCTCCGCAGCAACCCCGGTAGGCGCAAACAGCGGTATGTCGTGCGGGGTATCGAACCAGCGGATCTCGACACGGGGTGCCTGCTTGGCCAGCAGCGCGGCGCCGCGTTCCTTCCAACTCGAGATGACGGCCGGACCTCCGCGCGCGAGGAGCGCCGCGGCAGGCACCTCGACGCGCGGCCAGAGCACGTCGGGCTGGGAATCGTAAAGGCCTCGGAGGAGCTCGAGGCGCATCGGCGCCGTCAAGGTGAGGACGAACGCGCTCCCATCCTGGACCACTCGCGTTCTGACGAAAGGTTCGAGGTCGGTGTCCCACGCGCCGGTGAAGTCGCGTTGCGATTCGGCCATCGCGTCCTCCAGGCGCGCAAAGCGGGGCAGCGGCGGCTGCATCATTCGCTGGGCCTCTTCCCAGCTGAACATGTTGGCCGCGCTCTGGATCGGTCCATCGATGAAGACCAGGGCCGAGGCGAACTCCGACCTGGTGCCCACCAGCTCAAGCGCGATGGTCGCGCCCCACGAGTGNCCGACTACGACCGGTTTGTCGAGNCCGAGCTCGCCGCTCGCAAAGACCGCATCCTCGATGAGCTGCCCCATCGTATAGCCGCTTTCTGGATTCGGAGCGTGAGGGGACCGGCCGGTCAAGCCGTGCCCACGCTGATCGAGCGCGACTACGCGCCGGCCTTCGAGGCGGCGAGCAACCCGGTCCCAGTAGCGGGCGTTGGAGCTNAGGCCGTGAAGAAGGAGCACCGGTGCCTCGGCCCGCGTGCCCTCTTCAGGTCCCGTCCACTCGACGTAATGAAGACTGACGCCGTCACGCTCGAGCCATCCGTCGGCCGGTTCGGTCACCGGCTCTAGCCTAGCCCGCGGCGGCCGCCACCTGGTCCTGGACCGGTTCGCCCTGAGCTGCCNCGGGCCGCTTGCGCCGCTTGATGAGCAGCGTCGTCAGGGCCGTGAAGGCAAGGAACGCGATCGGCACCACCAGCGTCGCCTTCATGGCGTCGATGTACGCGCTCACAAAGACGTCGTGCGCAAGGGCTGCGATCTGATGCGCAACCGCGGGCGGCAGATCCGACGGCAGCTTGGCCCCATTCTGCCCGGTGCCGATCTCGAAGCCATTGCTCGAGACCGAGCTGAACGCGGCAACGAACTTGTCGCGGAAAGCCGCCGGCAGTGCGCTCGCGTGGCTCACCGCCTGGTTGTGCAAGGTCGTCGCCAGCTGGTTCTGGAGCAATGCGCCCACGACNGCGCTNCCAATCGCGGCGCCAAGCTGNCGGGTGGTGTTGAGGATGCCCGATGCCGCACCCGACATCTGTGGGGAGATGTTGCGCATCGCAATGGTGGTCATGGGCGCGAACGTCATGCCCATGCCAGCGCCGGCAATGATNGCCGGCACGAGGAAGTTGATCCAGGTGGAGTCAGGGCCGGCCACGAAAGTGACCAGACCGAAGCCAACCGTGAAGAGTGAGATGCCGGCGAGCAGGATGTACTTGCCGCCCACTTTGTCGGCAAATCGTCCGGCGAAGGGCGCCACGAACATCGATGTGAGCGACATCGGCGCAAACGTCAGTCCGGCCGTCAACGCGGAGAAACCGCGGACCGATTGCAGGTAGATCACGATCGGCAAGAACAGGCTGAGCATGCCGAAGCTGATCGCGGCTGCGACCCAGTTGGCGACCGCAAAGTTACGGTCACGGAAGAGCGATAGGGGCAGCAGCGGCTCGGACTGGAAGCGTTCCCATACGAGGAAAACCGCCAGGATGGCGACGCCGGCGATGATCANTTCCGGGATGGTGATTCCGTAAGAGNCGATCTCGCCCCAGTTGTAGCGCTGCCCCTCGATGAGCCCAAAGACAACCGCGAACAGGCCCGCTGTCGCGAGGATCACGCCCATGATGTCCCAGCCGTGGCGGCGGCCCGGCCGGATGTCGGGGATGATCGCGAAGGTGGCGATTAGTGCGGCAATTCCGATGGGGACGTTGACGAAGAAGATCCACTGCCAGCTGACGTAGGTGACGATGGCGCCACCGACGGTGGGTCCGGCGATCGTCGCGAGACCGGCGACCCCACCCCAGACTCCGAAGGCGGCGCCTCGCCGCTCCGGCGGAAACAGAGTGGTGATGATCGACAGCGTCTGCGGTGTCAGGATCGCGCCACCGATTCCCTGGAGGACGCGTGCGGCGATCAGCTCGGTTGCGTTCTGCGAGAGACCGCACAGCGCCGACGCGACCGTGAAGATGAACAGACCGATTGCGAACAGGTTGCGCTGCCCGTAGAGATCGCCCAACCGTCCCGCCGTGATGAGCAGAACCGCGTAGACCAGGATGTAGGCGTTCAACACCCACAAGATCTGATCGAGCGTGGTGTTGAGACCCGCGCTCATGGCCGGGATGGCCACATTGACGATCGTGGTGTCCAGCAGGATCATGAAGAACCCGCTCGTGAGCACCACGAGGACCAGCCAGGGATTAGTGCGTGCTTGTGCCATGACTTCTCCTTAACGTCTCATGGCCGGGTTCAATTCCGGCCTTCCACTCCAGCGTGCCGTCTTCGATTTCGCGCTCCAGCTTCCGAACCCATTTGCGCTCCGCATCGAGCATCGCGATCTTGTGCTCGATCTCGATCAACGCGAGGCGGGTGAGTCCCTGACTGCGAAGCTCGGCGAGAACGTGCTCGAACTTCGCGAGGTGGGCGTCGAGCAACGAAGCGCGTTCGTTGAGATGGTCTGCGGCCTCGTGCGAGCCGAGGTGGTGCATGAACAAGAGCCCGGCAACGAATTGGGGATATTCGCGCATCGGTTTGCGGAGGAGCTCACCCAAGGTGCGCGTCAGGACCTGTCGCCCTGAATCGGTCAGCTCNTAGATGGTGCGCTCCGGGCGGCGTCCCTCCTTCTCGCGTTCGACCGAGACGATCCAGCCCTTGCGCTCGAGCAGGTCGACGGTGTGGTACAGGGTCCCGAAGTTGAGCCGGATGAACTCGTCCTGGTGCCGGGCACGCATTGTCGACGCCATCTCGTAGGGGTGCATCGGCCGCTCATCCAGCAGCGTCAGGACGGAAAGCGCGAGGGGAGACGAGACCTCGACATCAAGATCAGGCATATATTCCAAGTGGAGTATATGTAACCCATATATACGTTGTCAAGTACTCCGCCGGAAGCATCTGGTCGAGCCGCAACCGACAACCGCCCGCGGGGGTAGTTACCGTAGATGCATGCGCAGGCAGCGGCCGAAGCGCTTCCCATGACCGGGTTGCCGGACGCCCGGGCCGCCGCCGGCCAGCTCATCAGGCAAGCCACGGGCGGCGATCTCGAAGCTTTCGAGGAGTTGGTCCGCCGCCTGCAGCGCCGGGTTTACGGCTTCGCCTACCAGCATCTTCGAGACCTCGACGAGGCCCATGACCTCACGCAGGAGATCTTCGTCAAGCTCTTCCGGAACCTCGCTCGCTACGACGCGGAGCGCCCGTTCGAACCCTGGTTCTGGAAGCTGGCGGCCAATACCACCATCAACTACCGCCGCAAGCGCGTGCCGACGCCGACCGACCAGTCCGCGGATCAACAGGTATCCGAAGCGGTTTCGTCAGTTCCCGCGCACGATCCCACCCTGGTCGATGCGCTGGCCCAGCTCGATCCAGCCTACCGGCTCCCCATCCTTCTCCACTACTACGCGGACCTCCCCCTGGAGCAGGTCGCGCAGAGCCTGAACCTGACCGTGCCTGCGATCAAGTCTCGCCTCCACCGAGCCCGCGCCCTCCTTCGCAACGCGCTTGCGGAGTCCGAGGAGACAGGGTTCCAATGAGCGCCCTCGCGTGCGCGCGCGTGCGCGTCCTACTAGAGCCCTACGTAGATGGCGACCTTGCGCTTGCGGACCCAGGCACCGCGCAGGCGCTGCGAGACCACCTCCTGACCTGCGTGGACTGCCGCCGCCAGCACGAGCATGCGGTGTCGCTTCCATTCCGCATGAAGGCCCTCCGCTCACCCTCACCCCCTGAGTCTCTGATCTTGGGGGTGATGCGCTCGATCGCGCCCCAGCCGCAGGCGTCGCGCCGCGCCTGGGGGTTGTTGATCCCGGAAGCTCTCCTGGGAGCGTTCATCCTCTGGTATCTGTCCGGCCTCGACGGACTGTCAGCCCTCGCGTCTGGTGGATGGAGCGATCTCCAGGGCCTGGCGTTCTGGGGATCCGGTGCCGCGCCGCTTCCGAGCATCCCGGTGGCCGACGTCTTGCTCCTCGTCGCCTTCATCGCGCTGGCCGCGATCGCGGCATATCACCTATCGATCCTCGCAAAGCTCGACCAGATACCGGTACCGGATCTTCGCGAGCGCCGCCGCGCGTGAGCGAGCGAAGAGACGACGGAGGCGCGTCGCCCGACGACGCGCCCGAAACGCCTGCGCCGCGCTCGGAGACGCCCCCCGCGCGACCGAGCTGGGGTTGGCCGCTCCTGGTGGTGGGACTCGCGATACTGGGCGTGCTGCTGGCCATCGCCGACACCGCCCTGTACGGGCCTTCGCTCGGCCCGTATGCCACGTTTGTGATCGGCCCCACGGAGGTCAGGAGGGGGGTTTCCGCGCCCAGCCAGGATCCTGGGCGGTTCGAGCGCACCCGACTCCCAGATCGCGTCACTCTCGCCGGTCCTTTCGGCAGCCTCGGACCGATGAGCCCACTCCAGGCATTGCGCGCCTTCCTCAGCAACGCCGCCGGTTTGGTGCTTCTCGCACTTGGCGTGCTCCTGCTTTTTCCCACCCGTTCGCGAGTTGCTGTCCAGCGGCTGGAGGGGAGGTACGGGCCGGCGATCGCCCTGGCGGCCGGCGTCGCCACCTTCCTCCTGGCGCTGGGCGTGGTCGCGCTGCTGAGGTTCACGTTGTTCTTCCTGGCCGTCATACCGGCGGTGCTGGTGGTTGCTCTCGCGGCCGCGCTGTTCGGAATCGCCTGCATCGGACTTGCGCTGGGCCGTTTTCTGCAGCGATGGCTTCGACTGGGACCAGCACATCCACTGCTGGCCGCTTTGGCCGGTGCATTGGTCGTGTTCGATCTGGCGGTGATCCCCTATGTCGGTGCCATTGCGCTGGCGGCGGTCGCGATCGGCGGTCTTGGCGTCGCGGTTGTCACCCGGTTCGGATCAGAGACCGGATGGTCATTCACGGACCTCAACTGGTGAAGCAGGAGATATGGAGGTGAGTCGGTTGCTGAAGAAGACGAGGCTGGTGGTTGCGGCGCTCGCGGCGATTGCATTGGTCCTGGGTGGCCTGATCTACCGCGACGTTTTCGTGGGAACCAAGAACACGAGCAGCTCCGTCAACCTTTACACCGTCGCTCGGCGGACCGTGACCGCAAGCGTGACCGGCACCGGCAACCTGGTGCCTGCGCAGCAGGCCAACGTGAGCTTCAAGGCAAGCGGGACCCTGACCGAGATCGACGTCAAGGTCGGAGACCACGTCACCGCCGGTCAGGTATTGGCCAGGATCGACCCCACGGCGCAGCAGAACGCGCTTGCCGGCGCCCAGGCCAACGTTGCCATCGCGCAGGCCAACCTGCAATCGGCTCAGACACCGCTCACCGCCAGCCAGATCGCCCAACTTCGGAACAACCTCGCGAACGCGCAGCAGACCTACAACGACACAGTCGCGCAGGTGAACCTCACCAATACGCAGGACTCCAACCAGGTCACGACCGATCAGAACCAGCTCGCCACGGACCAGCAGGCCCTGACATTCAATGCCGCCTACCAGGCGGCCAAGCAAGCCCTGACCACCGACCAGGGCACGCTTCAGACCGCCATCAATCAGTTCAACGCCGACGGCTGCAAGAGCCAGACCTACCCATATTCGGGAGCTTGCGTGGCCGATTTCACAGCGGTGTCGACGGACCAGAGCAAGGTCAACGCCGACCAGCTGGCTCTGAATGGATATACAGCCGCGGTCAACGCCGACCAGGCAAAGCTCAACCAGGACACGGCGAAGCAGCAGGCGGATGCGAGCAGCGGCCAGCGCAGCATCAACCAGGCGTCGGCGTCGGTGACAAGCGCGCAGGACAACCTGAACACGCAGACCGAGAGCAAGCCCAATCAGATTCTGTCCGCGCAAGCACAGCTCGCAAGCGCGCAGGCCGCCGTCCAGACGGCACAGCAGAACCTGGCCAACACGACTCTCGTCGCCCCGATGGATGGCGTGGTCAACAGCATCAACGGCGTCGTAGGAGAGAACGCCATCACCGGCTCGGGCACGACCGCCCAGGCTCCTGGAACACAAGCCCCTCTTCCCTCGAGCGCGGCCTCTGGCGCGTTCATGGTCATCGGCAACGTCAGCGCGATGGAGGTCGTCATCCCATTCGCGGAATCGGACGCGTCTAAGTTGGCGTTCAACCAGGACACGCAGGTGACCTTCGACGCGGTTCCCAGCCTGGCGATCAGCGGCCATGTCGTGGCGGTGGCAAGCGCGGCGACCGTTCAGAGCGGGGTCATCAACTACTACGCGACGGTCGCCCTGAACCAGAGCAATCCAGCGCTCAAGCAAGGCATGACCTCGAATGCGACGGTGACCGTGAGCAAGGCCACCAATGCCATCGTCGTGCCCAACCTGGCGATCACCAGGCTCGGTGGCGAGGCTTACGTGAACACCTATGTGAGCGGCAAAGCTGTCCAGACCGCGATCCAAACGGGCGTCGTCGGCGACCAGTACACCGAGGTCACTGGCGGTCTCAACGAAGGCGCCCAGGTCGTCATCCCGACGCTCAAGGTGTCGAGCGCGAGTGGAGGCAGCCGCTCGGGTGGTGGCGGCGTCCGCATCGGCGCCGGCGGTTGATCAAGCTCGAGGCGGTAACCAAGACGTATCGCATGGGCAAGGTCGAAGTCGAGGCTCTGCGAGGCATCGANCTCCTGGTGGAGGCCGGGGAGTTCGTCGCCATCATGGGCGCGAGCGGGTCTGGCAAATCGACGCTCATGAACATCATTGGCTGCCTCGACGTGCCGACTAGCGGGCGCTACTTCCTCGATGGCACGGATGTCGCCAAGCTCGATGACGACCAGCTGGCGGTCATTCGCAATCGCAAGATCGGCTTCGTCTTCCAGAGCTTCAATCTCATCCCGAGGACGACTGCGCTGCACAACGTCGAGATGCCGCTGATCTACGCCGGCGCCCAGAATCGCCGCCCCAGAGCGCTCGAAGCCCTGGAGGCGGTGGGACTTGGTAACCGCGCAGGCCATCAGCCCACCGAGCTTTCCGGTGGCCAGCAGCAGCGCGCCGCCATCGCTCGGGCGCTCGTCACCAACCCGGCGATCCTGCTCGCCGACGAGCCCACGGGCAACCTCGACACCGCGTCGAGCGTGGAGATCATGAAGCTGCTCGCACAGCTGAACAAGGAGCAGGGCCGAACGATTGTCCTGATCACCCACGAGCGCGACATCGCCGCGTTTGCGGGACGGATCGTCGAGCTGCGCGATGGGTTGATCCAGAGCGACGAGCGCCGCGCGGCATGAACATCTTCGAGGCGCTGCGCGTCGCCACCGCGGGCTTGCTGGCGAATCGCCTGCGCAGCTCGTTGACGATGCTCGGCATCCTGATCGGCGTCGCCGCGGTTATTCTGCTCGTGGCGGTCGGCAACGGCGCGAGCGTCCAGATCAACAACCAGATCCAGGCGCTGGGCGCCAACGTGATCTTCGTCTACCCNTCGAANGCCAAGGGTGCAGGCGGCGTGTCGCAAGGGTTTGGTACCAGCCAGACGCTGACGATNGCCGACGTCGACGCGATCAATACCCGGCAGCAGGATCCCGACGTGGTGGCCGCGATTCCGATCGCGCAGAGTGGCGGCCAGATCACATACGCGAACCAGAA
>JGI25382J43887_10001180_pt1 | contig 10313 bp, 8 predicted proteins | sample GraSoi013_1_40cm_3_FD_43887 | JGI IMG/M metagenome (IMG submission 43887) | reverse complement strand
GACCAAGTCGTCGGCATCAAGGCGATCGCCCTGGACATGCGGGAACCCTACACCCAGGCCATCCGCGCCAACGTCCCGGACGCCGGGAGCAAGTCCGCCTTCGACCGCTATCACATCATGACACGCACCTGGGCGAGGCCGTGGACGACGTGCGCCTACGCGAACACCGCACCCTGTCGGCGACCGGGGACACGACGCCGACAGGGTCCAAGTACCCGTGGCTCTACGCGGAGGAAAATCTGCCCGAGCAACGCCGGGCACGCTTCGCCCACCTCAAGGCCCTGACGCTCAAGTCCGGCCGCGACGACCCGAGGTAGCGTCAGAGTTCGCGCAGGCCTTCCTTCAGCGCCCAGGCTGGGCCGCGCGTGACTGGAAGCGCTGGTACTTCTGGGCGACCCATTCATAGGTCTTGTCTTACTGGGTTTCTTCCTCGGTGTCGGCAACATTTCAGTTTCTGGGAGAGCGGGACACTCTTCTCTAAGAGACAAGAAACCGTCAGTTACAGGCAGGCCAACGACTTGACCACTCTGGCAAGGGCATGGCTAATCCAATCTTCGGCGTCGGCTTTGGCAATTTCAAGAGCGCGTGGCCGAAGTATTTCCGTCCAATAGACGGGAGTGAGATTGAGATAACCTGACGGATGGGAAACCACAACACATTTCTGGGTCTGTTCGCTGAGATCGGCCTGGTCGGGTTAGTGCCTTATCTGATGATTTTCTGTCATATGTTCCGGGTTGGGCTCAGAGTCTATGGACGAGAAGAGGGTCTCACTCGCGAGTTTTCGCTGGTATTCCTTCTTGTTGTGACTAGTTACATGATCGGTGCCAATTTCAGTGATTATCGAAGTGGACGGTTCCACAACACGGTTCTCTTTCTCCTCTTCGGCGCTGTCGCTCGAATTGATGTACAAGCTGCCATTCTCCACTCGCCGGTCGGTCGCCCGAGAGCCTCACGGTCTCCGGTATGAAAGTGAGCGTCGAGGGCTTTCCGAAGCACTACTCCTTGAAGAATCCTGGGTCACTGCACTGCTCTCAGGAGCCGGAGCTGCCAACGGGCCCATACTAGACGCCTTGATTCGTCGCACTGTTGGAGTGGCCCACCACACCGACGGCTTCTTCACGCTCTACTCCTCTTAAGTACCAGGGTCTGCAGAGTTCTACCCGCGGCCATCCCACTAGCTGACCGGGCTCTCAGTCCAGTTGCCGGGGAGCAGGCCGACACCGCTATTGCCGAACGGAGGTTTCCACATGAGCACACTAACTCCAGATTACAAAGAAGAAGAACCAGCCGTTTCTCTTTTCCATAACGGCCTCCGAGCCGACAAATCCCGCGACTGCACCATAGCAGTCGTAATACCCGCATACAATGAAGAAGCAACGCTCGCCAATGTGCTGGAGGCCTTTTGCCGAGAGCTACCAAATGCCGAGCTTGTTGTGGTGGACAATGGCTCCACTGACAACACCCGAAACGTCGCCAGTGAGGCATTCGAGAGGCTCAATTGTGCTGGACGCCTTATCCGAGAGCCGGAACGAGGAAAAGGAAATGCGATACGCCGAGCGTTTGCTGAAGTGGATGCAGATATCGTGGTTATGGTAGATGCAGATTCAACATACCCTGCGGCGGATGTCCATCAGCTCATCGCTCCAATAAGAGCACAGCAGGCAGATCTAGTGGTGGGCGATCGACACGCTGAAGGCCGATACCAGCATGAAAATAAACGGGCCTTCCATGGCCTTGGGAATGCGTTGGTTCGACGGACAATAAACTGGTTATTCGGTGCCGCGCTGAATGATGTGTTGAGCGGATATCGAGTGTTCAGTCGCACCTTCATCGAAAATTTTCCCGTGATGAGCACCGGTTTCGAAATCGAGACAGAAATTACACTTCACGCATTGGACAAAAGGTTCCGGATCAAAGAGCTACCCGTTGCATATCGTGACAGACCCGAGGGAAGTGTCTCCAAGCTCAATACATTCTCTGACGGTTTACGCGTCATCCGCACAATCGTCAATATCTTTCGTTGTTATCGCCCAATGGCGTTTTTCGGGTCGTTGGCTGTATTCTTCGCGCTGATAAGTCTCCTTGTAGGCACTCGGGTAGTAGTGGAATATGTGCTGTACCGATATGTCTACGCAATTCCTTCGGCGATTCTCGCCACGGGGTTAATGATTCTGTCTGTGCTATGCATAAGCCTCGGTCTGATTCTCGACACTGTCGTAAGGCTACACCACTTAGATTTTGCCGTTCGGATCAACCATCGGAAAAGGTAACGTTTATGGCGCAGACAAGCGCTCTGGACCGGGAAGTGGAGCATTTGTGTCACGCTCTCTTAGGCAAGGAAGTACCGCAGAGCATAAAGGCTAGATATCGCGATGCTCATCAGTATATGTTCAAGCGAAGTTGTCAGAACGAGGCACACACAGTGGAAGTAGTTGTTCAGGAGCGATTAGACGCAGAGGCCGTAGAAGCATTCCTCCGACGAAAAGGCACACCGCACCTGCTGACGATGAAAATGCAACTCCTAATATATCTATCCGAACTCTCTCCCACGTACTGTGATTTGTTCGTGAACCAGACCGATTCTCGGTTTCGCGCTCTTGCAGCCATCATAACGTCGAGCCTCAAATGGCCATATTGCCTCATTAAGGGAGCATACCTCACTTGGAGGTATGAGCTTGTTTGATGCAGTGATTGTCGGCTCCGGACCGGCCGGTGTGGCAGCCGCATACGAGCTGTCGGGACGGAACATTTGTATGGTGGATGTTGGGAAGTCCCCATCGGATACAAACTGGGGAAGTGGATCAAATTTTTATCAACTCAGACGGTACTCAGAACGATACTGGAACGAGTTCGTCGGCTCCCGGTTTGAAAGTTTCCGCAATATAGATCAGGCATACGTCCCTCCAAAACTCAAGTCGCCGCTGCACCGGTTTATTACTGAGGACAGCGCAGTATCGGCGGCTGTCGAATCCGACACCTTCAGGGCGATCGTTAGTTTTGCCCAGGGTGGCTTGGCGAACGCCTGGGGCGCACAACTGTACAGATACAATGAAACGGACTTAAGGCAGTTTCCACTTGAAGCGCGAGTACTCGAACCATATTACGATCGTCTGACCGATCATGTCGGCATATCAGGCAGCTGTGATGATCTCGCCAGATTCTATGGCACAGAGGCTGGTCTCTTGCCGGCTCTTCGTCTTAGCGAGCTTGCCGCTCATTTGCTCAGGAACTATGACCGCCATAGGACGTTCTTCAACAGACATGGGGTCTTTCTTGGAAGGCCGCGCCTAGGAGTCCTTTCTCAACCCTACCGAGGTCGCCCAGCTTGCGATTACGGTAACTTAGAGTTCTACAGACTGCTACCCCATATCTATACACCGCGAATTACTCTGGAAGAGTTGATTAGGAATGGACGTCTGGATTATAGGCCGGGGTATTTCGTCATTTCATTCGAGGATGACAAGTCTGGGGCACGGGTCGTCATGCGCAACATTGCCACAGGCCAGGTCGAGACGATCGCTGGTAAGCGGGTGCTTCTGGCTGCAGGAACAATCGGAAGTGCAGCAATCTTGTTACGGACACTCGGAGATACAAGTTTACGTTTGCCCATAATGGAAAATTTGCCCTCCTACATACCTTTTATCAATCCCGGTTTTCTGGGTAAGGCCCATGAAACCGCCGCATACTACACGCAGCTAAACGTGTGCTATTTGCCGCATAGGATAAATAGCCAAGCTAACGGCGATATGATTATGGGCACCTTTTATGGTATGCACGGGCTGTTTCACTCCGAGTTCGTTCGTGATTTGCCACTGCCGCTTTCATTAAATGTGAAGCTACTCCGCTATATCTTGCCATCAATGCTTGTATTACACATCTGGCGTCCAGGACACCAGCGTCCGGATAACTATTTAACGATAGATTCAAAAGGTACTCTTCACATCCAATACACTGATGCCGCGGACAGTGCGGTGGAAAGGCACCTCATACGAGTTTTCAGACGAGCGGGCTATCTAAGTGCCGCATTCCTGTGCAAATACCCGGAGCCGGGTGCCAGCGCACACTACGCGGGTTCGCTCCCCATGCGTAAGACGCCGTCTAAAAAGTATGAAACGCATCCGAATGGTCGTCTTCACAGCATGAAAAACGTGTATGTCGCAGACGGGTCAGTCTTTCCCGCACTACCGGCGAAGAACCTTTCGTTCACGATCATGGCAAATGCGATGCGAGTTGCCGCCGGGCTGTTCCAGAATTCCGACCGATGCGCATCCTAATCACAGGAGTCCTAGGTTTCATAGGACAGCATCTCGCAAGATCTCTCTCTAATTCGGGTCATACAGTGGCAGGTACGTTCCACACGCCGCGACAAGCAGCGCAACACGCCAGCTACTTGACCGCTCTCTATAACATGTCCCTCGAGGAGCCGCAATTCGGGATCGACTTCAGTCAATTCGACGTGATAATACATTTGGCGTGCGATCAGCGCAGCGGGCGTTCAGACACGAACTACAAAGGAACAGTTCGCCTTGCGGAAGCGGCTGCGCGCAATGGTATCACGCGCCAAGTATTCGTCAGCTCATATTCTGCTAGGGCAGATGCCATTTCCGAATACGGTCGAACCAAGTATCGTCTGGAAAGATATTTCAGAGATGGTGGTTACGAAATTTTCCGGCCAGGTCTCGTTCTGGGCAACGGCGGCACTGCAGCTCGGATAGTGCGCGCTGTGAAGATCTCTCCGATCCTGCCTCTACCATCTGGGGGCTGGGGCGAAATCCCATTCATCTCAATCGCTGCACTTTGTGATGCTATACGGCAGATATTGGAACGTCCCCGAGATAGAGAGCACAATCTGTTCTCGCGACATTTCACAACTTTGGACCAGCTAGTACGAACTATCCGTAAGGTCGTTTGCAAAGGTTCGGGTGTAGTGGTCGTACCGATACCTGCTCCTCTCATGCTGTTGGGGCTACAGTTCGCGGAGATATTACGACTACCAACTCCTTTGAACGCGGACAATCTGAAGGGATTTCTGCGAAATCAAAGGCGTCTTCACGAATCCGCTCTTGAGGAACTCGGTGTGAAGTCCGAGACATTGCTTGAGGCGGTAGAGGCTGCCAATTTGCAATAGCAGCCATGTCGTGTCCAGCGAAGGTGCACCGGCAAGGCCCGTCTGAGTAAGCGGGGACGCGCTCAGTGGCAGGCTCAGCGTTGGTCAGAGATCATCAGCGCTGAGCGTGGTGACGAGAGCCTCTAAGGATAGAGCGAGCGCCCGGGCCGCAACGTCATGAATCCTGCCGGCCCGTCAGATTATCAGCTGAAAGGCAGAGGAGGCCAGGCCGGGCATGTCACGGCAACGGCAATAGACAGCGGGTCGAAATCGGAGCCGCGCTGGACTCCTCGAGGTACGGGGAGCGGCACGAGTCCATGGCCCTGCGAACCCTAAGACGGTGCGTCGGGCGTTTGGATCGGGCCGCCTGCCAGCCGGTGGCCGGCGCCGGCGCGGCAGTCTCCTCGACCCCTACCTGGCCGCCGTCGACCAGTGACTGGCCGAGGGCGTATGAAATGCCGTCGTGATCTGACGAGAGCGCAGGCCAAGGGTTACGCCGGCTGTTCGGGCCGGTGCGCTATCCTCCTAGTGCCGCCCATGCTTAACGCCGAGAGATCATCGGTACGCCGTGTGCCCGAAACGGGCACACGCACGATTTGAAAGGGGGTACTGGAGGCGGGCCCGGCAACCGGTACCGCGCCAGAATCCCACAAATGCCGATAATGCAAGCCTTCCGATCACTACTCTTAGATCCTCGAATTCGAGAAGTGGATATTGACAGCCCTGAAGCCCTGGACCTTCACAGGCAGATAACGATGGAAAAGCCTCTTATGCGCGAGGTGTTCCGCGATTTTTATACTATCTGTGTTGATCTCGCAAAGGTACATCTCACCGTGTCCGGCAAACAGGTGGAGATCGGCGGCGGTGGAAGCTTCTTTAAGGAATACTATCCCCAAGTCCTCACGACAGATGTAAAGCCATCGATATACCTCGATATGGTTGTGAATGCCCAGGATATGCCATTTGACAAAGAGCAAGTTGGAGTGGTCTACGGAATCAATTGCTTTCATCACCTTAGTGATCCCCGCCGTTTCTTTAGCGAGTTGGGGAGAGTACTCATTCGTGGCGGCGGCTGTGTTCTAATTGACCCATACAACAGTTGGCTTTCAAGACTATTCCATTCACACGTCCACTCCCACGAGCACTTCAATCAGGATCAGCGCACGTGGGAACCGGCATCCAACTCTGTTGGGCCCCTATCAGGCGCCAATCAGGCACTATCTTCCGTAGTGTTTTGTCGCGACCGTGCTCAGTTCGAGCGAGAGTTTTCTTTTTTGGAAATTGTCTACACGCAGCCACTCACAAACTACCTGCGTTATATACTCTCCGGCGGCGTCAATTTTCGTCAGCTTGTACCGGACTCGGCCGGGACAGTTTTGCGGGGAATCGAGTTCGTCCTTCGTCCCTTTTCGAGGCTGCTTGCACTACATCATGTGCTGGTGTTGCGGAAGACCATTCGCTAGATCTGCGAGACTGCGGCACATGGCAAGCGCCCACGGTCATATGGCGGATAATAAGAAACAAATACTCGTTGTGTTTCTGCTCTTTATTTTCCTGCACATTGCCGTATATTCCCTATCCCCGGCAAACGGCTTCCTGGAACCTGACACAACGAGTTATCTAGCGCCTGCAAATGCCCTAATCCAAACAGGATCATTTTCGTCTGAGACTCGGCTTCCCGGTTATCCCTTCATGCTCGCGGGTATTGCGGTTGTCACAAAGCGCTTCGCACTAGCAGTGGTCATGGCTCAAGCACTGCTGCTTTTCATGACAGCTTTAGTAGCGAGTCGCCTATCCGAAAACATTCTCTCTCGAACAGGGTTGATCACTTTGGTTTTCGTGTGCTTCAATCCAGCTGCTTCTTTCTATGCACAACAAATACTCCCTGACACCCTCTTTGCGTTCTTTCTTATTCTGCACATCTATTTCTTAGTGCAGGCTTCCCATTCAGGATCGCTCACAACGGCTATCGGTGCCGGAATGGCTGCGGGAGCCACGGCTTTGATCCGGGGAAATGGCCAGTATGTGATATGGCTTATGCCACTCGCGTTGAGTGCTGCTTATGCATTGCTGCACGAGCGGCCACAAAAACCATTCATTTGCAAACTAGGAGTGACGCCCGTTCTAGCTGCTCTTGTTGTTTGTTCGCCATGGCTGATATATAACTGGCAAAAAGGGGAGGGCGTATCCTTCATCTCCCGAGATTACGCACATTATTCGATGCACGACAACGTGGTAGCAGCTATCGCCCTTGAAAGGAATGTGCCGTTCACAAATGCCCGCGAAGCTGTCTATGATATGGTGCGGCAGAAGGAGAACATTCAGAAAATCCAGTGGGAAAGCTTCACGGCTGCTCAGAAATACCGATTCGTTAGCTCGAACTCATTCTACATTTTACTTAGTTCGAATGTCTTTGATTTCAGTCGAGCAATAAGCAAAGCGATCATTAAATTCTTTCTTGTAAATGACGGTCAGACATGGGCCGCTTTCTGGCAGCTATCTGCTGACCGAAGGTCCGAGCCTGAAATTGTGTCACGGTATTCACTGTCCGCTGTTCTCGAAGGCAAGCTTCCCGTCTCAGCGACCACATACGCGTCCCATGCTGGAACCCTAGGCGTCGTCTTGCTCATGCGAATTCTCGGCGTTCTTGGTGCTATCTATTTTGCGCGTAAGAAGCTGTGGTACCTACTCGCAATTTTCGGGGCTTACGTTACGCTCTTCACGCTCTCTGCAGGGTTCATTGGTTACTCACGTTACCGGGTGCCAGTTGATCCGCTATTAATGATCCTAGCAGCCGTCGGATCGTTAGTTTCACTGAGGTTTGTAGTTACCCGTTCAGGAAGGCAACTGTCGTTTCCCGTCTCGAACGGCTAGCGTTGAACGGCTCACTGTTGTGAAACGCGTGATAGATCACCCTACACTCGATGGTGACGGGGATCCGACAGACGCTTCTCCCAAGAACTCTACCTGGCGTTACATTTTTCAAAATGCGAGCACCACCGCTACACTTGGCGGATTAGGAGTCGTCAGCGGACTGATCCTGGACGCCCTGATACTCAGTGCGTTCGGCGTCGGCGCCCAGACTGACGCGTTTTTCACGGCTCTCACCGTTCCACTACTCATAACGAATGGCTTTTCAATTCAGTGTCCAAAGGTTCTAATCCCGGTATTCAGCGAATACTTCCGTCACCGTGACCACGCCGCTGCATGGGACCTCCTAAGAAACCTCCTCACGACTGCCTTTTGTGTCTTGCTGGGAATCTGTTTATTGGGGGCGGCTCTCTCCGTCATAATCGTGCCCCTCCAGATCCCAGGATTGGAATCGAAGACGATCGCTGTTGCGGTGTGGCTAAGCCGACTTATCTTTGCGCTCGTCTTATGTCAGGGACTCGCCTCAATTCTGCAGTCGGTGCTCTACGCCCAACACCGTTACCTCCTCTCCTCTTCCGGGAAGCTGCTGAGCAACATCGTGACCATCATTGTGGTTGTGCTCTGCCACGGCCGTTTTGGGATCCAAGCGGTCGTCGCCGGCATGCTTTTTGGTAACTTCGTTCAGGTGGTAATCCTAGCTTCGGCGCTTTCCACACATAACTTCCGATACCATTGGGTCCTAAAACCGTTTGATCCTAAGCTCCGAGAGATTCTTACATCATTCCGCTATCCATTGGCTGGACACGTGTTAGGCGAAAGCGCAGCGATCCTCCAGAATGTTCTGGGCTCGTTTCTAGGTAGTGGGAACGTCACAGTGATGAGGTATGCCTCGCGGATTGTTCAATCCATTGCAGGTGTTCTTTTAGGCAGCGTTGTCCAGGTGACGTTCCCTCTGATGGCGAGGCATGCCGCGGCAAACGATCTAAACGCTCAGCGAAAAACGCTCTTGGCAAGCGTTCGCCTCTTGACTGTCGTTGGCTTGCCAGTCTGCATTTGGCTGTTCTTCACGGCGGAACCCCTCGTAGTGCTGCTCTTCGAAAGAGGTGAATTCTCAAGGGCCGATGCAGCATTAACCGGCGTTCTCATCCGATTCATGATCCCGGACATCCTTTTGGGCAGGGTCGTGAGTGTCACCCAGACGCTTTTCAACGCCAATATGGACCTGCGAACTCCACTCATAAGCACCGTAATCTTTACCTTTGCACATACCGCATTCGCGATCCTGCTCGTTGCTTTGCTCGGAGTGCTCGGCCTTCCGATAGCGGTATCTCTGGCTTCGCTCAGCAATACCATCTATATGATCGTGAAGTTGCAAAGCAGACTTGGCCCCGTCGGATGGAGTGAGATGCGGGACTTCCCATTTCGTCTCGCTGCCACCTGCGCAATGGGGGGCGCAGGATTTGCGGTCGGAGTGAAGTTGGCTACGCTAACAACAGTTTCATACTCAGTGGGTAAATTCCTTGGTGTTGCCATGCCCACCGCTTTTGGTATGTGTTTATTCGTTGCTGGTGCCTTCTCTTTTCGACTCATCGATAGCCGCTTGCAGTCGGTGGGGCGGAGGGTGTCGTAACCCTCTTCGACCGTGGTTTTGAGCTGAAGAGCAGGATCACTGTCTCCTTACACTGAGGACGCTGACAATGTGTGGAATCACTGGTTTCTGGAAACAACCCGGCGAGTCAGAGCAAGTCATGACTCAATGGGGCGACGCAATGAACCGTGCCCTCCGGCATCGCGGACCTGACGATGGCGGGCTGTGGGCAGATCATGCGGCGGGCATTTTGCTTGCGAGTCGACGGCTGGCGATCTTAGACCTCTCTCCTGCCGGACACCAGCCCATGACCTCGCATTGCGGGCGTTATATGATCGCTTACAATGGCGAGATTTATAATTTTCTTGATATTCGGCGAGACCTGGAAAAAGAGGGTCAGTACTTCGTCAGCCACTCAGACACTGAGGTTCTCTTGGAGGCCTGCGCTTTATGGGGTGTAGAACGTGCTCTGAGTCGGCTAAACGGGATGTTCAGCTTCGCATTTTGGGATACAAAGGAGCACACTCTCACACTGGTTCGCGATCGCCTGGGGGTCAAGCCACTCTACTATGGGTGGTCTCAGAATACCTTTCTGTTCGGCTCCGAACTGAAGGCCTTCCACTCGTTCCCTGACTTCACCGGAACGCTAGATCGCAGTAGTTTGGCCCTTTTCCTGCGTCTCGGCTATGTTCCTGCACCGTATTCGATCTATGAGAACATTTACAAGCTACCCCCGGGGCACTTGCT
>JGI25382J43887_10001175_pt1 | contig 10331 bp, 12 predicted proteins | sample GraSoi013_1_40cm_3_FD_43887 | JGI IMG/M metagenome (IMG submission 43887) | reverse complement strand
CTTTCCTCCAAGACCTAGTATGATCATACATGATATAATATAACCAGCATCCTTTGCTTTTTGGCACGCTCTGATAATAGTTTGTCCTGTTGCACCTTTGGTAACTTTTTTTAAGATTATGTCTGAGCCGCTCTCAATTCCTATGTAAAACATTTCCAGACCAGCCTCATGTAATTTCTTTAGGTCCTCAGGAGATTTTTCAAGAATATTTTTTGGCATTGCATAACAAGATATACGTTCAACCTTGGGAAATTTCTGTTGTATGTAGTCTAGAATCTGAATCATTTTCCCAGTTGGTAAATTTAATGCATCTCCATCAGCAAGAAAGATTCTTTTTGATTCTGGTAAGTGCTTTGATGTAAGATCAATCTCCGTCTTGATCTCATCCAAAGGTCTTTCTTGATAATCCTTAGTGCGATACATATTACAAAATGAACACTTGTTAAATGAACAACCTAATGTGACCTGAAAAATCAGAGAACTTGCTTCCGAGGGCGGTCTATAAAGTGGATAGTCATAGTTTAGCATAAATTTTGTTATACAATGACTAATTTATCAGTTATTGCAGATGTCTAAACCCAAAATTGCTATCTTTGTACATCAAGGTAAAATCGTAAAAGGTCTTTTAATTAAGTAGGAATACCCGAAGCATACAATGCCCACAGATCCTCATGCAAAACGACTGCTCTGGTTTGTCTTCATGGGATCAAAGGGAGGACTAAACAGAATTAGACTAATTTCAGTCATAAGAAAGAATCCACTAAACGCAAACCAATTGGCAAAAGAGATGGGATTGGACTATAAGGCGATTCAACATCATATTGGAGTGCTTGAAAAGAATAATCTGATAACTCGGGTTGGTGATAAGTACGGTGCTAATTTTTTCATATCTACGTTTTTAGAAGTAAATTTGGACGTATTTGATGAAATTGTAAGTAAATTGGAAAAAAGTAAATAAGCTTNCTTGGACTGAAATTTTTTCAGATGGAACCGATAATGACTGCAAGCACGGTTGTATCNGGAGCTAATATGATAGCATTGGGAGTACTCATAGGAGTTTTTGCAAAGATGTATTCAAAAACCAAGGCNCAGCTTCCATTAGGCATGATATTCTTTGCNGGTTTACTGTTCTTACATAATTTGATAGGAGTATATGCTTACTTTTCAATGATGGAACTATACGCTGCGGCTCTCTTACCATATCTTCTAGCAGTCCACGTAGCAGAGCTTGCCGGAATTCTAATATTGTTGAAAATAACTCTGCAATAGATTTGATTTATTTGTAAGAGGGATAAATTCAATCCATGAAGCAACAATACAAGGAGTATCTTAAGCTCAATAAGAATATCTTACTTGGATTCTGTGCATCAATAGTTATTTCTGCAATTGTGGCACAATTCTTTTCAAACCAGCAAAATTATGTTAATGCTACAATTACGTTAGTTGTTGATTATGTGGTATACTTNTCCACATTTGGAGGCCTTTTCTATCTAGATAACAGAAAAAAATATGTCTTTGAATCAGGTGAGTTAGACAAAGCTAGCCTCAGAAGAGACCTGATTAAAATCATCTCTTCGCTAGGAATAGGCGAGATCGTCTATACTGCATGCAGATGGTCACTACAATACTATCTGTTAACAAATTCTTATGAAGCATATTTGGCATCTTTGATAGCCCAATCCATTTCGACCGGAATTTATATGGTAACTGTAAACTTGACCGTTAAGCTAATGAGGTTATACAAAGATGGCGCTTAGCATATTCGTAGATGGTTCAGGAGGCCCTGAGGCCGGATTTGGTTTCTTTGTTAAAGAAACTGGAGAATCATCTTACAAAAAAGAAGCAAACATAACAAATAACCAAGCCGAGTATATGGCGATAATTAGCGTACTGAAAAAATTTCAAGGTTCTACTGATGAGTTAGTGATCTACAGTGATTCAAAGAATACCGTATCACAGTTGAACCATGAATATGCGATAAATAACAGTCAACTAAGAACCCTAGCAATGGAAGCATGGGAGCTTATGGGGAAATATCAAAATCTTAGGATAAAATGGATTCCAAGAAACGAGAATATGGCAGGAAAAATGCTCGGGAGCTGAAAAATTGTGAATTGTTAGGTTCTTCACTACACTGGACCGGATAAACTTATTATAGAAAGCCATTTGAAAGCATCTCGTTAAAATGAGCGAATCTTTTTTCCTATCTCCAAAATCTATTGCAATAATAGGTGCTTCTGACAAAGAAGGAAGTGTAGGGCGCGCAATCACATCAAATATCTTGAAAGGATATACTGGAAAGATCTTTCCAATAAGCCCTACCAGAGAAACAGTTTTTGATAAAAAGGCATACAAAAGTGTTCTTGATGTTAATGAAGAAATTGATCTAGCAGTAATAGTTACAAAAAATGATGTTGTACCTGCTGTGCTAGAAGAATGCGGTAAAAAAGGGATCAAGGGAGCAATAGTAATTACAGCAGGATTCAAAGAGGTTAACGAAGAAGGTGCACAACTTGAAAGAAGACTTGGAGAAATCTCAAAACAACACAACATCAGGATAATAGGTCCAAATTGTCTTGGAGTAATGAATTTAGCTCCACAAACAATGATGAATTCTACCTTTCTCAAGGTTACTCCCAAGTCGGGAGGAATTGCGCTAGTATCTCAAAGTGGTGCAATATGTGCTGCACTTGTAGAAGATGCTAGCGCTCAAGGAATTGGTTTTTCATCAGTAATTAGCATGGGAAACAAAGTAGATCTGAACGAAGTTGATATGCTCAGAATGCTTGCTGAACACGAACAGACCAAAGTTATAGTTATGTACCTCGAAGACATGACTAACGGCAGAGAATTTTTAAGAATATGCAAGCAAATTACCAGACTTAATCAGATAAAGAAACCAGTTCTAGTTTTAAAATCAGGCCGAAGTCCAGAAGGTGCAAAGGCAGCAATGTCACATACAGGAGCTCTGATGGGTTCTGATGAAATCTATGATGCCTTGCTAAAACAGTCAGGAGCTATTAGAGTAGATACAATGAAGGAACTATTCGATTATGCTACTGCTTTCTCAAAGCAGCCATTACCCACAAAAGGAGACCTAGTAATTGTATCAAATGCAGGAGGTCCTGCAATTATTTCTACTGATGCCTGCTCAAAACTAGGAATCAAAATGGCAAACATTGAGGATGTGCGACCTCAAATTAATGCAGTAATCCCACCATGGGGAACATCTAGAAATCCTGTGGATATAGTAGGCGACGCTGACTTTAACAGGTTTGATCATGTTCTAAATCTGGTCCTTGCACATCCAAATGTTGGCTCTGTTATAGCAATGTGTACTCCTTCTGCTACACTAGATTACAATAAACTTGCTGAAGTAATTGTTAACGTATCTATGAAATACGACAAGACAATTCTTGCTAGCCTGATGGGTTTAGATGAAGGAATAAAAAATAAAGAAATACTTGCTGAAGGTGGAGTACCCCACTACAATTACGCAGAAGATGCAATAAGAACGCTAAAGGGTATGTTAAGATTTACCCAATGGTCTCAAACACAAGAAGGAAAGATACAACAATTCAAAGTAAACAAGAAGAAAGTCGAGAAAATCTTTACTANTGTCAAATCTGAAGGAAGAAAAAATTTGTTAGAGGAAGAAGGCCAAGAGGTTCTAAGAGCTTATGGATTCCCAGTTCCAAAAAGCATCCTTGCAATAAAAGGAAAAGAAGCAATTCAAGCAGCAAAGAAGATTGGATATCCAGTAGTGATGAAAATAGCATCACCACAAATTATTCACAAGTCTGACGCGGGAGGTGTAAGAGTGGGTCTTAAAACACCACAGGAAGTAAAGAGTGCGTTTAAAGAAATAATCAAGAATGCAAGAAAATACGATAAGAAGGCGATCATTAAGGGTGTGTTAGTTCAAGAAATGGTCAAGGGTGGCAAGGAGACCATCATAGGTTCAAAACTAGAATTAGGATTTGGGCCAGTTGTTATGTTTGGTATGGGCGGAATATATGTCGAAGTGTTAAAGGATGTTACTTTTAGTGTGGCGCCTGTGACAGATTCTGAAGCAGATGAGATGATCTTCTCAATTAAAACAAAAAAGTTGTTAGCAGGAGTTAGAGGCGAGAAACCATCTGATACAACAAAACTTTCAGAATGCATCCAAAGAATTTCTCAATTGATAACAGATTTTCAAGAAATTAAAGAACTTGATATGAACCCAGTACTAGTGTTTGAAAAAGGATGCAAAGTAGTTGATATCAGAATTGGGCTTGTCTGAGACTAAAATCCTATTATAATATTTATATTACTTTGCTAGGTTATAGCAGATATGCCAATTAGGACGGGTGCTGAGTACATCCAAAGCCTTAGGGGTAGAAACATGAAAGTCTACCTCTTCGGTGAGCTTGTGAAAGAACCTGTAGATCATCCAATGATTCGTCCTTCAATTAATGCTGTAGCTGAGACGTATGATCTCGCTGTAAGAGAGGGCGATCTTGCAACAGCAAAATCATCAATAACTGGTAAACAAGTTAACAGATTTTTGCACATAGTAGAAAGTGCAGACGATCTAGTAAATCAAAATAAGATGCAAAGAAAACTGGGGCAACTTACAGGAACCTGTTTTCAAAGATGTGTAGGAATGGATGCATTAAACTCATTATATTCAGTGACTTTTGAAATAGATGAGAAACACAAGACCAACTATCATAAACGACTAGTCGAGTTCATTAAAATGGTTCAAACAGAGAATCTAATAATTGGCGGTGCTATGACCGATCCGAAAGGAGATAGAAGTAAAGCACCGCATGAGCAAGAAGATCCTGATGTCTTTTTACGTATCGTAGAAAAAAATGACAAGGGAATAATTGTAAAAGGTGCCAAGGCACATCAAACAGGCTGCATTAATTCACACTGGATAATTCTCATGCCAACTATGAGACTACTGGAAGGAGACAGTGAATATGCAATAGTCGGTGCCGTACCAGCTGATGCACCTGGAATCACATACATTTACGGCCGTCAGTCATGTGATACAAGAAGTATGGAAGATGGGGATCTTGATGCAGGAAATGCCAAGTATTCTGGGCAGGAAGCAATGATAATTTTTGATAATGTCTTTATTCCTTGGGATCAGGTGTTTATGAATGGTGAATATGAATTTGCATCAATGCTTGTTGAGAGATTTACATGTTATCACAGAAGGAGCTACGTATGCAAGACTGGCCTTGGAGATGTGTTGATTGGTGCGTCAGCTGCGATAGCTGATTATAATGGAATTCCGAACGTTTCTCATATTAAAGATAAACTTGTTGAAATGACACATCTCAACGAGTCAATATATGCCGCAGGTATCGCATCATCGTATCAAGCACATCCTACAAAGTCTGGAGNTTGGTTAAATGACGACATGCTCGCAAATGTATGCAAGCATAATGTAACTAGGTTTCCCTATGAAATCGGAAGACTAGCTCAAGATATTGCAGGTGGTCTTATGGTTACTCTTCCATCAGAGAAAGATCTTCGAAATCCAGAAACTGGTCCAATCCTGAAAAAGTACTTGAAAGGACGAAAAGGAGTGGATGTAGAAAATAGAATTCGAATTTTAAGACTCATAGAAAATATGACGATGGGTAGAAACGCAGTAGGTTATCTAACTGAATCAATGCATGGTGCAGGTTCACCACAAGCACAGAGAATTCAGATTGCGCGTCAAATGCAACTTGAATACAAGAAACAGCTTGCCAAGAACCTCGCAAATGTAAAAGAAAACGGCGAATTAGCGCCAGAACAATCTGATTATTTCCAACGAGTATTCAAAATTAGTAAATCACAGAATTAGTTTCTCTACTGATCTCTTTTCGTATCCAAACCCTTATCATCATCGATATCAGAGGATTTTGAATATTCATTATCGGATAATTTTCCAGGTTCATTTGTATTATTTNCCNCGTCGGTTGGATNATCTGGAGCTTTCTCAGGTAGAACTGTTTGAGATTTTGATTTCCCAAGCTGCTTTACTATCATAATTCCAACAATAACAGCTATTATGATATAATTGATCGGAGGCGTCAGAATCCTTGTAACGTAGCCTATTTGTGGAATGACATAAACTACTTTGCCAATATAATCTGCTTTTGTTATGGGGAAATCTGTTCCAGGTATCGAACCTGGGTTGGCATCACCCTTTGTTCTAATTTCCAATGGATCTTTGCCGAGTATTTCTGCTACTCTGTGTACTATTACTTTGTCATGACCATTAGGTCTATTGAAAACTATGATATCACCTACTTTGATGTGGTCAAAGGGGACATTACCTTGTACTANGATAACATCAAAGATGTTTAGATTAGGTATCATACTTCCACTTGAAACTACATAAAACGGATTTTCAGTTCCAAACGCGACTCTCAAACCAATCCATATGATTGCAATGCCTATAACAACCACAATGATATCTCTTACAAGACCTGATGATTTAGAACGGTTTTTCAATTATATTTTGTCCTTTAAAGTCATAAGATAAATCTTGCTTAACATTGGAACTCTATTTCAGCTTGTTACCGCAACTCTCACAGAATTTAGAACCTTGACTATTGTCGTATCCACATTTGATACATTTAAGGCCACTATCACTTAGTTGACCACCTAACAATACAATCTCACCTATCTTTCTTATTTCATCCCACTTTATTGTAACATCTGTTCCATCATTTCGTGTTATAACCAAAACTATGCTAGATTGATCTGGCTGAATTCCAATTTCTTTTACCACGCCAATCTTTCTTGCTTCTGTATCGTAAACTATAAGACCAGTAATAGAACCAAATCCCTTTACACCGGAGGAGGTACTGGTTGTTTGGTAAGAAGGCTGTTGCGCCACACTTGTTGCTGCCGCTATATTTTGCGAAAATTCAAAACCAGGCTTGGCTATTCCAACTTCCGCATTTTGATCTGGCTTGCTAAAGTTTCTGTATTCTGCAAGAATAGATCCGCAAGTAGTGCATATGTATTGTCCTTTTTCTAACAGAACCAAGTTTTCTGCTACTGTTTCATTTGGATTCTCGTGCTCGATCTTGGGGCTACCTTCATACTCTTTTTCGCAAGTATTACAATAATATTTTGAAATTTTGTCATAGTCTAAACGGCCAACAGGAGCCAGAAACAAATCGGGTCCACCGAGGTTACCCTTACCTTGTTGCTCATCAGTAACTGTTGCCATGACATAGCCACCAGATCCTCTGAGTTTCTTTAATCTTAGTTCACTACTCATGATTGTACTCTATAGAAAAGTCACTTAAGTATGTATATCATATTGCTTAGTCAAATCTATGCTACGCATAGGAATGAGAGATTATACAAATTTAAAAAATAATCCGATTTTTTTCAATAATTTGGAAAGAGTTATTAGAGCCAGTAGCCAATCTTAATTAAAAAAGATGATGGAAATAAACAATCAAGCTTCTCTGTCATTTCGATAAAAAGATGATGAAAAAAGTTGACAAAATTTGAAGAATTAGGGATAAAGAATCCAATATTGCCTGCACTAAATGAAATGAGTTTTCATGAAGCATTCCCGATCCAAAGTGGTGCAATCCCAGTTCTACTGTCTGGGCAAGACGTTATAGGTCAGGCACATACGGGGACAGGTAAAACCGCAGCTTTTTCTTTACCAATAATACAAAAGATCCTTCCAAAGCGCGGTATACAGGCCCTTATTTTAGCTCCTACAAGAGAGCTTGCGGTGCAGATATCTGGAGAGATTCAGAAATTCTCAAAATATTCGAACATTAGAAACGTAACCATTTACGGTGGTCAAAGTATCAATGTTCAATTCAAAGAGCTAGAAAGGGGCGTGGAAATTGTTGTCGCAACACCAGGNCGTCTTATAGACCACATAAAGCGCGGCTCGATTAGACTAGAAAATGTAAAGCACGTTGTACTTGATGAAGCCGATACTATGCTTGACATGGGTTTTATTGATGACATAAAGTTCATCCTAGATTTGGTTCCAGAAGACCACGTAACATCCCTATTCTCTGCTACCATGCCTCCAGAAATTCTTATGTTGGCTGAGAAGTATATGAGAAATCCCCAGAGAATCTTCATAGACGCAGATGACCTAAGTGGGGAAGGTATTGAGCAAGCCTTCCTAGTTATAAAAGACAGGGAAAAAACTGATTATTTATTCAAATTCATAAAAGAAAACAGGACAGGACAAACTATAGTGTTCTGTTCAACAAAAGAACGAACTAGAAGAGTTGGTCGCGAACTAGAAAAAGCAAGATTTAATGTAGTTTCAATTGAAGGCGACATGTCACAATTTAGAAGGGATAAAACCATGTACTTGTTTAGAAAAGGAAAAGCAGATATTCTTGTTGCAACCGATGTGGCTGCCAGGGGAATTGATGTTCCCGAAGTCGCACTGGTGATAAATTATGATGTTCCAAATCAAGATCTGGTATATTTTCATAGGATAGGAAGAACTGCAAGAGCTGGTGCAAAGGGAAGAGCAATTACCCTAGTGTCATATTCTTCAATTGGAGATTTTAAGGCAATATCAAGTCAAACAAAGGTCAAGATGAAGGATCTGAATAAAGAACTTGGTATAGAGGTAAAAATCCCAGATCCATTAAAGAGAGAGGTAGGTGGTAGAAGAAGCTACGGTAGATCTGGAAACTGGGGTAAAAGGCATGACAGAAGAGACAACCAAAAAAGGTATGGCAATAGGAATTATTACGGTTTAAAAAGCCGCTGGTAGTAAATCGTTCAATATATTTAGGGATTCTATTACTTGATTAAATATGGAAAAAGCAAAACCCGTTAACGTAAAAACCTGGGAGACTGAAGTAATGAATTCTCAGGTGCTAGTGTTTGTAGATTTCTGGGCTGAATGGTGTGGCCCATGCAGGATGGTTAGTCCTGTTGTAGAAGAGCTAGCCAGCGAATATGCAGGAAAAGTGAATTTTGTGAAGGTAAATGTAGACGAAAACAATGAACTTGCATCACGATATAATGTCTTTAGTATACCTACTCTTGCCATATTCAATAAAGGACAGATTGTCGCACAGCAGGTAGGTGCGGCATCAAAAGGCTCGTACAAGAATATGATAGACAAGGCTCTAGAAAAAATCTAGATTCAGAACCAAACCACTCTTTTTTAAATCTAAAATAATTAATAACCGTCAGAGGAANAGTCCACATGTCATTTGGAGGAGATATAGATACTTTCAATCTTCTGTTTGAAAAGTTATCAAATCTACTTAATGATACTCAGGGATACTATGAATCATTTCTTGATGCAAATACAACGTATAAACAAGGAAAATTATCAGATAAAGAATTTTTTGAAAAACTGGGTGATTACGTAGTAGCATATTCAGCTCTAGAATTTCTCGCAGTTAAAGTAATTTTTGAACTCAAAAAATCACTTGACAAAATGTCAGGTGGCCAAGCACATGGCACAACTCCAATGAGCGGTTCTATGCCTGGAATAGGAATGAGCACGCAGGCTTCCCACGTCACAGCAGCAACATTGCCTGGGGCAGGTCGTCCACCATCAATTATCTCTGCGGCAACTGCATTTTCTACCCCAGGGGTTCTTCCTACACCAGACCCCACTCTTCTCCCAAAACAAAGTCCTAGTGGGCCAACTTGTAGTACTTGTGGTTCTTCTATCAAGGCAGATGCAAAGTTTTGTACTAAATGTGGAAACAAAGTTCAGTAGAATGTATACAAAATAGAACTTTCAGTCTTGATTTGCACCACACTCGGTGCAAAATTTTGCATTCAAAGAAAGTTTTACACCACATTCTGAACAGAACTTTGAACTTGAACCAGTTTCTGTTGTCACACTTCCGTAAAGGCCGCTTATAGTCTTCACCGCACCAGTGGGAACAAAATTGTCATCGTCTACTATAGGAACTGGTGCAAAATCTTTCTCTTCTACAAAAGCCACAATTCTAGGCATTTGTTGACCTGGATTTTTAGGATCGGGCACCATGTCTCCAAGCCAAAAAGCAAATCTAAGTAATGTAAGCTCTGGAGTAGAAAAAGTCAAAGTGTGATTTGACATATAATCTTGAGCAGCTGCTTTTCCATTGAATACTTTCATTATCTGCACTACCGTTTATAGCTGTATATTGTTTTTGGAATATATGGTGGACCGGGGGGGATTCGAACCCCCGACATCCGCGTTGCGAACGCGGCGTCACTACCGCTAGACCACCGGCCCTTTTGTTATCAAGAATGGTATCTGCTTTTATTCATTTACTCAAAGAATAATACTGGGACTTCAAACAAAATTCTTGATGACCTATGATGCG
>JGI25382J43887_10001173_pt1 | contig 10336 bp, 6 predicted proteins | sample GraSoi013_1_40cm_3_FD_43887 | JGI IMG/M metagenome (IMG submission 43887) | reverse complement strand
CTGGCCTGATCTCGAAGACGTCCGACATCGGTTCCTGCAACCCGTCATTGAGACCGAGGGGTTCAATTCCCAGGATGTCCTCGATGGTGCGGAGCACGTTCACGGTGGTGTAGCGGGTAGAGACGACCTNCCCCTGCTTCACGTGCGGCCCGACCACATAGGCGATGCTGCGATGAGCATCCATATGGTCGGGACCATCCTGGGCGTCATCTTCGACCACGAAGATGAGCGTGCTGGCCTTGTACGGGCTGTGGGCCACCTTGTCCACAATGAGCCCCAGAGCATAGTCGTTGTCGGCCATTTGTGTTTCAAACGTGTTCACGCCGTCCACGGCCGTGCCGAAATTCCCGAAGTGATCGTGCATGATTCGGACGAGCTCGAGACTGGGGAGGTTGCCGTTTTTGACGTAGCCNTCGAATTCGCGTTCCCACTCCTTAAAACGCCAGAAGTCGGGGAACTTGTTGTCATAACCGCGGAAGAAGGGATCGGTAACGTTCTGGAGGGCCTGTTTCGTCGGGAAGGCTACGGGCGTATTGGAGAGGGCCGGCTGGCGGAGGTTCGGCGAAATGGCTGCAGGATTTGAAGCGGGCAGGGAGTAGCGGGTGAGGTCAATGAAGAAGCCGTAGTTGCGCACCGAGAGACCGGCGCGGAGAGCGCTGTCCCACAGATACCCGGCGCCCGCTTCGCCGTCCAGACTATCCGGAGCGGAAACGTCTGCAGTGCCGGGGAGAATATCCGGGTCGGCCGGGCTCAATGGATTGGCGGCCTGTCGCTGTGCGGCCGTCGCGTACCCGGTGTTGATATTGCGGTTGGTGCCTTCGTAGTCGTAGGTGAAGGTACCCCGGCCCGCGTAAATCACCGGCACAGTCTTTTCGACCGAGTCGGTGGTCCGGGCCTCGGTGGTCCAATCCCAACCATCACCGCTGACTTCTCCGCTGTCAAAGAAGTTGTCGAGAGTGACGAATTGCCTCGCCAGCTGATGGTGGTTGGGAGAAATGGGCTCTGGAAAGACGACGATCGAGGGATCACCATTGCCCTTCTCCAGATCGCCCAGCACCTGGTCGTAGGTCCGGTTTTCCTTGACGACGTAGATCACGTGTTTGATCTTGGTCCGCAGGAAGGAGGTGACTGCATTTTCTTCGCTGTCATCGGTCTCGAACTTGAAGTGGTTGTTTCGGGCTACCTGCCGTGTGAGGTCTGCTAGCTCGCGACCGGTCGGGAGAGGAATGGTGGAGAAGCCTGCCTTCGTGCGCTGCCAGACGTACTGGTTCACGGAACCGCAAGGACCGAAGTTGCCGGTCGTGACGGCGATTTGGTCGGTGCAGTTTCGCGGAACGGGACCGGTATTGCCCTTGCCGTTGACTACGTAGAGCACCGACCCATCGGCGTTCAGGCTGACGGAGTTTGGATACCATCCGGTGGGAATCAGGCCGACCACCTCGCTGTCGCCGTGGGCGCCCGCCAGCTGAATTGCCGCAACCGAATTCGTGCCGCCGTTGGTTATGAACAAAGTCCGCTCATCAGGCGAGAGCGCCAAGCTGTTGGGATTGCTTCCCTTGAAGCCCTTCTTGTTCGGAAAGACTGTTTTCGGAGCCGTCGTGGGGATCTCCTCGACCACCCGATCCCGGCTCGTATCGATCACCGTCACGGTATCGGTAACGTCGGTCGCAGCGTACAGGACACTCTGTTCCCTGTTCAGGATCATCTTGTTCGGCTTGCCCTTTACCGCGATGCGGCTGAGAATCCTGGGGGCAGGCGAGCCGATGTCCAGCACGACAATCTCGCGGTCGCGTATGCTTGAGACGTAGGCCTTGGTGTTGCCCTTGATGGCCACCCAGAAGGGGTATTCCCCGCCGGGGACGCCCGACTGGGCAGGATCATTCTTGCCGGGTCGCAGATCCAGCTCGCTTATCTTTATCCGGTTTACCGTATCGATCATACTGATCGAGTCATTTCTCCAATTTGCCACCACGAGCTTGGTCCCGTCCTTCGTCACTGCCAGACCGGCGGCCGTCGGGGTGTGAAACCCTAAACCGAGCCCTTGTGTATGGCCGAGGGAAACGGAAGCCGCTTTTGCCCACACACTTCCGGATTTATCGAAGATGTGGACGGCATCGTCTGGCCCGCCGGACACATAGAATTCTTTGCCGTTCGGGTTCCATGCGAGGCCGTCGAAAGCGTTGCGTATCTGCAGAACCTGGAGTTTCAGAGGCGCAGGACCGGGAATGTCGTAAATGAAGATGTATTCGTTCGACTGGGCCGGATCGACATTTCCACTCGCATCATTTTGACTGTTGAAGCCACTGGTGAGGATGAGCAGCGTATTTCCGTCCGGACTGATGGCGGTTGTGACGGCCTGACCGACAACAAAGTCCGGGTGCCCTACCAGGTCCGGGCTCAAGGGCTGGAATGTGGAGCCCTTCGCTGCGGTCGGAGTCACCCGCATTCCCGTGGGGATGAATTCTCCTTGCGCGCGTTCGTCATTATCGCCACCGGCAAATGCAAAGTGGCCTTTGCCGGATGAAAGGAGAACGAGCACACTCGCACAAATGAAGAGAATCACAGCCGCCCGCGCGCCTTTCATGTCGAACGTCCTCCGGCACTTGTTTGGAGTGCTCTCGTTCGTTTAGAAGTTATAGTCGTTCGTCTCCTGCGGCATTCCCCTCCCCATGGCAGCAGTAATGTAGGCGGAGCTCGTTACGGAATCAACACCCACTCGTTAAGTGTTCATGAAGCTTAGTACTCTGATTCGCAATTACGATGACGTATCGGCCGGTTCATGCGTCAGGCTGCGGCCAAGCGAGTCTTGGCAGCGAGCTTGGCCAGGAGCGCGGCAAGATCCTGGCGGGTGAAGGTCCACTGGAACGGGGCCGCCGCCCGCTCGTAGTGGTCTTGGAAGCGGAGCAGGCGGTCCTCGACCTCGGCCAAGGAGACGAAGTCGTTGGGCGTCAGAACCTTGCGCTGGACGATGGAGAAATAGATCTCGATCTGGTTGAGCCAGCTGGCGTGGACCGGCGTGTGGACGAGGACGAGATGGGGCCAGGTGGCGCGCAACCGCGCCCGGGCGCGCTCGCCGCGGTGGGAGGACCCGTTGTCGGCGACCCAAAACACCCGGCGCGCCGACCGGTAGGGCTCATGGGTCATCACCTGCGCAACGAGGCGCTCGAAGGGCGCGATGCCCGTCGTCGCCTCGCACCGACCGAACACCTTGGCCCGATGCATATCCCACGCGGCAAGGTAGGCCCACGCCCCGCCCCGCTCGTATTCGTGTTCGACGTACATCGGGCGCCCTGGGGCGGGGGCGAGCGAGGGGTGAATCCGGAGCCGAGCCTGGACGCTGGTTTTCTCATCGGCCGACAGGACGTACTCCCGCGGGCCGAGCGGGACACCGTCCCAGCGTCCGGCGTAGAGTTCCAGGATGCGCTCGGCCTTGACGGCGAACGCCGGATCGCGGGGGAAGATCCAACTCCGATGCCGCCATGGGCGAAGGGCGTCCTGGCTGAGCCAGCGCCACAGCGTGGCCCCACTGATCTGGGCGACCAGCCCTTGCGCAACGACGGCCTGCTGCAGGTCGCTCAGCGACCAGCGCGCCAGCGGCAACCCACGCGGCGCGGGCAACTCACACGCGAGGGCCTTGACGGCGACGACGACTCTGGGGGGAAAAGCGGGCCGGCCGCCCGCCCCGAGGCAGCTCCTCAAGGCCCGGCAGCCGGTGCCGCCAGAAGCGGTTTCTCCACTTGCTGACGACTTGGCGCAGCAGATCGAGGCGCGCGGCGATGACGTCATTGGACATGCCCTGGGCGGCGAGCAACACCAGCTTGGCGCGGACGACGTCTCGATACGGTGACGTATACCGCCGCGCTCGTGCTTCGAGTTCCTCTCGCTCCGCACGGGTCAGCTCGATCCGATACGGGCTCACCCTGGGCATAGGTGATGGTACCCCCGCCGGCCAGAGTGCCAGGGCCGGGCAGAAAACCCGCCCTAAAATATGTCTTCATATTTATGAAGGACGGTACTTAGGCCGAAGAGGAGGCCAGAGATAGCTCGAACGAAAGTGCGGCGCTCCATCATTGAATTGAATTACCGAATCACCTGACGCCAGTTCGGCCGCCGTCAGGGTACCGATACGAACTATCGTCGCCGCTTGCCGCGCGGCGGGGAGCGGCACAAATCGGATGCCGCAGGCGAGGGTGACGGTCCTAAAGCCGGGGCGTGAGCTTTCTGATTAACGCCCAACGAGTGCCGACCGGTCGCTCGGCCGGTAGCCTGACGCGGGCTGGTCTCGCAGTAGCTACTTCCAGATCGACCGTACCAGGCGCGTCTGTGGTATCTTCCTGTCCCAGGTCTTCCAGTTCTACGACCGCACGTCGATCGACCTGCTTCGGAAGTTCGAGACGGAGCCGTATCGGGCGCGCTCTCTCTCGCCCGGGAGGATCTGGCTCCGCCCTTGACCTCGTCGCCCTGCCCGGCATAGCGTTCTAGGCGCACGACGCAGCCTCCCGCATCTCACTAGCATGGAGTGGCGATGACACAGCGAGGCGTTCGGCGCGCTGCCTACGCGGGCTTGGTTGCCATGACGCTGCTCCTCGCCGGCGCGAAGGCCTGGGCGGCGGAGTGCGGCCCACCCAGGGTCGTCNTCTCGACGGTNCTCGGGATGAAGTACTGTGNGGATCCGGCGTTTAGCGCGGTGGTCGCGAGCCAGATCCNGAAGATCCGACAGGACGTCCGGGCGCAGCGCCAGGCCGGGAAGCTGATCCTCTACGCCAGCACGCCGATCAGCCCGCGTGGGGGTGGTCACGTCACCGTCAACGTTGAGGTCGCGGCCTCGGTGAAGGGCAAGCTGGAGAAGGAGTATGGGGGCGCCGTCTGGGTGCTCGACCCGGGGAAGTACCAGATGCCCGATGTTGACGGAAAGTCCGCCGCGGGCGGCGACTACATGGTGATGTGGACCGAGGTTCTGGCTGGCGAGGACGGCGCGGGCCGGGACTTCGATATGGTGCACTTCACCGGGCCGGGCGACATGCGAGCCTTCTTCGGCTGCGGCCGGGCGGACATCGGCGGCTGCATCAGCCGCTATGTCGCGACCCGCGCGGGGGCGGACAGCAAGTTCCGCCAGGAGGTCGCGGACAACCCGCAACGCCGGCAGGCGTTCATCCGCTACTACGTACTCCGCGCGTCGAGTGCATACTCGACCGGCGCGCATGACGAATGGAACATTGTCGTGAAGATCAACCGGAGGCGACCGTTGGGAGAGCAGGTCGCCGTGTTCTTCGACGGCCGCCCGGCGTCACCGGCCGAGATGGAGATCGAGGTCTCGCCCGGCTATGAATTGCGCTGAGAGGCCGTTCCCGGGAAGGAGACATCCCTTGCGAGTCGTGGGACGCAGGCTGGTCGTGCTCCTTGCGGTGGGCGTCGCCCTGGCAGGCCGTGTGGCGCCCGCGCGCGCCGCCGAGACGCTGAACGCCTACTCGATCTGGCCCGAGAACTGGGCCCGGCCGATGCTTCAGGAGTTCGAGAAGGCGACCGGGATCAGGGTGAATTTCGTCCGCTTCTCGTCCGGCGAGGCGCTGGCGCGTCTTCTCGCTGAGAAGAACAACCCGCGCGTCGACGTCCTCTTCGGAGGCCCGGTGGAGACCTTCGCGGCCGGAATCACCGAAGGGATCTTCGAACCCTACAAGCCGCCGGCGCTCCCCGTGCTGCCGGCGCGCTTCAAGCACCCGGAGGGCTACTGGGTCGCCATCGCCGATGACCCGCTCGTCTTCATGAGCAACGCGAAGTTCCTGAAGGACAACAACCTGAAGCCCCCGGTCTCGTGGGCGGATCTGCTGGACCCCGCCTACAAGAACATGCTCCAGATGGCCGATGCCCGCACCTCGGGCACCGCGGTGACGCGGATCTTCTCCATCCTCGAGGTCAACGGCCGGGACGAGCAGAAGGCGTTCGAGTACATGAAGAAGAAGCGCCGCAATGTCCAGCTCTACACCAAGAGCGGGGGCGGCGGCACGCTGTCGGTCGGCCTGGGCCAGGCCGGCGCCGGTATCTTCTTCATCGTCGACGCGCTCGATACCAAGGCCAAAGGCTATGACGTCACCATCAGCTTCCCGAAGGAAGGGATCGGCACGTCGGCCGAAGCGATCGCCCTGATCAAAGGAGCGAAGAACCCCGAGCTTGCCAAGAAGCTGATCGCGTGGGCCACCTCGCCCGCCATGCAGCGGTTGTACGCGCAGTACAAGATCAATTTCGTCCCCGCCCACCCCGACGTCCCGGTCGAGCCGAGCCTGGCCGAGGTCCTGAAAGGCGCCAAGATCTTCCCGATCGACGACGCCTATGCCGGCGCCAACCGCAAGCGCATCGTTGAGCGTTGGGTGAACGAGGTGCTGAATCTCAAGGAGTGAGGCGGTGCGTCAGATTCGGCAGGACCCGGTGCTCCTCACCGCCGTCGTCCTCCTCTGGGCGCTCCTCGCCCTGTTCGTCGTCTTCCCGCTCGCGGCGCTCCTCGGCCGCGTGTTCCTCGACGGCGGGNGGTTCTCCCTCGGGACGCTGCTCGCGATCCTCCGTGACTCGAACAACCTCCGGGCCCTGGGCAACAGCCTGCTGCTGGCGGCTCTGGTCGGGATTGTCGGCACCGGGCTCGGGTTCCTCTTCGCCTTCACCGCCGCCCGCGCGGGCCTTCCGCGGGCGTGGGTGTCCGTCCTGGACGCGACCGCGCTGCTGCCGCTGATCTCGCCCCCCTTTACGACCGCCATCGCCATCATCTTCTCGTTCGGGCCGCGCGGGCTCGTGACCTACCAGCTCCTCGGCATCAAGGGCTTCACGGTCTACGGTCTCGGGAGCACGCTCTTCTCGGAGACGCTGACCTACTTCCCGATTGCCTACCTGACGCTCAAGCCGATCCTGGCCGCGATCGACCCCAACGTGGAGGACATGGCCTTCAGCCTGGGGAGTTCCCGCTGGCGTGTCTTCCTCGCGGTCACGCTGCCCCTCACGGTGCCCGGCCTCGCCAACGCGTTCCTCCTCCTCTTCGCAGCCTCGCTGGCCGACTTCGCCACGCCCTTAATCCTGGGCGGAAATGTCTTTCCCGTCCTGCCGACCCAGGCCTATCTACAAATCACCGGCCTCTTCGACCTCAAGGGCGGCGCTGTGCTCTCCTTCGTCCTGCTGCTCCCGGCGTTCACGGTCTACCTCCTGCAACGCTNCTGGGTCGGCCGGCGATACTACATCACCGTCAGCGGCAAGGCCGGCGCCCAGACGGCCATCAAGAGCGTCGCGGCCAGAGCCCGCGTGCTGCTCCTGGCCGCGTGCCTGCTTATCGCGGCGGTAATCGGCTACTTCTACGCGCTGCTCGCCTACGCGTCGATCGTCGTCGCGCTCGGTGCGAACCACGCCTGGACGTGGCACCACTACCACGTGATTTTCACCGAGGGTCTGAAGGCCATCCGCGACACGCTGGTCATCGCGGGCGCAGGGATGCCGCTCGGCGGCGTCTACGGTATCCTGCTCGGCTACCTCGTCACGAAGAAGGTGTTCCCGGGGCGCCAGATGATGGAGGTCGTCTCTATGGTGAACTATGCGCTCCCGGGGACGATCGTGGGGATCGCCTATCTGATCGCCTTCAACGACCCGCCGCTGGTCTTGACTGGCACGGCAACCATCATCATCGCCTGCTACGTCTTCCGCTACAGCCCGACCGGGATCAGGACGACGATGGCTCTCCTCCAGCAGATCGATCCGAGCCTCGAGGAGGCCTCGCAGTCGCTGGGAGCGGGCAGCGGCGCGACCNTCCGCCGGATTACGCTGCCCTTGATCGTCCCCGCCTTTTTTGCCGGCCTGGGCGTCGTGTTCATCCGCTCGATGACGGCGATCAGCGCGACGATTTTCCTCATCTCGATCAACTGGACGCTGATCACGGTGCGCATCCTCGAGAATTTGACGGAGCTGTCNCTGGGCCCGGCGGCGGCGTTCTCGGTGCTGGTCGTCGCCATCGTGTTCGCGGTCATGGCCGTCCTCAGCTGGCTGCTTCGGCAATTCCGCACGCCGGGCCAGGTGGCGGCGACGAGCCTCTTGGGCGGGTGATGAGCGCTGTCGNGATCCGTCTCGAGCGCCTCACCAAACGCTTCGCCCATCGCGTGAAGGGCGAGGTCNACGCCGCGCGGGAGGTGAGCCTGACCGTCGAGCCCGGNGAGTTCGTGACGCTGCTGGGTCCCTCAGGCTGTGGCAAGACGACGACGCTCCGGATAATCGCGGGGTTCGAGCAGCCTGACTCGGGGCGAGTCTACATCGGCGACCAGGACGTCACCTCGCTCATGGCCAATCGAAGGAACCTCGGTTTCGTGTTCCAGAACTATGCCCTCTTTCCTCACCTTACGATCTTCGAGAACGTCGCCTACGGGCTCCGCGTGCAGCGGCGGGCCGAAGGCGAGATCGCGAGCGCGGTGAGCGAGGTCCTCGGCATGGTCGGGCTTCAGGGATCCGAGCGCCAGTTCCCGCAGCAGCTCTCGGGCGGCGAGCAGCAGCGCGTCGCCCTCGCCCGGGCGATCGTCATCCGGCCGCGCGTCCTCCTCTTCGACGAGCCGCTCTCGAACTTGGACGCCAAGCTCCGGGTGCACATGCGCGGGGAGATCCGCGAGCTTCAGAAGGCGCTGTCGATCACCACGGTGTACGTGACGCACGATCAGGAAGAAGCCATGGCGATCTCCGACCGCATCGCGGTGATGAACCGCGGGACGATCGTCCAGGAGGGCACGGCTGAGGATCTCTACCGCCGGCCGTCGTCCGAGTTCGTCGCCCAGTTCATCGGTCGGGTGAACCTCCTGGCGGCGCGCGTTCTGGGAGCGGCGCCCGGCCATGTCGATCTCGAGGTGACGGGCCACCGGCTGCGGGTCGCTGACGGCGGCCTCGCGCCGGCGGCGGGAGAGAGCGTACGCCTGTTCGTTCGTCCCGAGGCCCTGGAGCTGGTACCAGTCGGAAGCGACGGGCCAACGGGCGTCGTGCTCGCCCGTACCTTCCTAGGTGAGAAAGTCGAGTACCAGGTTCGATTGGGAACGGACGTGCTCCAGGTCACGCGATACAACCCGACGCCAGGCGCCGTGTTCNCGCCCGGGCAGTCTGTTGCCATCANGCTTCCGAGCGACGGCGTTCGCCTCCTTCGCGAGGCGACGTGAGATGCGTCAGTCGGCTTGTAGCCGGCGCGCGTCGTGAGGCGGACATGCGCGAGTGCGCATCATACGACACGTCGTGANACACGGGCGTGCGCGATCGGGTGACTCCCGGGAGGTGGCGCTCGCGCTTCTGGCNGCGCCCTNGCTCGTCGTCGCAGCGTTCGCGTTCGCGACACCCGCCGTCGGCCAGGGGCGAGAGGTCCACGGAGAGAGCGCAGTCTTCTCGACGTCGGGGGTCGCCATCGTGTGGAGTGTCCTCCGCGCGCCCGTGGAGGAGGAGACTCAGGTCGTCATCCGCGTCGCGCTCGTCAGCGCCAGGTACGCCTACGTACGGGTCGACGCGATCGATCCATTCAGCCGAGCGCGCCGTCCGGTCGCGCCCGGCGGACCCATGACCGGGGTTGTCGATGTCCAGAGCCCGCGGGTAACGTTCGGTGACTTTCCCCGGCGGGAGATCCGGCTCTACCGGACGGCGGACGAGTGGCGCGCCGACGCGCCTGCATTGACGATCTATTACCTTGGAGTCCCCGACACCACGCCCGAGTTCGCATCTGAGTCGGCCCTCCTCAACTACCTCGCCGCCACCGTAGCGAAGGCTCGCGCTCCTCGTGGGCCCACGCAGTGACTCACCGCGAGCTCATCCGATCGAGGCGCTCTAGCTGGCGGTCTCTCGAAGCTGAAGAAGCAGGCGATGGACATCACCAAGCACCCACGCCGCCATGGATCCCTCAAGGAAGCGAGCCACGGCGAGCATAATCGAATAATTATCCGAGTATGTCTTGTGAAGCAGCTATCGACAGTGATCGTCGGAATCGCGGGTCAGAAGGGACGAGCGACCGGACACGAGAGAGCGGACACGCCCCGCGATCGACTACGTCCTGCGCGACCGGGTGAAATGAGGAGCGGTGTACTCGGGGCAGGTCGCGGCCTTGGGTGGCACCGGGCCGTGGCACCCGGCGTCGAAGTTGGTGAAATCACTACCCATGTCGCGTCCAGCGAAGCTGCACCGGACCTGCGGGTGAGAGTCCCGTCTGAGTAAGCGCCGATGCGCTCAGTAGCAGGCCCCGGTCGTGGTGCGAGAGCGCCACGGCTGAGCGGGGCGTCGAGAGCCTCTACGGAGGGAGCGAGGGCGCGGGCCGCAACATCACGTGAATCCTGCCGCCTCGTCAGATTATCAG
>JGI25382J43887_10001172_pt1 | contig 10338 bp, 7 predicted proteins | sample GraSoi013_1_40cm_3_FD_43887 | JGI IMG/M metagenome (IMG submission 43887) | reverse complement strand
CTGGGCGTCAAGGCAGGCGACGCCATCCTGATCCGTGTGCAGAAACCCTCCGCGATTCCGCTCGAGTCACTGCACGGTCGCAAGGAAGACGTGGGGAAGACCATTCGGCTCACAGTGACTGAGGCTGCCTTCCACGAGTTCTCGCTGCGGCCTCAGCAGGGCGACGTCCGCGCTGTGCTGGTCCCGCTCGCCCGCCTCCAGAGGTACCTGGATCAGCAGGGAAAGGTCAACACCATCCTCTTGGCAAACGGACCAGCAAGCAGCGGCCTCATCGAACGCACCTTGAAGGACCGCTACACGCTCGAAGACCTGGGCCTCCGCCTGCGTATCCTGGAGAAGCAGCGCTGCCTTTCCCTTGAAACCGACAGCACCCTCATCAGCGACGACCTGGCCGAGACTGCAGCAGCGACCGCGAAGTCACTGGGTCTCGGCACGGAACCGGTGCTGACATACCTCGCGAACAGCATCCGCGTCGGAGGGCGCGAGATCCCCCATTCCGTAGTAACAGCGCTCGACTCCCCGCCCGCGCCGGCCGAAGCCAGCGGCATCACCCTCAATGAGTGGGCCGCCCGCGAGCTGCGGGCGAAGCCAGGCGACGCGGTGTCGCTCGACTACTACGTCTGGAAATCGGACGGTCGTTTGCATACTGACAGTGCACAGTTCCGTCTGGCAGAGGTAGTCCCGCTCAAAGGCACGGCGGCGGACCGTGAGTTCGCGCCGAAGTATCCGGGGATCACCGAGTCCGAGAGCCTGCACGACTGGGATCCGCCGTTTCCTCTCGACTTGAGCCGCGTCCGGCCGATCGACGAGCAGTATTGGAAGCAATACCGGACTACGCCGAAAGCGTTCGTCCCGCTCGCGAGAGGCCAGCAGCTCTGGGGCACGCGCTTCGGCCGGCTCACGTCGATCCGCATCTTTCCGCCGTCGGAAGCCTATGGCAACGCTCTTCGGGCCGCCCTTGACCCTGCCAAAATGGGCCTCACGGTCTTCGCTGTAAAAGCCCGGGGTCTCGAAGCGGCGCGCGGCGCCACCGATTTCGGCGAGTACTTCATCTACTTCAGCTTTTTCCTGATGGTCTCAGCCCTCTTGCTGACGGGGCTGTTCTTCAAGCTGGGAGTCGAGCAACGCATGCGCGAGATCGGCGTGCTCCGCGCGCTCGGCTTTTCGATTCCCCAGCTCCGAGCTATATTTCTGCTCGAAGGCGCGGCCCTGGCGGCACCCGGAGCCGTGGTGGGGATGGGGGCCGCGCTGGCATATGGCGGGTTCATCATGCTCGGACTGCGGACCTGGTGGATTGACGCTGTGGGCACCAGGCTGCTTTCGCTCCACGCCTCGATTGCATCGCTGGCCATGGGAGCGGCGGCCGGAATGGTGACCGGCCTGGGCTCGATCGCGTGGACCCTGCGAGGCCTCAAGCCGGTGACGCCGCGCGGCCTGCTGGCGGGCGTCGAGAGGCGCAAGTCCGAAAGACGGCCGTTGCTCATCGGAATGATTGCCGCAGTCATGGCAGTTGCACTGCTCGCGGCCGCACTCGCCCGCAAACTGGACCAAACCGCCGGATTCTTCGGTGCGGGCACGCTGTTGCTGATCGCCGCCCTCTGTTTCGAGTCCACCTGGCTCAATTCGCGTTCCTTGGCGCCCGTTGGCGGTCAAATCACCCTGGGCCTCCGCAGCGCTACCTACCGTCCCGGCCGCAGCATCCTGTGCATCGCCCTGATCGCCTCGGCGACGTTCCTCATCGTCTCCCTCGATGCCTTTCGCCGCGAGGGCGCATCCACGGGCACGGGCGGTTTCCCGCTCATGGCCGAGTCGGTCCTGCCGTTGATTCACGATCCGAACACTGCCATCGGCCGCGACGCCCTAAACATTCCGCCGCTCGAAGGAGTCAAGTTCGTCCCCTTCCGCCTGCGGCCCGGAGATGACGCCAGTTGTCTGAATCTCTACCAGCCGCGCAATCCGCGGATTCTGGCGCCTCCTGCGGCCTTTCTCCGGAGCGCTCAGTTCCAATTCCAGGATTCGGTGGCCCGGACGGCAAACCCCTGGCTCCTGCTCGAATCGGAGCCGGCCGACCCAGTCATTCCGGCCATCGCCGACGCCAACTCCATGACCTATGCGCTGCACCTGAAGCTCGGCGAGGAGTTGGTGCTGGACCAAACGCGGTTCCGGATCGTCGCGGCTTTGCAGGATAGCCTTTTTCAGGGCGAGCTGCTGATCTCGGAGAAGAATTTCCTGCGCCTGTTTCCGGACGTCGAAGGTTATCGTTTCTTCCTGCTGAACGTCCCGCCAGCGAGAGCGTACGAGCTGACGGGAGTGCTGGAGGCGGCGCTCGCTGATTACGGATTCGAGATCCAGCCAACGGAAGCGCGCCTGGCGGGCTTCCACAAGGTGGAGAACACCTACCTTTCTACATTCCGCAGCCTGGGCGCGTTAGGCCTGGTGCTGGGCACCGTGGGACTCGGGGCTATCCTGCTGCGCAACGTGCTAGAGCGGCGGCGGGAACTGGCGCTGCTGCGCGCGGTCGGATACCTCCCGCAGCATCTGGCCGCGATGGTGCTGGCCGAGAACGTCCTCCTGCTGCTGCTCGGCCTGACCACGGGCACAGTGTGCGCGCTGCTCGCCATCGCCCCGGCGGTTTCGCTGCGCGGGGTCACCTGCCGGCCGTGTCGTTGAGCCTGCTGCTGGTCGCGGTCCTCGTGGCCGGAATCGCCGCCTCGCTCGCCGCCACTGCCGCGGCTTTGCGGTCCCCGTTGCTCAAGGCTCTGAGAGCAGAGTAAACTTCGAGAATCATGTTTTCTCACCGGGCCGCCTGTCTCGCTGGATTTCTCTTGGCCGCTTGGGCGCAGGATTGGCCACAGTGGCGCGGCCCCAACCGCGACGGTATCGCCGGCGCATTCAGCGAGCCCAAAGTGTGGCCGGAAAAGCTCAAGCTGAAATGGAAGGTGAATGTGGGCGAGGGACATTCGTCGCCGGTGGTGGTCGGCGGCAAGATCTTCCTGCACACGAGGCAGGGCGACCGCGAAGTGGTCTCGTGCCTGCGGCCGGAAACCGGGCAGGTAATCTGGCAGGAAGGCTATGCCGCCCCCTATGCCATGAACCCAGCGGCCGTCGGCCACGGTAAGGGAGTCAAATCGACGCCCGTGGTCGCCGACGGCCGGATTTGCACCTTCGGAATCAACGGTATTCTTTCTTGTTTTGACGCCAAGACCGGCAAGCCGCTCTGGCGCAAGGAATTCGGCTCGCCGGATTTCGGCACAGCCACGTCGCCAGTGGTCGATCGCGGCCTGCTCATCGCTCATGTCGGCACGAACGGCCGCGGCGCGCTGACTGCCTTCGACGCGCAGACGGGCGCGGAAAAATGGAGCTGGAAAGGTGACGGTCCGGCCTACGCATCGTCCATCGTGGCGGANTTGGGCGGAACCCNCCAGGTAGTCACCCAGAGCCAGCACAATATCGTAGGCGTCTCAGCGGCGACGGGCGAACTCCTGTGGCGCATTCCCTTCAGCACCCCCTACGAGCAGAACATTGTGACACCGGTTCTGTATCGGGAGACTCTGATCTTCTCGGGCCTCGACAACGGCGTGATGAGCGTCAAGGTGCTGAAACGCGGCTCGCAATGGGTCACCGAAACGGTCTGGCAAAACAAGGACGTCGGGATGTACATGAACTCGCCGGTGGTGAGCGGCGACCTCCTGTTCGGCCTCTCCTACCTCAAACGCGGGCAATTCTTCTGCCTCGATCCGCGCAACGGCGCCACTCTGTGGACTTCCGAAGGCCGCCAGGCCGACAACGCTGCGATCGTCGACGCCGGCTCGGTGCTCTTTTTTCTAACTAACAACGCCGAGCTGATCGTGGCAAGGAAGAGTGCAAAGGGATTCGAGCCGCTGCGCAAGTATTCCGTAGCTGACAGCCCCACCTGGGCGCACCCGGTGATCTTGAACAGCGGTGTCCTCATTAAGGACGCCACGACGCTCGCCCTGTGGGGCGCTGAGTGAGGCGCGATACGTCATGCGGAAACAAGACACCGGCCGCTCCCGGCACAGTTCCTGGGGAGGTGTGTGTTCATGGTGAGCGCATTCATCGCTCTGCTTTTCGCCTTTGCCGCGGACGCCGCCAACCTCGACTGGCCCTCCTGGGGCGGACCCAATGGTAATTTCACCGTCGACGGGAAAGGGCTTCCAGCAACCTTCGCCGCCAGCGCCCCCAAGCGGCTGTGGCAGCGCAGCCTGGGCGACGGCTACTCCAGCATCGTGACCGACGGCGCCCTGCTCTACACCATGTATCGGCGCGGGCACGAGGAAGTCGTGGTCGCCATCGAACCTGACACCGGCGTCACACAATGGGAGTACGCCTACGACGCTACCTTCCAGCCGCGGATGGCCATGGAATACGGACCCGGACCTCACGCTACGCCGCTCGTCCTCGGCGACTATGTCTACACCATCGGAATCCTCGCCCGGATGCACGCCTTCGACAAGAAGACCGGCAAAATTGTTTGGTGGAAGGATCTCTACAAGGATTTTCCCGGCAGCACCTTTATGGGACGGGGCTACCCCGTGAGCCCGATCGCCTACAAGAACACCATCATCGTCAAGCTCGGCGAGCACGGGCACGCCATCGTCGCGCTGAATCCTAAGGACGGGTCGCGGGTTTGGCAAAACCAGAACTTTTCGAATGCCCCTTCTTCGCCGATCCTAATCAAGGTGGACGGGCAGGAACAACTGGTCACCACGTCTAGCGACGAGGTGGTCGGACTCGACCCGAACAACGGCGAGCTGCTCTGGAGTCATCCCCACAGGACGTCATGGGGGCTCAACATCAGCACACCGGTCTGGGGACCCGGCAACCTGCTGTTCATAAGCTCGGCGTACAACGGGGGCGCGCGCGTCCTGCACTTGGCCCAGTCAGGGGGGAAGACCAAGGTCGAGGAGCTGTGGTCCAGCAACCGCATGCGCGTACACCACAGCAACGCGATTCGCATCGGCGACTACGTATACGGGTCGAGTGGGGATTTTGGACCCGCGCCGATGACCGCCGTCGACGTCAAAACAGGCAAGGTGACCTGGCAGGACAGGACCTTTGGAAAAGTAAATATGGTGCTCGCTGATGGGAAGGTGATCCTGCTGGATGAAGGAGGGGATCTCGCAATGGTGACGCTGTCTCCGGAAGGGATGCAAGTTCGCTGGAGAGTGCCATTGCTCCAAGGTAATGCCTGGACGGCGCCCACACTGGTCGGAACGAAGCTCTACGTGCGGGACCGGCGAACGATGATGGCCCTGGATCTGCGGTAGAGAATCAAAACTATCCGAGCNCATGGAAATTNGCNCATCTGAGAAAGCTGGAGCGGGGGTGCTGTCAGGGCGCCATCNCCGTGCAACAATGCCGGGACGCTCGAAAGAGTTTCCGAATGACCGCCAAGGTGAGCAGCCGCATGAGCTGGGGGGACGCGGAATGGCGGGGTCGATGTCGACGCGTTGCTTGCACGGTTTGGGTCCGTGGCAAGACGAAGTTCGAAGAGACGGCCTATGCCGCACCCGTACGCCTGCATGAGGTTGTGCTTCATCTGCGTTAAGAGCGTGATACGTGTCGCCCACCAGGCGACCACAGGAGGAGAGACGTGCGCACGCGAACATCGCTGACCTTATTCCTTGCTGTACTTTCTTTTCCCGCGTTCGCGGAAAACTGGCCGCAATGGCGCGGCCCGACCCTNAACGGCATCAGCACCGAGAGGGACCTTCCGATTCACTGGAGCACCACCGAAAACGTCGCCTGGAGACTGGCCATGCCCAGTGGAAGCGGCGCCACGCCGATCATCTGGGGCAACAACATTTTCCTTCATGTCGCCGATGGCGAAGGGCTGTACCTGTGGTGCGTCGACAAGGCCAAGGGAACGCCGATCTGGAAGAAGTTGATCGCGCACGGGAATTACAAGATCCACAAGCAGAACATGTCGTCGCCCTCGCCCGTTACGGACGGCAAGAGCGTGTACGTGATGACCGGAATCGGCGTGCTGAAGGGCTTCGATTTTAGCGGCAATGAGCTGTGGATGCGAGACATCCAGAAGGATTATGGCAAGTTCGGCCTGAACTGGGGCTATGCGTCTTCGCCGTTGCTATACGAGGATTCGCTGTACGTGCAGGTGCTGCATGGGATGAAAACACATGATCCGTCTTACGTCATGCGCATCGACAAGAAGACCGGCAAGACGGTTTGGCGCGTGATCCGTCCCACGGACGCAGTCCGGGAGTCACCCGATTCCTACACCACGCCGACGCTGCTGCGTTATGGCAACCACGTGGAGATCGTCGTCACAGGCGGCGATTGTGTGACTGGGCACGATCCGGCGACAGGCGAGGAATTGTGGCGCGGCACGGGATTCAATCCGGACAAGAACCCCGCCTATCGGACCGTTGCTTCTGCGGTGGTGCATGACGACGTGGTCTATGTGCCCACTCGTGTGCGGCCACTGATCGCGTTTCGCGCGGGCGGCCGCGGGGATATTTCGCAGTCGCACAAGTTGTGGTCGTTCATGAACGGGCCGGACGTGCCTACCCCGGTTACCGACGGGAAGTATTTCTATTCTGTGAACGACCGGGGCATCCTCTGGTGCCTGGACGCCAAGACCGGAGAGGAGATCTGGGGTGGGCAGCGCATCAAGTCAGCGACCTATAGCGCATCGCCGGTGCTGGCGGATGGGAAGATTTATGTCACCGACGAGGACGGGCTGACGACGGTCATAAAAACCGGATCCAAGTTTGAAGTGCTGGCGGAGAACGATCTGAGCGATTACACGTTGAGTTCGCCGGCGATTTCTGACGGGCACATCTTCATGCGCACGGCGCANTTCCTGTATTCGATCGGCAAGCCGTAGCTGGACNGGGGACACGGAAGGGCAACGCATGCGTCGCCGGTGACNGGCCCCAAGATTACGAAGGNTTGTAGTACAGCACCATTCCCGCTCCCAGCACGGCCAGCAGGAAGCCGACATAGAGCATCGGNTTGGGCGCGCTTTTCGGCGGGTGCGTGACCATCGAGACGATCACATTAATGACGGGCGCTCCGCCGAAAACCAGCGGCATCACGTAATTCGGAAGCCCGCCTGACTTGAATGCGTAGATGATGCAGACCGCTCCGAGTGCTCCGAGCGCCCCACCGATGCCGGCCCAGATCGAGCCGCTGGTGTTGAAGCCGGTCACCCCACCTTGCGACGAAAGTCCCGCCACCGGCACCAGAACGCCAATGAGGAAGTAGGCCACCCCTACGCAGAGGAGCGCCTTCAGCGGGTTGCCGAGCGACGTTTGTCCCTTATGCAGCGCGGGGCCGTAAATGCCCCACGAGAGCACCGCACCAAAAACAAAAATGATCCACACCATGGAGCGCTTCCCCTCTTTTCTCTTGTTTGCGACGGCACCGTGTTCCATCAGACTGAAATCCCCAACCCAGGCTTCCTGCCCTGATAATTTTTCAGATTCTATCAGTTCTCAGGCGTTCCGGCTGGTCGAGTCTGTTACACGACCGGTGTGGCAGGAAGACCAGCCGTTGGGGCGGCGAGCAAGATGACCTGACCGTGTTCGCCGAACTCGTCCATCATCCGGAACCGCGCCTCCAGATCCATTATCGCCGGGGGATTTCGCACGCGCTTGCCCATGTCCTCGAGCCCACGCGCGACGTTGAGAAACTCGGTGAGGAATTGCTGGGGAAGGATGTGGTTGAACATCTTCACGGAGGCTCTTTCTATGCTGGCGAAACCTCCCATTTCATTCCGTTCTCCCACATGCCGGCTGATGCAATTCGTTTCCCGATTATGCCATACTGCAGTACTTCAAGATCAGCGCCCGATACACGATTACGCCACAGCCCACTACCACACCGCACCGCCTTACCGGAGTTCAATGGGTGATCTGCGCGACCGCCGCCCTGGGCTTCGCGTTCGACATCTATTCGTTGCTGGTGTTGCCGCTCATCGTGAGGCCGGCCTTAATGGACGTGGCCAAGGTCAAGCCGGGGACCCCGGAATTCAACTACTGGGTCGGACTGCTGTTCTACATCCCGGCGGTGGCGGGCGGCATCTTCGGGCTGATCGGAGGCTATCTCACTGACCGCTTGGGCAGGCGCCGCATCCTGGTTTGGAGCATTCTGCTGTACGCCTTCTCGGCCTTGGCGTCCGGCTTCGCCACCTCGGCATCCACGCTTCTGATCCTGCGCTGCACAACGTTCATCGGAGTTTCCGTGGAGTTCGTAGCCGCGGTGGCCTGGCTGGCAGAACTGTTTCCCGACCCGCAGCAGCGAGAGGCCGTGCTGGGGTACACGCAGGCATTCTCCTCGGTAGGTGGGTTGATGATCAGCGGCGCCTACTACCTGGCAGTCACCTACGCCGGGTCACTGCCGGCGATAAACGGCGGACACGAGGCGTGGCGCTATACCCTGATTTCCGGAATCATTCCCGCGATTCCCCTAATGATCATCCGCCCCTTGCTGCCAGAGTCGCCGGTATGGCAGGAGAAGAAGTCGAGAGGCACCCTGAAGCGGCCTAGCTTCGCCGAGTTGTTCCGTCCGGAGTATCGCAAGACTACCCTGGTGACTGCGTTGATGTTCGCGTGCAGCTACGGGGCGGCGTTCGGGGCCATCCAGCATATTCCGCGCATCGTCCCGGGCCTGCCGCAGGTTGTGCACCTCGCCAGGGCGGCGCAGGAGCAGGCGGTGAGCAAGGTGCAGTTCCTGCAAGAAATGGGGGGACTGCTGGGCCGCTTCCTGCTGGCGTTCTTGGCGGTTCGGATCGTCAGCCGCAGGCGCCTGCTGCGGGTGTTCCAGGTCCCGGGACTCTTCCTGGTGCCATTGGTTTTCTTCTATCCGGCGGTTCACAGCCTTAGCATGGTCCAGGTCGGCATATTCCTGGCGGGCCTGCTCACGGTGGCGCAGTTCAGCTTCTGGGGGAATTATCTGCCCAGGGTGTATCCGACGCATCTGCGCGGCACGGGCGAGAGCTTCGCAGCGAATATCGGTGGCAGGATGATCGGGACCTCGGCCGCGCTTCTGACGACGCAACTGGCCAACGTGATGACGGGCTCGACTCCGTTCACGAAACTGGCGTATTCGGCCAGCGCGGTGGCACTGCTAGTTTACGCGGTGGGGTTCCTGTCGAGCTTCTGGCTGCCGGAGCCGCAGCGGGATGAGCTGCCGGAGTGATCCGGCCTGACTAGCCGAAGCAGTACAACCGCCCATCCTGCGAGCCGATCACCACGCGTCCCGCAGCAATTGCGGGCGAAGCGGACAGCGGCGAGCCGGCTTCGAATGCCCATACTTTCCTCCCGGTGGCCAGGTCCAGCACGTAAAACCGCCCGTCATTGGAGCCGACGTAAACACGGTCGCCCGCGATCGCGGGAGATGAGTCCACGCGGGCGCCGGTCGCGAAGGTCCAGATCGCTTTTCCGGTCTTGGCGTTCAGGCAGTGAATGAACTTGTCCCGTCCACCGACTACGATGCGGTCAGCCGCTGCAGCCGCCGAGGAGTAAAACGGGAAATGCCGCTCGGAGTGTTCATAACGCCAGACAATTCGCTTCCCGTGCAGCTCCACGCCCAGCACCTCATTGTTAAACGTGCCGTAGTACACCCACTGGGCCAGCAGCGCGGGGGACGCGCCTGTGTATCCGCCGGAGGAGAATTCGAGTACTTCCTTTCCGTCCGCGATGCGAATTCCGCGAAAGATTTCGTCGCAGCCGGCCAGATAGACGATGCCGCCGGAGATCACCGGTGTTGCGTGGACGTAGTTGTTGGTGGTGAACTTCCACAGGAGCTTGCCATCACGCGCGGACAAACAGTACAGCTTGCCGTCGTAGGAGCCGATCAAAACGCGGTTGCCCGCCACTACCGGGGAAGACTTGATCTCCCCCTCGGTTTTGAAGGTCCAGAGCGCCTTGCCGTCCGCCGCGCGGACCGCATGGAGCAGTCCCGCGAGGTCGCCGATATAGACCACACCGTCGTGAACGGCCGGTGACGATTCGCCGATGCCATTTTTAGCACGGTATTTCCAGCGGAGCCTGCCGGTCTCGAGGTCGATGGCCAGCAAATCGGCGGATTGCACACCTACATAGACCGTTCCGCCCACAATGGCCGCGGACGATTCGATCGAGTCACCGGCCTCGTAGGTCCAGAGCAGCTTGGGGATGCTCGGGACAGCGCTGGAAGCAACACCCGTCAGTTGGGGATTTCCGCGGAACTGCGGCCACTCGTCCGCCGCGCTTAAGAGCCCGGCCAGAAGGAAAACGATTAGCGGTCGCACGGCCTACCTCGCGAAGCGCTTCAGCTCCCAGCAGGACGGGCCCCGAGCGTCCGCGATTGCTG
>JGI25382J43887_10001170_pt1 | contig 10342 bp, 11 predicted proteins | sample GraSoi013_1_40cm_3_FD_43887 | JGI IMG/M metagenome (IMG submission 43887) | reverse complement strand
TGTCGTGGGGTTCCTGGTCGCGTACGGAGCTGACGTCGTGCTCACGGTCGCTGGCCTCTAGAATTTCCAGCGCTTCGGATCATAGCAGGATCCCCATTTTCCTTTCCTGCCTAGGACCGTGGTTTAGGAGCGTCAGCGCATCAACCGATCGGCTCACATAGCCTGGACAACCTCAGTTGTGAACACGGTCAACCCACTGACTACCCGTCTCTGTCGCGGTTGCTGTGGTCAACCACCGGCTGCTGAGGGAAGCCATCAGGATCGAGGAGGCGTCTCGAATCTGTGGGATAATCCGCCGTCTGCTGGCGGATAATCCGCCAACAGCCGCTTGATTATCCGCGTCGATTCCGCCACAATGGCGGCGTGTACGAGCGCAACCTGACCCGGACTCTACTCGACGCCCTGGCCCACCGGCCTGTCGTCGTCCTCCATGGTCCCCGCCAGGCGGGGAAGAGCTGGCTTGCCCAGGAGGTCGCTTCCGGCCCGCACCCCGCCGAGTACCTGACCCTCGACGATCCGGCCGTCCTCACCGCGACCGCCACCGATCCCGCCGGGTTCATCCAGGCCCTCCGCGGGAACACCGTCATCGACGAAGTGCAGCGCGCCCCGCAACTCTTCGTCGCGATCAAGGCCAGCGTCGACCGCAACCGCCACCCCGGACGTTTCCTGCTCACGGGTTCGGCCAACATCTGGCTCATCCCGCATCTCTCCGAGTCGCTCGCCGGCCGCATGGACATCCTCACCCTGTGGCCGTTGTCCCAGGGAGAACTCGAAAGGACCCGGGAGCACTTCATTGACATGGCATTCTCCGACGACCCGCTGCCGCTGAAGCGCATCCCGGTCGACCGCGCCGATGTTGTCAAACGGCTCTTCGCCGGCGGCTACCCGGAAGCGCACTCCTTGCCGCCCGCCCGCCGCGCGCGGTGGTTCGCGTCCTACGTGACCGCCATTCTCCAGCGCGATGTACGCGAGCTCGCGCAGCGCATCGAGGGCCTGACCGATCTCCCGCGGCTCCTCACCGCGCTCGCCGGCCGTACCGCCACGCTTCTAAACGCCGCCGAGCTCTCGAGGGCCTCCGGCATCCCAGAGCGGAGTGTATTGCGCTATTTGACGCTCCTCGAGGCCACCTTTCTCATCTCCCGAGTGCCGGCGTGGACGGGCAATGTTCGCAAGCGGCTGCTCAAGACGCCCAAGGTCGTCATGGTCGACACCGGCCTCGCGGCCTACTTACAGAACGTCGACGAACGCCGCCTCCGGGCCGAACCCGCGCTGATCGGCCCTCTGCTCGAAACGCTCGTCATCACCGAGCTGCGCAAAGAGCAGACCTGGAGCGCCATCCAGCCCGAAATCGCCCATTTCCGCACCGCCCACGGCGAGGAGGTCGACGCCGTGCTCGACGCCCGCGGACGGCTGGTCGGCATCGAGGTCAAAGCCGCCGCCTCGGTCTCCCCCGAGGACTTTCGCGGCCTCCGCGCCATGGCCGTGGCCACCGGCCGGCGCTTCCACCGCGGCGTGCTCTTCTATCTCGGGGAGACGGCCGTGGCCGTCAGTCCGCAGTTCTACGCGTTGCCGCTTCCCGCCCTGTGGCGCATGGCAGGGTAGCGGACTCGTGCAGAGAACACGCACCAACTCGGCTCCAAGGACTCCTCTCTGGGAGATTCGCTGAGAATCCGACCAAGTGCCGCAATCTCGAGTGTCATCCCGGCGTGGCCGGGAACCGGGCAGGGGTGGCGCTATTCGACATCGGCAACTGCTACAATGGCGACAATGTCGCGCACTGGGTGGCTGTGGGACCTGCGGGGCGGCCTCACCCTCTATGCGGACGCCTGGGGGTGGCAGAGGGCGCTCGTGGCCGCACGCCAGCGAAACGANNTNCGTGACGGCCTCATGCTGCTCGAGCATGAACCCGTATTCACGTTTGGCCGCTCGTCTCGCGCAGATCACCTGCTTGTCTCTCCCGAGGTGCTGCGCGCGAATGGCTTTGGGGTGTATGACATCGAGCGGGGCGGAAGTGTCACCTATCATGGACCGGGCCAACTCGTCGGCTATCCCATCGTGGACCTGCGCGCCTATGACGAGGACGTCGTCAAGTACATGCGGTCGCTCGAAGAGACGATCCTCCGCACGTTAGGCGACTTCGAAATCTCAGCACAGCGATTGCGTGGTTTCCCCGGTGTGTGGGTGGGGAACCAGAAAATTGCGGCCGTGGGAGTCGCGGTGAAGCGGAAGGTCACGATGCATGGGTTCGCCCTTAATGTGGATCCGGAGCTGGCGCACTTCAGCTACATCAACCCCTGCGGGCTAGGACGCCCAGTCACGTCCGTGGCGCAGGTGCTGGGTCACCCAGTCCCTGTCGACGAGGTGCGATCGCGCTACGTGCGCCATTTTACCGAAGTCTTCGATCTCACGTTAGAGGCGGTGTCCCGCACCGATCTGGAACCCTGGGTGTCGGAGCTGCCAGAGCCGTCCCGACATCATCCGACCTTCTCAGATCACCCGCGATCGCCCGCGACCGCGCCTGCTTAGGTTATGAGTCGGTGGCGCTTCGAGACCCGTGCCATTCACGACGGCCAGCCGCCGGATCCCACCACCGGCGCCGTCATGACGCCTATCTACCAGACATCCACGTATGCGCAGTCCGAACCCGCGGTGCACAAGGGCTACGACTATAGTCGCACCGCCAATCCCACCCGCACGGCGCTAGAGACCTGCCTAGCGTCGCTGGAAGAGGGAACGTATGGGTTGGCGTTTGCCTCGGGCATGGCGGCGATTACCACGATCGCCTACCTGCTGAATCCTGGCGACCGGGTCCTCGCGCCCGACGATGTCTACGGCGGCACCTACCGGCTGTTGGTTCAGATCCTGCAGCGGTACGGGATTGCCTCGAGCTTCGTGGATATGACCGATCTGACGCGTGTAGAGTCCGCGATGGCGGCTCGCCCGCGGCTGGTATTGCTCGAGACGCCGACCAACCCCTACCTCAAGATCCTGGACATTGCGCGGATCGCCGAACTCGCCCACGTCCACGACGCCCTCGTCGTCGTCGACAACACATTTGCCTCGCCGTACTTTCAGCAGCCGCTGGCCCTGGGGGCGGATGTGGTCGTCCACTCCACGACCAAGTACCTCGGTGGTCACAGCGACGTGGTCGGCGGCGCGGTCGTCACCAATAGCAAAGAGATCCACGAGACACTGAAGTTCCACCAGAACGCGGCGGGGGCCATCCCGGGACCCTTTGACTGCTGGGTTGTGCTGCGGGGCGTGAAGACGCTTGGCGTGCGCATGGACCGGCACGCCGCCAATGCCCTTGCCGTGGCCCAGTTCCTACGGGGCCATCGCGCGATCTCGCGGGTCTGGTATCCCGGTCTGCCCGACCACCCTGGCCACGACGTCGCCCGTCAGCAGATGAAAGGTTTTGGAGGGATGGTCTCCTGTCTGCTGAAGGGCGGCGGTCGGGCGGCGCGCGCGGTCGCCGCCGCCACGCGGGTCTTCATTCTCGCGGAGAGCCTGGGGGGCGTGGAGTCGCTGCTGGATCACCCGGCGAGCATGACGCATTCTTCGTTGGAAGGATCTCCCTTGCAAGTGGACGAGGGGCTGCTGCGGCTGTCGGTGGGGATCGAGCACGCTCAGGATCTCCTTGACGATCTTGCCCAGGCGTTGGATCGCGCGTCCTAACCAGGGGTGTTACAAGGGAGTCAGCCTGATATGCCGACTGTGTACATCCCGAGCCCGCTCCGACGGGTCACCGGGGGGCAGAGCAAGGTTCAAGTGACCGGGCGGGCGCTCGAGGCAGTCTTGAGCAACCTGGAGCGCCAGTATCCGGGGGTGAGGAAACAGATCTGCGACGACAACGGCGAAGTCCTGAGTTTTATCAATATCTTCGTCAACGGCACGGAAGTTCGCCAGTTACAGGGGTTGGCAACGGCGCTGACCGAGACGGATGAGGTGTCGATCATTCCCGCGATGGCCGGCGGGACCTCACCGACGGGTACAAAGTAAGAGCAAGCGAGATCCCGCGTACGATCCAGCTTCTACTCCCAGCCCAAGTCAGGGGTGGAGATGGTGGCCCGTAAACTGAAGACCACGCGCTCACGCACGACGGGGCGGCGTCCGGGTGCGGCCGGTAACCGACTCCGTGCATCTCCTTTGGGGAGAGAGTCCGTCCCGGCCACCCCAGCTGACCAAATTCGTGACACGGTCTTGGAGGTGGTCGGAGGGACGCCGCTAGTGCGACTGCACAAGGCAGCCCGCGACGTCCGGGCTGACGTCGTTGTTAAGCTTGAGTACCTGAACCCCGGCGGCTCGGTGAAGGACCGCATCGGCCCGACGATTCTGGACGATGCGGAGCGGCGCGGCCTGTTGACCCCTGGAGGCACCATTGTCGAGGCGACATCGGGGAATACCGGGGTCGGGCTGGCCATCGCGGCCGCGGTCCGCGGCTACCGGACGATTTTTGTCATGCCGGACAAGATGTCCGAGGAAAAGATCCGGCTGCTCCGCGCCTTCGGCGCACGGGTCATCATCACTCCCACGGCCGTCGCCCCAGACGATCCACGCAGTTATTACCAGGTCAGCCGGCGTATCGCGGACGAAACACCCAACAGCTACTACGCCAACCAGTACGCGAACCCCGCCAACCCCCAAGCGCACTACCGCACGACCGGCCCGGAAATCTGGCATCAGGCAGGCGGTCGTGTGGACGTCTTAGTGGCCACGATGGGCACCGGAGGGACCATTTCCGGAGTCGGCAAGTTTCTCAAAGAGCAGTCCCCCGCCGTGCGCGTGGTGGGCGTGGATCCAGTCGGGTCGGTTTTTTACGAGTACTTCAGGACCGGTCAGATGCCGCAGCCGGTCACGTATAAGGTCGAAGGGATCGGCGAAGACTTCCTGCCCGAGACGATGGACTTCTCCGTGGTAGACGAGGTCGTGCAGGTGACTGACCGCGAGGCGTTTTTGATGACCCGCCGCCTTGTCCGCGAAGAGGGATTGTTCTGCGGCGGCAGCAGCGGCGCGGCTGTGGCGGGGGCGGTGAAATATCTGCGCACGTTACCCGAGGGCGGTGCCGGGTTGCGGGTGGTGGTGATCCTGCCCGATTCGGGATCCCGGTACCTCTCGAAGGTCTTTTCAGACGACTGGATGCGTGAGCACGGCTTTCTCGAGCTGGAGCTGGGAAGCGTCGGGGACTTGGTGCGTGCCAAGGCCATCCCGCTCGTAACCGCGCGCCGGACCGATGCCGTCAGCGAGGTCATCGCGAAGATGAAAGAAGATGACGTCTCCCAGCTCCCGGTCCTCGAGGACGGCAAGCTCGTGGGCATGATCAGCGAAGTCGATCTGCTTACCTACTTGCTGGATGGGACGCACCGGCCCGCCGATCCCATTCAGTCCATCATCGACCCAGCCCCGCCCGCGGTCGCCCCGGACAGTCCGATCGAAGCGCTGGCTGAAGTCTTCCTCTCCACCAACGCCGCGGTCGTCGTCGATCATGGTGCGGTGGTCGGGATCGTGACGAAGATTGACGTCATCGATCATCTGGCAAAGAGACTGACGCGGTAGCGGACTACGGGTGCCGCGATCTCTGCGAACGGCTCACCCGGGACACTTCGGCCTTTTGTCTGATTGGGAGGTGGCCCAATTTGACACGGAGGGTTAGGTAGCGCAAGGCGCCGAAGGGAGGAGTGATGGTGAGTCCTCAACCGGACTGGCAGTTTGTCGGGAGCGTGCCGGAGAACTACGAGCGCTACTTGGTCCCCAGTATCTTCGGCCCCTTCGCCGCTGACCTTATCGATATTGCCGCGCCGCGCGAGAACGAGCGTGTGCTCGATATCGCCTGCGGGACCGGTATCGTGGCGCGAACCGCGGCTCGACGAGTCGGCCGCCGCGGGAGCGTCGTTGGTTTAGACACCAGCGCACCGATGCTCGAAGCTGCCCGCTCCGCCGCGGCACGCGAGGGGATCTCCGTGGAGTGGCGAGAAGGGAGTGCGGTGAAGTTGCCGTTCCTTGACGGAGCGTTCGATCTCGTACTCTGCCAGCAGGGTTTGCAGTTCTTCCCCGATCGACCGATGGCACTTCGGGAAATGCGCCGAGTGTTGGCGCCACGCGGACGGCTCGAACTCAGCGTCTGGCGTCCGATCGACCGGAGCCCTGGCTTTGCCGTGCTGGTCGAAGCGCTGACGCGCCATATTAGTCCGCAGGCGGGTGCGCTTATGACGTCGGGGCCATTTGGCCTCAGCGATGCTGAGGAGTTACGTGCCCTCGTCGCGAGTGCGAACTTCCGCGACGTCACAGTCCGCCCAGCCGTGAAGATGCTCCGCTACCCGTCTCCTGACGAGTTTGTCCGCTACTACGCGGCAGGCTCCGCGCTGGCGGGACCCGTTGCCGGTGCGGACGACCATGTCCGCGCCGCGTTGCTCGCCGATGTCCGGGCCGGACTGCAAGCATACGTCGATGATCAGGGACTGGCATTTCCGATTGAGACCAACGTGGTCAGTGCCCGCACTTCAGCAGTAGACCTTTAGTCCTCCAGTAACCCTAATCCCGGGGCCAAATGACTGGCAAAGCGGCAGGCGGTCCAGTCGAAAGCCTCGACACGGGAACGCCATCTTGTCCTTTCAACTCTTCGTCTTGTACCTGGCCAGGTTCTCTCGGACTCTAAACTTGACGATTCTGCGGACGAGAGTCAGCGGAAGGGGTCTCTCGAGGGGAAACTGGATCGTGCCTCTCGACACCCTATACGACGACAACTCCCTCTTGAATGCCCTCATTGGAGAGGACGTTGGAAAGAAGCTGACGTGATGTTTAAAGGCGGCGAAGTGAACTAAGTATCCGCGCAGCGTAAAGGTGGGAATTCGATAGCTAATAGTCTCCTGCGCTTGTGGTGCCGCCTTCCTGATTGCGGAGCGCATCTTCCTCAGAAGACGCTGAATGTTTTTCGGAAAATCCTCGATGTAATCGTCAATATTCTTTGGGGCTTTCTTGCGCGGTTCCATGTTCCCCTCCCGTATGTCATGTGTGAGAGCTGGAATCGCCTACAGTACCATCCGGACCACCAGCCTCACCCCGGCATACGCGAGCACCGTTCCACACAGGCCATTGATCAGCCGGAAGACGAGTGGCGTGACCACCTGCCGTCCCCACCCGATCATGGCTGAGACGCCGAAGCACCACAACGTGGCCCCGAGCATGAAGGCGCCTAAGAACGCGGCATACTGAACCACGAGAGGTCTCTCACTCCCGATCACCGAGACCGCGCCGCCCAGTCCCATCCAGAAGGCGACGCTGTAGGGGTTGGTCAGCGAGATGAAGACACCGGCGGCAAAATCTCCGTGGCGGCTGTCCGGGCGAAGTAGAGGGCGCGTTCCTCGCCAGGCATCACGGAGCGCGTAGAAGGCGAGCCAGAATAGGAGAGCGCTCCCCACGCCGGCCAGGCCCAGGGATGCCAGGCGATATTTGGCCAAGTACGCAGCGCCGGTGAGGCCAATGACGGCCCACGTCCCATCACCAATGAGCGAGCCAACTTCGACGAGGAGCGCACTCGAAAAGCCTCGGGCCAGGCCGCGCCGCAGCGCCTCGGCGTTGAGAGCACCCGGAGAGGCGCAAAACGCGAGTCCTAGCCCTAACCCGTTCCAAAACTGTGGGTCCACGAGGTATCCCTCCGTCACCCAAGAGTGCGGCGGCGTACACTCTCGCTCCTCCATCCGTGCCCTTACCCGTCCGTGAGAGCACCGACAGGCGCTGTATTGGCGCGCAAAAGAGCGTTGGATTGTGGAGCGCACAGGGATCAGGTAGATTTTGGTATATGGCGTTCCCACACCAGACCCCTCGGGCTGAACTGCGCCTGCCCAGCGGCAAAGTGCTCCCCGATCTGCAGATCGTGGGTCGGTCCCAGGTGCACCTGCACGAGGACTGCGATCAGGATCGGGTGGATCGCTTGATTGGGCGTATCCGGGCCGATGGGATCTTGCGCAATCCGCCGCTTGCGGCGTCCCTACCGGATGAGGGGTTTGTTGTTCTCGATGGCGCGAATCGCACCAGCGCGCTGCTTGCGTTAGAAGCCCCAGTCCTTCCTCTGCAGGTGGTCGACTACGCTGATCCCGCCGTGCGGCTGGAGGTGTGGCACCATCTCTTGGTCCGTCCGAGTGATCTTTCTACGCGGCTGCGCGCGCAGGGGCTGACGCTACTCGCGGCTAGCCCTTTTGAGGCCGCCCGGCAGCTCGCGGAACGCACGATCGCCTGCTACATACTGACACCTGCGGGTGGGCTGACTGTCTCCCTGCCTTCAGAGCAACTGCTAGCCCAGACCCTGGCGGCCGTTGTTGGCACCTACAAGACCACAAACCACATCTACCGGGTCACGGATACGAATTTGGACACCCTAAGGTCCGAGTACGAGGCCGCGGGCGAGTTGGTCGTCTTCCCCACATTTACCAAACGCGACATCGTCGAGGTCGCGCGCGCTCCGGTGAAATTGCCCACCGGGATCACACGACACCTCATCCCCGGTCGTGCCTTGCGGCTCAACCTTCCGTTGTCGGTCCTGACGTCGCCCGGCGATGTCGCGGCGAAGAATCGCTGGCTGCAGGAAGACCTCCACCGTAAGCTGCTCGACCACCAGATCCGGTACTATCCGGAAGCCACGTTTCTGTTTGACGAGTAGTGGTGAGTTTACGCCCGTACCTGAGCCAGCTGCGTGCCCGAGCGTCCCGCTAGCCCCGCCCACCCCTCGGACTCGCTTCTTGAGGCCATCGGCAATACGCCCCTGCTCCCCCTCTCCCGACGCTTCGGTACCTGGCCCCCCGGCGTCGAGATTTACCTGAAAGCGGAGTGGTTCAATCCTGGCGGGTCGGTCAAGGATCGCCCCGCGCGTCAGATCATTGTAGACGCCGAGCGCGACGGCCGGCTAACCTCTGAGCGCACCATCTTGGACTCCTCATCCGGCAACGCCGGCATCGCCTATGCGATGATCGGGGCAGCGCGCGGGTACCGTGTGCACCTGGTCGTGCCCGCCAACATCAGCGCCGAGCGCCGAGACATCTTGCAGGCGTACGGGGCCGAGGTGGAATACTCCGATGCGCTGGAAGGCTCGGATGGAGCGATTCTGGTTGCCCGCCGCCGGGCGCTCGACGCACCCGAGCGCTACTTCTACGCGGATCAGTACAATAATCCCAGCAACCCTCGCGCGCACTACGAGACGACCGGCCCGGAGATCTTCGCGCAAACCGGCGGCCGCGTGACCCATTTCGTCGCCGGCTTGGGGACGAGCGGGACCCTCGTGGGCGCGGGCCGCCGCCTACAGGAACTGAGAGCCCCCGTGCAGATCGTTGCGGTGGAACCAGACAGTGCCGTCCACGGCCTGGAGGGGCTCAAGCACATGGCCACGGCGATCGTCCCGGGTATCTATGATCCCTCCGTGCACCACCGCAAGATTCCAATGCGGACCGATGTGGCCTACGAGACGACCCGGCGTCTGGCGCGCGAGGCGGGCCTTCTGGTGGGCCCGTCATCGGGGGCGGCGGTGGCCGCGGCCCTCGAGGTTGCCGGTGGCCTCCGCGCGGGTGTGATCGTGGTGCTATGCCCGGATGGGGGAGACCGGTACTTATCGACGGCCGTGTGGCGCACGCGCTAGCGCGAGGCGGCATGTGCCGGGGCCGCGGCCCCAGTTGGCTACCCTTTGGCAGGTTTTTCTGCTATATAGTTGAGGATGACGGTGCTCGAGCTCAGGCAGGATCAGGTAGCGTCGCTCATCGCGCACGCGGTCGAGGAGGCTCCAAACGAGTGNTGCGGGCTGCTCGCCGGACGGCATGGTCGGGTGGAGCGGATCTACCCGGGGACCAATGTCGACCACAGCCCCTACACGTACGTTATGGACCCTCACGAGCAACTCGCGGCGTTTAAGGACATGGAAGCGGCGGGGTTAGACCTGATGGCCATCTACCACTCGCACACGCACACGCCCGCCTACCCGTCGAAGACAGACGTGAGCCGCGCGTACTATCCAGAGGCGCTCTACGTCATCGTCTCATTGGCCAGCCCGGAGGTGCCCGCGATTCGCGCCTATCACCTCACCGACGGAAAGATCGCCGAAGAGAGGGTGGTGGTCGTCCGATGAAGGTCTCTACACGGGCCGAGTACGGGTTGCGAGCGCTCATGGATCTGGCGAGTCATTATGGTGAGGGACCGGTGCAATCGCACGACATCGCCGTCCGCCAGGGGCTGCCGGAGCCGTACCTCAATCAGCTGATGACCTCGTTGCGGCGGGCGGGTCTGGTTACCAGCAAACGCGGTCCGACCGGAGGCCACGTCCTGTCCCGGGCGCCGGAGGCGATCATGCTGCGGGAGGCCTTCG
>JGI25382J43887_10001169_pt1 | contig 10346 bp, 11 predicted proteins | sample GraSoi013_1_40cm_3_FD_43887 | JGI IMG/M metagenome (IMG submission 43887) | reverse complement strand
CGTGACCCAGATACCGAGATACTTGCCGCTGACCTCCATGGCTACGCCTCCTCTCCACGGATCGTCGCCCCCGCACCGATGCCAGTCAAACAGCCCGGACGGTGAGACACCACTTTCGGACAGAAGGAGACGGTCTCGGCGATCGTCCAGGTCGATCGAGCACCACTTCCGGACCATCGGACACCCCGGCAGGTTTATTCCTCTCGCGTAGGAGTGAACGTACCGATGAGTGCCACCGGTCTCGACGTGTTCGACACGACTCTGCACAAGACCAACGCCTGGCTCAAGGAGTTGATGGAGGAGCTCGGCTTGCACGATCGCCACGATGCCTACCACGCGCTGCGAGCGACCCTGCACGCGCTGCGCGACCGTCTGCCGATCGAGGAGATAGCCCAGCTCGGCGCCCAGCTTCCGATGCTGGTCCGCGGCTTCTACTACGAAGGCTGGGATCCGACGGACACGCCGCTGCGAGACCGCCGCCCCGAGGCCTTCCTCGCCCTCGTCGCGCAGGAGTTTCCGAGCGATGAGCTCATCGACCCAGAGCCGATCGCCCGCGCCGTCTTCAGGGTGCTCGCCCGGCGCGTCTCCGAGGGAGAGATCGAGGACGTCAAGCACGTGCTCCCGGCCGGAATCCGGGAGTTCTGGCCGTGAGCGATGCGTTCACGATCCTCGCCGGGACCGCCAATCCGGCGCTGGCTGCGGCCATCGCTCGCGACCTCGGCGTTCAGGTCGGCGCCTGCGTCATCGACCGGTTCCCCGACGGCGAGGTGGCGGTGCGATTGCTCGAGCCGGTGCGCCGCAAGGAGGTCTTCCTCGTCCAGCCGACCTCGCCTCCCGTCAACGACCATCTCGTCGAGCTGCTCGCGCTCGCCGACGCCTGCCGCCGGGCGGCGGCCGCGCGCATCACCGCGATCGTGCCGTACTTCGGCTACGGGAGAGCCGACAAGCGGCACGGCCGCCGGGAACCGATCACGGGACGGATGGTCGCGGACGTTCTGGAGGCCGTGGGGATCGCGCACGTGGTGACCGTGGACCTGCACACGCCTCAGATCGAAGGCTTCTTCTTCGCGCCGGTCGACAGCCTGACCGCGATGCCGACACTCTGCCGGGCGCTTCGCGACCGGCTGCCGGCCGACGTGGTCGTCGTCTCGCCCGACGCCGGCCGCGTGCGTCTGGCCACGCTGTACGCCCAGCGCCTCGGCGTCCCGGTCGTGGTTCTGCACAAGCGGCGTGAGAGCGGCACCGAGACGGAGGTGACGCACGTGGTGGGAGACGTGGCGGGCCGGCCGTGCCTGATCGTGGACGACATCGTCTCGACCGGCGGGACCGTGGCCGAGAGCATCAGGGCGCTCCTGGCCGTCGGGGCGCGTCCCGAGATCGTCGTCGCGGCCACCCACGGCGTCCTGCTGGCCGGCGCGCGCGACAAGCTGGACCAGGCCGGCGTGCGCGAGGTGTGGGTCACCGACACGGTTCCGGTGGACGACAAAGACTGGGCGCGAGTGAGGGTCGTCTCGATCGCGCCCGTGATCGCCGGCGCGCTGGAGCGGTTCCTGGCCGACGGCTCGATCAGCGATCTCTACCGGTGATGGTCAGTCGTTTCCACGATCGCCGTGAGGCGGGGCGGCTGCTCGCCGAGAAGCTCACGGCGTACGCCGATCGCCCCGACGTGCTGGTGCTTGCGCTGCCGCGCGGCGGCGTGCCCGTCGCCTACGAGGTCGCGCGCGCACTGCGTGCGCCCCTCGACGTCTTCATCGTGCGCAAGCTCGGCGTCCCCGGCTACGAGGAGCTCGCCATGGGCGCGGTGGCGACGGGCGGCGTGCGCGTCCTCAACGACCAGGTCGTGAACGGCCTGCGCATTCCGGACTACGTGATCGACGCCGTCACGGCGTGGGAGCAGCAGGAGCTGGCGCGGCGCGAGAGCCTCTATCGAGGCGAGCGTCCGCCTCCCGACGTTCGCGGAAAGACCGTGATCCTGGTGGACGACGGCCTGGCGACAGGGTCCACCATGCAGGCGGCTGTCGCGGCGCTGCGACAGCAGCAGCCCGCTCGGATCGTCGTGGCGGTGCCGACCGCAGCGCCCGAGACGTGCGACGCGCTGCGGGCCGAGGTCGACGAGGTGATCTGCGCGATCACGCCGGAGCCGTTCCACTCCGTCGGCCTCTGGTACAAGGACTTCTCCCAGACGACCGACGACGAGGTGCGCGAGCTGCTCGCGCGCGCCGAGCACGTTGATCGCGCCGCCTGAGGGCGGCGACAACCGAGGAGGGGCAACCATGGCAAGCATCTGCGACCCGTCGGTCACGGACGCAGTGCGCAGGATGGCGCATCCCCTGACCGATCTGGTCCCGGACTACTCTCCGCTCGTGCGCGTGATCAGCGATGCGCGCTTCGTGCTCCTCGGGGAGGCGTCCCACGGCACGCACGAGTTCTACCGCGAGCGCGCCCGGATCACGAAGCGACTCATCACGGAACGCGGCGTCATGGCCGTCGCCGTCGAGGCCGATTGGCCCGACGCCTCGCGCGTGAACCGCTACGTGCGCGGCGCCAGCGACGACGCCGACGCCAGCGAAGCGCTGGCCGGCTTCCGGCGTTTTCCGACCTGGATGTGGCGCAACACCGACGTGGTCGAGTTCGTCGAGTGGCTGCGCCGGTACAACGACGCGCTGCCGTCGAACGCGGGCAAGGTCGGCTTCTACGGCCTGGACCTCTACAGTCTCCGCACCTCGATGGCCGCCGTGCTCAGGTACCTCGAGAAGGTCGACCCCGAGGCGGCCCGGCGGGCCCGCGCGCGCTACGCCTGCTTCGACCAGTTCGCCGAGGACGTCCGGTCCTATGGCTTGCTGACGAGCGCTGGCCTGGCCCAGTGGTGCAAGGACGAGGTCATCGACCAGCTCGAGGACCTGCTCCGTCGTGCCGCCGACACCGCCCAGCGCGACGGCCGCCTCGCCGACGACGACTTCTTCGATGCCGTCCAGAACGCGCGGCTGGTGAAGAATGCCGAGGCGTATTACCGGGCGATGTTCCTCGAAGAGGTCTCGTCGTGGAACCTGCGCGACCGCCACATGGCCGAGACGTTCGACGCGCTGGTCGAGCACCTCGATCGCCGGAACCGGCGCGCCCGCATCGCCGTGTGGGCCCACAACTCGCACGTCGGCGATGCGCGGGCGACGGAGATGGCCCAGCGCGGCGAGCTCAACATCGGCCAGCTCATACGCGGCAAGTACGGCCGCGAGACCGTGCTCGTCGGCTTCACGACGCATCACGGGACCGTCACGGCCGCCTCCGACTGGGATGCGCCGGCCGAGCGGAAGAACGTGCGCCCCGCACTACCCGGAAGCTACGAAGCGATGTTCCACGCCACGGAGCTCCCGGGTTTCCTGCTCACCTGGCGCGAGAACGCGATCGCGACGCAGAGCCTGCGCGACGACCACCTCGAGCGCGCGATCGGCGTGGTCTACCGCCCCGAGAGCGAGCGCCGGAGCCACTACTTCCGCGCGCGGCTGCCCGAGCAGTTCGACGCCGTGGTGCACTTCGACGAGACGCGGGCCGTCGAACCACTCGAGCGCACGGCCGAGTGGGAGGCGGGCGAGGTGCCTGAGACGTTCCCCTTCGCGGTGTAGGGCGGCGCGATGGCGGAGTATCTCGTCCACGTCGGAGCGGGCCAAGTGACGCTCGAGGGCAACCTGAGCGTGCCCGAGGGCGCTCGTGGCGTCGTGCTGTTCGCGCACGGCAGCGGCAGCAGCCGGTTGAGCCCGCGCAATCAGTACGTGGCCCGGCTGCTCAACCGGGCGAAGCTCGCGACCCTGCTCGTGGACTTGCTGACCCCGGAGGAAGAAGCGGTCGACGCGCACTCGGGTCACCTGCGTTTCGACATCGGCCTGCTCGCCGAGCGGCTGGTCGGGGCCACCGACTGGCTCGGACAGCATCCGGAGACGCGATTTCTTGGGATCGGCTATTTCGGCGCCAGCACCGGCGCCGCCGCCGCGCTGGTCGCCGCGGCGGTGCACCCGGACGCCGTGGGCGCGATCGTCTCGCGCGGAGGCCGCCCCGATCTGGCCGGGCCGGTCCTGGCGCGCGTCCGCGCGCCCACGTTACTGATCGTCGGCGGAAACGACCACGTCGTCATCGACCTGAACCGGGAGGCGTTCGAGCAGCTCCGGTGCGAGAAGCGGTTCGCCATCGTGCCCGGGGCAACGCACCTGTTCGAAGAGCCCGGAGCGCTCGATCAGGTGGCGCGCCTGGCGCGCGAGTGGTTCGAACGCCACTTGAGCCCGGCAGAAGTCCGCGCGACCGGCACCTAGAAGCGCTTTTCGACCTGGAGCGAATCGGCGCAACGTCTGCACTCACGCGGGCATCTCAACGACGAGGCTATGACACCTTCTGGGGCACCGACGACGAGGCGCTAGAGCGCGCCGCACTGGCGCCCGAATTCACCGACCGCACCCTGCCGGCGGGACAAGCTGACCTTGATGCAGCAACTCGGCTGGTCACCAGATGAGGAGATCCGCGATGAAGAGCGACACCACGTCCCGCAACGCCAGTGTGAATCGGCGAAACTTTCTCGTGTATGCCGGCAGCGGTGCCGGCATGCTAGCCGCCGGGATGGTGTTGAGTGCGGCGACGCCCGCAAAAGCCTCGGCCGGGATGCAAGACGACCGGACACAGCCGCGCAAGAGCCAGCCGGGGGAAAGCCCGTCGGCGGGAGCGTTCTGGCCCGACGGCATCCGGCTGGTGATTTCCATTTCTATGCAGTTCGAGGCCGGCGGGCAGCCGCCGAAGGGCACCGACAGCACATTCCCCAGAATCGATTTCCCTCCCAGCGTGCCATCCGACGCTGCCGCCAACACCTGGTTCGCCTACGGCTATCGTGAAGGCATTCCGCGGATGCTCGATCTGTGGGACCGCCATGGGGTCAAGGTTACTTCCCACATGATCGGCGAAGCTGCCCAGCGCCATCCAGAGCTCGCCAGGGAAATCGTCGCGCGTGGCCACGAGGCTTCCGGTCACGGCCCGCGCTGGAGCTCCCAGTACGAATGAGCCGCGAAGACGAGAAACAATTCCTGATCGCGGCACGGGACATGGTCGAAGCCGCCACCGGCCAGCGCCCGCTTGGCTACAACTGCAACTGGCTGCGGCGCGGCCCGAACACGTTGTCACTGCTGCAGGAGCTCGGCTACCTGTACCACATCGACGATGTCAGCCGCGACGAACCGTTCATCGAGCAGGTCAATGGCAAGGACTTCGTCGTCGTGCCCTACACCCTGCGCAACAACGACATTCTGCTGATCGAAGGCCGCAACTACTCACCCGGGAAGTTTCTCGAGCAGATCAAGCTGGACTTCGACCAGCTTTACGAAGAGGCTGGCCGCCGCCGCCGCATGATGTCGGTGAGCGCGCACGACAGCATTAGCGGTACGCCGCAGATGGTGCAGGCCTGGGACGAGTTCGTGCGCTACGCCAAAAGCCGGCCGGGGGTGGCCTTCCTGCGCAAGGACGAAATTGCCCGCTACGCGCTGCAGAGCTCTTTCACCCTGCGCGAGAGCGAAACCATCTGATCCATTACAAGGTTCAAACAGGAGGTATCAACATGATTGATCGACGCACGTTCTCGACCATGCTTGTGGCTGGTGTTGCGACCTCGCTTTTCGGCCGTTCAAGCGAGGCTCAGGCTCAGACTGTCAGTGCCCGCAATGTCGTCCTGGTCCATGGTGCATATGCGGACGGTTCCTGTTGGTCCGAAGTCATTGGACGTCTTCAGCGTGTCGGCCTGAAGGCGACTGCGGTGCAGAACCCGCTGACCTCGCTCGCGGACGACGTCGCGGCCACGCGCCGCATCCTTGCGTTGCAGGACGGGCCGACGGTGCTCGTCGGCCACTCCTGGGCAGGAACCGTCATCAGCGAGGCCGGGGTTGATCCCAAAGTCTCTGCCCTTGTCTACGTCGCTGCTCGCGCGCCGGATGCCGGCGAGGACTATGCGGCACTGGCTGCCAAATTTCCCACGCCACCGGCAACTGCCGGCCTGGTCACGTCGGGCGGCTTCGCCCAACTGAGCGAGGAGGCCTTCCTCAATGACTTCGCCGGCGGCGTCGATTCAGCCAGGGCGCGTGTGCTCTACGCGGTTCAGGGGCGGATCGCCGACACGCTTTTCGCCTCGAGGACGACCGCCGCAGCGTGGAAACTCAAGCCTTCCTGGTATGCCGTATCGAAGCAAGATAGAACCACGTCCCCTGAGTTGGAGCGTTTCCTTGCAAACCGTATGCATGCGAAGACGATCGAAGTGGACGCCAGTCACTTGTCTCTGATCACTCACCCCCAGGAGATTACCGACCTCATCTTGAACGCCGCCGGCTGTAGCAGCTGATCGGCTCCCCAGATCCAAGCCGGACGCCGGAGNCTACGCGGCCAGAAAGCCCCCGTCGACGACCAGCTCGGCCCCGGTGATGTACGAGGCCTCGTCCGANGCGAGGAAGAGCACGGCGTAGGCGACCTCNTCGACCCGTCCTTCACGCTTCATGGGCACGGGCTTGAGNAGCTGCGCGCGGACCTCGGGGTTGGCGTTGGACGTCAGCATCGGCGGCATGACGCCGGGATGGACGGAGTTGACGCGAATGCCGTNCGTCGCGTACTGCACGGCCGCCGACTTGGTCATGACGCGCACGGCGCCCTTCGAGGCGTTGTAGCCCATGTGGACGACGGTCTGACCCGCGATGCCGGAGATGGACGAGATGTTGACGATGGAGCCGCCGCCCGCCTTCTGCATCGCTGGGATTGCGTACTTCATGCCGAGGAAGACGCCCTTGGCGTTGACGTCCATCAGCTTGTCGTAGGCCGTCGTGCTCATGAGGTCGGCGTCGATGCCACCGCTGATGCCGGCGTTGTTGACCAGGACGTCCAGCTTGCCGAAGGCCCCGACCGCGAAGGTGACGGCCTGCTGCCACTCCGCCTCGCGCGTCACGTCGAGGCGNACGAAGCGCGCCTGGCCGCCGGCGCCGGTGATCTGATCNATGACGGTCTTGCCTTCGCCGTCCCGGATGTCGGCGACGACGACGCGAGCGCCTTCCTTCGCGAACAGCTTGGCCTCGGCCGCGCCCATGCCGTGGGCACCGCCCGTGACCAGCGCGACCTTTCCCTGGAGTCTCATGGGTGATTCCTCCTCCGGCTACGCGTTGATCCCGAGCAGCTTCGCCGCCGTCCCACCGAGCATCGCGACGCGCTCGGCGTCGCTGAGGCCCGGCGTGTCGAGGACGAGATCCACGGCGGTCTTCGTCCACGGGTACGGGAAATCGGTGCCGACGACGAGCTGACTCGAGCCGACCTCGGCGACGAGGTGACGCATCGCCTCGGGCGTGAACATGATGTTGTCGTAGTAGAGCTGCTTGAGGTACTCGGTGGGCTTCTTCTTCAGCGGCCCATCCTTGGTCCCGGGGCATCGATCCGGGAACGTCAGGCAGCCCTGGTCGGAGCGGCCCGCGTACGACGGCAGATAGCCGCCGCCGTGCGCCGCGCAGATCTTCAGCCCGGGGAAGCGATCGAGCGTGCCCTCGAAGATCAGGTGCGAGAGCGCGATGGTCGTCTCGAGCGGGTTGCCGATCACGTTCTCCAGCAGGCCGTTTCCCTTGAGTCGACCCGGGATCTCGGCCGCCACGCCGGCGCCCTGGGGGTGAATGAAGACGAGCACGCCGAGCTGCTCGGCCTTGGCCCAGAACGGATGGAACTTCGGGTCGCTCAGCTCTTCGCCGTTGACGCTGCCGCCGATGCCGGCGCCGCGCAGCCCGTACTTCTTGACGCCTTCCTCGAGCTGCTGGGCGGCGAGGTCCGGGTGCTGCAACGCCACCGAGGCGAAGGCGACGAAGCGATCCGGATTCGCCGCGCAGGCGGCGGCGAGCTTCTCGTTCTGGATCTTGATGAGGTGGCTGGCCAGGTCGCGGTCGGTCTTGTACCAGTACGGATTGATGCTGAGCGCCTCGACATCGATGCCCTGCTCGTCCATGGCGCGGATCCGGTCCGACGCCTGCGTGGCCACGTGCAGGAGCGGCGGCAACGAAGTCCCCGGCGCCCCCAGCTTCAGCCCCATCAGCGCCATCGCCTCGGGCACCGCGCAGTGCGCGTGCACGTCCACCACCTTCACGCGCCGGCCGCTCACCACCACCTCACGGCGGCGCATCTGCGCCCGCGCTGGCGCGGCGGTCATCAGGCCGCAGCCGACGAAGGCGATGCCGNCCAGCGCGCCGGCCGCGTTCTCGAGGAACTCTCTGCGAGTGTTCATCGTGTCATCTCCGGTCACATCGCCTTCAACGCGTCGTAGACTCCGCTCTCGAACTGTCCGTAGAGCTTCAGCGTGCGCGGGTCGGCGAAGGGAAGGATCTGCGTCATGATCAGGCCGGTGACGCGCTTGGCCGGGTCGATCCAGTAATACGTGTTGAAGATCCCGCCCCAGCTCACCGTGCCGGCGCTCCGGCCGTTCGGCCCGGGCTGCATGTTCAGCATGTAGCCCAGCCCCCACCTGATCTCGGCGCCTGGGAAGAGATCGACGTCGTTCGAGCGCGCCGGCATCTCGGTCTTCATGATGCCGGCCGGGATGTTGCCGGTGTGATTCTTGTTCATTAGCGCCACCGTCTCCGGTCGCAACAACCGCGCGCCGTTGAAGCTTCCGCCGCGTAGCAGCATCTGCGAGAACGACAGGTAATCACGGCCCGTCGAGTAAAGCGGGCCGCCGCCCGACCAGAACTCCGGGGTGAACTGTGTCTCCAGCGGCTGGGGGACGAGCGTGCCGTCGGCCTGGCGCTGATGCACCCGGGCCTGGCGCGAGCGCTGCTCCTCCGAGGTGACGTACCCACTGTCCTTCATCCCGAGCGGCGCGAAGATCTTCTCGCGGAAGTACACGTCGAGCGGTTGCCCGCTGATCGCCTCGACGAGGCGGCCGACCCAGTCGGTGTTGACGCCGTACTCCCACTTGTCGCCCGGGTCGAAGACCAGCGGCATGCGCAGAGAGGCGACCTTCCCGCTGGGCGTCGAGGGCATCCCCGACGCCTTGACGTAGCGCACGGTGTTCGGGTCCCAGACCTCGTAGCTGAACCCGGCCGTGTGAGTGAGCAAGTGGCGCAGGGTGATCGGCCGCTTGGCTGGACGAAGCTTCGGAGCGCCGGCGGCGTCGAAACCCTCCAGGACCTGGGGCGAGCCTAGCGCCGGGTCGATGTTGGGCACGGGCTCCTCGAGCTTGAGCTTGCCCTGCTCGACGAGCTGCATCGCCGCGACGGAGGTGATCGCCTTGGTCATCGAGGCAATCCGGAAGACGGTGTCGAGCGTCATCGGCGTGCCCTGGTCGAGGGCGCGCACGCCGAAGGCGCCTTCGTAGAGAAGNCCCTTGTCGGTCGCCGCCATCGCCACGACGCCGGGCACCTCCTTGGCATCGACGGCCTTCTGCAGCACACCGTCGATTCGAGCCCGCGACTGCGTGGTGCCTCCCTGAGCTTCCGCCCGGCGAGATGACACTGCGCAAACCGATGCAGCAGCAGCGATGGCCGCGCCCTTCAACACGTCGCGGCGACTGTGCGGTGTCGACGTCATGGCCTGGTCCTCCCTGTTCGGGGCACTCCGTCCGGTGGGCGGGAGAATGGCGCTTCCCGGTAATCAAAGTCAATTGCAATGCGGCGCTGGCTCTGTTTCAGTAGTGGCCCGTCGAGAGCAACCGGTGGAGCCGGCACATGGAGGGTTCGATCATGGCGAAAGGCACGTTGATCGCTGCGATGAACATGGCGCGGGCCGCCGAGGACGAGTTCCACGACTGGTACGACACCGAGCACCTGCCCGAGCGACAGCGCGTGCCGGGTTTCCTCGTGTGCCACCGCTGGATCGGCGCGCAGGACCGCAAGGTCTCCGTCGCGACCTACGATCTCGACAGCGTCGCGGTGTTGAAGAGCCCGGCCTACCGGGCCATCGGCGGTGAGAACCTGTCGCCGTGGTCGAAGCGCGTGACCGGTCAGGTGGAGCGTCTGATGCGCTTCGAGGGCGATCAGATCCTGCCCGGAGATCTGTTGCCGCCCGACAAGGCCGGCGGGCTGCTGCTGAACGCCATGAACATCGCGCCCGAGCTCGAGGCGGAGTTCAACGAGTGGTACGACAAGGAGCACATCCCGGCGCTCAGCGCGGTCCCGGGCGTCCTCTGCGCCCGGCGCTTCCGCGGCACCAGCGGCAACCGCAAGTACGTGGCGCTCTACCACCTCGCCGCGCCCGAGGTGCAGGAGTCGGCCGAATGGAAGCAGGCGCGGCAGAGCGACTGGACGAGCCGCCTGCAACCGCACTTCCGCGATCACCTGCGCCTCGTCTTGCGCCGGTACGTCCGCGGC
>JGI25382J43887_10001168_pt1 | contig 10346 bp, 10 predicted proteins | sample GraSoi013_1_40cm_3_FD_43887 | JGI IMG/M metagenome (IMG submission 43887) | reverse complement strand
CCCGCATACTCGGCCAGCTTCTTTATCTCAGGCTTGTCGGCAGCGGTGATCTTGTGACAGCCCATGCAGCGTGTGACGGATGGCAATCCTGCGTACTCCGAGCGGCGCGCGTCAGCGTGGCAGTACTGGCAATCGATCTTGTACTGCTGGACGTGCGTGCTGTGTGGGAAATTGATGGGCTGCGTAGACGGGGTGGCGACAGCGGGTTGACGGCTCCACGACGACACTCCCAGGAAGATCAGAACGGCGAGGAGCGCGACTCCTAGCGCTCCCACACCCGCCCTCGCACTCGTCGACAGTCGAATGACCTCCCGAAAATTGAACGAAGCGTGTGCAACGTATCACCAGCTTCAAACAGAAGTCAACGTTAGCGCGCGGCGGCCATCGACTGTGCCGCCGCCTCGGCGGCGGCCGCGATGTCGGCATCGCGATGGGCGAGCGAGACAAAGGCCGCCTCGAACTGCGAGGGGGCCAGAAAGACGCCCCGGGCGAGCATCGCATGGAAGAAGCGGGCGTAGCGCGCCGTGTCCGAGCGCTTCGCCGTGGCGTAATCGGTGACGAACGCGTCGGTGAAGAACCCCGTCAGCATGGAACCGACACGGTTCACGGTGAACGGGATTCCCGCCTTGCCGGCGGCGGCGATCAGCCCGCGCTCGAGCTCGGCGCCCCGCGTGTCCAGCCGTCGGTAGACATCCCCTTCCCGCAGGGCGCGCAGCGTCGCCAGCCCGGCGGCGACGGCCAAGGGATTGCCGGAGAGTGTGCCGGCCTGGTACACCGCTCCGAGCGGCGCGACCCGGCTCATGAGGTCCCGACGGCCGCCGTAGGCGCCGACGGGCAAGCCGCCCCCGATGATCTTGCCGAGGCACGTCAGGTCCGGCCGCACGCCATACATCGCCTGGGCGCCGCCGAACGCGACGCGGAAACCGGTGATGACCTCGTCGAAGATCAGGACGGCCCCGTGACGCGTGCAGAGCTGGCGCAGCGATTCCAAAAAGCCGGGCGCCGGCGGCACGACGCCCATGTTCCCGGCCACGGGCTCCACGATGACGGCGGCGATCTCGCGCCCGCGCGCCTCGAAGATCGCCCCGACGCCGGCGATGTCGTTGAACGATGCGGTCACGGTCAGGCGAGCCAGGCCCTCGGGAACGCCGGCGCTATCGGGAATCCCGAACGTCGCTCCCCCCGACCCTGCCTTGACCAGCAGGCTGTCGGCGTGGCCGTGGTAGCAGCCATCGAACTTCAGGAGGACGTCGCGGCCCGTGGCGCCACGCGCGACGCGGATGGCGCTCATCGTCGCCTCGGTGCCGGAGCTGACGAGACGCACCATCTCCATCGACGGGTAGGCGGCCGTGATCATCTCGGCCAGATCGACCTCACCGGGCGTCGGCGCGCCGTAGCTGGTACCGCGCNACACCGCGGCGGTGACGGCCTCGACGACGGGCCGCGCAGCATGACCGAGAATCAGCGGCCCCCACGAGCCGACGAAGTCGAGATAGCTCCGGCCGTCGACATCGGTGATGCGCGCGCCCTCCGCGCTGGCCACGAAGAACGGCTCGCCGCCGACGCCGCGAAACGCGCGGACGGGACTGTTGACGCCGCCGGGAATGACGCGGCTCGCGGCCTTGAACAGGTTCGCCGAATCCATCAGGTCCGGGCCTCCTCCGGCTTGACGTCGATCGGTACGAAATCCTTCGCCTCGGCATTCCACCGGAACGCCCCCATGGCCGCCACGCGACCTTCGACGACGGACACCACGACGTACGTCGTGTCGGGGTACATGGGCTCTCCGTTCATCAACGCTTGACGGCGATCGGTCGGCGAGAAGTATGCGCCGGCGTCGATGTGCGAATGGTAGATCACGGCCGGGGCGAACCCCTCGTCCTCGAGGCGCACCATCCGCAGCCGATCCGCGTCGGCGATGTGGTACGCCGTGCGCGCGTCACGCGGGTGACGCTGGGGATCGCGAGCGTGGAGCGCATCCTGATCGTTCCGGCACGGCAACAGCTGGCGCTCGCCGGCACGCTGCAGGACGACGCCACAGCATTCCCGGGGGTACTCCTCGACGGCCTGGCGCTCGATCGAAGTCAGCTCCGCCCGCGTGAGGATCACGGCCCGCCGCCGGCCAGCGCCGGGATGATCGTCACCTCGTCGCCGTCCTGCAGGGGCGTCTTCAAGCCCTGGAGCGCGTCGATCCCCTCGCTGTTGACGAAGATGTTCACGTGGTGGTGAACCTCGCCGTGCTCGTTGCGTACCAGGCCACGCAGGGTCGCGTACGACTGCTCGAGCGTATCGAGCAGGCTGCCCACGTCATCGGCGGCGACGGTCACTCGGTCGCGGTTGCCCGTCGCGCGCCGGAACGGAGTCGGAATGTAGACAGTGACGGCCATGATGAGTCTCCCCTCCGGCCTATCCTACGCTCAGGTAGCGCTCGCCGGTATCGGGGAGCACCGTGGCCACCAGCTGGCCCGGCGCGAGATCGGCGGCCACCGCGCAAGCCGCGAAGGCGGCGGCCCCGGCGGAGATCCCGACGAGGATGCCCTCCTCGCGGGCCAGGCGGCGCGACCACGCCAGCGCGTCTTCGTCACGGACCTGGATGACGCGGTCGATGATCTTGCGATTGAGCACGCCGGGAACGAACGACGCGCCGATGCCCTGGATGGCGTGGGGCCGCGCCTTGCCACCGGACAGCACGGGGGAGCGCGCCGGCTCCACCGCGACCACCTGAACGTCGGGGATCTTGTCCTTGAGGACCTCGCCCACGCCGGTGAGTGTGCCGCCCGTACCCACGCCGGCGACGAACGCGGCGAGGCGTTGGCCACCGAGCGCNTCGAGGATCTCCACGGCCGTCGTGCGGCGATGGATCTCCGGGTTGGCTGGATTTTGAAACTGCTGGGGCATGAAGAAATCGGGGTGCTCCCGCAGGAGCTCCTCGGCGGCGAAGACCGCTCCGGTCATGCCCTCGATCGCCGGCGTGAGGTGGATCTCGGCGCCCAGGCGTTGCAGCAGGCGCTGGCGCTCGACGCTCATGTCGTCGGGCATCGTCAGGATCAGCCGGTAGCCCTTGACGGCGGCGGCGATGGCGAGCCCGATCCCCGTGTTGCCGCTCGTCGGCTCGACGAGCGTCCCACCCGGCTTGAGGACACCACGCCGCTCGGCGTCTTCGACCATCGCGACGGCGATGCGGTCCTTCACGCTGCCCCCGGGATTCATCGACTCGATCTTCGCGATCACGGTGGCGCCGTCTGGCTGGGGCAACCGATTGAGGCGCACCATGGGCGTGTGCCCGATGAGCTCGAGGATGTTGGTGGCGATCGGCGGTCGGCTCACGGCAGGCGCCTCCTCAGATGTGATACATCGGACGGGCGGCGCTCTCGCGCTCGCGCACGCGCTCCGCCAGCTCGCCGAAGGTGAGCCGGTCGATCACGCGCGACACGGCCTCCGCGATCTCGTCCCACAGCTCCATCAGATCCTGACCGTCGCGCCGGGCCCGGCCGTCGCCGCGGGCCTCGAACGGGCCGCCCGTTCCNTCGACGGCCCGGAGCACGGCTCCCACGGTGATACCTTCCGGCGCACGAGTCAGATGGTAACCCCCCGTGGCCCCCCGTTTCGAGGTCAACAGCCCCGCGCGCTTGAGCGCGAGCAGCACCTGTTCCAGATAGCGCTGGGGGATGGCCTGCCGCGCCGCGATCTCCTGGATGGGAATGAGGCCGCGGCCGTGATGCAGGGCCAGGTCGAGCACCGCCTTGATCGCGTACTCGCCCTTGGCCGAGATCCTCATCCCTGCGGCGGTGGTCACACCTCGCGTCCGTCGGCGAGCAGGCGCGCGGCCTCCCGCGCGAAGTAGGTGATCACGATGTCGGCGCCGGCGCGCCGGATCGCGGTGAGCGCCTCCATCATCGCCCGGCGCTCGTCCAGCCAGCCCAGCTGGCCCGCGGCCTTGATCATGGCGTACTCGCCCGACACCGAGTAGGCCGCCAGCGGCACGCCGAACTCGCTCTTGGCCCGCGAGATGACGTCGAGGTACGGCAACGCGGGCTTCACCATGACGATGTCGGCGCCTTCGTCGAGGTCGAGCGCGATCTCCCGCATGGCCTCGGTCGCGTTCGCCGGATCCATCTGGTACGAGCGCCGGTCCCCGAACTGGGGTGTGGAGTCGGCGGCGTCCCGGAAGGGTCCATAGAAGCTCGAGGCGTACTTCGCCGAGTACGCCATGATCGGGACCTCGACCAGACTCGCCTCGTCGAGGGCCTCGCGAATGGCGCCCACACGGCCGTCCATCATGTCCGACGGCGCGACCATGTCCGCGCCGGCCTCGGCCTGGGAGACGGCGACGCGCGCGATCAGCTCGAGGGACGGGTCGTTCTTGACGGTTCCGTCCTCGACGACGCCGCAGTGGCCGTGACTGGTGTACTGGCAGAGGCAGACGTCGGTGATGACGAGCAGATCCGGCACGGTGTCCTTCACCGCGCGAACCGCCTGCTGAACGATGCCGTCGTCGGCGTAGGCCTCCGAGCCGCGGGCGTCCTTGTCGTCGGGCAATCCGAACACGAGCACGGCCGGGATGCCCAGGCCGGCGACGTCCTTGGCTTCCCGCATCAGCTCGTCGATGGAGAGCCGGAACTGTCCGGGCATCGAGGCGATCGGCTCGCGCACGCCGCGGCCGTGCACCGCGAACATCGGATACACGAGGTCGTGCACGCCGAGCGCGGTCTCGCGGACGAGCCGGCGGAGCAGACCTTTTTCGCGCAGCCGGCGGGGACGGAACATCGCATGTGGCATTTACTCGCTCCTTCTCGGAACCCGCGATTCGGCCCGGGCCTGGCTCGCTCCCAGTCGGGTGAAGTGTTCGCCGAGCGCGCGCGCGAGGGCGGGAATGGTGTACTCGACAGGCATGACGTGGGTAGTGAGACCGTACTCCGCCGCCGTGGCGGCCGTGATCGGGCCGATGGAGGCGACGACGACGTCGGCGAACCACGTTTGCCGCTCGTCCTGCGTGAAGAGCTCGGCGAAGTTTCTGGCCGTCGACGAGCTGGTGAACGTCACCGCGTCCACGCCACCGGCGGCCAGCGCCTCACGCAGTCGGCTGGCGCTGTCTTCCACTCGTTTCGTGACGTAGGCCGGGACCTCGCGGACCTCGGCGCCCAGGCGCGTGAGCTCCTTGACCAGGACGTCGCGCGTCTGGGCGGCCCGGGGCAGGAGGACGCGCTCACCCCTGCGCAGCACGCCGCGGAGATGCTCGACCAACGCTTCGGCCCGGTACTCGCCCGGGACGATCTCGGGGCGCACATCGTGCTCACCGAGGGCGTCGGCAGTGGCCGGCCCGATGGCGGCGACGCGCTTGCCGGCGATGCCGACCCAATCGAGGTGGCGCTCGCGCAGCCGGCGATCCACCATGGCCACGCCGTTCACGCTCGTGAACATGACCCACGTGAACGTGGCGAGCTCGTCGAGTGCGCGGTCGAGCGGGTCCCAGGAGATCGGGGGCTCGATGGCGATGGTCGGCGCCTCGAGCACCCGGGCGCCGGCGTCTTGCAGCAGGGCCACGAAGCGGCCGGCTTGCTCGGCTGCGCGAGTGACCACGATCGTCCGTCCGTTCAACGCGCCGCCGTTCTTCACCGGGCCCACCGCTCCGGATCGAGCCCGGCGACCTCCGCAGCTCCCTGGGCGAGCAGCGATTCCGCGAGCCCGCGGCCAATCGTCTCGGCGTCATCCGCGCTGCCGGCTGCGTCAGCGCGCAGGACCTTCCGTCCATCCTCGCTGGCCACGACCGCGGCCATGCGCAGCCGCGTGGCGCCGTCGAGCGCGGCGTGCGCCGCCATCGGCGTCGTGCAGGAAGCTCCCAGCCGACGCAGGTACGCGCGCTCGGCGACCGCGCACACGCGCGTGGCGGGATGATCGAGACGCTCGACCGCCGCGCGGGTGGACCGGTCATGACTCCGGATTTCGACACCGATGATCGCCTGGCCAACGGCGGGCACGAAGACGTCGGGCGGGAGGAACGCGACGTTCGCCGGGCGAAGCCCGAGGCGAGCCAGGCCGGCCGCGGCCAGGAGAATCGCATCCCAGTCGCCGGAATCGAGCTTGCGCAGTCGCGTGTCGACGTTGCCACGGACCGGCTCGACCTTCACATCGGGCCGCGCGGCGAGCACGAGGGCGCGGCGGCGCAGGCTGGCGGTGCCCACGAGCGCTCCTGGCCTCAGCGACTCCAGGCCTCCTCCCGTCCGCGAGACGAGCACGTCGCGGGGATCGTTACGCTCGGGAAATGCGGCCAGCTCGAGTCCGTCAGGAAGCTCGGCCGGCAGGTCCTTGAGGCTATGTACGGCGAGGTCGATGGTTCCCGCGGCGAGCGCTTCCTCGATCTCGCGCACGAAGAGACCCTTGCCTCCGCTGTCGGCCAGCCGGCCCAGCAGCCGATCGCCTTCCGTCTTCATCGGCACCAGCTCCACCTCGGCGCCGACGCGGCGAAGCTCGTCGGCCACCGCCCGCGCCTGGGCGAGCGCGAGGGGACTCGACCGCGTCCCGAGCCGCATCATCCCTGTCGCCCCAACCCGAACAGCTCGTGGACCAGCTCGGTCCACGAGCGGCCGTGGCCCGCGCGCGACGACTCGCGCAGCTTGGTGATCGGCGCGTGGAGGATCTTGTTCACGATGGCGGACGAGAGGGCCTCGATCGCGTCCCGCGTTTCCGGAGGCGCGTCGCCCAGGCGCGCCATCGTCTTCTTCACCTCGCCGAGGCGGATCGACTCGAGGCGCTCCCGCAGGGACACGATGGTCGGGATCACGTCGGCGTCGGCCAGGCGAGCGAGGAACTTACCGACCTCGCGCTCGACCAGCGTCTCGGCGCGCTGCGCCTCGCGCCGCCGCTCGCGAAGGTTGGCGTCGACCACCTGCTTGAGGTCGTCGATGTCGTAGCAATAGACGTCCTCGAGCGCCTCCACGCTCTCCTCGACGTTGCGAGGCACGGCGATGTCGATGAAGAACAGCGGCCGGCCGCGACGCCCGTGGAGAACGCCCGCCACCATGTCGCGCCGGATCACGGGCTCGTGCGCGCCCGTCGAGGTGATCACAATGTCAGCGGACGCCAGCGCCGTCGTCAATTCGTCGAATGGCACGGCGGTACCCGAGAGCGCGCGGGCCATCTCGAGCGCCCGGCTCCACGTCCGGTTGGCGACGTAGATCGGGAACGCGCCCTGCTCGACGAGGTGGCGCGCTGCCAGCTCACCCATCTTGCCGGCGCCGACCAGCAGCACGGTGCGCCCGGACAGGCCATCGAAGATTTTCTTGGCCAACTCGACGGCGGCGAACGAGACCGACACGGCGTAGCGCCCGACGTCGGTCTCCGTGCGCACCTTCTTGGCCACCGCGAACGCGTGCGTGAAGAGCGAGTGGAGCGCCGGCCCGACGGTCTCGCACGACTGCGCCAGCGCGAAGGCGTCCTTCACCTGCCCGAGGATCTGCGGCTCGCCGATCATCATCGAGTCGAGACTGGCGGCCACGCGAAAGGCGTGGCTCACCGCGTCCCGATCGACGTGGGTGTAGAGGAACACGTCGACGGAGGCTACGTCCAGGCCGCGCTGGTGGCACAGGTGGCGGAAGACGACGGCACGCGCTTCGCCCGGCACCTCGGCGACGCCATAGACCTCCACGCGATTGCAGGTGGAGACGATCACCGCTTCAGCGATCCCGCCCCCGGCCAGCACCTCACGAAGGATTTCCCGGAGCTTGTCCTCCTCGAGGGCGAGTTGCTCGCGAACGGCCACCGGGGCCGTCCGATGGTTCATGCCGGCCACGAAGAGGCCCATCAGGAGCCGTGCCGCCCGGGAAGCAGGAACCCGGCGCCGAGCGTGAGCACCAGCGCGGCAAAGCCGATGATCGCGAAGTAGGCGGCGCGCCGTCCGTGCCAGCCCGCGGCCGCACGCCCGGCCAGGGTGGCCGCGTAGATGGCCCAGGCGACGAACGAGAACAGCGCGAGTGGATCGAAGGCGAAGATGCTCCCCCAGACGCGCCGCGCCCACAGCGCCCCCAGGAGAAGTCCGGTGGTGAGGAAGGGGAAGCCGAGCGCGAGCGTGCGGTAGGTCAAGCGGTCGAGCGTCTCCAGCGACGGCAGGCGGTAGTAGAACGTTCCGGGACGCTTCGCCTTCAGCGCGCGTTCCTGCAGCAGATACATGACCGCGCCGGCGAAGTTGAGGACGAAGGCCGCGATGCCGATCAGCGCGAGCCCGATATGCACCCAGAGCCAGGCGCCGGACAGAGCGCGGTCGATGTCGGGACCTTCGAGCGGTCGCCCCACCGCCGACATGCTGAGCATGACGGCCACCGGGAGCACGAACGCTCCGAGGACCTTCACGCCGTAGTGTCGCTCGGCCCACATCTCGAGGAGGACGACGACCCAGACGGCGACCGACACCGCCTCGGGCAGACTCGCGAGCGGCGGACGTCCCATCTCGACCCCTCGGATGACGAGAGCCAGGGAATGACAGACCCAGCCGCCGAGAGTTGCGACCGATCCGAGGCGGTGGATCAGATCCTGGCGCTGAACCAGGTAGGCGAGAGCAAGACCAGTGGCACAGACGTAGCCAATAACTGCCAGAGTGAAGAATGTAGGGCTTATCACGTGAAAGCCTCAGGAAATTTTACCACATTCCCGATGGGTTACGGCCGGCGAGCCGCTATGAATCGCCCTTCTTGCCGAGCTCGACGATGGAGGGTAGGGCTCGCCAGTACCCGCTGCGCTGCGCGACCAGGTCCAGATGCGGAGACCCCCAATCCTCCACCAGGGCCGGGCCGCCATTCCAGCGCACGCGGCGATCGAGTTCCTTCAAGTATCCCCGGCATTTGGTGCACGACGAGATGAAGTACCCCTCGTCCCCCGACTCCGGCTCCAGACGGCGAAGGTCCTGGCTGTCGGTGTTGCCGCAGAAGGAGCACCACATCCGCGACGCCGTCCAGCCGCTGCCACACACGTGGCAGGCGAGCCGGCGCCGGCCGTCCTCGACGACATCGCTGAAGCCCGGTGGCGCTCCGCAGAACGGACAGACGCCGAGCTGCCACACGCCGTCCGCCAGGTGGTCGCGGACCGCGACGAAGTACGGCTCGAGGAGAGGCCGCAGCGTGGCCGCGCTGATGAATCCCACCAGCACGCGATCGAGCCCGATGCGCTGATCGACGGTCCCCAGTTGCCCACGCGCAGGAAACAGCGACGTGACGGTCAGGCGTCCAGCGTCCCAGGCTTCGGCGAACGCGCGGAGGCCGTCGAACGCGTCGCCACGAAGGCCACCCACGATGTCGAGGACCGGTCCCAGCAAGGGCTCGACGGTCTCCGATTCGAGTCGTGGCGTCGCTTCGGCCAGGAGGGGGACGCCACGCTCCCAACGCTGCGCGCACTCGCCTGCATCCCAGTCGAGCGGCGTGACCGCGACGGGAGTCGTCGCCCACAGCCGGATGAGCTCGTCGTAGATGGCCAGTGCCGGAGCGAACGTCGCACGCCGGCGGAGGAGATCGCTCCAGGCGTCGGTGAGATCGACGGTCGACATGACGCCCATGCTGGCTGGTCGTGGGCCAAAACACAAGGGGCCGGGTTTCCCGGCCCCTCGTAATCACAGCGCTCCACCCGTCAGGACTGGATCGACATCACCATCACATAGCGAAGGATGAAGCCACCCATCAGGACGAGCACGGCTGAGACCGCGCCGAGCGCCTTCCGGCCGTGGCCGACGAAGTCCAGCACCAGCGGAACGACCAGCCCGAGCGCGACCAGACCGCCCCAGAACAGCGGGGCGAAGTGGCCGCTGACGATGGGCTTGGCGGCGGAGCCGAGCAGAGCCAGGAAGAGCGCCAGCATGACGAGCTCGATGATCATCGAGTAGCGGTCCGCGTGTTTCACCCTGGCCAAGCCGTGCCCGGGCCCGTCACCAGTCAGGGCGAGAATCAGCGACACGGCGGCCATCCCGGTCGAAGCCCCCGAGGCCAGGAAGAGCGCGCCCATGAGACGGGCTTCGCTCCAGAATGGCTGGGCGGTCGCGCTGAGCAGCACGCCGGTATAGCTGGCCAGGAAGAAGCCGAACAGCATTCCGACCAGGCCGATCCGGCGGCGCAGCGTCGCCAGGTGCTCGAACGGCCCGAAGCACATGACCGAGGAGACGAACGAGAACAGTCCGAAGACGCCGACGGCCCACGCGCCGAGTGACATCGGATCCCAGAACTTGAGCATGCGCATCATGTTGAGGAATCGTGACGGCACACCGAGGTCGGCGATCAGCAACAGGCCGCAGAGCGCCACCAGCGGCAGCGACAGCAGATAACCGACGAGCGCGACCCTGGCGGCCCGCCGGCCACCGACGTTGTCGG
>JGI25382J43887_10001162_pt1 | contig 10354 bp, 10 predicted proteins | sample GraSoi013_1_40cm_3_FD_43887 | JGI IMG/M metagenome (IMG submission 43887) | reverse complement strand
TCAGGGCTGCTAGTAATGACATGTCAGGCAGTCGTTGGACGCGTTCTTCTGCTTGTGACAGTTCACGCAGAACCCCATCGTCAAATTTACGTTGCGCTCGGCGACGGTCTGTTCCGCGATCGGGCCGTGACACGTCGAGCACTCCACGTTCGCCCGGATGTGCGGCGCATGGTTGAAGCGCACGTGCGACTCGTTCGGGTACCCGTACACGCGCTGCCACGCCAGATCGCGACCACTCTTCTGAAGATTCGCCACCTGCTGGATGAGCGGTTTGTCGGTGGCAATCGCGTCGTGACAGATCATGCAGGTCTTGATGCTCGGCAGGCCGGCGACCGGCCCTTTGGTCACGCTCTCATGGCAGTAGTCGGTGCAGGTCAGGCCTTTGGCGATGTGCGTCTTGTGCGGGAACGGAATCGGCTGGTCGGCTTTGGGACGGATGCCGAAGAAATCTCGCGTCGCTTCCGACAACGTCGCGCGCGCGGGCGTGAAGACGGCGCCGCTAGACGAAATCGCCTGCGGCGGCGGCGTACCGCAGGCAACCGCGGCGAGCACACAAGCCGCCACCACGGCAGCCCTGACCACCTCCGCCAAGGCTACGGTGGTCCGCCGAAGCCACCGGCGAAGGCGGAAGGGCTGCGCGACCCAAGCGGGCATCGTCTATTTCGCTTGAAGACTGTGCAGGTAGTTGACGACGTTCCAGATTTCCTTGTCCGTCATCTTGCTCTTTAAGCCCTTCATGTCGAACTTCGGGCCGACGCCTTCCTTGATGACCATGAAGATCTCGCCGTCGGTCGATCCGTGATCCCATTTCGCGTCGGTGAGGTCGGGCGGGTGCGTGTCTTTCGGCGCCATCGGTCCGTTCCCTTTCGCATCGGCCCCGTGGCAGAACTTGCAGTACTTCCCGTATAACGCCGCGCCGGCCTTGATCGATTCCGGCGAAGACGCGACCGGGTTCTTCAACTTCTTTCCGTCCGCGCTGCCGCCGGGATTCTGCGCGCCGGCGGACACGGCGACGAGCGCGACCAGCGCGAGAACAAGCGCGGACATGAAACGGTTCGATACGAGACGCATGACGGCTCCTTAAAGTTGCCGATTCTATGCCATTTCGAAATCAAGGATTACACGGCCAACCGCGTCCCATGCTTACGGAATCCGAAACGTGATTTACGGGATGCGGCCTCGCGCTCAGGGCTTCACGACGATCGTCACGTCCTCGTCGGCAACGAGGGCGCCATCGTCGGCGCGGCAGCGGAGCACGTAGGTTCCGGGGTCGTCGAAGGTCACCCGCACTTCCAACCTGCCGTCCGCGGGAAGCTTCGGCGCCGCCCAGAGCGGCGCCCACGGAGAATTCGCACCCGCGCGCGTGTCCTCCCACGCTTTGACCTGCGGTGGATCGAAGGTGACCTTGCCGGCGCCGCGGTACACGAACCATGAGACGTGCAGCCCGAGGTTCTTGCCGACGGTGATGCGCGTGGGCGGTGACATCGCGGGATTTCTGGGCGGCGCGGCCGCTCCACCTGTCGCCTGCGCCGCGGCTCGCGCCTGCGCCGCCGCGACTCTCGACAAATCGCGCGGTTTCGGGATGCCGTCGTCTTTGACCTCGGCGACCAGCGTCAGCGGCTCGCCGATTTTGACGCTGCGCGCTTTGACCTCTTCGACCGTGACGGCGGGCGGCTTGTTCGATCGCACTTCCGGACTGCTCGTGCCTGCGCCGAGCGCGCCCGTCTCCGATGCCTTGACCACGTCGTCGACGACGTAGTCGTATCTCAGCGAGGCGTACGCCTTCTCGGTTTTTCCGTGCGTGGTGAGCGTCCAGATCAATTCGTCCTTGTCGCTGAACCCGTTCGGCACGCGCACCTTGAAGACGAACCGGTTGCGCCGCGGCAGGAAATGCGTCGGCTGACCTTGATCCGCGNCGCCGACGTTGAAGCCGTTGTCGGGACCGACCGGCACGTCGATCTCTTCTTCCCAATTCCGGTTCATGTAGCCGAACAGGAAGTACTTCGTGCCGTCAGGACCCTGTTCCCATCCTTCGTACGCGGGCGCGACGTTCTGGCCCTTCGTGTAGCTGAGGGATTGCGCTGGTACACGTTGCTGGATCAGCAGAAGCCCGACAACGACGGGTAACACGCTGCGCGATGCAGCTTTCCATCCGCACGGAACTCTCCACCACGGAGGACACGGGGGACACGGAGCTTCTATCACGTTCGAGAAGCGCTTTGTTTTTCCGCGTCCTCCGTGTCCCCCGTGGTGGAGATTCTGGCTCGACACTACTGCTGTCCCCCCGTTTTCGCGGGCGCGGCCGTCGGAATGACGTTGCACAGCGGACAGCCGATGACGTTGTCGTTCTTCGTCAGATGGAGCCGCTCCCGACGCTTGGCCATCTCTTCCTGGAACTGTTCATCGCTGAGCGCGACGCGCATGCCGAGGTCGATGAACATGTTCGCCACCGATCGATTCCCCGATCCCTGCCAGTTCCGCGGATCCGGAACGTTTTTGTTCGTCGGCGAGTTGTCCATGTAGCCGATGATGTGGAGGATGGTGCCTTTCGGCAGCAGCGGCGCCGAGTCGTCGGTGTAGTCGTAGCCGCGTACCCAGTTGTGGTCGTAGCCGACGCAGTTCAGCGTCTGGATGTTGAAACCCCAGATTGCCTCGAAACACATCCGCTGGCCGGGCGCGTGCAGGTGCGGCTCGAACGAAATGATCTTCGTGTGCTGCTGCAGCACGGTGTACGCGTGGAGCTGCTGATTGGGTTCCATCGCCCTGATGTCGATGTCGACGCCGTTGCCCAGACCGAAGACCGCGCGCTTGTAGGTCGGCGTGTAGTCCTTCGGCATCAGCTTGAACCCGATCTCGAGGTGCGATTTCGTATCGCGCCCGTTCGAGTGGAGATGCACCGAGTCGGAGACGATGCTCGATCCCGCCTTCAGCAGCCGCGCCGATTTCGGATCGAAGAAGTCGGCGTTGCGACCCACTTCGTGGACCGGCCAGTTCACCGCTTCTTCATCGGTGAAGATCGCGAGCGGATCCTGCTCGCGATCGGACCCGTCGCCCTTGAGAACCTGGGTCCTCCAGATCATGTGATGGAACACGAAGCGGCCGCCGACGGTCGCGCGGCCGCCACGATTCTGCGAATCGACGTCGTTGACTTCCTTGATCTCGAGCGCGGCCACGTACCGATCCTCGGTCAGCCCCGTCGGCACGCTCGGCACCTCGCCCCACCAGTCGGGGGCGTTGCCCTTCACCAGGACCTCTTGCATCTTGATGATCAGATCCGGCGTGCCGATCGCCCATGCGCGGCCGTCGGGCCACTGCCTGGGCGGCGGCATGTCAGCNGGATTCCCACGCACCGCGCCGCTGTCCGCCCATTTCGCAATCGTGGCGACCTCGTCGTCGCTCAGCGACGGATCGTTGTGAAATTTCTGAATCCCGATGTTCTTCTCGACGTACCACGGCGGCATCACGCCAGCCTTGGGTCCGATGCCGGTCCGCTGCTTCATGGCGCGCGCCCACGGCCGCGCGTCCTCGTACGTGACGAGCGACATCGGCGCGACGCCGTCAGGGCGATGGCAGTTCTGACAGCTCCGCTGCAGAATCGGCGCGATGTGCTTGGTGAACGTCACTTCGTCAGGCACGGCAGCCTGCACGGTACCCGACGCGACGACGAGGCTACAGACGACAAACAACGATCGGTTCATCTCGTACTCCCTGAAACATTCTTCTCGAACCAGGCGCTGCCGTAGTTGACGAACGGCCCGCCGTCAATCGACACCGTCACCGCGTTGCGATAGCGAAGCGGCGACGTGAGACGCAGCGCATTCTTGATGCGGATCGTCTTGCCCTTGAGGGTGAACGGCGATCCTTCGTAGTAGAGATTGAAGTAGCCGCCGAGATCGCCGCCGACCGGCGCAATCTGCTGATACGAATAGCCGCGGCTGTCGGTGATCCAGCGCGCCGCGGTCTTGCCTTCCTTGCGATACGCGATCGACTCTTTGATCGTGATCGGACCGCCCGGTCCGGTGGCCGTCGTGACCGCTTCGTAGAACGGTCCCCCCGCATCGTCGACGCGCTTGTACACGATCGATCCTTTGATGGTGCCGGCGGGCCCGAGCACCCCCTCCGGCGCTTCCCACTCGAAGGTCCACCTGCCGAGGAAGTACTCGTCGAAGCTGAAGACGGGCTGGTCATCCGTGACCCTTGTGGGCCGACCGAGATCCGGCACCTGACTTTTCGGCAGCTGCGGCTTGTCCTGCTGCGAGACGGCCTGAACGCGAACGCCGCGAACAGGCTGAACGAAGAACGCGAAGGCCGCAAAGACCGCCAAGAAAAGGTTCCCTTTGCGGACTTTGCGCGCTTGGCGTTCTTGGGTGTGATCAACGACCAACATGCACCCACCTTGCATCGCCGAAAGCGTAGCGCGCCCGCGGTCGGATCGTCAACGAGACAAGCGACCTACAAGCTCTCCACCACGGGGGACACGGGGGACACGGAGGTCAAAACGTAAAGGTTTTCCCCCGTGTCCTCCGTGTCCCCGTGGTGGAGAGTTTGGGCGCCCGTGGAGCGTTTGCGCGCCGCGCGAGATACTCGTAGACTCGGGCGCGATGATGGCGATTCTGTGTGCAGTTCTCGCGCTCGCGGTGCAGGTGTCCTCGCAGGATCATCGCGGTCAGTACAGCGCGATCGACATCGAAGCGGGCTCGCGCCTCTATGCCGGACAGTGCGCGCTGTGCCACGGACCGAACGGCGACCTTGTCGCGGCCGTGGATCTGCGGCGAGGACGATTCCGGCGAGCGGCATCTGACGAGGACCTTGGGCGCATCATTCGCACCGGTATTCCCGACGCCGGGATGCCGGGGTTCGCGCTGCAACCCTCCGAAGTGGACGGGCTCATCGCGTTCATCCGCGCCGGCTTCGATGTCAGCGCGACCGTGAAGCTCGGCCACCCGCAACGCGGGCAGGCACTCTTCGACGGGAGAGGCGGCTGCGCCACTTGTCATCGCGTGAATGGGAAGGGGCCGCGTGTGGCGCCGGACCTGAGCGACATCGGGGCGATCCGGTCGCCGGCGGCGCTCCAACGATCGCTCCTCGATCCCACGAGCGCGATGCTGCCAATCAATCGTCCGGTGCGCGCCGTGACACGCGATGGCCGGACGTTCCGCGGCCGCAGGCTCAACGAGGACACCTACACCGTTCAACTGATCGACGAGCAGGAACGACTCGTGTCGCTCGTCAAGGCCGACCTCCGCGAATACGAGGTCGGCACGTCGTCGCCCATGCCGTCGTTCGCCAAGACGTTCGACGGCGACGAGCTCGCCGATCTCGTCGCGTACCTGCTTTCACTCAAAGGCACACAATGAGAATGCGATCGGCTCTGGATTTCTTTTTTTCACTGGCGCCGGGGCCCGCGTTGGGGACCCCGCTTCGTCGGCGCGAGCTGTCGCTGCCGCGGCATTTCTCACGCTCGCGCTCTCGCCCTCGCTCTGGCGGCGTCGCTTGGCCGCGGCTCAGCGTGGCCGCAGGCGCTGCTGTCTTGTTGCTTGGCTCGTTTCACGTCCACGCACAAGTGTCGTCCGATCGCCTCCAGCGCGCGGCGGCGGAGCCGCGCAACTGGCTGACCTACTCCGGCACGTACGAAAGCCAGCGGTACAGCCGTCTCAATCAGATCACGCCGGCGAACGTCACGAACCTCGAACAGAAATGGGTGCTGCAGGCACAGGTGTTCGGCGCGTGGCAGTCGACGCCGCTCGTCGTCGACGGGATCATGTACGTCACGCAGCGGCCGAATGACGTGGTCGCGCTCGACGCGAAAACGGGTCGGGTCTTCTGGATCTACCGGCACACGCCGTCACCGGATCAGCGCGTCTGTTGCGGCAGCAACAATCGTGGNGTCGCGATCGGCGGCGACACGCTCGACNTNCTCTTCATGGGCACGCTCGACGCGCACTTGATCGCCATCGATGCGAAGAGTGGCAAGCCNCTCTGGAACATCGCCGTCGCCGACGCGAAGCTCGCGTATTCGATCACGCTCGCGCCGCTCGTCGTGAAGGACAAGGTGATCGTCGGCGTGGGCGGCGGCGAGTTCGGCATCCGCGGCTTCATCGCGGCGTACGACGCGAAGACGGGGAAGGAAGCGTGGCGCTTCAATACGATTCCTGGTCCGGGAGAACCGGGTCACGAGACGTGGAAGGGCGACGCGTGGAAGTACGGCGGCGGTTCTGTGTGGGTGACCGGATCCTACGATCCGGCGCTCAACCTCACGTACTGGGGTGTCGGCAATCCCGGACCGGATTGGAATAACGATCAGCGCCCGGGCGACAACCTCTATACCGACTCGGTCGTCGCCCTCGACGCCGACACCGGCACGCTCAAATGGCATTTTCAGTTCACGCCGAACGACCCCTACGACTACGACTCGGTCCAGGTCCCGGTGCTCGTCGACATGAACTGGCGCGGACCTGTGGACAACGTCGCGAAGCTGCTGGTCTGGGCCAATCGCAACGGATTCTTTTACGCCCTCGATCGAGCGACGGGCCGTTTCCTCTCCGGCAACCCGTTCGTGAAGGTCAACTGGGCCAGCCGTCTCGACGAGCGCGGACGGCCGATGCAAACGCCGCAGCCCGCCGGTTCCCCGACGTGGCCGGGCAACCAGGGCGGGACCAATTGGTACTCGCCGTCGTACAGCCCGCGGACCGAGCTCTTCTACGTGTCGGCGTGGGAAGGCTACGCCACGATCTATCGAAAAGAAACATCCGTCTATCAGCCCGGCCGAAACTTCTCCGGCGGCGGCTTCACCGTGCTGACGCCGGTACCGGGCGCACCCGCCATCGGCGTCGGCCGTCGAAGTCCGATCAACAACTGGACCGATGCGGTGGGGCACGGCGCGGTCCTCGCGATCGATCCGCGCTCAGGTGAGCAGAAGTGGAAGTTCGAACAGTTCGACGTCTCGGACAGCGGCATCCTGACGACCGCGTCCGACCTGCTTTTCACCGGCGGACGTGAGGGGTACTTCCACGCGCTCGATGCGCGCACCGGCACGCTATTGTGGAAGGCGAGCCTCGGAGGCCAGATCGTCAACGGTCCGATGAGCTATGAAGTCGATGGCAAGCAGTACGTCGCGGTGATCGCCGGTCACTCGCTCGTGACGTTCGCGCTCCGGAATTAGCAGCGACTAGGGCCGTGTGGGCGCTGGTCGTTTTCTCGTCCGCGTTGTTTGCCGCGATCTACGTTCCCGCGATCACACGATTCTCGAGAAGTCTGGCGTCGCCTTACGCCAAGGCCGACGTTGGACGAAGAGTCGCCGCCGCCGCCGTCGACGGCCTGCTGGTCGTCACCTGTGTGGGTCTCTACACGGACTTGCAGTCCCCGATGTTTCTGGCGGCGGGAGCCGCGTACTTGCTGCTGCGCGACGCCGTCGGAGGCCAAAGCGTCGGGAAGTTTCTCTTCAGTCTGACCGTCATCAGGCTCGCGACCGGCCGGCCGTGCAATTTCTCGAGCTCTGCTCAGCGCAACGCGGTGTTTCTCATCCCCGGCGCGAACCTCGTGGCGGTGTTCCTCGAGGCGTTGACGATCAAGCGCGATCCTCTCGGCCAGCGCCTCGGCGATCGCATCGCGCAGACGCAGGTCGTCGAGGGCCTGGGCGCGAGAGAGGTGATCAAAGCCCTTCAGTTGGGACGCCGACCGGACCCGCGTTTACAACGATCTCCATCACTGCCATAGGAAGAGCAACAGGTCGCGAAGCGTTTCAAGGCAGGGGAACCCGTTCCCGCGATCGCGCGCGCCCACAAGCGATCGCCGCGGGCGATCGAGTGGCGGCGGCAGCGCATGGGCCGCTTCCCGTCGAATAATCAGTTCATCACGAGCGTGAGCTCGTCACCGCTCTCGCCGTCGCCGCCTGGGTCATCTTCGCCGGCCGTCGTGTACGTCACCACCGGAATCGTGGACGTTGCGCTGTCCAACTTCAGCATCGAGAGCACGTGGCAGCTATCCGGGTCGTCGAGGTCCAGATACAGGACGACCAGGGTAGGAACGACCCGCTTGATGTGCGAGTACGCGCGGGCGGTGGATTCCACGATGACGACATCGTAATTCCCGGCATCCGCGACCGTCTCGAGCACGCGCTGATGCGGCTGGTTGCCGACAACCATGATCTTTCGCAGCGGGCGCGGCGTCGGAACGGTGTGGCGATTGTCGGTGTGAGTCATCATGGCCAAGGTGATGGCAAGGATGGTGCCGCCGCAAATGTCGTGGAAATCAGCCGAATCGAGGCGGATGTCTGCGGGGAGGTGGACCGAAATCGCCAAACTGTACGCGCCTGAACACCTTGCTGGATCCGGCTGTTACGTGTTGAAGCGGGCCGGCCGATACGGCGCCAGCGGTTCGGCGTCCACACCGTCGAGAATCTCGATGGCCGCGAGGTGCGCGACAAGCGGCGACAGCGTGACGCCGCTGTGCATCACGGTGATGTAGACGTCGCGCCGCGTCGCCGGAAACCCGATGATCGGGAACTCGTCCTGCGGCAGCGGGCGCCATCCGAGCGTCACCTTCTCGACGCCGGTCCTGGCAAACGCCGGGAGCACCTGGCTCGCCGTCTTCAGGAAGCGCTCGGCCGACTCGCGGCTCGTCTCGGTGGTCGGCGATCCGCCGAACCCCGCGCCCGTCACGATTCGGCCGTCGGGTTTCTGTTTCATGTGCGCGATCGGCGACAGCACCACGCGCTCGAGCAGCCGCGGCTGCGGCGGCGTGTGCACGAGGATGCCGGGCGAATCCTTCAACGGCACGCGGACGCCAGCCATCGCAGCGACGCGCGGGGTGTCGGTGCCGCACGCGACGACCAGCACGTCGCTCTCCACGTCGCCGGCCGACGTGCGCACGGCGCGCAGTCGTCCGTTCCGTTCATCGAGACCGGTGACTTCGCCAGGATAGATGACGCGGGCGCCCTCGCGGTGCGCGCGCTCGATCAGGACTTCCGTGACGCGCACAGGATCGACGCTGCCTTCGATTTCGGCGTGCGCGACGGCGGCGATCGCGCCCGGCTCGATGCGCGGCTCGAGCGCGCGCAGCGCCGCTTCGTCCATCAAATGTGCCGGATATCCCCACGCCTGGTGATGCCGGATCTCCTCGCGGAACCGCGCGGCGCGCGTCTCGTCGCCGTACCACTCGACGCTGCCGCCCCAACGTAATGGCAGCTCGCCGGGCAGCTCGCGATCCAGGTGCTGCCACGCTTCGATCCCGAGACGGTTCAAATGGAAGTACGCGAACGGCTGCTTGGAATAGGTCGAGTTGATCCACGCGAACGAGTTCGCGGTGGCGCCGCTCGCTGGCCGAGTGCGCTCGAGGAGCGTCACCGCCGCGCCGCGCTTCGCGAGCCGGTACGCGAGGTTCGCGCCGACGATGCCGCCTCCGGCGATGACGATCCGTTGGCGGGGCGCCGCCGACAGGCGCGGCACGGCCGCGGACGCGACGCCGCCGAAAAGCCGAAGGAGGGTCCGCCGATCGAAGCCGTGCGACGTCATTGTTGCCGGATCTTCTCCGAGACGGCGCCTTCTGACAAGCCTTTCGCGTCATCGAAGGGCTGGCGGCCAGGCTCCGTCAGGCATCGGGACCAGCGTCAACTTCGCCGGATCGATGACGACGTGCTTGATGCGCTGGCGTTTCCAGGTGTAGGTGATGTGCACGAGGCCGTCGGCACTCTGAATCACTGCCGGATACGAGTATTCACCGGGCTCGCGTTCGAGGACGAGCGCGGCTTCCCACGTCGCGCCATCGCGCGACAGCGCGACGTTCAACGGCGATCGGCCTTCGGTGGTGTGGTTATAAACGATGAGGTGACGGCCGTCGCCGAGCGTCACCGCGTCGATGCCGGAGTTCGGATTCGGCAGAACGGTCAGTGTCATCGGCGTCCACGTTTTCCCGCGGTCGCTCGACCACGTTTCGAAAATGCGCCGCGATCGCGTGCGACCGACCGCCTGCAGCCGGCCATCTGAATGAATGAGGATGCTCGGCTGGATCGCGTGGATCTCGCGTCCTTCGTCGAACGCCGGAGGAGCCATCGCCGTCCACGTCCGGCCCGCGTCGGCGCTGCGCTCGAAGTGGATGCGCCACGTGCTCGGGCGATCGGGCGATTCGGTGCTGCTTGGACTGATCATCGTTCCGTCAGAGAGCCGCACCGGCTTGTTCTTGATCGGACCGAGGATGCCGTCCGGCAGACGCCGCGCGTCGGACCACGTCCGCCCGTGGTCGCGTGAGGTTCGAACCATGCCCCACCAGCGCTGCGGACTGGGACCAACCTTATAGAAGAGCGACAGGGTTGGGTCCGGCATCTCGTCCCTCGACGCGGCTCGGGACGACCCTGAGC
>JGI25382J43887_10001159_pt1 | contig 10355 bp, 8 predicted proteins | sample GraSoi013_1_40cm_3_FD_43887 | JGI IMG/M metagenome (IMG submission 43887) | reverse complement strand
CCAAGCAGCGCGTAGGTTTGCGGGTCGTCGAGCGGGAGCCTGTCGAGGTCGGGTTTCTCGCCGCGAGTGTTTTCAATCAGCCGCAAGCAATCGTCGATGACGGTGAGGGTGGTCAGGCCCAAAAAGTCCATTTTGAGCAGGCCGATTTTCTCGAGGTCGTCCATCGCATACTGCGTCGTGACCTCGTCCTTGCTGCTCTTGTAGAGCGGGACGATCTCCTGGAGCGGAGTGGGCGAGATCACAACCCCGGCGGCGTGTGTGGAGGCATGCCGGGCCAGGCCTTCGAGCCGCTGGGCCACTTCGAGCAAGTCCCTGACGCGCGGATCGCTCTCCGTCAACTGCCGGAGGTCGGGCGTCGTGGCCAGCGCGTTTTCGAGTGTGATGTTCAGGACATTCGGCACCAGCTTGGCGATCCGGTCCACCTCGGCGAAGGGCATGTCGAGCGCCCGGCCGGCATCGCGCAGGACCGCCTTGGCCCCCATGGTCCCGAAGGTGATGATCTGGCTGACGTTCTCCCGCCCGTACTTTTCGGTGACGTAGTTGATCACCTCGCCGCGGCGGCGCATGCAGAAATCAATGTCAATATCAGGGAAAGTAATCCGCTCGGGGTTCAGGAACCTTTCGAAGAGCAGGTCGTGCTGCAGGGGATCAATGTCCGTATCCCGAGCGAGTAGGAGACCAGGCTCCCTGCCGCCGAGCCGCGGCCGGGGCCGACCGGAATACTCTTGTCGCGCGCGAAGCGGATGAAGTCCCACACGATCAGGAAGTATCCGGCGAAACGCATTTGGTTGATCAGCCCGATTTCTCTTTCCAGGCGCTGTTCGTAAGCTTCCAGCGGGTGCTTCAACCGCCCTTCGGCACTCCATCGCTCGAGCCGCTCTCTGCGCCGCGCAAATCCTTCCCGGGACTCTCTCGAAAAAGCTCTCCAGCGTTTCGCCTTCCGGGACTTCGAAATGGGGGAAGACGTGTTGCTTTTTTTCCAGGTGGAGATTGCACCGTTCCGCAATCTCGAGCGTCCGTTCCAGGGCTTCGGGAATTTCGCCGAAGACGTTCAACATCTCTTCGTAAGACTTGAAGTAGAACTGGTCCGTGGGAAACTTCATCCTCGCCGAGTCGCTCAACGTCTTTCCCGTCTGGATGCACATCAGGACTTCCTGCGCGCGGCTGTCCGATTGAGTGACGTAATGGCAATCGTTCGTGGCGACGAGCGGGATTCCGGTCTCGCGCGAGAGTCGGGCGAGTTGGGGGTTGATCTTGTGTTCTTCGGCAATCCCCTGGTCCTGGATTTCCAGGAAAAAGTTTCCTTTTCCAAAGATGTCGCGCAAATCGTAGGCGGCCTGGCGGGCCGTGTCGTAACGGCCGGCGCCGAGCGCCACGGCCACTTCTCCGCGCAGGCAAGCCGAGAGCGCGATCAGGCCCTCCGAATGGTGTGCCAGCAGGTCCTTGTCAATCCGCGGCTTGTAGTAGTAGCCCTCCAGATAGGCCGACGAGGCGAGCTTGATCAGGTTTCGATAGCCGCGCTCGTTCTCGCAAAGCAGCACCAGGTGGTAGGGACGGTCGGAGGCGGGGGAGCGGTCAAACCGGTTGGTGGCGGCCACGTAGGCTTCGCAGCCGACAATGGGTTTGATCCCGCGGTTCAGCGCGGCGTCGTAGAACTTGATGGCGGCAAAAAGATTGCCGTGGTCGGTGACCGCGACGGCTGGCATTTTCAGTTCCGCAGCTCGGTCCACGAGCCTCGAAATCTCACACGCGCCGTCCAGCAGGCTGTAGTCCGTATGGAGGTGAAGGTGAACAAAATTTCCGGATGGCATCGCGAGCCATTCTAGCAGATATCCCTCGACGGCGGGCCGGGCACTCCGCCTCGATTTTCAGTCGTGAGCCGGCTTCACTACGGCCCGTGCTTGAAGCCCCGGCTTATTTTTTCGTTTTCTGCTTTTTGCTCTTTGCCCAAGGAGCGGGCAAAGGAGTTTTGGGAGCTTTGGGCGTGACGGTGGGTTTGGCGGATTTGGCAGGCTTGACATGCTTGACAGGCTTTGGAGGGGGTTCCTTAATTCCGGCGTACTCCCGCATAGCCTTGAGGAGCTGGGGGTGAGCCTTGATCTTTCCATCCAACTGGTCGAAGAAGATTCGGTGGATGATTTTTTCGAATTGCGGCCCAGGTTTAACGCCCAGAGCTTGAAGCTCGGCGCGCGGCAGCCTGGCAAGGATCTGAGGAAATTTCAGGAGGAAGTTCTTGACCCGATTCTGGACTTTGGGTCTCGGATAATGAGCGAGGATGAACAAGAGAAGGGATTGCGGTTGTCCCAAGAGGAGCGTGTAAACCTGGCTCGACAAGGCGCCTTTGGAGCTTGCCAGCAGGCGCGCGAGCTTTCGCGCCTCGCGGTCAAACTTGAACACCAGGTCGATTTCTCCCTTGTGAAGAATCACTTTCCCGGCCAGCCGCTTTCGGTACCCCGCGCTGAACTTCTCGGCCAGACAATGGAAATTCAGGAGAATCGGGTCGGCGTCCGGAGCGATGCGGAGGACGGACCGGATTCTCGTCAGGCGGTCATACGGGACCCTGGTCCTCGCGAGCTTCCGGTCGAGGCCGGCGAGGAGGCCGCGCTGGGCGAACATTTTAAGCACCTGCCCGACGTTTTCCTCCCGCAGGATGGCGCGCAGCTCGCGCCCTTCCTGCTCGGGGTCCATCCGTTCCCACGCGCGGTTTTCAAGCGCAGAGTCCAAATATTGCTTGGTGCGCTCGGAAGGTTTGAACCCCAAACGCAATCCAAGGCGCAACAGGCGATAGATCCGGGAGGGGTCTTCGACGAAGCTCCGGCTGTGCAGGACGCGCAGCTCACGGTTCTCAACGTCGGCGCCGCCGTTGGTGGGGTCCAGTAACAGCCCGCGCGAGTTGGGATGGAGTGAGACGGCCATCGCGTCCACCGAAAAATCGCGCCGCTTCAGGTCCTCGAAAATCGCGGCGGGCGCGATCGCGGGGCGGCGACCGGGTTTTGAATAGACCTCGTTGCGGGCCAAGGCCAGCTCACCCCTCACGCCGTTCGTGAAGGTGAATTCCGCTGACTGCAATGCCCGGTCAAATCGCAGGTGTTCGATTTCGAGCGGAGCGGGCTCGGACAAATTGATCCTCCGCTGGCCGGCTTTCGCTCGACGCTTGGTGGCCGTTACCAGGTGCGGAAGCACCTTCTGAGGGTTGCCCCCGACGACAAAGTCCAGGTCCCGAACCGTTCGCTGCCCGAAGGTGAGGTCGCGGACCGCCCCTCCCGCCAGGTACAGGTTCAGCCCCTGCTCTGCGGCAATCCTGCTGATGTGGTTCAAGACGCGGAACTGCGCGGGGGAAAGGCGGCTCTCCATCAGGAAGTTGTAGTCGCTCATGAGGTTCGGTTCTCAGCTCTCTGCCGTCAGCATTGGAGCACTCGGCCAGCCACGGTGGAGCTCAACCCTCGGCGGCTGACGCCCTTCTCAATCTCAGGCCCGCGGATGGTGAGTCAAATAGACCTGCTTCAAACGTTCTTTCAGTACGTGCGTGTAGATTTGGGTCGTCGAGATGTCGCTATGGCCCAGCATGAGCTGGATGGACCGGAGGTCGGCTCCGCGCTCGAGCAAATGAGTGGCAAAAGAATGACGGAGCACGTGGGGCGTCAGTCGAGAGGCGATGCCGGCACGACGCCCGTAGCGGCAGAGCAACTTCCAGAAAGCCACGCGGGATAGGGGGCCGCCCCGGCGGTTGAGGAATAGATGGGTCTCCGAGGGATTTTTCAAGAACGCCCCCCGCGCGCGTTGGAGGTAGGACTCGAGCGCCCGCAGCGCAGACTTGCCCGCCGGAATCAACCGCTCCTTGTTCCCCTTTCCCCGGCAGCGGGTGATCCCGAGATGGGTGTCGACGTCGTCCTTGCCGAGACTCACGAGCTCCGAAACGCGCATCCCGGTCGCGTACATCAATTCCAGCATGGCCTTGTCGCGCAGGCCGAATGGCCGTGGCGGGGTCCGGTTGCGCGAGCAGGGCCTCCACCTCATCCGTCGCGAGGTATTTCGGAAGGGTCTGGTCAACTCTTGGGGAGTCGACTTCCGCCGTAGGGTCACTCCGGACCTTTCCATCTTTCAGAAGGAAGCGAAAAAAATTGCGCAGGGACACCAAGTGCCGGGCCACGGAGCGGGCGCCGAGTGCCTGGCCGTACAAATCGCCGAGAAATTCCCGGATGTCGTCGCGAGTGACTTGCTCGAGTCCCCTGCTTTTCCGTTGCACGTGGGCAATGAATTTTTTCAGGTCGCGGCGGTAGCTCAGGAGACTGTTCGAAGCCAGGCCCTTTTCAACTCGGGCGTAATCAAGATACGCCGACAGCTCCCGATAGTTTCGGTCAGCAGTTACGGCTGCGCTCCGGAGGGCGTCAGATTTAGCAGCCACCATTCGGCTCTTCGGAGAAAACCTTAAATCAGGCTGATGGGTCCCCTCGAAACGCGGCTAATTTCATCCCGTCCGGCATCAACCTTCCAGGCTCGGGCAGCGCTTTCTGCCCTGCACATTCGAAACCCGGGACCCAGGTGACTTGCTTANGGCTTCGCGGCGGCGGGCAAACTAATCCCCTTGCGCCGCCTAAGCCTCGCCATTTCATGAAATTACGGAGTTCCTTCAAGAACCTTGCCTTGACGTCCCGCCTAGATACTTGACAGGTCCAAGTATCAACTTATACTAGCACAGGCTGGACTCTGAGGCCAAGTTACAATTGGCTCCAATCATCCCCACGCTGGTTACTCCGTGTGAAGACCACTGGTTCTTCGACCCGCAAGAAGGTTGTAGTCCGCAAGCTCGATAGGGGCCTCGTCAAAGGTTACCTCAACCCCAGCTCCTATATGGGCCCCGAGGGCGTCGAAGTATTGGATCAAGAGGGGCGCCTCCAGCGGATTCCGGTTGNAGAGCTCAANGGCATCTTCTTCGTTCGCGACTTCGTCGGCAATCGTCACCGGAACGAAAGGAAGCTTTTCCAGAGCCGCCCGAAGCGGACGGGCCTCTGGGTCCGATTGACTTTTACCGATAGCGAAGTCCTGGAAGGAATCATTCCGAACAACCTGCTTGATTTGGACCCCCAGGGATTCCTGATCACGCCCCCCGACGTTTATTCCAACAACCTCAGGATCTACATCCCGCGGAGCGCCCTTAAGGCATTCGAAGTGCTGGGAGTAATTTCCGACGGGACGGCGCGGCGGACTTCGCAGAGGCTCAACGAACTCCGTCGCCAGTCAACGGGCGCCGCCGCGCAAATCGGCCTATTCCCGTCTCCGAAACAATCTGAGGCCGAGTAGGGTCCGCGAAGGAAAGGCCGGCAGGGCGTGGAAGTTCTAGGGGAGCGCTTCGGCGGGTTGGACCGCAGGCAATTCGAGCCGCTGGTGGATCGCGTACAGCACGAGCTCGAGTCGGTCGGACACTCCCACCTTATCGTAGATGGTGCGGAGGTGGTTTTTGACGGTCTGCTCGGTAATCGACAGATGCCGCGCGATCTCGCGGTTTCGGCACCCCTGCATCAGGTAAGTGATGACGACTTTTTCCTGGCGGGTCAGTGTTTCCGCGGGCCGCCGGGGCCGTTCTTGCGCACCTTCGAGGAGTTGGGCCAGCCGAGCCACCTGGCTCTTGGGCAACCACAACTCATTGTCCATGACCTTTCGGGCGCTCTTCACGAATAGCGCCGGCTGGGCGGATTTCGCAATCACACCCGCAGCCCCCCCCTTCAAGTAGCGCGAAGTGTCTACGTCGCTCAGTTTTGCTCCCGTGACGATCGTTTTTGCGCGCGGCAGGAGGCTTCGCACGCGTGGGAGAAGATCGCCCGTCCCTTCCTCCGCGATTTCGGCCTGGACGTAAAGGAGGTCGGGCTTGAACGTCTTGGCCATTGCGACGAGTTGGATGCCGTTTTGCGCCTGCGCCACCACTCGCAAGTCGTCTTCCACGGCGAAGACCTTTTTCAGACCTATACGAAATACGCCCTCGCGGTCGGCGATCAAAATGCGGATTTTCCTAGCGGGGGCGCGCTTGCTTCTCATGGGCAGGAACCAGGGCTTTCAGGCCAACCGGGACCCCTGTCGTTCGCGCCGGTGGACCACGGTCGTCTCAAGAAGCTCAGATCCTTTGGGAGGTTTGCGGGAGTTTACGTCGGTGCGGGCTCCACGACCGCGATCAGCGGGATTTTCTGGTGACTTCCGTCCCCAGTCCCTGGGCTTCCACTCGCGCTAATGTGCGGTCCGCAACTTGTAATCGTCGATGATGGCCCCGACAGCCGAGCTCTGGCCGTGCTGGTACAAACGCACCACTCGTCCCCGGCACTCAAGCTCTAGTGGGACCTTCGTGACCTCTTGAGGGAGGGTAATCGTAAAAAAGATGGGGGTTTCGCGAGGCGGCCGGACCGGAACTGTAACGAGCAGCCCGTTGCCGCTGATACTGCCGGTTTTGCCCCGGACCCTGCGCGTGACTCCCCGCTCGTTCTTCCAGCGGAGTTCTGCGGGCAACTCCAACGGCATTCGGACGCCAGCGCGAATTCCCTTCATGGATTCAGGACCCTCAGCGGTCGCGACGACCCGCGCGCTAAGATTAGCGCAACTGCCGTGTCATCGCAAGTGGGCCGGAATTGACGCTGGTGTCCGGCCCGTCCGCTCGGGCAAGGTCTTAGAAATCAGGACCGGGGCAGCAGGGATGGCATCGAGGTTTCCACGAACGCACCCCGGTACACGGACAGTGACAGACGCATCGTGGACTTCCATCCCCGCCCAGTGGGCAACCCGCTGCCGCTGGACATGCGGGACCGAGAAATTAGTCTTTCCCCTCGACGGGACCCACACCACCGACCTCGCCGTCCGGGGGAAAGACTTCAAGTAGCTATTTTAACCGAGCGGGCTGCCGCCACAAGATGACTCGGGTACTGGTACCTTGGTACTGGCCGTTGCCTCCTTCAAGAGTGCGCTGTTACCCTTACACGGCGCAACGGCCGGGACTGGCCGGAAGGTTCCGTTCGTGAGCGCGACTGACTGGACGGCCTGAGTTCCAGAAAGGGAGAGGGACGTTATGAAACTGAGCGAGCTTGCGGTACGCCTGGGATGCATGCTGGAGGGCCCAGGGGACATCGAAATTACGGGCGTGGCCGGAATGGATGAGGCATCGGATAGCGAGCTGACGTTTCTCGCCAATCCGAAATACAACCGCAAGCTCCGGACCACGCGGGCCGCGGCCATCATCGTGGGCCCGGACGTCGAGGTCTCGGGCCGCCCCCTGCTGCGGGCCGACAACCCGTACCTCGTCTTCGCCAAGGCGCTGGAGCTTTTCGTCGCCACTGCGCGGCCGCTGCCTGGGATCCACCCGACGGCAGTAATTGCTCCGAGCGCCCGGATCGGTCGCCGGCCTGCGATCGGCCCTTACGTCACCATCGAGGAGGATGTAGAAATCGGGGACGATTGCGTCCTCAAGAGCTTTGTCGTCATCTACCACGGCGCCCGGGTGGGCGATCGCTTTTTCGCTCATTCCCACGCCGTTGTGCGGGAGAACGTGCAGGTTGGAGATGACGTCACCTTGCAAAACGGCGCAGTGGTCGGAAGCGACGGGTTCGGGTTTGCCCGCCTGGCCGACGGATCCTATTACAAGATCGTTCAGGCAGGAAGGGTCGTGATTGAGGACGGCGTCGAAATCCAGGCCCATTCCTGCGTCGATCGCGCTACCATCGGCGAGACGCGCCTGCGCCGAGGCGTGAAAGTTGACAACCTGGTCCAGGTAGGCCATTCCTGCGACATCGGCGAAAATACCCTTTTGTGTGGACAAGTGGGCCTGGCGGGAAGCTGCAAGATCGGCCGGAACGTTGTCCTGGCCGGTCAAGTAGGAGTGGCCGGCCACCTCACCATCGGCGATTCTGTTATTGCCACGGCACAATCCGGCATCCCTTCCGACGTCGAGTCGAATAAGACAGTCTCCGGCTATCCGGCCATCGAGAACGCCCTCTGGCTGAAGTGTTCAGCAATATTTTCGAAGCTGCCTGAAATTTACGCTGCCTTCCGGAAAGTACGTCAGAGAGGCGAGGCCCCGGCCGGCCGGAACGTGTGATCTTTGCGGTTAAACCAGCTCTTCCCGGCGGCGGTGGCTGCTCAAATGTTTTTGGCACCGTCGGTCGAGCCGCTGGTGGCTTTCGCGCCGCTCCGCACCGGCTCGAGCGGCATTCTTCCGCAGAGAGGCCCCCGACAATGGCTTGTCTTACAAGTCCTATGATTCTTTCCCGGTCGTCGAGCGTACAGCCTTCGGTGGGAACCGGGTCGTGAATCGTGATGCGGAGGATGCCCGGGGTGATTGAAAACTTTCCTTTGGGCATAATCTTGCGCCCCTCCGAAACGGAGATGGGGACGATCGGCGCCCCCGCTTTAAGGGCCATTACAAACACGCCTTTCTTGAATTGCTTTAGCCGGCCGTCCGGGCTTCGCGTTCCTTCGGGGAATGCCATGAAGGAATGGCCGGCCTTGAGGGACTTCGTCGCCGCTTCCACCGCTTCGATTGCCTTTTCGCGGTTCTGCCGGTCAACGGGGATAAACCCGCGCAAGACCATGGCTCGGCCGAGAATCGGGACCCGGAAGAATTCCTTCTTGGCGAGCACGAGGATAGGGGGAAGAATCAGGAAAATCGCCGGCGGGTCGCAGTTGCTCTGATGGTTTGCCATGAAGACGGCCGCTTGGCGAGGAATTTTTTCGAGCCCGTGGACTTCGAACCGCACTCCCGCGAGCCACAGCACAATTCTTGTGCCCAGGCGTCCGACGCGGTAGAGGGTATCTGTGTTTCGGGTGAGGACCGCATGGACGAGAAACGGCGTGCCCACCAGCAAAGTGTACGAGAGCGCGACGAGACTTACGAAAAAAGCGCGGAACATCCGAGTCCAAGCAAGGCGCGGGGCCCGGCGGGAAGTTCAGTGGCTCGGCCGGAACCGGACTGCCGCCAGGAAACCTCATTGAATCCCCACCGCCAGGTCATTCCGTCTTTCCTTCGAGCCATCCTCGCCGCACTTGAAGCTGGTCCGGAGAGGCGTGCTCAATTTCTTCCAATAGGTAAACGACCTCGGTCTTGCGTCCCGGGTTGAAGGCGATGTCCAGAGTCTGCTTCCCGCGACGGACCTTGAACCTCACCTTGTGCCCTGGCTTCATTCGGAAGAGCTCGTCTTCGGGGGGCGACAGGAGCGGCTTGCCGTTCATCTTGATTAAAACGTCGCCGTGGGTAAGGCCGGCCATTCCGGCGTTGCTCCCGGGCTCGACCGACTCGACTTGAATGGCTCCGTCAAAGCTCTGCGTGGCCAGGAAGCCGGAGGCGGGCAATTCGCGCCTCCGGGTCTCAAGGCGCAAACCTGCAAAGCCGAGATAAGTGCCGTAGTCAAGGTCCCGGAGGCCTGAGAGATAATCGCGAAAAAAATCACCAGCGCCCGTCCATTCGGGCGCAAGCTCTCGAACCAGCGCGAGCAAGTCTGATTGAGTGAAGAACCGCCCCCGACGAGCGAATTCCTGGTTCAGACGGCGCATCAGGTCATCCAGGCCGCGCCGGTTGCGGGTCGCGTGGCGGATTGCGAGGTCGAGCACAAATCCCAGGAGCGCGCCCTTATTGTAGTAGGAAACACTTCGGTCGGGCCGGAAATAATCCGCGTACTTTTCGAGCCAGGCTTCGCGGCCCGACTGCTCGACGCTCTGGAAACGCCGCGCCGGGCGCTCTTCGAGCCGCTGAATTTCATCCGTCAGGTGCTCGTAGAAAGTCCGCCGGCTGATCATGCCGGCGCGCAACAACACCAACTCCTGATACGTGGTGGTCACTCCCTCGGAGAACCACAGGTCGCGCGTGTCGTTTCCGTGCTGGTAATCAATGGGTTCGAGGCCCTGCGGGCGGATCCGCTTGACGTTCCACAAGTGGAAGAACTCGTGGGCGGCGGTTGCTTCGAACCCCTCCCAGTTTCGGCGGAGATTTTCAGCGGGTATGCTGATCGCTGTGCCGTTCCGGTGCTCCATGCCGCCGCCCGACCCTGGCCGGGAGAAGTGCAAAATGAAAGTGTATTTTGAAAATGGGACGTCCTGCATCAGGCCGGTTTCCGCAGCTGTGATCTTCTTGAGCGAGCCGACCAGACGCTCCGGCGAATAGGCGGAAGGGTCGCCTTCGACCACCACCCGGTAGGTTGCTCCGCCCTGATCGAATTCATACTCCTCAAACCTGCCCGCCTCCGCCGGGCTGTCCGCCAATGCGTCGTAATCGGAGGCGGTGAATTCCTCACCCTCAGGCACGAGCAACGTCGCAAGTTTCCATCCCTCGGGCAGGAGAAATTTCACCCGGGCGGTCCGCGACCGTTCCTGAGGGAGGTAGAAAA
>JGI25382J43887_10001154_pt1 | contig 10361 bp, 15 predicted proteins | sample GraSoi013_1_40cm_3_FD_43887 | JGI IMG/M metagenome (IMG submission 43887) | reverse complement strand
TTGATGTCGCGATGCACAACGTCGCGCCGGTGGGCGTAGTCCAGGGCGTCCGCCACCTGGCGGGTGATGTGCAGCGCGTCCTCGATCGGGAGCTGGCGCTCACGGATCAAGCGCCCGCGCAGCGACTCCCCATCCACGAACGGCATCACGTAGTACAGGAGACCGTCGGCCTCCCCGGAGTCATGCAGCGGCAGGATGTGCGGATGGGCAAGCCGGGCGGCAATGTCAATCTCGCGCAGGAAGCGATCCGTCCCCACCGCCGCGCCGATGTCCGGGGTGAGCACTTTGAGCGCGACCAGGCGGCGATGCTTCAGGTCCTCCGCCAGATAGACCGTCGCCATGCCCCCGTGGCCGAGCTCCCGTTCGATCCTATAGAGCTCCGTCAGTGCGGCCTGGAGGCGGTCGAGCAGACCGCTCATACAGCGCAAAGATACGGCGGGGGTCGGGGCACGGCGAGCGCATGGCTGTCGCGCGACGCTCAGCGTCCGCTCCGCGTCGGACACCCCGCACCGGCGTCCTGTGGGTCTGACATCTGTGTCCGCTCATGTCCGGAGAAAGCTTGTGAGATGCTTGCGGAGAGTTCCGCCCGGTGTGGGATCGGGAGTGTCGCGAGGCGATGCAGTAGCTAGGCCCTCAGAACTCGAGCCCTTGTCTGTCGAGGCGCATGTATATATAGGAGAGCGCGTAGCCTTCGGAGGAACGCGTGTCCTTGCAGGTCGTCTTGGCCGATGATCACCCCATGCTCAGGCACGGCGTCCGCGCCCTGCTCGAGCGGCACGGCGTCGAGGTGGTGGCCGAAGCGTCCGACGGCCGCGCCGCAGCGGCCGCGGCGCGCGAGCTCCACCCGGACGTCGCGGTGCTCGACATCATGATGCCGCTCTTGAACGGCATCGACGCCGCGCGCGCGATCGCCGAGACGTGCCCGGACACCCAGGTCGTGCTGCTCACCGCGCTCGACCAGGAACGCCTCGTGACGGCGGCGGTGAGCGCGGGGGTGCGGGGTTTCGTGCTCAAGACCCAGGCCGAGGAGGACTTGGTGCAGGCGATCGAGCAGGTGTCGCGCGGGGGGTTCTACGTGGGCGGGGGTGTCTCGCAAGCCGTGGTGGAGGCGTGCCGCGCCGCGGCGGCGCAGGACCGCGGTCGCCTGACCCCCCGGGAGCGCCAGGTCGCGCAGCTCGTGGCAGAGGGCAAGTCCACGAAGCAGGTCGGCGCGCTGCTCGGGATCACCCTCAAGACGGCCGAGTTTCACCGCGCGCGCGTGATGAAGAAGCTCGACATCCACGACGTCGCGGGCCTGGTCCGCTACGCCATCCGGGAGGGGCTGATCACACCGTAGCCCGGGTCTTCTCCGGCCCAAGCCAGTAGTTTCCCCGGTTTTTCCCCCGTCGCCCCGTCGCCACATTCGAGCATGGCTCGTCGTGCACCGTTCAGCCGTGCTCCCGTAGTGCTGGTCGCCCATGCGTTCGGCACGTGGCTCAGCCAGGCGCTCCCCAACCTCGTCAAGGCGCCCGGCTATCGCGTCCACTTCGTGTTGAGTGGGCGCGAGCTCCTGGACCGGGCGCCGTTGGTGCGGCCCGACGTCATCCTGCTGGATGCAGACCTTCCGGATCTCGACAGCATCGCGGTGTGCCGCACGCTGCGCCAGAATCGCGCTGCCTGGAACATGCCCGTCATCATGATCACGGCGACGCCCGCGACCAAGCAACAGCGCGTCGCAGCGCTCGAGGCGGGGGCGTGGGACTGCCTGAGCGTATTGCTCAACCCGGAGGAGCTGACCCTGAAGGTCGACGCCATAGTCCGTCTCAGGCTCGAGATGGACCTGGCGCTGGAAACGAGCGCCGTAGACCCGGCGAGCGGGCTGTACACGCTACGCGGGCTCGAGCGACGGGCGCGCGAGCTGACTTCAGAGGCGGTGCGCCGGCACGCGCCCCTCGCCTGTGTGGCACTCGGCATCGGGGTGGACCCGAAGGGCGAGAGCGGAGCGGCGCCGCCCGCGGCCGCCGCATACGCCGCGCAGGTCCTGCAGGCGAGCGGGCGGACATCCGACTGCGTGGGAAGTCTTGGTCCGGGAGAGTTCGCGGTGCTCGCGCCCGCGACCGCCCCCGAGGGCGCCGAGCAGATGGCCCGGCGGCTGTCGCGGATGATCGAGACGCGAGGACCGCGGCCCGCCGGGGTGCCGCCGCTGCGCGTGCACGCAGGGTACGACGCCGTCGCAGACGTGCGACAGACCCCGGTCGAGCCCGTGAGCTTGCTCGAGCATGCGGGCACGGCGCTGCATCAGGCCCGAGCGGGAACCGGCGAGCGGATTCGAGCCTACCGGGCGTAGGCGGGCGCGCGACTGGTCACACGCGCCTGGTACACCAGCGTGGGAAACTTCCCGCCGATGTCGGTCCGGTTCGGCAGCTGATTGATCATGAACACAATGACGAGGTGCTCCACCGGATCGACGGAGTAGCCGCTGCCATACGCCCCGCCCCAGCTGAACGTTCCCACCGACGCCATCCCGTTGGCACCGTAGCTCCTTCGTCGCGGCGACCCATTATCTTGACGGCTTATGCGAGCTCGATCGATCGCCGTCGCAGTCGCCCTGTTCGTCGCCTGCAAGGGAGCAGAGCGGGAGGTGCCACAGCCACCGGCCAAGCCGGCGGGCGTCCGGGTCGTGGACCTGATCCCGGTCTCGCTCTCCGGGGAAACCTGGCAGGACGCCGAACCGTTCCTGGCGCTGTACGCCTCCAACCCAAAGCTCATGGCGGCCTCCGCCTTCACGCCCAATCCCGGCGGGTCCGCCAGCGCGACCGCGCCGATCTTCGTCTCGGACGATGGCGGCGACTCCTGGACGCTCCGCAACACCCTTCCCAGCCAGGTGATGACGGCCGACATCACTCACGCAGTCGGGGGTAACCCGCCGGCGCTGTACGCGGGAATCATGAAGGTGCCCGGCTTCCCCTTGAACGAGCTCAAGACCAGCGACTTCTTGTCGCCCGCGACGATGACGCTGCAGTCGTCGCGCGCCGACATCGATCAACCCTTCCTCCGGACGACCGAGGTGGGGAGCGCCGATCGCGTGTACGTCGGCCTCAATGATTTCGACGCACCGAATGGTCAGACCGCCACCGTCGACGTCTCGCTCAACGGGGGCGCGACCTATACGTCCCGCCGCATCGAGACCCGCAGCACCCTGGGGCAGAACGGCCCGTCGATCCGTCCCGCCGTGGCGCAGGATCACACGGTGTACGTGGCGTACTTCGGTTGGCGCTCGCAAACAGGATCGGATGTGACGAGCGACGTGGTGGTGGTGCGCGACGACAGTGGCGCGACCGGTGCCCACCCCTTCCGGGACTTGCTCGACCCGTCGGACCACCTCCCCGGCCGCCTGGTAGCGACGCACGTGACGATCCCCTGGTCCAACGCGCCGACGCTGGGGCAGGAGCGCATCGGCTCCACCCTGTCGATCGCGGTCAACGCGCTGCACAGCGACAATGTGTACCTGGCCTGGGCCGACCGCGTCGGGACGGGCGACATCTATACCGTGCACGTGCGGCGCTCGACCGACCGCGGCGCGACGTGGAGCGGCGACCTGCGCACCCTGACGAACGCCACCGACGCGAGCCTGGCGGTCTCGACCAACGGCACGGCCGGCCTGTTGTATCAGCAGGTGACCGGGTCCGGCAGCACGAGCCGCTGGGTCACCCGCTTGGAGCAATCCCGGGACAGCTTCGCCACGCACCGGGACGTCGTGCTCGCCACCGTCCCGGCGACGACGCCCACGTTCCAGTTCCTGCCGTACATCGGCGACTACAACGGTCTGCTCAGCCGCGGGAACCAGTTCCTCGGTATTTTTTCGGCGAACAATACGCCCGACTCCGCCAACTTTCCGCAGGGCGTGGTGTATCAACGGCGCGTGGACTTCGCGACGCATCGGCCGCTCGACGGCTCGGGCGCCCCGGTAGCCGTCTCGATCGATCCATTCTTCTTCAGCGTCCCCGTTCTGCCATGACCGCACACCGGTCGCGGTGAGGGTCCTATGCACACTCGCTCGCCACTGCTGCTCGCCGTCGCACTGTCGTTCCTGGGCCCCCCCGCCCCCGGCTCTGCTCAGGGGGCCCGGGCAGCGCTCGTGAAGCAGTCCGATATCATTTTCATCGGAACCGTCACCCAGGTCGGCGCCGTCGCGGTCCCCGANGTCCCCGCATCGGACCGGACGATNGTGGTCCGGGTCGATCAGGTGCTCGAAAAGCCCGCCGCGGTCGCCCTGAGCACGGGTGATTCCGTCACGGTGCAAGCCGCGCGGCCGGGCTCGCTCAAACCGGGAACCCAGGCGACGTTCTACACGACGGGCTGGATGTTCGGGCGGGGCGTGGCGGTGCGCGAGGTAGGTCACGAACTAGGAAACTCCCCGGTCGCGGCTGCGGACCAGCAGGAGGCAGTGGCGCGGGCTCGGCTCGAGGTGAACGACGCGGACCTGAAGGCGCACATTCAGAAGGCGGCGATGGTGGTCGCGGGCCGCGTGGAGCAGGTGCGTCCGGCCGAGCTCGCTGCCACGCCGGGGCGTCCCAAACGGATCACCGAACACGACCCCGACTGGCAGGAAGCGATCATTCAAGTCGAAGCTGGCCTCAAGGGCGCCCGGGCCGGGGAGCAAGTCGTGGTTCGGTTCCCGGGTTCATCCGACGTCGCCTGGGTCGGCACCCCCAGGTTCGCCGTCGGGCAGGAAGGCACGTTCCTGCTTCACAAGGACTCGACCACCGGCTCGCCGTCCAGCATGCTCGCCGGCCGGTCGGTGCCCGCGTACACGGCGCTGCACAAGTTGGACGTGCTCTCCAAGCAGGACGCGACGCGCGTTCGTGCGCTGATCAAGAAGCCGTAGTCGTGGAGCGGGGCAAAGTAGAGGAGTTCCTGCAGCCCAAGGCGATGCTCACGCCCGGCATCGCGGGCGGCGTGACGATGCTGATCGCCAATGCGCTGTGGGTCGCCTTTAGCCTCCCCCCGCGCTGGACATCGCTGGTGTTGAGCTTTCTGCTCGGTCTCCTCGTCTTCGTTGCCACGAGGGCTCCGTTATGGCAACGGGCGGTGTATTACCTCCTCAACTCCCTCATCATCTTCTCCGTCAGCATCGGCACCAATTACGTCGGAGTGGGCGTGACCCATCCTCCGGCACACGAGACCAGCGCGGTCCAGCCAGGCGCGCGCTTGTTCTTCAGCGACTGGCTGCAACTGCGATACTAGGCGACCATGCTCTCCATCCCGACCTCGCTCCGCCCGTGCGCCTGCTGCGCCGCGGCGGTGCTGATCCTGCCGGTGGTGGCCACGTTGCGTGGCGCGGCCGCGCAAGCGACACCAGCACGCCCTCCGCTCCGCTCGGCGGTCTTCCCCGCCGACACCGGGCGCGTACGGGTGAGCGACGTCGGCGTGTTCCGGACGCTCGTCGACACGGTGACGGCGAATCTGAGTCGGCTCGAGATCCACCGCCGCGATCTGCGGAAGGACCGCAAGGACCTGCACGAAGATCAGAAGGAGCAGCAGCAGAAGAAGGACAGCACGGACTAGCCGTTACCCAGTCCAGGATGATCGAAGGGGCGCCGCATGTGGCGCCCCTTCGTTGCGTGGGAGCACCCGCCCGGTATCAGCGTGGCGTCCCGGACCGGGGCGGCTTGGACATCAGGCAGGAGTAGCGCGAGTCGGCGCCGCCTATCGATCGTACTCGTCGTGCCGGCGCACCCAGTAGAGCCCCTCTCCCCCTTCGTCCCGCCCCTTGGGCACCAGATCGAGGTAGTTGTACGCCGCGTTGAGCAGGTCGATGCCGCGCGCGTAGGCCGAGTAGGTATGAAACACCCGGCCTGCCGGGTCCTTGTAGAAGACGCTCACCCCTTCCCGCTCGGATAGGGACGGGTCCTGCATGGTGTAGTTGTAGTAGGCCCGCTTCTTCGCCACCTCGTCCGCCGTGAACGACACCTGATAGTCTCGGTTGAACTCGCTGTCTCCCGATGAGACCCAGGGGAAGGTCCAGCCCATCCGTTTCTGGTAGGCGGCCAATGCGGCGTGGGGCGCCCGGGACACGGCCACCAGGGTCACGTCCCGATGATTCAGATGGACGATGTTCCCGTTGAAGTTGTCGGCCCAGAACGAGCAGGCGTGGCACGCGGCATCCCGGGTCCAGGACGTGGACGGCGAGGCGCTGCGGGGGTCGAACATGGCGTGGTACACGACCAGCTGGCTCCGTCCCTCGAACAGCTCGGCCAGCGTCCGCTTCCCGCTCGGCCCCTCGAACACGTAGGTCTTCGTGACCGCTTCCCAGGGCAGCCGGCGTCGCTCCTCGCTCAGCTGGTCCCGCAGCCGCGTGAACTCCTTCTCGCGGGCGAGGAACGCGGTCCTCGCCGCCAGCCACTCTTCGTGCGACACTACAGGGTGATGGGTCAGAACGCTCGCGCCGTCGTGCGTCATGGTTCGACTGCCTCTTCCTGGTAGGGTGATGGTTGAACAATCCGCGCCGACTCGATAATATTCTACCGATCGGTTGAATGATTATATGCCCCGACGAGCTTCCTCGCAAGCCGCGCCCCGGGCGCACGGCCCCCGGCTGAACCGGGTCTACGCGGCCATCGCCGACCCGACGCGCCGCGCCATCCTCGCGGTCCTGGCGGGGGGCGAGCTCAACGTCGGCAGCCTCGCGGGCCGATTCCCCATCACGTTCAACGGGGTCTCGAAGCACGTGAAGGTGCTGGAGCGGGCCGGGCTGGTGCGGCGCCGCGTCCGCGGGCGCGAGCACTGGCTCCGGCTCCGGCCCGAGCCGCTCCGGGAGGCGACCCGGTGGCTCGAGCACTACCGCGAGTTCTGGGACGCGCGGCTCGACGCGCTGGAGGCGCTGCTTGTTGGGACCCGAGGACGTCGGCCATGAGCTCGACGCACGACTCGGCCGAGGTCCTGGTGATCCGCCGGATGCTACCGGTCCCCCGGGAGCGGGTGTTCACCGCCTGGCTCGATCCGGCGAGCCTGGCACGCTGGATGGGCACCGGCGAGGGCGCCGACGTTACCGCGCTCGACCCCCGCGTGGGCGGGACGTTTCGCATCGTCATGCGGCACCGCGGTGCGAGCGTCGAGCACTGGGGAGAATACCTGGCCATCGAGCGTCCATCGCTGCTTTCCTTCACCTGGCTCTCGGCCAATACCGACAACCGGCCCACCCTTGTCACGGTGGAGCTGCTGGAGCGTGGCGACGGCACCGAACTGATCCTGACTCACCGCCAACTGCCGCGCGGCCAAGTGGACTCGCACCGCAGGGGCTGGACTCAGATTGTCGCGGCGCTCGAGCGGACGCTCACATCGTGAGGGAGACTAACCCGCCCGGAAAGCGCCGGGCACTCTTCCTGACCCTCAGCGCGCTGCTCTTCGTGGCCAGTGCTGCTGCCACGATCCGCTGGTCGCGCACCATGGTGGCGGGGATGGCCATGCCCGGGGGATGGACCCTGTCGATGGCGTGGCTGCCCATGCCGGGCGAGACCCGCTGGGCCGCCGCCGCGGGCTTCCTGACGATGTGGGTGGCGATGATGGGAGCGATGATGATCCCCTCCCTGGTCCCGACCCTGGCGCGGGATCGCCTGGCCCTCGAGTCCCCCCTCTCGGGTCTCGCGCCCGACGGCCTTGCCGCCCTCGGGGGGGCGGGGACGGCCTACTTCGCGGTGTGGGCGGTGATGGGCGCGGGGGTCTACGTCGTGGGTACCGCCCTGGTGGCGGCGGAGCTGCGCTGGCCGGCGCTGGCGCCGGCGACACCGATCGCCCGGGGCGTAGTGTTGGTCGCCGCGGGGTGGGTGCAGCTCACTCCATGGAAGGCGCGGCACCTGGCGTGCTGCCGCGACGGCCGCCCCGGCGCCGCGCGCTCGGGGGCGGGGGCGGGGGCGGGCTTGCGGCGGGGGATCAGCCTGGGGGTCGATTGCGTCCTCTGCTGCGTGCCGTTCATGACCCTCCTGTTGGTCACCGGAATGATGAACCTCGCGATGATCGTGCTCACGGCGCTCGCCATCACCGTGGAGCGCGTGGCCCGCGAGCCGGCGCTGGTGGTCCCTCTCGCGGGACTGCTCGTGATCGGGGCCGGGGCATTGGAGATCGTTCGAGCGGTGTAGCTTGCCGGATCAGCGTCCCCCTCATTGCCTGGCGCCGCGGATGTGTGCCCATGTGCCGCAACGTCAACTATCCCGGTGGCCCCGGTTCTCTACTGGACGGTGAACAGATTGCTTGTCGCGCTCCGAAGCCCCGTCGCCGTGGCGACCAGCGTGTAGCCGGTGCCAGGCTTATCGATGCGCAGGCTATCGAAGATGGCCAAGCCGCCGGAGGCGGCAACTGTCGTCCTACCGCTGAGCCTCCCACCTCCAGGATTGGCGCCGAGCGTGGTCGTGACATCCTCGGTGAAGTTGGTGAGAACGTGACCGAGCGTGTCTTGGGCGATGATCTTCACAGACGGAGTGATCGGCGCGCCCGCAGGGGTGTTGCTTGGCTGCACCAAGAAGGCGAGCAGTCCGCTCGTGTTAGTGCCACCGCCCTCGGCCGTCCCGCGCCCTGTCAGAGCGGTGGGGCCCGGGCAGGCGGCTGACGACACGAGCACTCCGAGAACCAGCAGCCGCGTGACGCGCACACGTCCTCCGACCCTTAGCAGGGCGTCCCTCGCAAGGGACGGTCTAAACGACTGCCGCGCCCACTCCGTTGGCCACGGGCACAACCCTCGTTTCGCCGTCCACCACGAGACGGAGGTCACCATTCGAGGAGACAAACGCGTTGAGAACGTCGTATGTGCCCGAAGCGCAAACTTCCAGGCCCTCCAACCGGACGTCGGTCGGCAAGGGGCGATCATCTCCGCGATTCAGGATTTCCCTCACCCGAATCGGACCCAGGTTGCAAAACAGGACCTGACCTTCTCCACCTCCTGCAAGTGCGAGCACCCTGACGTTCGGCAGGTCGGCCCTGATCTCCTGGCCGTGGTGTATGCTCGCCTGTTCCATCCTCTCCACGAGTCGAAAAGACTGCGACTGTGATGTCACGCGGGCTTCCATGAGTTCCTCCGGCGATGTTTCAAGTCTGCTGTTCCACGGTACTAGGAGTGCGGTTAACGGCCGTGCGGTTCAGCTCCAGCCACTCACTGGCGAGCGCCCGGAACGCTCCCTCGTCGTGGTCCCAGGCCCGGACGACCTCGTTCACCACCTGCACTCGGACGCCGAGCAGGGTGCCGACGTAGTGCTCCCTGCGCCAGTGCCTGTCGAGCTCACGTGCCAACACACCTGGCTTTCCGTACGTGGCGAGGGCCAGGAAGCAATCGTTCCAGTTATGGCCACTCGACTGGAGGCCGCGCGTCACGCCCTCGGGCCCCAACGTTTCGAAGGCGGCGGTCAGCAGAGCTTTCTGTTGGGGATTCATCGTGCCCTCCTCGGAGCTTGTGATGCGGGCCCGGGAGTCGGTGCTGGAGGAGCGTCCGGCGAACTCGGATCGGGGTGGCGTCGGGGAGGCGTCAGAGCGAAGCAAAGCGACCGGCGGCTACGTGACTCTCGGGCTGCGTTGGTAGGATGGCGCACCGGACCGAAAATCGCAAGACCTCGAGGAGCGCCGCCAGCAAACAGAGATCACAACCCGAGCGGGGGAGGCCGCTACTCGAGGAGCCCCTGCACTTCAGCCGCCGCCGCAAGCCGGCGCTCGACGTGGTCCCCGATCGCCCTGGCGCGCTCGAGAACGAGCGTGAGATCGGAGGCCGACCCCACGCCGGACTGCCGCCTGACGAGGGCGAGGCGCAGGTGTTCGAGCGCGGCCACGGCTTCGGTGAGTTGTTCGCCCGTAGCGCCCCTTGCCCGCAGTGCCTCTGCCCCGGTCTCCAGTCGCTCGAGCACGGCCGGGAGGTCCCGCGCCTGGCGCCGCTCCCCTTCCGGCAGCGCCTCATAAGCGGAGAGCGCCGAGCGTCCAAGCACGAGTTCGGTCGGCTCGACCGAGGGCAGGGCCGGGCGTGCGGTTGCCTTGAGGCCGATACCCGCGAGGCTGAAGAACCAGCGTCCGGCTCTTCCGGCCCACACCCGGTACCACAACGAGTCCAGCCGCCGGAACAAGCTGCGCTGCTTGATGACTTCGGCCTCCTCCTGCTGCACCTGCGCTTCGGCGAGCAGGGCCGCCCGGATGTCGCCGAACGCGTAGCCGTCCTTCAGGAGTCGGCGGGCCACGACGACCAGTTGGAAGATGAGGATCGCCCCGATCACCCCCGCCCCCCGCCCAGCGAGCGCCAGCGACAACAGCACCATGGTCGAGACTTGCGCGTTCCGCACGAAGGCACGGACCAGCGGCGGGGCGCGAAAGTCCCGGCCCCGCACTTCGCCCGCGACCCGCGCGAGATC
>JGI25382J43887_10001153_pt1 | contig 10367 bp, 4 predicted proteins | sample GraSoi013_1_40cm_3_FD_43887 | JGI IMG/M metagenome (IMG submission 43887) | reverse complement strand
AGGAGAAGTGACTACGGTGCGGCTCGATCGATTCCAGGATCATTTGGAGTTTGGCAATACCCTTTTCGCTCTGTACATCCTCGCCTTTACTCGTCAATACACCTGGCCGATCAAAAACCAGATGCCAGCGTGGACGTTGGCAGTCCTGCTGGCCGCTGTCATCTGGTATTGCTACGTTATGCAGGCGGCGCGTCCGAGCAAAAGACTACCGCGCGTTTTCTGGTTTTTGGTTGCATTGCCGCTGCTCTTTGTCTTTTTGTTACGCGTAGTCGAACCCGATACGTCTTTCGACGTTCTCAACTATCATATCTTTCAAGCTGAGCGATCTTTGCGCGGTTCGCTCTACGCGCCCGGTGATTTCTTCCCCGTCGTGCCTTTCAATCCGGCGCCGGACACTCTGACGGGAATTTATCGTCACCTTCTCGGCTATCGGCTCGGTACGGCGGTAAATTATTTGGCGCTTGTTTGGACGGGAAGCGTCCTCTACCGTTTACTACGCGTTTACTTTGGTTCTCCGCTGCTGAGATGCGCGGCGGTTCTTTTCATTCTCTTAACTGAACAGATTCTCTTTCAGATCAATAACTACATGATCGATCTACTGGCCCTGCCGCTGCTGCTGGAAGCTACGAGGCTGGCAATCGAGACCGGAGGCGCCGTGTCAGAAGCCCGACCGTCAGGGAGGGCAACCTTGGCAACAACAATCGATACGCGAAGTCCGAGCGCAAGGATCTTATGCATCGCGCTGTTGCTTGGCATCAGCGCGGCATTCAAACTTTCACACCTCGCGTTTGGGATTCCAATCATCATAGTCTTTCTTTTCAACTCATTCGCCCGCTTAACGCCGAGCGAGAGAACAGTGCAGGCTTTTCGCTTATTGAAGATTTTGCCGGTCGCCTCGCTTGTATTTCTGGCGCCGTTAGCGCCTTTCGCGATCAGCAGTTACAAACTGACGGGAAGCCCGGTCTTTCCTTTCTACAACGGAATTTTTCATTCGCCCAATTGGCCCGAGGGCAAGTTCATCGATCCGCGTTGGGGCCCGCACGGCCTCCGCGAAACCCTGCTCTGGCCCATCATGGTCTTCTTCAAGCCGGAGAGAATTAGCGAACTCCCTGTGTACAGTGGAAGAATCTCGATTGGTTTCGTGCTCGCCGCTGTTTGCTTCGTCTTCGTGCGTGGTAACCTGTCGGTCCGCCAACTGAGCTTCATCACGCTGCTGGGAGGACTTCTGTGGAGCGCCGGCAGTGGCTACAGTCGCTATGCGATCTATCTGGAACTTACGAGCGGAGTCATTCTGGTTTGGTTTACCACTTATGTCTGGAAGCAGTGCGCGCGGCTTCCAGTTGGCCCAAAATTGCTGATCCAGATCCCNCTGTGGTCAGCGCTGGCGGCGCAAACAGCTTTGGCGCTGGACTATGCCAATCGGTATGAGTGGAGCATGAGAGGGACGATCTTTGCGCACCGGGCCAATCTCTTACTCGATGAGTCGAAGGAATGTTTTCGAGATCGTTCCCTGATCGCTTACTTGTCGCCTGAGCATCGCGCATTGCTCGACGACGTCGATGTTTGGATCGAAACCACGATCAAGACTTCGGCCCTCGAGGCTATGCTTAAGCCCTACACGCCAGTCCTGGGAATTCGCGACCCGCAGTTCTTTGCCACCGAACAGTCTCGCGGTAAATTTGATGAAGCTCTGCGGGCGAACCAGGGCAAACGATTATTTACCTTAACCAATGACGGCGCAGACCTTCAGGACGTGCAGCGGTCGCTTGCCGCTCGCGGACTGGTCGCCGGAAAGACGCAGAATATTTCGATTCCTTACTTCTCACAATCCAAAAAGCTCGATATGCTCTTGGTCGAAGTATTGCCGGGTTCACAGACGGCCGCTAAAGGACTACCGCTGCCTGACCGCGCTTTTAAGGCTCAGTTGTCCGTGTCCGATCTGCCGGCATCCATTCGCGCGGGACAAAAACATCTCGTTCGCATTGCGCTTAAGAACGAAAGCGCTGTGACCTGGCCCGGACACCAACCCGCGTGGCTGTATCAGATTACGGTGGGCGATCGCTGGTTGAATGAAAAAGGGGCGACGATTAACGAACTTGATGGCCGAGTAGCACTAGACGACGATCTCACTCCGGGAGGGGTCGTCGTCCTATCGCTGCAGATCACCGCGCCACAGGCTGCAGGTAACTACATTTTGCAATTCGACGCGATACAGGAGGGCGTGGCGTGGTTTAGCGAAAAGGGCTCAGCCGCTTTGAACTTCAGAATCAAGGTTGATTAGGCGCGGGACCATTCGGGCGAATTTACTCTCTTAGAAAGGGAAGCAATCAAGATGAGAATCAAAAACCTGATCTTAATCGTCGCACTCGTGCTGGGCGCATTCAGTCTTGCCTGCTCAGGTGGAAGCACGAGCCGAGTTGCTAATACGGAACCACCAANACCCAAGACTGAAGGTCGTCCATCAGCCTTGCCGAACGAAGGGTTCAAGGCGCAGATTACCTTNGTCGATCCGCCGGCCAAGCTGCGCGCGGGACAAAACGAAACCATCAAACTTCACGTGAAGAATGCCAGCAGCGTGACCTGGTGGATGCGCGGGGCTGAATTCAACCCCGCCAGCGATAACAAGTTCTACATTGGCGCCGGCAATCACTGGCTCGACAAGGATGGCAAGCGCGTTAGCGGCATCGAGGGACACAACGCGATTCCCAAAGACCTCAAACCCGGTGAAGAAACCGACATGACTCTCCAGATCACCGCCCCGAAAGAGCCCGGCGAATATACTCTGGAGGTCGATATGGTTCAGGAACAAGTTTCTTGGTTCAAGGAAAAGGGATCGCCGACCGCAACCTCTAAAGTGACCGTGGTGAAATGAAACTCGCTTACTTCAGTCCTCTACATCCGCAGCGTTCCGGCATTTCGGATTACAGTGAAGAGCTGTTGCCCTATCTCGGCGCCGAGGCCGAGATGACTCTGTTCATCGACGGCTTCCAGCCAACAGACCGTAGTCTGACTTCACGTTTCGAGATTGTTGATTATCAATCGCAGCCTTCGAGTTTGAAGCAACTCGANCNNTTTGACGCGGTTGTCTATCACATGGGCAACGACCATCGTTATCACGCAGGGATATTGGAAGCGACGCAGGTGCGCCCTGGCATTGTCGTGTTTCATGATTTTGCGCTTCAGGATTTTTTTCTGGGGTTGGCACGAGAGCGACGAGACTTGAATCTATATCTTAACGAAGTCGAGTTCTGCCATGGTAAAACGACGCGTAACAAAGCGGCTGAAGCTTTAGCGAGAGGCGCAGATCCTGCAATCCTGGCACAGCCAGTCGAATTCCCGCTAAATCGTCGCATCGCCAATTCGGCGGAGGGCATCATCGTTCATTCAGAGTGGAGTCGNGCGCGTTTTGCCGCAATTGCTCCCGGCGTTCAGGTTGCGCACATTCCGATGCCTTTGAAGTTCTCAGACGCTCCGCGTCCTTCACTGCAGAACGATGAAGTAAGAATCGCCAGCTTCGGCCTAATCACGCCGGGAAAGGGAATTGAGCATGCACTACGCGCTCTTTCCGCACTCAAGTCAAGATACCGCTTTCGTTATTCTCTGATCGGTGAACCCAACTCGTTTTATGACGTGCGCGAACTGATCCGGCGCTATGGCATGGAGGATCGAGTGGAAATTACCGGCCATGTCACGCTCGAAGAGTTCAAGCGCCGCATCGANGAGACCGATATCGCCCTAAACCTTCGTGAACGGACGGTGGGAGAAACCAGCGCGAGCCTGTGTCGATTGATGGCCGGTGGCGTTTGCAGCATCGTGGCCGACGTTGGTTGGTATGCCGAGCTTCCGAGTGATTGCGTCGTTAAACTGCCGCTCGATTCTTATTCGGATAAACTCTTGCTCGCCTATCTCGAACGTTTGATCGAAGACGAACCGTTGCGGATTCGAATTGGCGAGAACGCTCGGCGCCACGCGCGCGCTGAACATGCGGCGGAACACGACGCGGCAAAGTATCTCGCTTTCATTCGCGAAGTCATCAACTCCCGGCCGCGACGCAAGTTAATCGAGGGAACTTCCTTTGAACTCTCTCAACTCGGAGTGAAATCTTCCGACGAAATCTTTCTGCGCAGCGTGTCAGAGATAATCGCGGACATAATTCCTGAGCAGGTGAGCGATCTTAACTCGCGCGCGTTTGGTGAGCGTTCCCGCATTGATTCAATCGCGGTCTCGCCTAATGGCAAACAGGAATCGCAGCCCGCACTACTTCCAAACGGTCGCATGCCCAAAGTGGAAGGAATTGATTACAAGCGCGCAGCTATTGAATACGTCGACAAGCTTGATGCCGAGCGCCGTCACTATCTGCTAACCAAGCCTTTCTACAATCTCGCGAATAAGCCGCCGAAGCACACGGGCGAAGGCATGGATGCTGAGACGTTCCGCCACTTCTGCGACTTTGCCAACATGGCGGTCGTGCTGGCCTTGCCCGCGGGCTGCTCGATTCTGGATGTTGGTTGCGGGTCAGGTTGGTTGAGCGAATATTTCGCGCGGCTTGGATACGAAGTGAAAGGCATCGACATCAGTCCCACGCTAATCGAAATGTCGCGCCGGCGGGTGGCGAATGTTCCTGACGACGTTGATCATGAGACCACGCTACGCTGCACCTTCGCGATTCATGACATAGAAACTGGGCCGCTCGACGAAAAGTTCGACGCGGTTATCTGTTATGACTCGCTTCATCACTTTGAAGACGAACGCGCCGTGATGCGCAACATCGCGTCGATGCTCGATGTCGGCGGCGTACTTTTTATTCTCGAAGGCGAGCGTCCATCCGCAGGTTCGAGCACCGAAGCTGAGCTGCGGGCGGTGATGGAGCAGTATCGCACACTCGAATCGCCATTCGACTATTCATATCTGCGAGAGCTTCTGAACGAAAACGGCTTTGCGATCATCGGCGACTACGTGAGTGTCAATGGCTTGTTTGAGCGAGAATTGATCGAAGATGATCGGCTGCCTTTGCGAAACGTTCCCACAAACTATCATTACCTCGGCTGCAAGAAAGTCACTGCAGGCGCGCCGGCTTCCAGTATTCCCGATAGCCGCAAACCCGGGCGGCTTAGCGCGCGTATCGCTTTACGCAGCAAGCCGAATTTAAGAATTTCATCCGGCGAAGCGCTTGAACTTGATTTGGAGATCGAGAACACTGGCGACACGCTCTGGCTCGCCGGTAGTGAGGCGCGCGCCGGGGTCGTGATGCCCGCAGTACGAATTATCGACGAAGAGGGCACAGTCGTCCGCGAAGTCCACGGCGAACCTCCACTGCCACACGCAGTCGCTCCAGGCGAAGTGATCCGACTGAAGACAGGATGCGCCGCCCCTCAGCGCTCTGGCATGTATGCGCTGAAAGTCGATCTCGTTGACCAACAGGTTTGCTGGTTCGAAGACTCGGGCTCCGTGCCACTGGCCATGAGACTGAAAGTCCGTTGATCGTTGAATCATCTCAACGATAGTTCCTCTGCTATCCCCAAAGCGGTTAGGAAGCTCTTAAGTTTCCAATTAAAGTTGGTCAGCGAAACTCAGNNGNTCAGGCAAATTTGCTATTGACAGGAATGAGAAGGAGGCGTAGCCTACGCTTCGTTCCGCATAGGGCGGTCGGGGTCATTTCCACTCAAGAAGAGCAGCAGCGGTGCTGCTTTTAAGTTCTCCAGCTCTGCACACGTGTTCAAGTGTTGAGAATACCAACCCAGAATTATAGATTGAAGGCTTAATCTGTCGCACAAACGATTGGACGACATATGCGACACGTATCAATTAAAGATATTGCTCGAGCCGCGAAAGTGTCACATCCAACCGTCTCCAGAGCGCTTCGCCATAGCCCGCTGGTCAAGAGTGAGACGGCCAAAGAGATCCGAAAAATTGCGGAGACGATGGGATATCGTCCGAGTGCCATCGGCCGCAGCNTGGCGACCAGAAAAACGAACATGATCGGCGTCGTGGTTACGACGATTGCCGATCCATTTATCGCTGACGTGGTCAGGGGTATTGAGGACACCGCCAATGAGTTCGGCTATTCCGTCTTCCTGGCGAACTCAAACGCCAACCCGGACCGCGAGATCCAGGTGGTCCATTCTTTTCATGAGCGTCGCGTCGACGGCATTTTGGTAGCGGCATCGCGGGTCGGCGCGCTCTATGTGCCTTTGCTGAGTCGTCTGAGAGTGCCGATCGTCTTGATTAACAACCAGCATCCTGATGAGCCTGATCAATTCGTGCGCTCGGTAATGATCGATAATATCAAAGCGAGCAGTGAGGTCATGGGGCATTTGATCGGTCTCGGACACCGGCGGATTGCTTACATTGGAGATAAATCGGGCTTCCATTCCGATACCGAACGATTTGCCGGTTATCGGCGAAGTCTTGACTTGTCGGGCTACGCGTTCTCGCCCGAGTTAGTGGTACATGGTGACGGCAAGGCCGAGGGAGGACTGCAAGCCATGGAAAAACTTCTGCAGCTCGCCGATCCTCCAACAGCGGTCTTTTGTTATAACGACATGTCTGCTTTAGGCGCTCTGCGCACACTTTCCGCGCATGGAATAAGAGTCCCAACTGATATTTCACTGATCGGGTTTGATGATCTGGCGATCGCTTCCTATACCTCGCCGCTGCTAAGCACGGTCCGGCAACCAAAACAGCAGATGGGGAGGATAGCGATGCAGATGTTGCTCGATACCTTCTCGGGCGTAGAGTCGAAATCCAGCATTAAGGTGGAGGGTGAGCTCATCCTCCGTGAATCGACCGCCCCACCGTCTCGGTGTGACGGCAATGCGAATTGATGCTTGACCGGCAACACGATCCGAGGCTCGTCGTTTATTTTAGTCAAGTCTGCACGCGTGTGCAGAATCCATTCACGGAAAACAAGAAATGAGTAATCCAAAAGAAAGCCAAAGGAGGATGCTATGACTAGACGTTTCCCCAACTTTTGTTACTTAACGATTGCTTGTCTGTTTTTGGCGCTCAATGCCAGCGCCGGGGTGGCCCAATCGAATCTTGGTTCTATCACCGGCATCGTCACCGATCCGCACGGCGCCGTGGTACCGGATGCTTCTGTCACCGCGACTAATGTGGCGACCGGTGTGCGCAGCACTGCCAAGTCGAACTCCACCGGAATCTACTTGCTTCCGAGTTTGCCCTTTGGCACGTACACCGTCTACGTCGAGCATGCCGGTTTCGTCAAGTACGTTCGGGAACAAATCACGCTGGACGCCGGACAGCGGCTAGGGCTCGACATCGCGCTGACAATAGGTTCGATGCAGGAAACAGTCACGGTCACTGCCGAAGCGCCGCCGATTCAGGACCGCACGTCCACCATAGATACCACCATCGAGCCGAAAAGCATCGAAGCGTTGCCGCTCTCCGGCCGAAAGACGTTGAATGTGGTCGCGCTAAGCGGCGCGGCGGTGTTTATCGCCTATCCCAACACCCCGACAGGCAGCCCCTCCTTCACGCTTGCCGGCGGGAGGGGCCGCAGCCAGATGTCATACATCGATGGTGGCAGCTCGCAGAACAGCCGCATCGGCAATCCCCTGATCGATACCGACCTGCCGTCGGATGCAGTAGCAGAGGTCAAACTGCTGATCAACAGTGGGTCGGCCGAGTACGGCGCGTCGGCCGGCGGCGTGGTAATGACGACGACGAAATCCGGAACCAATCAGTTCCATGGGAGCTTGTACGAAAACTTCCGCCACGACGCGTTGGACGCTCCGGGTTTCTTCGCCCCCGTCAACAGTAGCGGCAAGAGAGTCGCCCCCGAGTTGCGCTACAACGTATACGGCGGCACAATCAGCGGCCCTATCAAGAAGAACAAGACGTTCTTCTTTTTCTCCTACGAAGGGCAACGCCTGCGCGCCGGTACCACCCTCACGCTCACGGTTCCCACGCTGTTGCAGCGGCAAGGTGATTTCTCGCAAACGTTCAATTCTTCCGGAACGCTCATCAAGATCTATGATCCCTCGACCACCACGATCGTCAACGGCAGGGCCATCCGCACGCAATTCGCCGGAAACGTCATTCCCACGAGCAAGATCGACCCGGTGGCCCTAAAACTTCTCGACTACTTTCCCAAGCCTAATCAGGCTCCGATCAACATAGCGGGCGCGAACAATTTTAGCGGAAACAGGGTTTCGATCATTCCCTCGGAACTGATCTTCGCGAAGGTCGACCATAACTTCAGCGACAAAGACCGTATCTCGGGGCGCTATATGCGGCTCGCAGGCACGGGCGCGATCTCCAGCCCGTTTCCGAATAACGGAGCGGCTGACCCAGGTCCAGGCTCGGACCTGGCCGAGCGCTGGGCCGTTCGCATCTTTGCCAATTGGACGCACACGCTAAACTCAAACCAGTTGAACGAGCTCCGCTTTGCCTACAACGATCGTCTGTTTCATCAGCTCAGCAACGGCTTGGGTGGCGGTTATCCGTCGAAGCTCGGGCTGACCGGAGTTCCCGATACAGCCTTCCCGGCGTTTGCGCCGAGCGGCTTCAGCACGATAGGCTCAACCTCGCAGCAGCGCGTTGAGAATCCCATTCGGACCTATCAGTTCATTGACAATTATTCATTGACCCGCGGGCGGCACCAGTTCAANTTCGGNGCNGAGGTGCGCCGCTCNTTCCACGGCGACGTGCAGCAGAGCACGGTCTCCGGAAACTTCGGCTTTTCCGCGAACGGTACGGCTACACAAAGCTCCACCAGTTCCTCGTTCTCTGGCGGCAGTGGATTCGCAAGCTTGCTGACGGGATTCGTGACCAGCTTCGCCGAAGTCTCGACCTTACACCTCGAGCGCCATATGTACTACTTTGCCGGATTTGCGCAGGATGATTGGACCGTCGGGCACAAGCTGACGCTGAACCTTGGTCTTCGCTGGGAAGCGGACACTCCCATGATCGCCGACGATCTCCACATGAACAGCTTTAATCCGAACCAAATCAATCCAGTTTCCGGAACGCCGGGCGTAGTGAAGTTCGTTGGGGTGAACGGGTGGCCGGTGTCGCCCTATGCCACGCACTGGGCAAACTTCGCGCCGCGCGTGGGCTTTGCTTGGAAGCCATTCTCGTCCAATAAAACAGTGGTGCGCGGAGGATTTGGCTTGTTCTATGCGCATCCTTTTGACGACAGTCCGGGCAACACCGTCGCGCTCGGGTTTGGGACAAGCGCCAATCTCGCCACCCCAGACAATGGCATTACGCCGGCCTTCTTTCTGAAGAACGGTGTTCCTGTGATAGCGAATCCGACGCTTGATGATTCGTTCGGCGCAGTGACGTTAGCCTTAGCCGCGGCCGGCAAAACGACCAACTCGGTCACTTTTCTGGAACCACACCGTGCGGTGGGATACTCGGAACAATTCAATCTCGGGATTCAGCACGAACTGCGCGGCAATATCGTCGTGGAGGTCGCAGTGCTGGGGAACTTGGCCCGCAAGCTCTCGAACGCCAACCNGTCATTGAATCAGATCGCGCCGCAGATCCTTAGTTCGCTGCAGGCACAGGGAATCACTACTCAGTTGCAAAAGTACCGCCCCTTCCCACAATTCACCGACGTTCAGATCCAGTTTCCGACCAATGGCGTATCCAACTATTACGCCGCTTTGGTGCGGGCCGATAAGCGTTTTTCCCACGGCCTGAGCTTCGGCGCGAACTACACCTGGTCGAAGTATCTTGGCAACATCACCGAGCCTGGCACGGCGCTGGGAAATGGTGTCGGCAACCTCATCTACCAGGATGCCTACAGTACTGATCGTCACGCGAATTATGGACCGACGGCGGATGACGTCAAGCATCGGGTGAACTTTCACTGGATTTACGAGCTGCCTTTTGGGAAAGGCAGACGCTGGCTCGCAAGCAATCCTCTGCGATACGTGCTTGGCGGTTGGACGCTGGGCAATATATCGACCTTCCAGACCGGAGCCGCACTTACCATCACTACTCAAACCAACAATTGCAACTGCTTCTCAGCGGGTCCCCAGCGCCCGAATGTCACAGGAGATCCGAATACGAGCAGTCATACCGTGGCCGCCTGGTTCAATACCGCGGCCTTCGGGCAACCTGCGGCCTATACCTTCGGAAACGCGGGCGTGGGAATCATCCGCGGGCCGGGGGTGATCCAGATTGATATGTCGCTGATCCGCAACTTCAAGATCACCGAAAGAGTCCGTACGGAGTTTCGTACCGAGGTCTTTAACATCATCAACCACACGAACCTTGGGAATCCCGGAACAACGTTCGGGTCGGCGACCTTCGGGGTAATCAGTTCTGCCGCGCCTGCGCGCCAAATCCAGTTAGGCGTGAGGATCACATTCTGATTGGTATCCATTCCGATTTCTCCT
>JGI25382J43887_10001152_pt1 | contig 10371 bp, 6 predicted proteins | sample GraSoi013_1_40cm_3_FD_43887 | JGI IMG/M metagenome (IMG submission 43887) | reverse complement strand
TGCGCCAGCGGGAAGTACACCGTCCCGCGTGGCGGTCGATCCAGCGCATCGTGGCGCACGCTGCGGACCACGCCAACGATCTCGCACCACACATCCGGGTTGTCGATCGAAATCCTCGCGCCGATCGCGTCGCCTGCCGGCCAGTGGCGCGCCGCTTCCTCGTCGATCACGACCACCGGCGGCGCGGTGGCGCCGTCGCGATCCGCGAATATCCGTCCGCGCACGAGCGCAATGCCCATGGCGCGGAAATATCCCGGGGACGCCGACCGCCAGTCGCCGTGCGGACCGTCCTGCCCACGCGGCGTCGGTTTCCCCTGAATGTCGAACGAGCCCATGTTCTTGAGCTCGCCGAGCGGCAGCTCGGAGACGCCGCCAGCCGCTGCGACGCCGGGCAAACCTGACAGCCGCTCGAACACCTGCGCGTAGAACGTCGCGCGACGTGTCGTGTCGCGCGGGTACCGCGCCACCGGCAGCGTCACACGCATCGTCAGCCGATGTGAAATCGCAAACCCCGGATCCACCGCGGTGAGCCGCGCAAAGCTCCGCACGAGCAGACCCGCTCCGACGATGACCGCAAACGCGAGCGCTACCTCGGCGACCACGAGCGTGCGCCCCATCGCGCGTCCTCCTGACGCGCGTGTGCTTTCACCGAGCGCACCGCGCAGATCGGTGAGGCGCGAGACGTGCCACGCCGGCACCAGCCCGAACGCGAGGCTGCTGGCGAGCGCAATCGCCATCGCAAACAGCAAGGCCTGCGGGTCGACGTGCGGCGGATCGAATCGGGGAAACGCGGTGGCGGCGGCGCGCGCGACGAGCGGGACCGCCGCCGCGGCGACCAGCGCCCCCGCAAGGCCGCCGAGCAGACCGAGCACCGCCGTCTCGACGAAGAGCTGCTGACGCAGCCGGGCGGCCGCGGCACCGAGCGCCGCGCGCAATGCGAACTCGCGGGAGCGATGGGTCGCGCGCGCGAGGAGGAGGTTCGCCACGTTCACGCACGCGATCAAGAGCACGAGCGCCACCGCACCGAAGACCGCGAGGATGATCGGACGAGCGTCGCTGACGAGATCGTCGGTCAGGGGCCGCATGCCGAGCGTCCAGCGCGGCGAATCGGCGTAGTACTGCTGGTGCAGCTGTCGTGCGAGCGCCGCGACCGCATCGCGAGCCTGGTCCATCGTCACACCGGGTCGAAGCCGCGCGATCGCGTCGAGGTACTCGGTGCCACGCCCGCCCGGTCCGCGCTGCTCCGGCGAGAACGCGATCGGCACCCAGACGTCGGTGGCTCTCGGGAACGTGCCCGCCGGCGCCATCACGCCGATCACCCGGTGTGGCACATCGTTGAGGCTGATGGTCCGACCGACGACGCTCGGATCGCCGCCGAGCCGGCGCCGCCACACGGCGTCACTGAGCACGACGACGCGATTCTGATTCGGCGCGTCTTCGTCGGCGGTAAACCAGCGACCGATGGCCACATGGACGCCGAGCACGGGCTGAAAACTCTGCGACACACGCGCGACGACGAGGCGTTCCGGTTCGCCGCCGCCGGTGAGGTTCTGGTTCGTCAACGAGAATACCGTGACGTCGTCGAAGATGTGGCGCGCCTGGCGCAGGTCGTCGAAGCCCGGCGCCGACACGGCGGCGCGCGGCAGCGACGGCGGATACGCGTGCCACACCGATACGAGCCGATCCGGATCGGCAAACGGCAGCGGCGCCAGCAGCACCGCGCGGACGACTGAAAAGATGGCGGTGTTGGCGCCGACACCGAGCGCGAGCGTCAGTCCGGCGACGAGCGTGAAGCCTGGCGCGCGGAGGAGGAGCCGCAACGCGTATCGAATGTCCTGTCGCACGCTGCCGTTAGATGCGCCGCTTCGCAGGAGGGTTGTCTAGGACGGCGGCTGCGGAATCGGCGCCAGCGGAGCCGGCACGCGCGGCACCGGACCGCCCGGCACCTGCGGGATCGCCTCCCACTGGATGATGGCGCGCGAAAGCTGACTCCGGAAGACGAACGCGGCGGCCATCGCGCCAACGAGCATGAGCAGCGTGAGCACGATGGCCGCAGCCACGAAGCGCAGCAACCGGCGCGCTTTCGAGTCAGCCGGCCCGACCTCGATCTCCTCCGCCGCAGCATCCACCAAGTCCTCGTCGATGACACTCGCAGACAGCTCGTGACCGAGCGCCAGCGCGCGGTCGCAAATCAGGTTGACCAGCCGCGGAACGCCCCGCGACAGCTCGAACACGCGCGCCAACGCGCCGTCGTCGAATTCCACGCGAGGGCTCGTGCCAGCTATGGCGAGGCGGTGTGTCACGTAACCGGCGATTTCATCCGCCAGCAGGGGCCCGAGCTCCACGCGATGCGTGATGCGCTGCGCCAACGGCTTCAGCTCGGATCGCTCCAGCGTCGAGACGAGGTGCGGCTGGCCGACCAGCACGATCTGCACGACGCGAGAGGCGCCATCGAAGTCCACCAGCGCACGGATCTCGTCGAGCACGTCAAGCGATAGGTTGTGTGCGTCGTCCATGATCACGACCGCCGACGCCTGCAGTGCGGCGAGCGAGCCAAGGAACGATCGCAGCGTGTCGGTCAGCTCCTGGCGAGACGCCTGCATCAAGGGGCCGCGCGCGAGATCCTCGCTGGAGATGACGCCGACGTCGACGAGCACAGTTTTCAGCAAATCTTCGACGGAGACGGAGGGATCGCTCAGAAACGACGTCAGCGTCCGGCGATCGAGCTGGTCGATCACGCTGCGGCACAAGGTCGTTTTCCCGATGCCGCTCTCACCGGTGACGACGACGAGGCCGCCATGGTGTCGGATTGAATCGAGCATCTTCTGGGCGGCGCGATCGTGCGACGTGCTGTGGTACACGACCTTCGGATCCGGCGACAGGCTGAATGGTTTTTCGTGCAGGCCGTAAAACGTCTCGTAGGTCAGCTCGTCCTGCGGCGACACGGGCGCCGCCGGCACCGGCACCGGACGCGTGCGCGGCAGTCGTGGACCTGCCGACATCCCGAGCAGTGGATCGGGCGGACGCGCGACTTCTCGCGGCGCCGGCGGGAACAGATCGATCAGCGCGCGGCGGCGGGGCGATCCGCCTGGCGGCGACGGACCGGGCGGCGCAGGGAACGCCGCGATCGGCGCTGGACGCGACGGTGACTGCTGCGGCGTGGTGCTTGCGCCTTGCGGGTTCGTTGGGGGCCGCTCTGAGGGCGTTCCTGGGCGCNGACTCGCGGTGGGATGCGAAGACGAGGTCGTGCGTCGCAGTGGTGCGGCACCCGCTGCCGGGGCCGGGGCAGGCGCATGCGGCGGCGCCGCAACCCTTGGCGCCGGTCTCGCGGGACGCCGAGGCGGCGTCGGGTCGCGCGCAACATCCTGGTCGTCTTCACCCGTGAGACCACGATCGAGGTCCGACAGGCGGTCGATGAAGGTGGGATCGTCGGCAAGGGANCGTCGGGACTGAGGATCGTCCACTCGACATTTATACGCCAATTCTTGTGGTTCGAAACGGGACAGCCGTGTGTCAGATCGGGTCACGCGACGCGTAACTCGTTGCAAATCAACGACGTAAACTTGCAAATGATGGCGCAAATATGACGTTATTGTCATATATACGAACACTGGCCTCAATACGTCGCCTCTCCACCTGAGCCGTAACAATCAACATATCAATGACTTACATGCTATAGACCAGCTTGGCTTCAGAGTTGCTCGGAGGTCGTCTGCGCCCGTCGTGTAACTTGCGGGCAGCGTCGAGTCCTTATGAGCGATCCAACGTTGATCACCGTTTCGAATTGGCGCGACGAGCTGCCCGTGCTGTCAGCGCGGACCGTGACGCTGCGCGAGCCGGCATCGTCGGATCTCGGACCGCTGGTCGATCTGCTGTCGCTTGGCGACGCGACGCGCTTTGGACTGGACGAGCCGGTGAGCGAGGTCGCGGTGCAGCAACTGATTGAGCGCGCTGCGCGCGATCGCGCGGCCGGTCGCGCGTTCAGCTACGTCATCACGCTGACCGCGACGCGAACTGTCATCGGGCTGATGCAGGTGCGCCAACTCGATCCTGGATTCGAAGCCGCCGAGTGGGAATGCACAATCGCCCCCTCGGCGCGCGGCAGCGGCGTGTTCGTCGAAGCGGCGCGACTGGTCGGATCGTTCGCGTTCGGATCGGTGGGCGCGCACCGCCTCGAGGCGCGCGTGCCGGTGCGCGACGGCCGGGCGAACGGCGCGCTGCGCAAGCTCGGTGCGGTGCAGGAAGGCATTCTCCGCCGCTCGATGCGTCTGGGCGGCGAGTATCTCGACCAGGTGCTCTGGTCGATGTTGAAGGAAGACTGGGGCGAACACTGGATCTCCATCGGGCCGCGGGTGCATTAGGGGCCATCGGCCACCTGTCATGAGTCAGTTGCCCACCGCCGCACGCCTCTACGTCACCAGCGTGATCGTCATCGGCCTCGTGCTGCTCGTGGTGTTCGTGCCGGAGGCGACCTTCGACCAGCCGTTGCTGTTCGTGGCGCTCCTGGCATTGTCCTCGGCCACGGCGGCACTGAAGGTCCATCTGCCGCTCACCACCAGTGGCTCGACGATGTCGGTGTCGTATGCCGTCGATTTCGCGTCGCTCCTGCTGCTCGGTCCGCACGAAACGATGCTCGTCGCCGCCGGCAGCGCGTTCAGCCAGTGCAATCTGAATCGCAAGGAGGGCCAGCGCAATCCGCTGTATCGCACGCTCTTCAGCGCGGCGTCGCTCGTCATCACGGTGCACGTCGCCGGACTGGTGTTCCACATGCTCGGCGGTATGCCGTCGCACACGCCGCTGACCGTCGCGCGGCCGCTCGTCGGCGCCGCGACGGTGTACTTCCTGCTGAACACGGGACTCGTCGCGACGGCCATCGCGCTGTCGACGCGCAGCGGCCTCGTGTCGACCTGGCACAACAACTTCCTCTGGAGCGCGCCCAGCTACTTCGTCGGCGCCGGCACGGCGGCCGCTGCTGCATGGTTCGTCGAGCACGCCGGCTTCTGGGTGGCGCCGTTCACGTTCGCGCCGATGTACCTCACCTACCGCACGTACAAGGTGTACATGGGCCGCATCGAGGACGAACAGCGCCACGTGCAGCAAACGTCGGATCTGCACCTGGCGACGATCGAAGCGCTGGCGCGCGCGATCGACGCCAAAGATCAAACCACGCAGATGCACATTCGACGCGTGCAGCTGTATGCGACGTGCCTGGCGAACGCCGCCGGCCTGTCGGAGTCCGAGATTCAAGGCGTCAAGACCGCCGCGCTGTTGCATGACATCGGCAAGTTGGCGGTGCCCGAACACATCCTGTCGAAGCCCGGACCGCTCACGCAGGAAGAGTTCCAGAAGATTCGCATCCACCCGCAAGTGGGGGCGGAGATCATCGCCGCGGTGCCGTTCCCGTATCCGGTCGCGCCGCTGATTCTCAGCCACCACGAACGTTGGGACGGCAAAGGCTACCCGCAGGGCATCGCGGGCGAGGCCATCCCGGTCGGCGCGCGCATCCTGACCATCGTCGACTACTACGACGCGGTGACGACGGAGCGGCCGTACCACAAGGCGCTGACCAACGAGAGCGCCATGGGGCTGCTGAAGCACGAAGCCGGACGCGCGCTCGATCCGAAGCTCGTACCGGTTTTCATCGAGCTGCTCCCGTCGTTGATCGCCCAAGCCGATGCGCTCGCGCGTGAGGCCGGCGGTCCGGCGCCGGTTGAAGCGGTGGCCACCGGGACGACCGCCGTCGGTCTCGTTCCAAACACGACGCACAACGCGTTCGAGAACATCGCACTCGCCCATCGTGAAATCTACGCGCTGTACGAAATCGCGCAGTCGATGGGCACGAGCCTGGGCGTCGCCGACACCATGGCGCTCATCTCTACGAAGATTTCGAAGATCGTGCCGTGGACGGGCTGTGCGTTGTTCCTCTATAACGAGGAGAACGATTCGCTCAAGTGCCGGTTCGCGTCGGGCGCGGACGCGCCGAAGCTGTTGAACGCCACGCTCCCCGTCGGCCACGGCCTCTCAGGGTGGGTGGCACGCAACCGTCGCACGCTGGTCAACGCCGATCCGCGCATCACCTTCGACGCCCTTGGGCTGCCGAACCCGATCGATCTGAAGGCGGCCATCATCTGCCCGCTCCATTTCAACGACACGTTCATCGGCTGCCTGTCGCTCTATCACTCGCAGCCGAACCGGTACACGGAAGACCATCGCCGGCTGCTCGAGCGGATTGGGGAGCAGGCGGGCGCCGTCATCCACAACTCGATCGTGTTCGAGCAGACGCAGGAAGATTCGCTGACCGATCCGCTGACCGGCTTGCCGAACCGGCGCTCGATGTTCGTCCATCTCTCGCGCGAGCTGTCGCGCGCCGACCGTCTGAAGAGCGAGGTGGCCGTCATCGTCATGGACGTCGACGGTTTCAAGTCGATCAACGACACCTACGGACACAACGTCGGCGACCACGCGCTGCGCGAGGTCGCGGCAGCGCTGCAAGCTGCGCTGCGGCCCTACGACTTGTGCGTGCGCTACGCGGGCGACGAGTTCATCGTCGTGCTGTCGGACTGCTCGCGCGACGCCGCCGACGCGAAACGCCGCGAGCTCCAGAGCCGCATTGGCGACATCGAACTGGAAGTTCGTGCCGGCAAGCGAGTGCGGCTCGCGGTCAGCGCCGGCGCGGCCGTGTTTCCGCAAAACGGAACGACGTACGAGACCCTGCTCGCGGACGCGGATCACCGCATGTATCGCGACAAGGCCGCGCGCCGCGGCCACCTCGCGCTGCCGCGAACTCCGGGCCCCGGCGACTTCATCGCAGCCGACGTCTTCGAGCAGCGCGGCAAAACGCGGCCGACGACGATCCCGCTCCCACACACCGCCGCGTAGCGAAGCGAAGCTGCACTCTAGAGGCGAAGCCTCCAGCACCCTAGAGCGAAGCTCCCAGCACAGTGCGACCAATGGTTCCGCTGACACTGCTGTAAGCTATTTCCGTGAGCGACAAACAGGAACCGCAAGTACGCGTCGTCGATCGTCGGTGGTGGGCGCGCACCGATGCCAGTGAGCCGGGCGAGGACACGGGGGCGCGCAAGCCGAGCTATGTCGAAGACCTCGAGCGGCAGCTCGCCGACAAAACAGCGCAGCTGCAAACGTATCTGACCGATCATCGCCGCGCGCTCGACGAATTCGAGCAGGTCAAAGGGCGGATTCGTCGCGACACCTCGCGCGAGGTCGAGCGAGGCAAACGTTCGGTGCTGGCCGAGTTCCTCGAGGTGCTCGACAATCTCGACCGCGCGATTGCCGCCGCGACCACGAGCTCGAACGCCGATCAGGCATTACTCAAAGGAGTACAGCTCGTCCGCGATCAGTTTCTTGCCAAGTTGCGCGGACTGGGCGTCACGCGTCTCGATGCGCTCGGACAGCCATTCGATGCGGCTCGTCACGAAGCGGTCTCCACGACGCCAGTCACTGATCCTGCGCAGGACGGCACCGTCGTCGCGGTCGTGACGGAAGGCTACGCGATCGGCGATGAGCTGCTGCGGCCCGCTTCCGTCGTCGTCGGTAAGATGTAGGGCGGACCTTTCACGAGCCCCAGATCTCGGGCCTGCCGCCTTCACGCCTCTGGCGCTTCGGCGAGCCTCGCCGTAGGTCGCTGGCTTTCCAGGCGAGCGGAGGCGGGAAAGGCCCGCGCTACGACATGCGTGAGAAACCTGATCTCGTCGCGCGCCGCCAAAAGTATATCCAGCGGCAAATCGAGCTGGACAAAGGCGCCGTCAACGTGACGTTCGCTGGACACACGCCGGAAGGGCGCGGGCCGGCGAACCGTCACGGGATGCCGAAGCTGCCGGTCGGGCAGCACGAAGTCAAGAACTGGCCGGTGCTCGATCTCGGCGAACAGCCGCACGTCTCGCGTGACACATGGAAGCTCGAGGTCGGCGGACTCGTGGAGAACCCGTTCACGCTGACGTGGGATCAGTTCATGGCCCTGCCGCAGGTGGACGAGGTGAGCGATTTCCACTGTGTCACGACCTGGAGCCGTTACGACAATCATTGGCGCGGCGTCCGCTTCAAGACGATCGCCGAGCTCGCGGTCCCAAAAGAAGAGGCGCGCCACGTTCTCTGCACCGGCTACGACTTCATGCCGGGCACGTCGATCCCGTACACGACCAACCTGCCACTCGCGCGCGCGATCGAAGACGACGTGCTGCTGGTACACACCTGGGAAGGTGAACCGCTCCCGCAAGAGCACGGCGGTCCGTGCCGGATGATCACGCCGANGCTGTACGCGTGGAAGGGCGCCAAGTGGATTCGGAAGATCGAATTCCTCGCCGAGGATCGCAAAGGCTTCTGGGAAGTCCGCGGCTACTCGAACAGCGCCGAACCCTGGTTCAACGACCGCTACGCGACCAACGACTAACGACTAACGACTAACGACCAACGACTAACGACCAACGACCATGGTGTTGACGTTCGACACCATGATTTGATAGTGTCGTCGCTCGACACCATGAGCCGCCGCGAACCGCTCGACATCCTGCAAGGCACGCTCGACCTCCTGATTCTGCGCACGCTGCAGACCGGCGCGCAGCACGGATGGGCCATCTCGGAGCGGATCGAGCAGATCTCACAGGCCGTCCTCGAGGTGAATCAGGGATCGCTCTACCCCGCCCTTCACCGGCTGGAACACAAGGGCTGGATCAAAGCCGAGTGGGGCATCTCGGAGCTCGGCAAGCGCGCGCGTTTCTACCAGCTGACCGCCGCCGGGCGCAAACAGCTGGAGCTCGAAACCGAGAGTTGGGAGCGCCTGTCGCTCGCCATCAACCGGATTCTCAAGCTGGCGTGACATGACAATCGCCGATCTGATGCTGCGGCTCCGCGCGCTCCTGCTCCGGCGGCGCGTCGATGACGAGCTCGACGAGGAGCTGGCGTTCCATCTCGAGATGCAGGCGCGAAAACATCGGGACGCCGGCGTCTGCGACGCCGACGCGCAGCGCCTCGCGCGCGTCCGATTCGGATCGACGGCCCTCGTCGCCGACCAGTGCCGCGACGCTCGCGGGATTGGATTCATCGAAACGTTGTGGCAGGACGTGCGGTACGCGGTGCGCAGCTTCCGCCGGGCGCCGGCGTTCGCCTTGACGGTCATCGGCACCATCGCGCTCGGCCTCGGGCTCAACGCGGCGGTCTTCACGATCTTCAACGCGTACGTCCTCAAGCCGTTCAGCGTGCGCGATCCGTACTCGCTGTACGAGTTCGAGTGGCGATCGCGCACCGGTCAGTTTCACAGGTTCACCTGGCCACAGTACGAGCAGCTTCGCCGTGAGAACGCCGTGTTTTCGGAAGTCTTCGGCGAACGGCATCAACTCGTGACGCGGATCGAAGGCCACACGGCATACGCGCTGCTGGTCACCGGCAACTACTTCCGCATGCTGGGCGTGGAAGCTGCCATCGGCCGGACGCTGCAGCCGTCCGACTCGGCAGCGCCGGGCGGCGAGGCTGTCACGGTGATCAGCCACGCGCTCTGGCAGCAGCGCTTTGGCGGCGATCCGGCGATCGTCGGGCGGAAGATCCTGGTTCAAGGGTTCCCCTGTGAAATTGTCGGCGTGGCGCGCGACGGGTTCGCGGGGCTCGATCTCGCGCCGTCGCACGACCTGTGGCTGCCGATTACGCTCGATCGTCAACTCGAGGACGGAGCCGATCTTTTCGGTCCGGATGGCCCCGCTCGCATCGGCCTCGTCGGCAGGCTGTCACCCGGCGTCAGCGAGCGGGCGGCGGAGGGGGCGCTGCTCGTCTGGGCGCAAGCGGCGACGCGCACACTCCCTGAGGACGACCGAGCGGCCAGCGTGCTGCTGCAGTCGCGCGCCACGTCGATTCCCATCTCGCCGATGGTGATGCTGGCGCTTTCGCCCGTGGCCGTGGCGTTCGCGCTCGTCCTGCTCATTGCCTGCGCCAACGTCGCGAACATGATGCTCGCGCGCGGGATGGCACGGCAGCGCGAGATCGGCATTCGCCTCACGCTCGGCGCGGCGCGGGCGCGCCTCGTTCGGCAGCTGCTCACCGAAAGCGTGCTGCTGGCGATGCCGGCGGCGATGGCGGCTTTCGCGGTGTCGCGCGTGACCATCGATGCGAGCGTCCGCGCCATGTTCGCGACCTTGCCATCGGAGTACACCGAGTTCATCCGGGTCGCGCCACTGCCGCCCGATGCACGGGTGCTGGCCTTCATGGTCGTCGCCGCGGTCGCAACCGGCGTCCTCTTCGGCCTGGCGCCCGCGCTGCAGACCACGCGGTCGAACGTCGTGCAGATGGCGCGCGGGGACTTCGGCTCAGATTTTGGGCCCTCGCGTCTGCGAAGCGCGCTCGTGATCGCGCAGATTACCGCGTCGG
>JGI25382J43887_10001151_pt1 | contig 10373 bp, 4 predicted proteins | sample GraSoi013_1_40cm_3_FD_43887 | JGI IMG/M metagenome (IMG submission 43887) | reverse complement strand
CTATTTCGCAGTGTTTCTGGATTGCCAGATCAGTGCCGCAATGCCAGCTACGATCCCACCCGCCATTACCCCAGGCATAGCAGCCTCAATAATTGGCAGTAGAGCTGGCACATTTCTTGAAGCGATGACCAATACAAGGCCGCCTATGCCCAGGCCGATGAAGTAGTTGCTTTGCAGTGTGATGACTGCCTTCGAGGGAATATTGCGGCTCTTCCATTGAACAATGACGGGCTGAATAGCCCAGGATAGGAACGCTACCCAGAAGACGGATTTTTGGGATATTGTCGCATAGGGTACTAGGTCGTAGAAGTACAGCCATTCCAGGAAGAGAAGACCAGCACACATTGGGATAACCCATGATGCCTTGAGCCGATACCTGATGGTCGGGTCAATGGGCTTGGCTGGGGTTATCAAGAATCGTAGGAACCGTCTCACTTTGTCTCCGATCTTCGACCTAGCCACCTCTCCGATTGAGAACGGATCGGTTGTCGATTACATAAGCGAATGAGGACGAGAGGCTACTGTTGACGTACGATATTCGCGACCATCTTCGAAGCTGTGGACGTTTCACGTGAGGTCAGGCTGGCAAGGCATCAGCTATGGCTCCAAGAAGCTGCGTCCCAACAGAATACCCGAGCTGTCCGGCAGTTATCAGGTTGGTTGTGCTGTCAAGGACAGAAGCGACAATCGGGTTGCCTTCGTATGTTGCAAGGGCATCCACTTCTCCGTTCCCAAGGTAGTTGGATATCGAGCCGAAGACTCTTTCCTGTGACAACACTTGGGCATCACTGTTCGCCCCTATCCTTGCGCCAATACCGAATGTCACGGCTCCTATGAAGAAGTCCTCGGCGGCACGGCTAGGGTCCAGCTGGTAGCTTTGGCCAGCAGCTGTACTCTGTATGAATTTTCCGAGCTGATTACCTCCTGCAGTGGCAGCGCCTGCAAAGAGGACACCGGCTGCAATGGAAAGGCCGCCTTTAGCAGCTATCGAGGCGGCAATACCTCCTCCGCCCCCGCCTATCGCTCCGGTGAGTGCGCCTACTCCGGCATTAAGCAGTACTCCCCCAACTGTTGCTTTGTCACCGGCAGAGGCTGTGTAGATGACACTCGAAGAAGCTGCACCGACCGCGGCACCGATTGCTGCGGCAGCAAGTGGAGCTGTCGCTCCGAACGTCACAACTGTTGCAGCTACGGCAACGACCGCGACCGTTACGATGAGAGCTGTGACGATCCACGCTTGTTGTTGGCTCGAAAGTCCATTCCACCAGCTGCCGGCATGGCATCCTACATCCCACCATGCACAGGAATCCATTCCAGTTGGATCAACAAACCTCAGCGGATTGTTCAGTGCGTAAACGTACGGGTTGAGGTTCCCAGGAACAGACAACCGCCCCGGCTTCGGATCACGGGATATGAACCGTCCAATCGTTGGGTCGTACCATCTTGCTCCATAATAGTACAGTCCAGTGACGGAATCCTGCGGCTTCCCCGTGTACTTGTAGACCTGATCGGTAAACGACGCACCATACTGGGGCCCGAATGGTTCATAGTTGGACGAGAAGTAGATCTTCTTGCCGGATGTGACGAGCCTGGTGTTTCCAAGTTGGTCTTGATGGAAGAAATATGTGGTGCCAGCAGCTAGTTTCGCGATTATCTGATCCCCGATGAATACGTAATCAGTAACGGTGCCTGCGTTGATCTGTTTCTCGAATAGAACATTGAGACCCTGGTTGACATAGACGGTAGTAGTGCCGGATTCGACCGCCTTGATCTTGATGCCCAGTGGGCTGTAGGAGTAGGTCGCTAATGTCCCCGAGCAACCGTTCGTTACGCTCGTGAGTCGACTTTCAAAGTCGTAACTGAAAGTGTTAGTGTTGCACCCGCCCATACTCTCAGTCTTGAGTGCGCCGTTGTTGTCGTATGTGTTGGACGTAGTTCCAACCGAGGCTAGACGGTCGTAGGCTCCGTAGGTGTAGGTTGTGTTCGTCGAACCGTTGGTCATCCATACCCTATTGCCAACAGCATCGTAACCATAGCCAAGCGTACCCCACGGCCCGGTCGAGGAAGTTAGTCGGTTCAACGAGTCGTAAGAATAGGACTCGGGCTCAGTATTCGTCCCGCTGACAGTGGCGAGATTGCCTACATTATCGTAAGAATAGATCAGGTCTAACAGTGTGTTACTGAAATAATTGGTCTTGATTTCCGACGTTCGTCCGCGCTTATCATACGTATACTTGGTCACGACACTGTTACCGTAGGTTATGCTGCTGACCTGGAGGTTCGACCCGTAGGTGAGTGTCGCCTCCGTAATTCCCGCAGCAGACACGCTCGTAACCCTGTTAAGCGCATCCACTGAATATGTCACCCTCGTATTGTCAGGGTAAGTTATTCCCACAAGGTTGCCCGCCGAGTCGTAACTGTAGCTCTGGACGTATGTGGCTCCTGCAATCGTCCATAACTTCTTTACTGGTCGGTTTCTCGCGTCGTAGCCGAACGTTGCTGAACTAACCGAGTTGGACATTGATAGGCGGTTTCCGTTCTTGTCGTAGCTGAAAGTCGCCGTAGTCGAGTCTGGATAACTGACCTTCGTTACACGGTTGAGATTGTCGTAGGTGTAAGTGATCGTGTTGCCGTTCGGGTCTTTCTTTGTCGCGAGATTTCCAAGATTGTCATAGGTTCGTGTGACGGTACCTTGGTCTGGTTCTGTTGTCAGAACGGGGCGGTTGAGATCGTCGTACGAGTAGGTTACAGTTTGACCCTTGGCGTCGAGGGTGCTCACTAGATTACCTACTGCGTCGTAGGTGTAGGAGGTCGTATAGTAAGACGTGGGAGAATAGTATTCTCTCACTTGGACAAGGCGTTGGACCTTGTTGTACACATAGTCTGTTCGATGCTGATTTTCGTCAAGGTTTGTTTGAATCAAGTTAACATTGTCATAGCTGAAGGAGCGGTAAGTGTTGTCTGGGTTTGTAATCTTGGTCAGCCGGCCTATAAAATCGTACGAGTAGCTGGTCACGTTGCCGTCGGGAGCTGTGTATGTCTTTACTTCGTTGTTCCAGTTGTACGTATATCTCTCGATAGAGAGTATGCTGCTCGAGTTACTACCCGCATAGTGCTGGACTGTTGTCTTTCTACCGAGTCCGTCGAAGTAGGTTCGAGTGAAGTTGCCCTTCTCGCTCTGAACGTCGATGCTGTTCTGCGAGTCGCCGTAGAAAGTGTTGACTGTTGACCGGACACCATTAACGGCCGGGTAACGGACAACTTTGGGCCTACCTATTGCATCGTAGGAGTAATCCGTACGGTTTCCAAGAGGATCGATGACTGCGATCTTATTCCCAGTAGGAAAATCGTAGACGAAGCTTGTTACAGCGCTAGTTCCCCCACCCATAACTTGGGTAACGTTTGTCAGGTAGGCGTACTGGTAGGTGGCAGGGTACGCAAAGTTTTCCACTTCGTTGTTAGCGTTTACGGATGACAATACGTTCCCATATTGGTCGTACGTGTACGTGGAGGTTAGCGGTGAACCGTTGTGGAGCTGGGTTGATTGTATCAGATTCCCAAAAGCGTCATAGTTTGAATATGATTCTTCTGGGACGGAGTTCTGCTTCTGGTATTGTGCTTGACCTATGACTACATCGTGAACTGTCACGCCTACGGGTCCGGGGTTGAACGCGTTCGAGAAAATGAGCCCGTTCCATGTGTAGACGTCACCGCCCCAGATGTCCTTCATCAAGGGGCTCGAGTAAAGTAACGAGCCACTAGTTGCGTATACCTTGATGTAGCCGGAAAACGGAAAGACATTGATTCCTGCGCCGTAGGCGTCCAGCCCCGCAGAGGTAGACCCGGTTGGGACGGTGGCACTAGTTTTCAACGCGCCATTCTGGTCGTATAGCTCGACCCGCTGGCCCGGCGAGAGCCCACCAATAGTCACTGTGCCTGTTAACGGGCCCCCTAGAGCAGAGTAATCCCAGGTTACTCCGCCATCGTAGAGTGTATAGGCGAGCCCATCGATCTTTAGCCCGTTCGTACCTACGTCGTCCGTCTTGACGATCAGTTCCAACCAAGTGTTCGTTGCCGCAGGGATTGGCCCCATGTTGCGGCGAGACCCCGTCCCATCGGTCCCCCAGCCGATATCGTTAGCGCCCCAATATGCCCTGTGCTCCCAGTCGACGCTGGAGGTGGTTCCCACGCCCGCTCGAACGCCAATATCGTCCAGAACTATGTTCGTTCCGGTGCCGGTCGGTCTGATCACCTCAATCCCCGTGATCTGTTTGGTGCTGTCCCAGCCGAGATTTTTCAACGTCATACTGCCCACGTAGGGCAGGCTTGTCCCTGTGGAGCTGCCGTCTGAGTACAGTACGTAGGCTGTGTCGCCGGAGCCCCATATGTACCAGAGCTGAACAGCCGTTACGCGTGATCCGGCTATCGCCGGGAAGGTTTGGTAGAGAGTATACGCAGAGTAGACACCTGTGCCTCCATTGTAGGATGGGGCTGCAGCGCACCGACCGGTGTGCTTGTAGTCACCTCGTATGATCATTCCACTCTGGGACCAGGCACTGAAATCGCACGTCTCAAAGCCAGCGTTTGAAACTTCATTGTCCTGGAATTGAAGCATAATCTCGCTTGGTACGGAGTTCCATGGAATGTAGACATACTGAACATGGAAGTATCCTGACGGTGTCGAGATTGACGGATACGCTTCTTGGAACCAGTGTTGATGTTCTCCTGAGACCGAAGCCCCGACATGGCTGTTTGATCCGCTGACTACTGGCGCGTAAGGTTGCCCCGTTACGTCCCAGTAGTCTCCCTTCTCGCTATAGTAGACACCAGACGGATAACTGTCGTCAACATAAACAGTGCTCGAGTTTAGAAATCCTGTCGTAGTTCGGGTAATCCCACCGGACCTTTCGGGGGAGGTGTAGGTGTACATGTCTCCACCCCAGACATTACGTGTGGGTGAAGCGTACTGCACGGTTCGACCGTCCGCTTCGTAGATTTTTGCGTAGCCATACGGGAACACCATGTTCGTCACGTCCAAGCTGACCGTCGCCGAGCCTGAGGCTGTTCCGGATGCTTGCAAAACATCGCTAGAATCGTAAATTTCGACTTTTTGTTGGTTCTGGAGACCATTGAATGTTATCGTGTTTGAGCCTGAAAGCCCAAGATAATCAAAGCTGGCCGAGTACCCTGCCGTATTGCGATTGGTTTCCTCAAGGTAGGTATACGCGGGCGCAAAAGCACTGGATAGGCCGATAGATCCGCTGCAGCAGACCCAGTTGTACCCTGAACCTCTGTTTAGATAAACTGAGATCGTGTTTTGATTAACCAACACAACCTTCCATGAGACGGAAGTCGAACCGCCAGGGGTAAATCCCGAGTCATACCACACGGTGGTGACGCCGCCCACGTTGGTTGCCACCCTGTAATACGGCCCATCGTTTAGTATCAGTCGTAAGGCGTCAGGGTTCTGGAACGGATTACCGTTTGATGCGGTTAGTTGAGGTGAGAGAACGAGCTCCGCATCGAGACTGAGCTGACTCGGGTTTGAACCGAGCGACATTTGGGTTTCAATGTAGAATGGATAATTGGACCCTGAAGAAGTTCGTACCCAATCTGTCTGCCATCCTCCATTGGAGGAAGCACCCTGCAGCGTAAGTAGGCTTGAAGCAGTCGTTGTGCTGATTCCGCTCTCAGAGCCTCCCTGTGCCCAAGCTGTTGAGTCGAGTAACGGCGAGTTGAAGTCGTCATAGAACACTTTTCCTGAAGTGGTCGTTGTGAGGTTTCCAAGACCTTGGAACATATCCTGTGTGTTAGTGTTCATGAAGGATTGGAATGATTCATGCCCGGAAGGGTCTCGGTAGTAGATCATGTTTCCCCAGCTGTCGTAACCGCTGCGTGTGAACGAGCTCGGCGTCGCGGAGTTCCCGTTGTAAACGTCTTGCTGAACCGTTTTTCCTCCAGCGTCGTACCAGGAAACGGTCTTCTTCAACTGGACCATGCTTGCATTCAATGTTGCAGTGGTAGTGCTCCTGGCTTGCGCATTGTACTGATTGGTAGTGTATCCCTGCACGCTTGAACCGTCAGATTGTGTAATTTTCGTGTAAGTTACACTGCCGTCCGTTATCTGGTATGAGAAACTGGTTGACTTCACGAGGGTGCTCGCGTAAAGGTTCTGGAGGGTGACATAGTAATTGACCGCATCGGTCCCGATGTTAACGCTCCCGTAAGTGTAACTGGAACTCCCACCTGAAGGATAGGTTACCCCAGAAACTAGCCAAGCGTTTTGCGCATTGTAACTGAACGTTATCGCACGGTTGACTGCGTCCGTTGCAGACGCTAGGTTACCTCCAGAATATGAGTATCTTATAGTCTGGCCGACATATGCAACACTCGATAGACGACCGTTCCCGTCATAGGTGAAAGTTGCCGCTCTGCCTACAGAGTCAGTAATGCTGGATAATGTGAACCCATTGTAGTTGAAGATTATCTGGTTCTGCCCAGTTTTGTCAATGATGTTGGTCAACTCTCCGACCTGGTTGAAATTGTAGAATGTCCCTTCCTTGGTGACGGCTCTGTATGACCAATCGTTCAAAATGGGTATGGGGAAGCAGAAGATGAAGCAGAACCATTGTATAACGTAATGCGCGGTTATGGAGAAGACAAGGTCCTCTGTATCATGAACTTGCATGGAATTTGTCACATAAAGATTGTTGGAGTCGCGCCACGACGAGTTCGTGTCAGTCCAAATGATCGTGATCGTTCGTCCGTTCAGGTAGTGTAGGTCTTGACTTCCCACCCAAGGAAGGTTCAGCTGCCATCCGTATCCAAGGTTAGCATAGGGGCTCGTTTCATAGTTGAAGGGAACGCCTTGCAGAAAGGTGAAAGGTTCCTCGTAAATTCTTGAAATCGACAGGCTCAGCTGGTTTCTACCGGGAGCAACAAGATCGGTTTGGGCAATCGTCAGCAGGCCATTACCGGGTGAGACGTATTCTCCAGCAGGCGCCGTGGATGGTAACCCTATCCTGTTCCATGGTTGAGATGGAGGAGAGGATGCTATTCCTGATGGTAGAGGGATGGACCCGAAAACGACCGGGAATGGACCTGACCCGCCGGTTAGCGTCCATCCGAGAATTATCTGTTTGATCGAGAGTCTAGACGTACTTAGCCATCCCCCATTTGTGATCATCGGACCTGAACCGAACGGATCGGACAGCAGCGACCACGATTGGTACCTGACCTTCTCGGCCGATTTGAGATACGTAAGAGTTCCACCCGAGTCGGCCATCCAGTACGTGTAGAAATTGCCGAGAGTGTCTACAGTCAGGGTCGGGTATCGTGCTAGCCCGTTGTAGAGAGTACTTTCAAGAGTCCATTGATCAGTAGAGTTTGTGTAGTATGCTGTCGCGATGCTATAGGCCGACGATACGTAACGCTGAAAGACCAATTCCAGCTGTCCGTCCAAAGTTGCAGCTGCCGACATTATATCCCATTTCGGAGTACGGGTTGGCAGGCCCAAGTCAAACGTCTGGACTCCGTTCCATGCTGGGCCTCCTTGCGCTAGGGGATTCCAGGTCAACCATCGGATTGTCGAGTCACACCAATGACTTGAGAGTGCCATCAACCGACCCTTCGGGAGCGGAATCAGTTGCAAAGCTTCGTCTCTCGAGTCGGTGCAGGGAGAAGAGACAGAATACTGAATGCTCGGACTGCCGAAATTGGCTCCGTCCGTCGATCGATAGATCCAAATGTAGTAATGCGAACTTATGGGACTATCAAACCAAATTCCACCCGCCCAAAAGCTTCCGTCTGTTCCTATCGCCACGCTGGGCGGCCAACTGTACGGCTGAGGAAGCGATGCGACAAATCTTATCGGGTCCCAGTTTATCGAGTTACCCACAACAGCCCCCTTCAAGAACTGGAGCTGTGTGGCATGGTCCCCGTACGATGACGGATCGTACTTCAGCCAGGCAATTGCGACTGTCGAGCCGAAATTGTAAAGATCGAATCCAGAACTTACGAGGCCCGAACCTGTAGATGCAACAGGCGACCATGTCAATCCGTTTTGGCTGGCCGCGTACACGATGTTAGAACCATCAAACCAAAACAGGAAATAGTATCCTCCATACGAGAATGTCTTCCGTTGCGTACTGAAGCCGGTCGCCGAGCTGGCCGCGGAGGTTGAAACTTGAGTAGGGTCGATACTGTCAGTGTTCGATGGGAAGACCACTTTAAGACCTTGACCATGAAGTGTTGCGAAGCTTGCGTCTCCTATTGCGGCAGAGCCTCCCGGAGCATCGCTCCAGTCTGTCGTAAGCCATTGATCCCAGGAGGATGCGTCCTGAGACGGTCCGATCTCGAGACGAGTGGAACTGGCTAGCCCAGGCATCGTTGCCATTTGGCTAATATCAACCGCGTGAGGTCCATTCCCAACCCTTGCCCATCGAGAAACCGGAATAGTGTTCCAGGAAATTTGGTATTTGGCGAATGACCATGAGGCTGTCTTGGAAAGTTCGACGCTGAACTTTGGAGTGGTTGTTGCAGGAAATTCCACTTTGAGGGTGAGATATCCGACGACTGTTTGTCCCTGCAGAACTTCGTACCTTACACTGTATTGACTGTCCGCGGCCACAGTAACATTGGCGAGGCCGGGGACTAGCGAGGCTTGGTCGATGAAGAAGTAGCTTCCATTCGTGAGTTTCTCGCCCGAACTGGACGTGAGGCTGAAAACGAATGGTTCAGAATGGCTAAAGGAATACTGGCCGTATGATGTCGTGTAGACGTAGGCTTCGGGAGTTGATACTACCTTGGCTGGAATTTTGTTGTCGGTAACTTGGCCCATCACTGGCCGTTCTCTGGATCCGTACTGTATCGTCCCAGGCGGCAGAGGAACTCCTGGCCCGGAACTCAACAAATTCGGACTTTTGCTAGATTTGATCGATGGAGAAGATTGGGAGGCAGGGAACAATGTGTTGACCAGCCCGGGCATAATCGGGAAAATTCCTCCGATAACCGTTAGAAAGATGAGAATCGTTGCGAGGGTCCAGGTTGCGGCCTTATTTGCGCGGCGGCCAGGGTACGGCATCATCACGGGTTGACTTGCGTAACTCGCCAACTAAGTTCGGACCACGATTCATCGGGCCTAAATTATTAAGCGGGCCAGAAACCGAGTTCTAGAACTTAGTTTCTTTTTGACCCATTGAATCAGAGGATGTTACCGGCTGGCCCTGTTTGAGATTGGACCAGAGAATAGCTTGGAAAACTCCTTCTCAATCTCATAGAGATTTCTAAGAATTCGCTCACCATCGCTTGTTAGGAAGAACCGAGGCTTTCCATGCTCCTCGAGGTCTTGTCGCAACCATCCTCCGTTTGAGAGGAATTCGATGTACCTGGCTGCGAGACGGAAACTGAGGTTTGCTTTGTAAATAATCTGGGTCTTCGAGACTCCGTCTGCGGCTACGCTGAGGATTTCATAGATCACTTTCGTGGCATCACGGCGTTGCCTCAAAAGTAGTGCGTCAAGCACGCCCTGCCTCAGGCCGAAGATGTTCAATCAACGTTTTTTATGTTCTGCCTACCTTTTTATCTCAGTAAAGTAAGATTGTGTCCAATCTCGACGAGATAAAATCAACACGCTCACAGAAACACACACCTAAGAGGTTCAGGGATGGGTTCGGAAAAGGTGCGTGAAGATAGCGACGAATTCTAGTCGAACACTATAGCGTCTTGACCAATTCTTGATGGATGAACTAGTTCCTTTTCCCACTTCCAAGACCTTCCGTTGGTGGTTACCGACGAACCGTTTGAACCTTGGCAATCGTGAGCTCAAGAATTGGCAATGGAAATTGAAAAACACTTTTTGAAATCAATACATGGAAATGCTTCTTGAATCCGACAATCGAAACGGTAACTGGATCCGGTTCTGACACCGATTATTGAAACGGGTACTGAAACTAGCTATTGAAACCAGTATTGAAATCGGTCACCGGTGATTTCTAGGGCCCCCCGGGGGCCTACTCAAGTCGCGCGGCCCAAAAACCCACTCTAAAGCTCCACACCACTGACCCATTACGCTCCATGGATGGCGGGCTATTACCTCAAGAGGGGCCAGATCTACTCCCAGGCCAAGTACAGTATCGCCAAGACCCCTGTCGCCATAACGAAGCGCCGACCCCATCTGCTCCGGTGTGGTTTGGGCTGAATGGTTAGTTTTTCTTCGACTGCTGATTTCTTGTTCTCTCATGGACCTCCTATTGCGTAGAGGTTGCCATCGCTGCTTCCAACGTAGATGGTGCCGTCGGATCCTATGGCTGGGTCCGACACGGCGTAGTTTATCGAACATGGCCCACATGATCCTAGCCCGAGACTCCAGGCTA
>JGI25382J43887_10001149_pt1 | contig 10378 bp, 18 predicted proteins | sample GraSoi013_1_40cm_3_FD_43887 | JGI IMG/M metagenome (IMG submission 43887) | reverse complement strand
CAAAGATCGCAAAGCGCGCAAAGCATCTTTTCGAAAGATTCTTCTTTGCGGTCTTCGCGGCCTTTGCGTTGACGTGATTTCTTCACATCCTCTAAAGCCTTTGCGCGATCTGCCGCCTTCGCGCTACAACCGTTCAACGATTCGTCCACGCGTGACGTCGGCCGTCAACTCGATCCGCACCCGATCGCCGACCAGGATCCGCACGAAGTTGCGATCCATCCGATCCGCGATGTGCGCCGTCACGAACCCGCCCTCTTCCAGCCGTACCGTGTACATCGCGCTCGGCAGGGTCTCCGTGACCACGCCGGTGATTACCGGACGGGAACCGGAACCTCTCTCGCCGTCAGAATCCATGGGCCGTCCGCCGTCACCGCCACCGTGTGCTCGAAGTGCGCCGACAGACTGCTGTCGCGCGTCACCGCCGTCCAGCCGTCCGCGAGCACTTTCACGGCCGGCTTGCCCGCGTTCACCATCGGCTCGATGGCGAGCACCATGCCTTCGGCAAGCCGCGGACCGCGTCCTGGTTCGCCGTAGTTGGGCACCTGCGGCTCCTCGTGCATCCGCTGCCCGATGCCGTGGCCGACGAACTCGCGTACGACCGAGAATCCATACGCCTCGATGTGCTGCTGCACGGCGTGTCCGATGTCCGAAATCCGCCCGCCCGGCCGCACGCGCTCGATGGCCTTGTAGAGCGCCTCTTCGGTGACGCGCAGGAGCGTCGCCGCTTCCTCCAACACCGGACCGACCGGCAGCGTGATCGCGCTGTCGCCGAAATACCCGCTGAGCGAGGCGCCGACGTCGATCGAGATGATGTCGCCTTCGTTCAGCACGCGCCGTCCGGACGGAATTCCGTGGATCACCTCTTCGTTGATCGACGCGCAAATCGTCGCCGGGTAGCCGTGGTAGCCCTTGAACGCCGGCGTCGCGCCCGCCTGGGCGATCCGTCTTTCCGCCAGCGCATCCAAATCCGCCGTCGTCACGCCCGGCTTGACGTGCGCGGCGAGCTCCGTCAGCACTTCGCCCACGAGCCGGCCCGCGTCGCGCATGCGCTCGAGCTCGGCGACCGACCGGCACACAATCACGGCCGTACTCCGGACCGCGCGGCGCCCCCCAATCCGGGCGTGCCGACGGCCCGGTGATGGTTGCCCGCCGCTTCGATCGCCGCGGCGAGATCCGCCGCCACGCGATCCGGCGGCTGCGCCCCGTCGATCGACCGGAACGTCGGCCGCTCCTTGTAGTACTCCACGAGCGGCTCCGACTGCCGGTGGTACACCTTCAGGCGCTCGCGCACGATCGCTTCGTTATCGTCGCTTCGCTGCACCAGACGACCACCGCACCGGCGGCACCGCTGCGGCTCGGCGGCGGCGCGCACCGCTGCGACCGTCTCGGGCGCCGCGGCACTGGCTGCCGGCATCACCACGCTGTCGGCCGCAGCGCCATCCGGGTTCTCCATCGCGGCGTTCGCGCCGCAGTCTTCGCAAATCATCCGCGACGCGAGCCGGCGGACCAGCTCCGCCTCAGGCACCACGATGTCGACGACGATGAGCGGGGCCCGTCCATCCATGATGGTGTCGAGCGCCGACGCCTGCGCCACCGTCCGCGGGAATCCTTCCAGCACGAATCCGGCGAGCGCGTCGGGCCGATCCAGGCGCTCCCTCACGATCCCGATCATCACGTCGTCGCCGACCAGCTCGCCGCGGTCCATGATGGCCTTCGCGCGGTTGCCGACGTCGGTCCCNCCCTGCACCGCCTCGCGGAGAATGTCGCCGGTCGAGACCCTCGGAATNCCGCGGCTCCGAGCGAAGCGCTCCGCCTGNGTGCCCTTCCCGGCCCCCGGAGGGCCCAGCATGATCAGATTGAGCGCCATNGTTTCAAAGTTTGAAGTCTGAAGTCTCAAGTCTGAAGCGTCGACCTTCAGACTTCAGACTTCCAACTTGCTAGGCCCTTCTACCCCGAATCCTCGTCTTCTTCATGAATCCGTCGTAGTGCCGCATGATCAGCTGCGATTCGACTTGCTGCACGGTATCCATCGCGACGCCGACCACGATCAGGAGCGAGGTGCCGCCGAAGAAGTACGGCACGTTCATGCCCTCGGTGATGACCTTCGGCAGGTTCGCGTCGAGCCAGTCGCCGATGAACGGAATCGGCGCCACCTTGAACCCGCTAATCAGCCACTGCGGCAGCAGCGCGATGAGTGCGAGATAAATCGCGCCCGCCAGCGTGATGCGCGCCAGAATCGTGTCGATGTACTCCGCCGTCCGCTTGCCCGGTCGGATGCCCGGCACGAAGCCGCCGTACTTCCGCATGTTCTCGGCCACGTCATCCGGGTTGAAGATGATCGCGGTGTAGAAGTAGGCGAAGAAGATGATGCCCACCACGTACAGCAGGTCGTACAGCGGCATGCCGACGTTGAGCTGCGCGCTGATGGCGTCCGCCCACGGCCGCCCCTGGAACGCCTGCGCGATCGTGTAGGGGAACGCCAACAGCGATGACGCGAAAATCACCGGGATGACGCCGCCCGTGTTGACTTTCAGCGGAATGTGCGTGCTCGACCCGCCGTACATCCGCCGGCCGACGACGCGCTTGGCGTACTGCACCGTGACGCGCCGGTGTCCGCGCTCGACGAAGACGATCGCCGCCACCACGAGCGCCATCAGCACCATCAGGAACAGCACGCGGATGGGACCCATCTGCCCGGTCCGAATCTGATCGAGCGTCTGGAGTACCGCGCGTGGCAGACCGACGACGATCCCGGAGTAGATGATGAGCGACATGCCGTTGCCGATCCCACGCTCCGTGATCTGCTCGCCGAGCCACATGACGAAGCACGTNCCGGTCGTCAGCGTGAGCACGGTCATCAGCCGGAACGCGAGCCCCGGGTGATACACGAGCGGCAGGCCGCCGGCCATGTTCGTCTGCCGTTCGAGGAAGTACGCGATGCCGAGCGCCTGCACGAGGCTCAGGACAATCGTCCCGTAGCGCGTGTACTGCGTGATCTTGCGGCGCCCGAGCTCGCCTTCCTTCGACAGCCGCTCGAGGTACGGCCAGACGACGGTGAGGAGCTGCAGGATGATCGACGCGCTGATGTACGGCATGACGCCGAGCGCGAAAATCGTGATGCGCGACAGGCCCCCGCCGGAGAACATGTCGTACATGCCGAACATCGTGTTCTGGAGCTGGCGCGCCAGCTCGCTGAGCGCGGCGAGGTTCACGCCAGGCACGGTGATGTGATGGCCGACGCGATACACCGCGAGCAGCCCCAGCGTGTACAGCACACGCTTGCGAAGATCCGAGACCGCGAAGATGTTTTTCAGGCTTTCGTTCACGCGAGTTGCTCCGTCGCGCCGCCCGCTGCGGCAATTTTCTCCGCCGCCTTTCCACTGAACTTGTGTGCCCGCACGGTGAGCGCCTTGCCGACGTCACCGCGCGCCAGAACTTTCACTTTGCGGTCGCTGCCGTGAACGAGCCCGCGCTCGCGCAGGAGCTCCGGTGTGACGACCGNGCCGGCGTCGAACTTCAGTCCGAGCGTGTCGAGGTTGACCACTTCGTACTCGACCCGGAACGGATTGTGGAATCCGCGCTTGGGCACGCGCCGGTGCAGCGGCATCTGGCCGCCTTCGAACCCGCGCTTGAACTTGAAGCCCGAACGCGACTTCGCGCCTTTGTGTCCGCGGCCCGCCGTCTTGCCATTGCCGGAGCCCTGGCCGCGGCCAATCCGCTTCTTCGGGTGCTTCATCCCCTTCGGGGGGCGGAGATTACTCAGTGACATTCTTGACCTTCTCGCGGGGCCCCACCCCCGCACGTGCACCCCAGCGCGGCTGCCGCGCTGGGGACCCCACATATGATGCCTCGCGTGCGCGGCGCGCTTCGCGCGTGCGCCCGCTGGCATGGCCGCAGGCGCTACTCCGACACCTCGACAAGATGACGGACCTTGTGGATCATGCCGCGCGTGGCGGGCGTGTCCTTCAGCTCCACCGTGTGGCGGATGCGGCGCAGGCCGAGACCACGGACGACGATCGCCTGATTGTTGTTGAACCCGACCGGGCTCTTCACGAGCGTCACCTTGACGGTACTGCCAGGGGCGCCTTTCGTGTCAGTTCTGTGATTCGCCATAGCTGTTCACCGGTCTACGCGCCCGGGCGCGCAAAGTCTGACAGGTCTTTTCCGCGCATCCGCGCGATGGCGACCGGATCCTTCAAGGAACCCAAACCCTCGAATGTCGCGCGCACCACGTTGTGCGGATTCGCCGAGCCGAGCGACTTCGTGAGGATGTTCGTGACGCCGGCCGATTCCACGACCGCGCGAACCGCGCCGCCGGCGATGATGCCCGTGCCGTCGGGCGCCGGCTTCAGCAGCACGCTGCCGGCGCCGAAGCGTCCCGTAATCGCATGGGGAATCGTGGTGCCCTGCAGCGGCACGCGGATCAGATTCTTCTTTGCCGCCTCGATACCCTTCTTGATCGCCGAGGGCACTTCCTTCGCCTTGCCGATGCCGAAGCCCACGACGCCGTGGCCGTCGCCGACGACGACCAGCGCGCTGAAGCTCAGGTTCTTGCCGCCCTTGACGACCTTGGTGACGCGGTTGATGGAGACGACGGTGTCCTTGATGTCGAGCTGCGACGGGTCAATGCGTTCACGAGTTCTCATTCTTTTACTTTCTCGCGGGGCCCCACTTTTTCCAATGCGCCGGGGCCCCACCCCCAGCGCTGACGCGCTCGCACCGTTGTGCTCGCGCGTATCGAGAACAGGACGTCAACAGATCCCTAGAATTCCAGACCCGCCTTCCGAGCCGCGTCTGCCACGGCGCGAATGCGGCCGTGATACAGGAACCCGCTGCGGTCGAACACGACGCGCTTGATGCCTTTTTCGATCGAGCGCTCGGCGATGGCCGTGCCGACCGCTTCGGCGCCTTTCAGGTTGCCGCCGCGCACGCCCTTCTCGAGTTTGCCCTTCAGCGCCGCGTCCACCGTCGACGCCGACACGAGCGTCTGACCACTCAGGTCGTCGATGACCTGCGCGTAGATGTGCGTGACGCTGCGAAACACGCTGAGACGCGGCCGCGCTTTCGTCCCGGCAATCCGCTTGCGCTGACGGAGCTGGATGCGGACGCGGCGATCGTTTTTGGTCTTGATCTTCATCTTTTTACTTTGTCGCGGGGCCCCACCCCCGCGACCTGTACCTCGCGGCGTTCCGCCGCTCGGCGATGCTTGTTACGACTTTCCACTTAGTGCCACGACAACCCCGATGCTAGCCCCAGCGCCCGTCGCGGCTCGCTCGTTCGCTCGCCGCGTTTGCCGTAACGACTGCCCGCTTAGTGCGGCAACCCACCGGGGGCACCAAGCATCAGCCATAGCCATCATTTCGCGCCGGTCTTGCCCGCTTTCTTCTTCAGCACTTCGCCGGTGTAGCGGACGCCCTTCTGCTTGTACGGATCCGGTTTGCGCAGCCGGCGGATGTTCGCCGCCACCTGACCGACGAGCTGCCGATCGACCCCGGTCACCGTGATGTGCGTCTGCTTCTCGATCGCGATGTCGATGCCCGTCGGGATGTCGAAGACCACGGCGTGCGAGTACCCGAGCGCGAAGATCACNTGCTTGCCTTTGACTTCCGCGCGGTAGCCGACACCGACGATGTCGAGCTCGCGCTTGAAGCCGTCGGTGACGCCGGCGACCGCGTTGGCAACAAGGCTCCGCGCGAGGCCGTGGAACTTCCCGAGCTGCGGGTCGCCGGTCTTCGTTTTCGCGACCAGATGACCGTCAGCCAGCTCGAAGTTGATGCCGGGCGGATACGCCTGTCGCAGCTTGCCCTTCGGGCCCTGAATTTCCACCGCGCCGTCGACCACTTTCGCGGTGACGCCCTTCGGCAGCGCAATTGGTTTTTTACCGATTCGTGACATGTTCGGTCTCACCGTAGGGGCGGACGCATGTGTCCGCCCGCTGTGGGCCGACACGTGGGTCGGCCCCTACATGTTCTTCAAACTTCAGACTTACCAAATGTTGCACAGTACCTCGCCGCCGACCCCGGCTTTCACCGCGGCGCGGCCGGTCATGACGCCGCGCGACGTCGTGAGAATGCTCGTGCCGAGTCCCGCCAGCACCTCGGGCACTTCTTCCTTGCCGAAGTAGACGCGGCGCCCGGGACGGCTGATGCGCTCGACGCCGGTGATGAGCCGCTCGCCGTGCGGGCCGTACTTCAGGAACAGCCGCAGCGTCTTGGTCGCGGGCATCGTCTTGGTCTCCGGCTCGTCCAGCAGCTTGAAGCCCTGGATGTAGCCTTCGTCCTGAAGGATGCGCGCGATCTCGGCCTTCAGCCGCGACGCGGGCATGTCGACGCGCGTGTGCTTGGCGGTGACCGCGTTGCGGATCCGCGTGAGCATGTCTGCGATGGGATCTGTCATATCTCGCTCTCAGCTTTCCGCTATCAGCTACCAGCTACTCTTCGTCACACCCGTGATATCGCCCTCGAGCGCGAGCTTCCGGAAGCACAGGCGGCACAGCGCGAACTTCCGCATGTAGGCGCGCGGACGGCCGCACAGGCGGCACCGGTTGCGCAGCCGGATCTTGAACTTCGGTTTCTTCAGTTCCTTAGCAATCTTCGCGGTAGTAGCCATCTTTTTTTNCTTCGCGCTGGGGCCCCACCCCCAGCGCCTGTCGCGGCTCGCTCGATCGCTCGCCGCGGTTATTCCATCGCCTGTCCGCTCAGTGCGGCACTCTAGTTTTGTCGAAACGGCATTCCGATGAACTGCAACAGCTTCCGCGCCTCTTCGTCGGTCTTCGCGGTCGTCACCACTGACACGTTCATGCCGCGCGCCTTGTCGACTTTCATGTAATCGATCTCGGGGAACAGCAGCTGGTCGCGCAGGCCAAGCGTGTAGTTGCCGCGGCCGTCGAACCCACGGGGCGACACGCCCTTGAAGTCGCGGACGCGCGGCAGCGCGATGCTCATGAGCCGGTCGAGGAACTCCCACATCCGCTCGCCACGCAGCGTGACCATCGTCGCGATCGGCATCCCTTTTCTGACCTTGAACGCGGCAATCGACTTCTTCGCGCGNCGCGTCACCGGCTTCTGGCCGGTGATGCGCGCGAGCTCGTCGGCGCCCGTGTCGACGATCTTCGCGTTCGAGGTCGCCTCGCCGAGGCCCATGTTCACGACGACCTTCTCGATCTTCGGCACGGCCATCACGTTCTTGTACCCGAACTCCTTCTGCAGGGCCGGGATGACTTCTTTCTGATACTTCTCTTTCAGCCGGGCGCTCATTTGTCCACGACCCCCTCGCACTTGCGGCAAATCCGGACTTTGCGGCCGTCGCCGAGAATCTTGTGGCCGACGCGCGTCTGCGCGCCGCACTCGGGGCACACCAGCTGCACGTTGCTCGCGTGCAGCGACGCTTCGCGCTCGACGATGCCGCCCTTGATCTGCTTGCCGGGGTTCGGCTTCGTGTGGCGCTTGATCATGTTCACGCCTTCGACCACGAGCCGGTTCGTGTCGGGCAGGACCTTCAGCACGCGGCCGCGCTTGCCGCGATCCTTGCCGGTCACCACGAGCACGTTGTCGTTCTTCCGAAGCGGTGTTGCGAGACGACTCATTACAGGACCTCTGGCGCCAGCGAAATAATCTTCATGAAGCGGCGCTCGCGCAGCTCGCGCGCGACCGGCCCGAACACGCGAGTGCCGATCGGCTCGCCCTGATCGTTGATGAGCACCGCGGCGTTGCGGTCGAACCGGATGTAGGTGCCGTCGCGCCGGCGCTGTTCCTTGACGGTGCGCACGATGACGGCCTTCACGACCTGCCCCTTCTTGACGTTGCTCTCGGGCGTCGCTTCCTTCACCGACGCCGTGACGATGTCGCCGAGCCGCGCGTAGCGGCCGGTCGATCCGCCGATCGGGTTGATGACGGCGATCTTGCGCGCGCCGGAGTTGTCGGCGACGTCCAGGATCGATCGCATCTGGATCATGGCGTTTCTCCGGGCTGGATGGGCGGGATCGGCTGGATAGGCCGGATGGGTTTGCCCGTCCTGCCGTCCCGCCCCTCCTGCCTCTCCTGCCTGTCTAGACCTCCACCGCTTTTCTCACGACCTTTTTCAGCGTCCAGCGCTTGCGGCGGCTGAGCGGACGCGTCTCGACGATCTCGACCGTGTCGCCGACCTTCGCCGAGTTCTCCTCGTCGTGAACCATGAACTTCGACGTGCGGCGCTCGGTCTTGCCGTACATCCCGTGACGCACCTGCCATTCGACCGCGACGACACAGCTCTTTTGCATCCCATCGCTGACGACGACGCCGACCTTCTCTGCTTTGGTGGACATGTCTGATCCTGCCAATCCTGCCTATCCCGCCCGCTTCTGTCTCATCACCGTCTTGATGCGCGCCAGATCACGGCGGACCGTGCGCATCTTGTCGGGCGCCTCGAGCTGCCCCATCGACTTCTGGATGCGCATCCGGAAGAGCTGATCGGTCAGATCGCGCTCCTTCGCGCCGAGCTCCTCGACGGCGAGGTCGCGCAGTTCCGCGGCTTTCATTGAATCTTCTCCTGCGCGAAGCGCATCGCGAACTTCGTGAGAATCGGCAGCTTCGCGGCCGCCAGCTTCATCGCTTCGCGCGCTTCCTTCTCCGGAATGCCTTCCATCTCGAAGAGCACCTTGCCCGGACGGACGACGGCGACCCACTGCTCGGGCGCGCCTTTGCCCTTGCCCATACGCGTTTCCTGCGGCTTCTTGGTGATCGGCTTGTCGGGGAACACGCGCACCCAGATTTTGCCGCCGCGCGCGATGAAGCGCGTCATGGCGACGCGCGCCGCCTCAATCTGACGATCCGTCAGCCAGCAGGGCTCGAGCGCGCGCAGCCCGTAGTCGCCGAACGACACGTCGGAGCCGCGCCAGGCCTTGCCGCGCATGCGCCCGCGCTGCTGCTTTCTGAACTTGACCTTCTTCGGCATGAGCATGACGAAAAACCCTTTGCGACGATCAACGCGGAACTCGCAGAACCCGCAGAGCGGCTTTGTTCTGCGTGTTCAGCGATTTCTGCGTTGTACGTTGCTCTACGCCCTCGCTTGCGGACGACGCGGAGCGCGTTCCCGGTACTCCTCTTCACGCCCGCGCTGCGGCACCAGACGTTCGCCTTTGTACAGCCACACCTTGATGCCGATCTGGCCGTACGTCGTGTTTGCTTCGGCGAAGCCGTAATCGATGTCGGCGCGCAGCGTCTGCAGCGGCAACTGGCCGTGCAGGTACCACTCGGACCGCGCGATTTCGGCGCCGTTCAGACGGCCGGAGACGCGCACCTTGATGCCGCGCGCGCCGAAGCGCAGCGCCGACTCCACGGCTTTGCGCATCGCACGACGGAACGCCACGCGCTTTTCGAGCTGCATCGCCACCGACTCGGAGATGAGCTGCGCGTCGAGCTCGGGCTTCTGAATCTCCTGGATGTTGATGAAGACTTCGCGGCTGGTCCGCTTCTGGATCTCCTGCTTCAGCTTGTCGACTTCCGTCCCCTTGCGGCCGATGATGATGCCGGGGCGCGAGGTGTAGATGTCGATCTTCAGCTTGTTGGCGGCGCGCTCGGTCTCGATTTTCGCGACGCCGGCGTGCGCGAACCGCTTCTTCAGATTCGAGCGCAGCGCCAGGTCCTCGTGCAGCAGCTTCGCGTAGTCGCGGTCCGAGTACCAGCGCGACCGCCACGTCTTGTTGAACCCGAGGCGGAACCCAAACGGGTGAACCTTCTGGCCCACAGTCTCTCCTTTTATAGTCGTTGGTCTTTGGTCGTTGGTCTTTGGTCGCGACGCGACCGGACCAACCACCAAGGACTAACGACCAACGACCAACGACCACGACTATCTCTTCTTCTTCGCCGCCGCTCGCTTCGCCGCCGCCGGCTTCTTCGGCGCGGCTCCCGCACGCGGACGCCGCTTCGGCGTCTCACCCTTCGGGGCCACGGCGACGATCTTTTCAGGCCGCTCCGACACATGCACCGTGAGATGCGCGGTGCGCTTCAGCACGCGGAACGCGCGGCCCATCGGCGCCGGGCGCACGCGCTTCTGCGACGGACCCTGATTCGCGTAGCACGCCGACACGAACAGACGGTCGACGTCGCCGCTGAAGCCGTCCTTGTTCTGCGCGTTCGCAATCGCCGAGCGGAGGACTTTTTCGATGTCCGCCGCGATGCCCTTGCGGGTGAACTGGAGCGTCGCGAGCGCGCGGTTCACGTCCTTCCCGCGAATGAGGTCGAGCACGAGCCCGGCCTTCTGGGCCGACGTCCGCACGTAGCGCGCTGTCGCTTCCGCCTGAATCATGGCTAGCTCCCGGCCCCAGCCGGCTTCGGCGCGGCCGCTCCCGCCGTCCCGCCGCCGGCCGGCGCGGCGCCAGGCGCGCCCGGGGCGGCCGCCG
>JGI25382J43887_10001147_pt1 | contig 10379 bp, 11 predicted proteins | sample GraSoi013_1_40cm_3_FD_43887 | JGI IMG/M metagenome (IMG submission 43887) | reverse complement strand
GAGTGGGTGCGGGCCAGCATCGATGAGGTGATGCACCGACACATGGCGGTGACGATCTTCTTCGGCCTGGGCACGGGCGTGATCTTCGCGTTCCTGCCCACGTTTGCCGAGAGCCTCGGCGTGCACACGCTCGCGCTGTTCTACACGGGGTACGCCGGCGCCGCCATGGCCGTACGCATCTTCGGCGGCCGGCTCATCGATACGCAGGGCCGGCACGCCGTGATCGTGCCGTCGATGTTCGTTCAGGCCGCGGCCACTGCGCTGCTGGCCAGCGTCGGCCTGCACGCGCTCGGGCCGGGCGCCGCGCCGCTGCCGGTGCTGCCGCTGCTGGTCGTCGCCGGTGTGATGGCGGGCGGCTCGCACGGCTTCCTCTATCCCGGGCTGGCCGCGCTCGTCACCGACGAGACGCCAGCGGCCCGGCGCGGCTCCGTGGTCGGCCTGTTCAGCGCTGTGTTCCTGGTCGGCAACGCGGGCGGCGCGTTCGTCTTCGGCTTCGTGACCCACGCCATCGGCTACGGCTACATGTGGGCGATCCTCACGGCGCTCATGCTGGCCGGCGCCGGCGTGAGCCTGCGGCTGACTCCGGCGCCGTCGGTCGACGACTCCACCGACGACGTGGACGCCGAGTATACTGACGCGCAAGCTCGCGTCCGGCGAATTGCCGTGAGTTCAAAGGAGCCATCATGAGTACGCGCTGTCGCGTCGGGATTCTCGCGCTGGCGGTGGCCGTCCTGGCGGGCTTCTCGAGTGGCCCCGAGGCCGCGCGCGACCGTGGCGAGGTGACGGCCCCCAAGCTCGCCGCTCCCCAGGAGGTCGAGGTCCTGGCCGCCTACCTCGATCCCGCGACCCAGGCGCCGGTCGTCATGCTCCGCGGCAAGCGCGACAAGCGGAGCTTCCCGATGATGATCGGGCCAGCCGAGCTGAACGCCATCGCGATTCCCCTCAACCACGTGACGCCGCCGCGACCCCTCACGCACGACCTCTTTCTCACCCTCTTCGGCCGCCTCAAGGTCTCGCTGCGGGACGTGGTCATCACCGATTTCCGTGACGACGTCTACTACGCGGTGCTCCACCTGCAATCGGCGACCGGTGACCTGACCCTCGACTCGCGGCCGTCCGACGCGATCGCGCTGGCGCTTCGGGCCGGCGTGCCGGTGCTGGTCGAAGACCAGGTGTTCGACAAGGCGACGGCAGCCGGGCGCGAGCCCACACCGCGGCGGCCGTCGATCTGACGATGACGCAGGCCCTCGACCATCTCGAGTGGGCGCTCCAGCGGCGACTGGAGGACGTGTTCGCCAAGCTCGGCGAGAAGTACGGCGATCTCACCGGTCGCGTGGAGATGGCCATCCGTCCGACCGTCACCTTCGAGGAGATCGGCGGCCTGACGCAGGCCAAGGAGACACTACGGGGCTTCGCTGCCGCGCTGAGCACGCCGGAGCGCTACCGCGAATGGGGCATCGCCCCACCGAAGGGGCTGCTGCTCTACGGACCGCCCGGCACGGGCAAGGCGATGCTNGCGCGGGCGCTGGCGAGCGCCGCCGAGGCGATCTTCTATCACCTGAAGCTCGTCAACCTCACCTCGAAGTTCGCCGCCAACACCGCCGAGCTGCTCCAGGAAGTGCTGAGGATCGCCGTCGGCGAGGGCCGGGGTGTGCTGTTGCTCGACGAGGTGGACGCGTTGTCGCTCGACCACCTGCTGGCACCGCCGCAGGCGCGCGAGGCGAGCGCGCGCCTGATCGCCGCGCTCGGCGAGAAGCTCGACGCCATGGACCCGTCGCGGCTCCTGGTGGTGGGCGCGACCAGCCGCACCGACGCCCTCGATCCGGCGCTCGTCGCGCCCGGCCGTCTCGATCACCTGGTCGAGGTGACGTTGCCCGACGCGAATGCCCAGCGGGAGATCCTCGATCTGATGCGGGCGCGGACCGAGAAGAATGCCGGCCGCGCGCTCTTCGAGACGCTGGACTACCGGAGCGTCCTGCCTATGATGGGCGGTATGAGCGGCGCCGACATCAAGGAGATCCTGCGNCGGGCCCTCGAGGCGAAGGTGCGCCAGACGGTGCGTGACGGCAGTGCGCCGCTCGTNACGACCACCGATCTGCTCGAGGCGATGGAAGGCTACAAGCGCGTGCGCGGCGTGGTCGAGAAGATCCGGTACGGCCAGTACCTCTGAGCGCGGTGGATTCACCACACGACTTCCACGACGTCGAGACGACACTCCAGGCGATTCGCCTGGAGCTGCATCGCGAAAACCTGGGCGGCGCCCAGGAGCTGGTGCGGGCTGCGGCCGCCACCCATCCCGACCCTCGTTACGAGGAGCTCGCCGCAAAGATCCGCGGCTGGCTCAGCCACCTCGACAGCCGCGACGCCTACGTGCGGGCGCAGGAGACCCAGTACCGCCGTCTGCGCTGGGACATCGGCCTCAAGTGGATCGAGCGGCGAATGCGGGTGCTCCTGGGGCGGAAGACGAAGAAGCTGGTGCGNCGTCGTGCCGCCAAGCCGGAGTTCGAGCTGCTCGAGCGCGAGATCCTGGCTCATCGCCCCGCGCGTGTGCTCGACGGGGGCTCCGGCGAAGGCGGCGCGGCGCTCGCGGTCGGCGCCCGCCATCCGTGGCTCCGGGTCGACGGCGTCGAGGTGTCGGAGACGAATGTCACGCTCGCCCGGCAGCTCAANCGCTTCCCNAACGTGACCTTCCGCGTGGGGCTCCTCGAGGAAGTGCACCAGCTCTTTCCGCCGGCCACGTTCGACCTCGTGTATTCGTTCGCCGTCCTCGAGCACGTGCGCGACGTCGACGCCACGCTCGCCTCCATGCTGACGGTGCTCAAGCCCGGGGGCCGGCTCTGTTTCGTCGTGCCCATGCACGAGTTCGTGGCCGCCGGGCCCATCCCGGAATACGAGCCGATCCACGGGTACTGCGATCACGTCCGGATCTTCACCGAAGCCGAGCTGAACTCGCGCTTCGCCGACCGGCCCGGGTTCAGCCTGACGAAGATCCCGTCGGTCCCCAAGCCGGGTGAGATCCNCGACTGCCTCAAGATCATCGAGTTCGGCNCGTTCTTCGTCGCGTTCTCGATGCCGGCCTGATGGTCGCGACNACGACGATCCGGGTCCGCTACAAGGACACGGACTGCATGAGCGTCGTCTATTACGGCAACTACCTCACGTACTTCGAGGTCGGGCGCGTCGAGTATCTGCGCCAGGCCGGCATGACGATCGCGGAGATCAACGACAAGGTCTTCCTCCCCGTGGCCGAGGCGTCGGTGAAGTACCACCGTCCGGCCCGCCTCGACGAGCTGCTGGAGGTACGCTGCTGGGTGGGTGAGCGGAAGCGCGCCTCGTTCCGGTTCGACTACGCNATCGGCAACGAAGCCGGGGAGCGGGTGGCCACCGGCTACACGGTGCACGCCGTGCTCGACCGGGCCACCAGCCGCATGATGGCCATCCCGCCCTGGATGGCCGCGCTGCTGCCCGTNGTTTCAGGNGGCGCCGCCGAGCGTGTATAATCCGCGGTTGTTGATTTCCGTATGATCGAAGTCGAGAAGCTCACCAAGAATTACGGCCCGTTCACCGCCATCCGCGACGTGTCGTTCAGCGTGGCGCCTGGCGACATCGTCGGCTTCCTCGGGCCCAACGGCGCCGGCAAATCGACGACCATGCGGATCCTCNCCTGCTTCATGCCGGCCTCGAGCGGGAGCGCGCGCGTGGCCGGCTACGACGTCTTCCGCGATTCGCTCGAGGTGCGCAAGCGGATCGGCTACCTGCCCGAGAACGTTCCACTCTACGGCGACATGCGGGTCGGGCCGTATCTCGACTTCGTGGCCGAGGTGAAGGGCATCGCGCGCAGGGAGCGCAAGAGCCAGGTGGCCGACGTCATGGATCGCTGCCTGATCACGGACGTCCAGAATCGCCTGATCGGCAAGCTCTCCAAGGGCTATCGCCAGCGCGTCGGGCTGGCCCAGGCCATCATCAGCGATCCGCACGTGCTGATNCTGGACGAGCCAACGATCGGCCTCGACCCCCAACAGATCACCGAGATCCGCTCCCTGATCAAGTCGCTGGCCGGNGACCACACGGTGATCCTCTCCACGCACATCCTGCCCGAGGTCTCGATGGTGTGCAGTGGCGTGATCATCATCAACAAGGGGGCCATCGTCGCCCAGGGGCCCATCGACACCCTCGTCGAGCAGTTCTTCCCCACCGCCCGGGTCCACGTGCAGATCGCNGGGCCCTACGCGGCGGTGCTCGAAGGCCTCCGCCGCCTGCCCGGNGTCCTCGACGTGCACGACGCCGGCCCGCAGGANGGTGCCGCGACCTTCGTCGTCGAATCCGACCGCGGCCGCGACGTCCGGGGCGAGATCTTCCAGCTCGCCGCCCAGCAGAAGTGGGAGCTGCGTGAGCTGCGGCGCGCCGGCATGACGCTGGAGGAGGTCTTCATCCGCATCGTGGCCGGCGAGGAGACGGTGGGCGACGAGCCGCCGGCGGTGGAGCCGAGCGCAGTGACTGCCGAGGGGATCCCGGCCGAGGAAGCGACCGAGCCGTGAAGGTCTGGCCGATCTACAAGAAGGAGATGCGTCTTTACTTCACCTCGCCCATCGCGTGGGTGATCCTGACCATCTTCCTGTTCATCGCGGGCTACTTCTTCTACTCGATCTTCGCCTTCTTNACGCTGGCCTCCATGCAGTCGGCCATGAACCCCGCCATGGCCCGCGACCTGAACGTCACCGACAGCGTACTCCGCCCGCTGTTCTCCAACATCAGCGTCATCCTGCTCTTGCTCATGCCGCTGGTGACCATGCGGCTGTTCGCCGAGGAGCGGCGCTCGGGGACGATCGAGCTGCTGCTGACCTACCCGGTGCGCGACGGCGCCGTGCTGATCGGCAAGTACCTGGCCGGGCTCACGCTCTATGCGATCATGCTGGCGCTCACGCTCTTCTATCCGCTGCTCGTCGCGTACTTCGCGCGGGTCGAATGGGGCCCGCTCGCCACCGGCTATCTCGGGCTCCTCCTGATGGGCGCAACCTTCCTCGGCGTCGGTATCTTCGCCTCGTCGCTGACCGAGAACCAGATCGTGGCCTCCATCATCACCTTCGGCGTGCTGCTGATCTTCTGGGTCATCGGCTGGAGCAGCGACTACCTGGGAGGCACCTGGGGCCGGGTGCTCTCGCACCTGTCGCTGATCGAGCACTTCGACAGCTTCGCCAAGGGCGTGCTCGACACCCGGGACGTCCTGTACTACGTGGACTTCACGATCGTGGCGCTGTTCCTGACGCTGCGTTCTCTGGAGGCTCGGCGTTGGAAGGGATGAAGCGCATCCTCGACTGGCTGGGCTACGTCGGCATCGCGCTGCTCGTGGCCGCCGTCATGCTCCCGTTCTGGCGTCCGGAATGGCAGCGCGTGCGCTGGGCCCTGGTCATCGTCGGTATCGTCCTGGTGCTGGCCTCGCTCCTCGTCTATGCGCGGACGGTGAGCGGCGCCTTCGGTCGCCGCACGGCCCGGTACGGCCTGAACACTGCGGTCATGGTGGTGCTGTTGCTGGCCGTCGTCGGGCTCGTCGAGGCGGTCTCCTTCCGTCACAACGCGCGCGTGGACCTGACCGAGAACCGGCGACACAGCCTCTCGGCCCAGACCATCCAGCTTCTCCGGGGGCTCAAGACCGAGATCAACGCGGTGGCGTTCTTCCGCAGCGATCAGCCGGGCAAGCGCGTGGCCGAAGATCTCTTCAAGCAGTACGCGCGCTTCGGCGGCAACAAGTTCACGTGGCGCGTGGTCGACCCGGACCGCGAGCCGGCGCTGGCCCGGCGCTACGGGGTGGAGTCCTACGGCACGGTGGTGCTGGAAACCAAGACGCGCTCGGAGAAGGTCACCGATGCCGAGGAGGAGAAGATCACGAACGGCCTCCTCAAGCTGACGCGCGAAGGCAAGCGCACCGTGTACGTCGTGCAGGGGCACGGCGAGCGCGAGCTGACGTCGACGGAGCGGGCCGGCTTCAGTGAAGCGAAGTCGGCCATGGAGAAGGTCAACTACGACGTGAAGCCGCTCATGCTCGCCCGTGAGAGCAAGGTGCCGGAGGACGCGGCCGTCGTCATGATCCCCGGCGCGCGCACCGAGCTCTTTCCACCGGAGCTCGAGGCCCTCGANGCCTACATCGCCCGCAGCGGCAAGCTCTTCGTGATGGCCGATCCGACGATCCTCACCCCCGGCCAGGACGCCGCCATCAAGAAGTTCGTGTCCAAGTACGGAATGGAGCTGGGTGACAACCTCGTCATCGAGCTGAATCCCATCGGCCGGCTCTTCGGCATCGGGCCCGAGGTGCCGATCATCCAGCAGTACGAGCCGCATCCGATCACGCGCGACCTCGCCGGCATCAGCACGCTGTTCCCGCTCACGCGCACGGTGACGCCGGCGGCGACTCCGCCGGCCGGGATGACCGATCAGGTCCTGGCCCGCACGACGCCGGATTCCTGGGGCGAGACTGACCGCGCCTCGCTCCAGGCCGGGCAAGTGAAGCCGGATCCGCAGGACCCCAAGGGGCCGCTGCCCGTGGCCGCCGTGGCCACGAAGGACAAGGCGCGCATCGTGGTGTACGGGACCTCGAGTCTCGCCGCCAACCAGTTCCTGAACGTCCAGGGCAACCGCGATTTCTTCCTGAACACGGTCTCGTGGCTGGCCGAGGAAGAGGATCAGCTCGCCATCCGGCCCAAGGAGACTCGGCAGACGCCGGTGTTCCTGACGTCGCAGCAGGCCCAGATGGTCTTCCTGGTGCCGGTCGTCGTCCTGCCCGGCCTCGTCTTGATCGGTGGCGTCGTGGCACTGGTCAGGCGCCGCGCGGCGAACTGACCTCCGACTAAATGCGCTGGCAGACGACGGCAATCCTTGCCGCGATCCTGATCGCGGTCGGCGCCTTCTACTACGTGTACGACGTGCGCATGGCGCCCGAGCGTGAGAAAGANGCCGCGCGCAAGGGCCGCCTGTGGACGATCGAGCCGGCCGACGTCAACGAGGTCACCATCCGCCGGTCTTCCGACACGCTCACGCTCAAGCGCGAGGGCGACCGCTGGCAGATGCTCGGGCCCGTATCGGCGCGCGGCGACCGCGGGCCCATCGACGACGCGCTCACCACGATCGTCACCGCGAAGATCGACCGCGAGATCACCGCCCAGCCGGCCTCGCTGGCCGACTTCGGCCTCGACAAGCCGGCCGCAGACCTGACCCTGACGACGAAGGACGGCAAGCAACTCGGCCTCCAGCTCGGCGCCAAGAATCCGACCGGGGTGTGGGTGTACGCGCGCGAGCGCGACAAGCCCGCGGTCTTCGTGATCCCCGACAGCGTGCTCCGCGACAGCACCAAGCCCGCGGTCGACTTCCGCGACAAGACGATTCTCTCCTTCGAGCGCAAGGACGTCACCGGGCTCGACCTCGCCCTGCGCGACGACGCCCTCAGCCTGAATCATGCGAGAAAGGCTGGCGGATCACGCGGCCGCGGGCGCTCGCCGCCGACAACGACGTCGTGAACGATTTCCTCGACAAGCTGCAGAACGCCAGGGTGAAGGAGTTCGTCATCGACGCGCCGAGATCGCTGGAGCCGTACGGGCTCGAGCGTCCCACGCGCGTCGAGGTGCACACGGGGAAGGACAAGGACCGCGCGACCAAGACGCTGCTCATCGGCGCCACCGACGACAAGAAGAAGGGCGTGTACGCGCTGCGCACCGGCGAGCAGAGCGTCATGCTGCTGCCCGAGGAGGTCTGGACGGCGCTGCCCAAGACCGTCGCGGCGCTACGCGACAAGACGGTGGTGGCGTTCGAGCGCGACAAGGTCACCCGCGTGGACGTCGAGAATCCCCGCGGCGCGTTCACGATCGTGCGCGAAGGCGACCGCTGGCAGATCAGCCAGCCCGAGGCGCTGCCCACCGATCAGCTCGAAGGCCGGCGCGCTGGTGATGAACGTGCGAAACCTTCGGGCGCAGGCGTTCCTGAGCGACGACGCGAGCGGCCTGGCCCGCTACGTCGGCAGCCCGCAGGTGAAGGTGACGCTGACGGAGAAGGATGCGCCCCCCACGACGATCCTGCTGGCCCCGTCGACGGAGACCCGCGGCAGTCAGGCCACCGCCTACGCCGGCATCGCCGGCCGCGGCCCCGTCGTCCTGGTCGATGCCAAGGCGCTGACCGATCTCGGCAAGTCAATCACCGAGCTGCGCGATCGGAGCGTGGTCGGTGGTCTCGACGCCAAGGCGGTGAAGCGCCTGCAACTGACCCGCGACGGCAAGGCCGTGCTGCTCGAGCGCCAGGGCGATCAGGAGTGGCGCATGCTCGAGCCCACCCGGCGCGCGGCCAACGCCGGCCGAGTGGACGACGTGCTGTTCGGCGTGCGCGGGCTCAAGTGGAAGGAGATCGTCGCGCCGAAGGGTGAGGACCCGGCGCGCTACGGGCTCGACAAGCCCACGGGCGAGATCACGCTCTTCCGCGGCGACGGCACCGCCATCGTCACGCTGATGGTGGGCAAGAAGGACGGCCAGCGGCTCTACGTGCAGACGAAATCGGCGCCGACGATCTACGCCGTCGAGGCCGGGCAGCTCGAGCTCCCGAAGATTCCCGAAGACTTCCAGGGGTAGCCGCGCGTTAGCGCGGCCGGCCGCCGCCCGCCGGCGTCAGGCCAGCAGGCCGAGCGCGCGGTACTTCGGGGCGACCCGCTCCGAGATCAGGCCGAGGCGCTGAAGCCGCGGCATCAGGTTGTCCTGGAAGAGGAAGCTGTTGAAGTGTTTCGTCGTCATCGAGTTGGCGACGGTGTCTTTCCAGATCTTCTCGCCGTCCCAGCCCATCTCGTTCCACACGCTCTGGATCGAGCGAAAGCCCGTGTGCTCGTCACGCGCGTACATCTGATCGCAGGCATTGACGGTGAAGTCCTCGAGATAGGCGCGCTTGTCCGGATCCATGGCCGGGATGGAGCGGCGCAGCGCGAAGTAGCCGAAGTTGACGTGCCGGCCCTCGTCCTGCAAGACGTAGTCGAGCAGCAGGGTGAGGGTCGGATCGGCGGTCTGGCGGCGCATCACGTTGAACGCGGCGATGGCCAATCCCTCGACGATCATCTGCATGCCCAGGAGTTTCAGCTCCCACAGATTGGTGCTGAGGATCTCGTCGAGCACGGCCTTGAGCAGCGGATCGACCGGATAGATCTTGTGGAGCTTCTTGACATAGCGCTCGAAGACCTCGACGTGCCGGCCCTCGTCCACGACCTGGGTCGAGGCGTAGAGCTTGGCGTCGAGCTCGGGGATGGAATTCACGAGCTGGCCGCAGACCACGAGCGCGCCCTGCTCGCCGTGCAGGAACTGGGACAGGCGCCAGGCCGAGATGCGGATCTCGACCTCCTTCTGCTCCTCGGCGGTGAGCCGCGTGAAGAAATTGGTGCCCCTGAACGCCTCTTTCACGTTGAGGACCGGGCCCTCCGTTCCCACGGGCCGCGTCCAGTCGATCGCCGTCGATCCGTTCCACTGATTCTTCTTCGCGGTTTCGTAGAGGGTCGTCAGCTCGTCGTGGGTGGGCTCGTAGTCGTAGTCCCACAGGGTCTCGAGCTGGTAGGTCACTCGCCTGGCTGCCGCCTGCTCTGCGGTCGTCATCCCATCGCCTCGCTGATGAACGACGGTTCAGTTTTCAGGAGTCTAGCGTACGCCGGGGGGCGTGCGCTACTATTCGAGGGTGGACGACCGGGCCATATATCTCAAGCAGATGGAACTCGGGCCGATGCAGAACTTCGTCTATCTCGTCGGCGACCCGCTGGCCCGCGAGTGCGTAGTGGTCGATCCGGCGTGGGAGATCGACACGATCGTCGAGACGGTCGCCGCCGACGGCATGACGCTCAAGGGCGCCCTCGTCACGCACACCCATCAGGACCACGTCGGCGGCAGCCTGGAGGAATGGGGCATGCCGGGACGGATCCCCGGCGTGGAAGAGCTGTTGGGCAAGGTGGCCACCAAGGTCTACGTCCACAAGGCCGAGCGTGAGTTCCTCCGCGGCTTCGGCTCCGACCTCGTGAAAGTGGATCACCACGACACGCTCCAGGTGGGCCGGCTCACGCTGACCTTCATGCACACGCCCGGGCACACGCCAGGCTCGCAGTGTTTTCTCGTCGACGGCCGGCTGATCTCCGGCGACACGCTCTTCATCGGTGCCTGTGGCCGGACCGACCTGCCCGGAAGCGATCCGAGCGAGATGTACTACTCGCTGACCCAGCGCCTCGCCGCGCTGCCCGAAGAGACGATCCTCTTCCCCGGACACAACTACGGTGGGGAATCGTCCACCATCGGGCGTGAGAAGCGCGAGAACCCGTTCCTGCGCTTTGCCTCACTCGGAGATTTTCTTCGCACGATGGGTGGCGGCCGCATCATCAC
>JGI25382J43887_10001146_pt1 | contig 10391 bp, 10 predicted proteins | sample GraSoi013_1_40cm_3_FD_43887 | JGI IMG/M metagenome (IMG submission 43887) | reverse complement strand
GCTGCCGTGGGTGTCGCGAGCGGCGATGACGCCGGCGGAATCGTCGGCGCAGGCTCAGCCCGCGTCGCCGCGGGGGCGCACGCGATCACCACTGACGCGAGGGCCGTGAGCGCGAGCTTCATCGCTACAGAGATACGGTACGAAGGCGGAGCGAGTTCGTCACGACGGTGACCGACGAAAGCGCCATCGCCGCGGCCGCGAGCATCGGCGAGAGGAGCCAGCCGGTGAACGGGTAGAACACTCCGGCGGCAAGCGGGATGAGCGCAACGTTGTAGACGAAGGCCCAGAAGAGGTTCTGGCGGATCGTCGAGAGCGTGCTGCGCGCAAGGCGCAGCGCGCGCGGAACGCCCCGCGGGTCGCCGCCGACCAGCACGATGTCCGCGGTCGCGATGGCGACATCGGTACCGGTGCCGATCGCGATGCCGAGGTCGGCGCGAGCGAGTGCGGGGGCGTCGTTCACGCCGTCGCCGACCATCGCGACCCGATGCCCTTCCGCCTGCAGCCCCGCGACGATCTCGGCCTTCCGATCCGGTCGCACCTCGGCACGCACGTCGTCGATGCCGATCGCGCGCGCGATCGCCTCCGCGACGCGACGGGCATCGCCCGATACGAGCAACGTGCGGAGGCCCATGCGCCGGAGCTCCGCGATCGCCTCGCGCGCGGCGGCCTTCGGAGTGTCAGCAAGTGCGAGGATCCCTCCCGGCTCGCCGTCGATCGTGCCGACGAGAACGGTGCGGCCTTTCTCCTGGTGGTGCGCAAGCATCCCATCCCCGAGGTCGGCGAACCCATGCGTCCGCGCGAGATCGGCGTTCCCGATCCACACGTCGTGACCATCGACGGTCGCATGCACGCCCCGCCCGGGCAGCGCCTCGAAGGTCGTGGGCTCTGAGAGCGACAGGCCCTTCGCATTCGCGGCCTCGACCACTGCCGAAGCGAGCGGGTGCTCGGACCGCAGCTCCGCGCTCGCGAGGATGCGGATCACCTCGTCCTCCCCGATGCCCGCGCAGTTCATGTAATCGACCATCTCTGGCCGGCCCGCGGTGAGTGTCCCGGTCTTGTCGAAGGCCACGACGTCGATCGCGCGCGCGGCCTCGAGCGCGTCGGCGCTCTTGATGAGGATCCCGCGCGACGCGCCGCGGCCCGTGCCGACGATGATCGCCGTCGGCGTCGCGAGCCCGAGGGCGCAGGGGCACGCGATGATGAGCACCGCGACGAACGCCGTAAGCGCATACCCGAGCGATGGCTGCGGGCCGAACACGAGCCACGCGGCGGCGCTGGCGAACGCGATCACGAACACGATCGGGACGAAGACCGAGGCGATCCGGTCGACGAGGCGCTGGATCGGCGCCTTCGAGCCCTGTGCCTCCTCGACGAGCCGCACGATCTGCGCGAGGAGCGTGTCCGCGCCCACCTTGGTCACGCGGAGGCGGAACGTGCCGCTGCGATTCAGCGTTCCGCCGGTGACCTCGTCGCCCGCCCCTTTCTCGACCGGCACCGATTCGCCGGTGACCATCGATTCATCCACCGCGGATGAGCCCGCCAGCACGATCCCGTCGGTGGCGACGATCTCTCCCGGCCGGACGATGACCACATCGCCAATGGCGAGGCGCTCGATCGGCACCTCCTCCTCGGCGCCGCCGGGACGCCGGACCCGCGCGGTCTTCGCGCCGAGCGCCGCGAGCGCGCGCACCTCATCCGACGTCCGCGCACGGGCCCTCGCCTCGAGGTAGCGACCGACGAGGACCAGCGCCACGATCGTGGTCGAGGTGTCGTAGTAGAGGAACCGGTCCGGCTCCAGGCCAAGCGCGAAGAAGGCTTGCGGGAAGAACGTCGCGACGACCGAGACCGCGTATGCGGCCGTGGTCCCGACGACGATCAACGTGTTCATATCGGTACGGCCGTGCCGCGCGGCCGAGGTCGCGCCGCGATAGAAGGGAAGCGCGGACCAGAGCTGCACCGGCGTCGCGAGGAGGAACAGGACATATCCTCGCCACTCGAGTTGGGCGAGCTGCGGGAACGCGAGATCGGCCATCGAGAGGAGCAGCGCCGGGACGGCAAGCGCGGCCGCGACCACCAGGCGTCGCCGAAGCGTCGTGAGGTACGCCGCGCGGACGGCTCGCTCGCGCTCCTCCATGACCGCTCGCTCGGCGCGATCGGCCGACAGCACGAGCGCCCCGTATCCGGCGCGCTCGATCGCGCGCACCAGCGATGAGTCAGGGGCGCGCGCCGGGTCGAGCTCCACACGCGCGCGCTCGGTCGCGAGATTCACGTCGGCGGCGCGCACGCCGGCCACCCCGCGCAGAGCATCTTCCACGCTCGCGACGCACGACGCGCACGTCATCCCGGTGACGACGAGCTCGCGCCGCTCGACGCTCTCTTCGGTTTTCGCTGGCTTGGTCGCGATGGCCATTCCCGCCCTCTCCTGACCCCCTCCCCCAGGGGGTGGGTCATCTCAAGTCTACGTCCAGCCGAACCCACTACCTTGGTCGGGATGCGCGTTCTGGTGTTCCTGGCGATCCTTTCGCTCGCGGCCTGCGGCTCGGCGGGATCGCGCGTCTCAGCGGCGCCGTCGACGCCCGCGGCCACGCCGAGCGAGACTGCACCTGTGCGAGCGAGCGGTCCAGGCGGAGCGCCGATCGCCTCGATGAGCGTGACCGGCGCGCACGCCTACGTCCGCGCGCAGGTCACCCAGAGCGCCCCGGTGCTGCTCCCGGAGATCGCGACCCTCCCGGCTGGAGTGAGAGCTGACGTCATTGCCCGTCCCGACGCATCTCGATCACGTACTCGGACGAGCGCGGCGTTCGCATTTTCCTCGGACTCGTCGCCCTGAACCCCGGTCCGACGGATTCCGGCGCGCAGCGCACGCTCACCTTCCGCGGCGACCCAATGGCCCACGCGCACTTCGACGACGACGCACACCACTTCGTCATCTGGCGCGAGCCGGCCACTAAGGTCGCTCCCTCGAGCGGTGACTACGACGTGCGGGCTGGCACGCTCCCCTACTTCCTCGCGTCCGAAGGCATTGACGACGCCGCGTTCTGGAAGATCGCCAACAGCCTGCGTCCCTAGAGAACGGCCCCGCAGGAGGGGCAGCGCCCTGCGCGCTCGGATCCAGACGCGCCGCAGCCGCGGCACATGAGGACGCCGGTCGCGTCGGTCTGGGTCTGCCGGTGCGTCTCGGTATAGAACGCGGCGTCCCAGCGGCGGCCGAGGCGCACGTCGTCGCGCGCGCGGCCCGCGAGCATCCCGAACGCGGCGACGCCGACGACGATCAGAACGAACCAGAAGAGATCCACTAATTGTCTCCGCGCAGCGAGCGCGCGACGGTGCGGATGAGCTCCACATCGTCGAGGATCTCGAGCTGCGGAACAAGCGGGCGCAGGCGTGCCGCGATGTCGCGAGCCACGGCGACGCGTGCCGCCGGCGTCAGCTTCTTCTCGCGCAGCATGAACTCACGGACCAGCCGCTGCGCCTCGCCGGAAAGGACACGGACCGTCGCCGCGGGCGCGGTGCTCGGACCGGTCTGCGTTCGGAGCGCGGACCAGCTGCGGCGAGGGCGCGGCGCGCGCACCACGAACGTGCCGGCGGCGAGGTCGCCGAGCCGCTGATAGCGCGGCGACACGATGATCGCGATGAGGCCGAGCCCGTACAGGACGGGCAGGAAGTCGACCGTCCGCACGATGTTGCGCACGAGGACCGCGACGAACGGCGCGGGCTCGCCGTTCTCCGTGATCACGCGCAGGCCGAAGACGCGCTTGCCCAGCGTCTGTCCGTTCCACAGCCACTCCAGAAGGATGAAGTAGAGCCAGGCGACGAGCAGCTCGGCGAGCGCCACCCATCCCTGGACCGATAGCAGGACCGGGTTCCCGACCGAGAGCTGCTCGTAGCTCCAGCCNATCGCGAAGACCACGACGGACGCGACGAGGAAATCGAGGATCGCGGCGAAGCCCCGGTTGCCCGCGCCAGCGAGCTGATACCGAAGCACAACGTGGTCCGGCGTTTCGATCTCGAGCCGACCGGCCGTGATCGCCATCGANGCATGGTACGTTGCGACCCATGCCGCGTATCGCAGCACCAGCCTCCATCGACCGCTTCGTCGAGGATCATCTCGGTCGCTGGTCGCGCCTCGCGGACCTGGTCGCGCGCGCAAGCGGGCGCGTGAGCCNTCTCGACGCGGCCGAGGTGCTCGAGCTCGGCGTCCTCTATCGCGCGGCGACGAGCGATCTTGCGATCGCGCAGCGCGACTTCGCGGCCGACGTCGTCACGACGGAGCTCAACGATCTCGTGGCCGCCGCGCACGCGCTCGTGTACAGCGAAGCGCCCACGAGCGGCAAGCGACTGCGGCGCTTCGTCGTCGAGGAGGTACCCGCGACGGTCCGCGCCAACATGCGATTNGTGATCGCGTCCGCGGTCCTGCTATTCGGNCCGGCGCTCGTGACATTCGTCGCCGGTCTCCTGTCGCCGGACCTCGCGATGGGAGCGCTGCCGGCTCCGATCCGGGATCAGCTGGTCGCGCGACGCCCGGGCACCGAGATCCCAGAGAACCTCCGCCTCAACGAGAGCCCGGTCATCATCGTGAACAACGTCCGCATCGCGGTCGTGGCGGCGGCCGGCGGGCTGACCGCCGGGCTGCTCACGGCGTACGTCCTCGTCGCGAATGGCGCGATCCTCGGCACGATCTTCGCCGTGCTCGAGCTCCGCGGCGTCTCCTGGGCGCTCCTCACGTTCGTCGCCGCACACGGCGTCCTCGAGCTGTCCGCGATCGTGCTATCAGGCGCCGCGGGTCTGCGCTTCGCGTGGGCGATCCTTCAGCCCGGCGAACGCTCGCGCGGCGTCGCGCTCCGTCTCGCGGGGATACAGGTCATGCGCATCGTGCTGCTGGTCGCCGTCACGCTCGGCGTCGCGGGGCTCATCGAGGCCTTCGTGTCCCCGACGACGCTCCTGCCGGCGGTCAAGGCCGCGGTCGGGATCGGGACCGGGTTGCTGCTCTGGGGGTACGTCGCGCTCAGCGGCCGGCAGCTACGCCCGGCGCCTCAGAGGAAGCGCTTCTTCAGCTCGAGGTAGCGCTGGATCGTCGCGACCGTGAGACGATCGGACGCGACGTCGATCGTGTGGACACCGCGACGTCGTAAGGTCCCATCGCTTTCGCTCGGGCGTCCCGGACCTCCTGTGCGACGACGCGCTCGTAGAGCGCGACGCTCGAGTCCGGCGTGCGCGTGGAGACCTCGGCGAGCTGCGGATCCGCAAGAAGGCAGCAGAGCACGAGGTTGTTCCCGGCCAAGCGAGTGACCGCCGCGACGAGGCCGCGCGACGCCTCTTCGTCCACAAGGTCCGTGAACAGGACGACGAGCGCGCGGCGCGCCGCGCGGGCACGGAGGAATTCAAACGCGGCCCGATAGTCGGGCTCGGTGGTCGTGACCTCGATGCGCCGGAGCTCCTCGGTCATCCGCAGGAAATGGCCGCGGCCGCGTCGTGCCGGAAGATACGTGCGCACGTCGTCGGCGAATCCGAGAAGGCCGACCTCATCCCCTTTTCCGATCGCGACGTAGGCGAGCATGAGCGCGGTGTTCACGGCGTGGTCGAGCTTGGTGAGCTCGCCGAGCGTGCTCGACATCATTCGTCCCGCGTCGAGCAGGATCAGCAGGCGCTGCTGCCGCTCCGTCTCGTACTCGACGCTGATCGGTCGTCCGCGTCGCGCGGTCGCGGTCCACGAGATCGATCGCGGATCGTCGTCGGGCTCGTACTCGCGCAACCGCGCGAAGAGGCTGCCCTCCCCGGGGACGCGCGCACGGCGCTGACCCGCGTCGTACGCGAGCCCCCGGCGCAGCGAGATCTCGTAGCGGCGGACCTCGCGCAGGTCGGGGTAGACCTTGACCGTCGCGGCGCACCCGATGCGGCTCTGCCGCTCCACGAGACCGAGGGGCCCACGCTGGCGCGTGTGCACGTCGCCGAACGCGAACGTCCCGCGGTACCGCGGCCGAATCACGTACTCCACGTTCGCGGTCCCGGCAGCCGGCGCGATCATGCCGACCGTGCGGCGATCGACATTGAAGGCGGCCGGTGGATCGTCGCGCACCGTGACCGCGAGCGCGCGGTCGATCGGGTTACGCACGGCGATGCCGACGCGCTGCGGCGCCGCGATCGAGAGCTGCACGGCGACCGAGCGCGCGACCTCCTGCGACGAGAGGTGAGGCGTGGCCCGCGCATCGACGATCGCGAGGACGAGCGCGATCACGCAGATCGCGAGCGCGGCCCACGCGATCGGCGCGTAGAGCGTCGCGAGCGCCAGCGGGATGGCGCTCGCTCCCACCAGGACCGCGAGCCGCGGCAGGGGCACGAAGGGGACCGCCGGGGGCCGCAGTCGCAGCCGGCGCATCAGCGCGGCACGTCGAGACGCGCGAGGACGCGGCGGAGGGCGGCATCGGCGTCGACTCCCTCGATCTCCGCCTCGGCTTTGAGGATCACACGGTGCCGCAGCGTCGGAGGGACGAACGTCTTGACGTCGTCCGGCGTGACGAAGTCTCGGCCCTCCACCGCGGCCGCCGCCTTCGCCGCGCGCAACAGGTGCACGCCGGCGCGCGGACTCGCGCCGAGGATGAGATCCGCCGAGCGGCGAGTCTCTTCGACGATCCGCACGATGTAGTCGACGACCGAGTCCTCGACCGTGACCTTCTCGATCTCGGCGCGCGCGCCCTCGAGCGCGCCATCGCCGATCTCCTGCAGCCGGGCGAGCTCGTCGACCGGGCGGCCCTTGTCGTGGAGCCGGAGGATCGACCGCTCCTCTCCCGTCTCGGGATAACGCACGACGGCCTTGAAGAGGAAGCGGTCGAGCTCGGCCTCGGGTAGCGGATATGTGCCCTCGTACTCGACCGGGTTCTGCGTCGCGAGCACGAGGAAGGGATCGGGAAGAGCGTGCGGTTCACCTTCGAGGGTGACCTGCCGCTCTTCCATAGCCTCGAGCAATGCGGCCTGGGTCTTAGCGGGGGCGCGATTGACCTCGTCGGCGAGGACGACGTTCGCGAAGACCGGCCCGAGACGCATGCGGAACGAGCTCGTGGCGATCTCNAAGATGCTCGTCCCGACGATGTCGCTCGGCATCAGGTCGGGCGTGAACTGGATGCGCTTGAAGGTCCCCCCGACGAGCCGCGCGACCGAACGCGCAAGGAGCGTCTTCGCGGTACCGGGCACNCCCTCGATCAAGATGTGCCCGCCGAGCGCGAGCGCCATGAACGCGAGACGGATCGTTTCCTCCTGGCCGACGATCACGCGATGCAGCTCTGTGCTGAAGCGGGCCGCGGTGTCCTTTGCGTTCACGCTGACTCCTTCTTCGCGAGGACGCGCTCGATCCGGGCGACGGTACGAATGAGCTCTTCGTCGCGCAAACGCCGCGTGAGCGCCGTGTCGATCGCGCGGGCTTCGGCGGCGCGCGCCGGGTCATCGGCCTCGACACGTGCGAGCACCTGCTCGAGAGGCGCCGCCGGATCCAGCCCGTACGCCGCAGCAAGCCCGCCGAGCAGCTCGCGCCGCAGCCGGCCGCGCGCGATCTCGTCGCGGTGCGACCGGCGCAGCAAGCCGGCGAACGAGCGGACGTATTCGAGGCTCGATCGGGGCGGGCGCGGGTCGGCCGGAAGCGGCGGACCCAGCCGGCGGCCAGAAAGCAGGAGATAGCCGAAGACCGTCGCGCCGACGAAGAGCAAGGCGCGCCCCAGCCAGGTTCCCTGCAAGAGGACGAAAAGGTCGGGCGAGGGATGCGATCCGTGGTGGTATTCGTCGAAGCCGACCGCGCGGTTGCCACTGAATCCGCCCGCCGCGAGCGAGAGCGCGAAGCGCCCGTTGTCGGCGGTCCCGAGGAACTGGTTGAGGAATGGCGCGAGACTGCCGACGACGATCAACGTCCCGAGCCCCTCGCGCGTCATCGCGCCCAAGACGGTGCCGTCGAAGCGGACCACCGGTTCCCACCGCGCGCTCAACCGGAGGGATGAGCCCTGGTCGAACGAGACCGATTGAGCGGGCGCGGCGGCGACGGCCACCGACAGGGTGCCGTAGGTCCCTCCACGGTCCAGGCCGACCATGCTGGTGCCGAACGCCGACAAGAGGCGCGACTCCGAAAGGCCGAGGTCGGTCGCGACGACGATCGTGCGTCCATCCTGCAGGTAGGAGCGGAGCGCGACCACGTCCGTCTCCGAGATGAACTCGGTGACGCCGAGCATGAAGAGGACGCTCGCGCCGCTCTCGCGTGGCGCGAAGCGGTCGCCCTGCACGATGACGGTCTGCGCGCCGAGACCTTCCATCAGTCGCCGCAGGTCCGAGGCGCCGCCGTTCGCGGTGTCGAACACCGACCCCGTACGGATCGACTGATTGCTCCCGATCACGAAACCGGCGCCCACGAGAATGATCAGCGAGAGGATCGCCCCGATGACGTAGAGCGGGTCGACGCGGGACAGCGATCTCATGACGTCGCCGCCCGCGCGAGATCCCGGGCGCGCCGCGCCTCGTCGGCGGTCGCCCCCTTCAGCCCGAACCATGCTCGGTCATGGAGCGCGACGAGCTCGCGCAACGGATCGAGCTGCGGCAGGCCGGAGGCGCGGGCGAGGAGCTCGCGGTCGGTGAGCGACGACTCGTAGCGGATAAGCCGCCGCTCCGCGAGCGAGAGGATCGCGTAGCGATAGAACGCGTGCAGCGCGTCTCGGGGGTCGCCCGACTCGAGGGCCAGCTGCGCCAGGCCGAGCTGCGCCGCGGTGTCTCGGGCGGCCGCCGCCTGCGCGGCGGGGAGCGCGACGCTGCGCCGGACCCGCTCGCGCACGCCGCGTGCGAGAACGACGGCGACGATCGCCAGGAGCACGACTCCAAGTCCGACGAGGATCGGATCGCGGATGTCGGGGGCGACGCCCGGAGGCTGCAGCCCGCCGAAGAGCTGTCGCAGCAGCGCACCGATGAAGCTGAGGAGCTCTGCCCGCTGCTCTCCGCACGCCTCGCATCGGCCAATTCGCGGATCAGCGCATCGGCGCGGCCAAGGTCGAACGGCGGGGCCGCCGCACGATTGGCGATCTCGAGCAGCTGATCGACGTCGGCGGTGCTCGCGTCGATGGCGGCGATGGACGAGCCCATGCGTGAGGAGATCGCGGCGTCATCGATGAGGATNGTGACGTTGCCGCCGACGCGGAGCTCGGTCGTGAGCAGCAGCTCGCTGCGGGCGCGGTTCANGTTGGCCGTGCGCTGCGGCTCGACCGCGCTGCGCGCCTGAACGAGGAGCGTGCGAACGCCGCGCAGCCGCGCGCGGTACTGCTCGAGCGTCAGNGAGTCGGCGTTCGCGGCACTCGCGGTCGCCACCTGGAATATGACGACGAGCGCGAGGACGAGCCTCAGGCGCGCGGCATNGCCTCCGCCGCGAGCTGGAGGTCGAAGCCTTCCTTCCGTACGCGCAGGTCGTAGTACAGGACGGTCATCGTCCCGAAGAAGAGCGGGAGCCACGCCGGGACCATCGCGAAAAAGATGATGAAGAACGCTATGCCACCCGCGGCCTGGCTGCTCGANGCGATGAGTCCGAGCAGGACGAACATGAACACGAAGAGGACGATGAACAGGACGAAGAGGAGCACCCCGAGCCCGACGATCCGCCAGCGGAAGCCGGCGGCGAGCTGCCACGAACGGCGAAGCGATGAGATCGGACCGTGCCGTTCGATCGTCGCGACCGCCGGAGCGATGAACCACGAGGCCTCGATGTAAGAGACCGCGAAGACGTAGACGAGGAACACGAGGAAGCTCACGAGCGCGTTGTCGATCATCGCGCCCACGATCGAAAAGAAGATCTGCACGACGAACACCGCGAGGAACGCGAGGAGGCCGGTCAGGAAGATGCGCGGTGCCGCGCGCATGCCCACCCCGAGCGACGCACCCAGCGTGCGCGGCTGGCCCAGGTGGGCCGCGGCGGCGGCATCCACCACGCCGCCGGCGATGATCGACCCGACGGCCAGGCCGAACAGCGAAAGCAGGATGACATACACGAACGCGGCGCCGATGAACTGGAGGAAGTTCTGATTGTTCAAGATGGCGAGCGGATCGGCGGTCCTCTGGAACGTCCCCGCGAGCGGGAGCATGTTCACGACGAGCCAGACCGAGAGCGCGAAGTAGGCGATAAGGAACACCACGAAGGGGATCGCCCCGAGCAGGAAGAGGGAGAGCGGGCGCTCGCGGTAGAGCCGGAAGACCCGGTCGACCACGTCGCCGATACCGAGCGGCCGGAGCGCGGGTGCGGTTGTTGTCGCCGCTTCCATACGGGCCAATCCTACCGACAGGGTCTACGGGCGCTTGCCTGCTGGGCCGCTGACCGTTGGGCTCGACATGGCCTGGGCGGCGAGCTGCAAGTCGAAGCCTTCTTTGCGAACGCGCAG
>JGI25382J43887_10001143_pt1 | contig 10404 bp, 10 predicted proteins | sample GraSoi013_1_40cm_3_FD_43887 | JGI IMG/M metagenome (IMG submission 43887) | reverse complement strand
GAGCCTCATCAAGAACGCCCCCGACCCCGTGTTCGTCTCCGACCTCGAGGGCAAGATCCTCCAGGCCAACGACGCCGTCTCCCAGCTCCTCGGCTTCCGCCCGGACGAGGTGCTGGAGCAGTCGCTCTCGCGCTTCATCAGCCCCGAGGAGACCCGTGAGTTCACCGCCGCCCTCCGCGAGGTCGTCGCGCGCGGCGTCACCCGCAACGCCCGCCTCAACCCCCGCAGCGCCAGCGGCGAGGTCATCCCCACCACCCTCAACGCCTCCGCCCTCCGCGACCCCGACGGCAAGGTCATCGGCGCCATCGGTATCCTGCGCGACATGCGCGAGCTCGACAAGGCCCGCGCCTACGCCGAGAGCCTCATCAAGAACGCCCCCGACCCCGTGTTCGTCTCCGACCTCGAGGGCAAGATCCTCCAGGCCAACGACGCCGTCTTCGCGCTGCTCGGCTTCCGCCCGGACGAGCTGATCGAGCAGTCGCTCTCCCGCTTCATCAGCCCCGAGGAGACCCGGGAGTTCACCGCCGCCCTCCGTGAGGTCGTCGCGCGCGGCGTCACCCGCAACGCCCGCCTCAACCCCCGCAGCGCCAGCGGCGAGGTCATCCCCACCACCCTCAACGCCTCCGCCCTCCGCGATAACGGCAAGGTCATCGGCGCCATCGGCATCCTCCGCGACATGCGCGCCTACGAGCAAGTGGTCCGCGACCTCGAGAAGTCCAAGACCGAGTTGCAGGAGAAGATCCTGGACCTCGAGAAGTTCGAGGAGGTGGTCGTCGGCCGCGAGCTCAAGATGATCGCCCTCGAGAGGGAGCTGGAAGGCCTGCGGAAAGAGCTGGAGAGGCGGACGGCCGAGCGGCAGCAGACCTGATGGGACGGAGTGGCCACGCGTGAGCGATCGCCGGCCGGAAGCAGNGGTGCTGGACGACCGGCTGGAGTCCCCGACCGGTCTCCNCGANCATGTNAAGCTGCTGGAGCTNCGCCTGCGCAAACGCGACGAGCAGCGCCGCGCCATGCTCCACATCATGGGCGACCTCAACGAGGTCAACAAGCGCCTCGGCAACCAGCGCAAGGCGATGCTCCACATCCTGGGGGACTACGAGAAGGACCGGAGCCGGCTGGCCGGCCAGACCGAACGGCTCGACAACTCGCGGCGCGCCCTGCTGCACATCCTCCAGGACTCGCACCGGTCCAACCTGCGCCTGGAGGACAGCCGCAAGGCCATGATCCACATCATGGGCGACCTGCGNGACACGACCGCCGAGATCCAGCGTCGCGAGCAGGAGCTGCGCGACAAGCAGGAGCAGCTCGTCCAGGCTGGCAAGCTGGCCACGCTGGGCGAGCTCACGACCGGTGTCGCCCATGAGCTCAACAACCCCCTCAACAACATCGGGCTGTTCGTGGGCAACGCGATCGATCTCATAGAGCTCGACGTGTCAGACGGCGAGCGCAGCGTGCGCGAGCTGCGGAACGCGATGCAGCAGGTCGGCAAGGCCACCGAAATCATCTCGCACCTTCGCACCTTCGGGCGGGTGGCGCCGGTGAGCCGGGAGCCGGTCTCCATCAATCAGGTGATCGAGCGGGCCCTGTCCCTCATGCAGGAGCAGCTCCGGCTTCGTGACATCGACCTCGAGCTGGACCTGGGCCTGGCGCCGGCGGTGGTGATCGGGAACGCCATTCAGCTGGAGCAGGTCTTCATCAACCTGCTCACGAACGCGCGCGACGCGATGGCCGACTCGCCACGCAAGGTCGTCCGCATCTCGGCTCGCGTCGGGGAAGGTGTGGTCGACCTGGCCTTCTCCGATACGGGGCCGGGTATCCCGGAGGGCCTCGAGCAGCGCATCTTCGATCCGTTCTTCACCACCAAGGAAGTCGGGCGAGGCACCGGCCTGGGTCTGTCCATCACGTACGGGATCATCAAGGACCACGGGGGCACCATCGCCGTCGCCAACCGACCCGGAGAGGGGGCCACGTTCCTCATCCGGCTTCCCCGAGCCCCCGACGACCTGCCGGCGCCGCCAGCGGTATGAGCCCGACCCGTGTCCTCATCGTCGACGACGATATCGCCCTGTTGCAGGCGCTTCCCGAAGCCCTGCGGTTACGACTCGACGCGGTGACGGTGGACACCTGCGACACCGCGTCGGAGGCGCTGAGCCGGATCGCCGCCATCGACTACGACGCCATCATCAGTGACATCAAGATGCCGGGCATGGACGGCCTGGCCCTCCTCGCCGAGATCCGGGCCCTGCGGCCGGACACGCCGACGTTGCTGATCACCGGGCACGACCACGAGATGGTGGTGCATGCGTTGCGCGGGGGCGCGTACGACTTCATCCAGAAGCCCATCGACCGGGAGTACTTCGTGGCCTCGCTGAGCCGGGCGGTTCAAATGCGGCAGCTGAGGCGCCGCGTCCAGGAGCTCGATCAGCTCAAGACGCAGTTCTTCGCCGACGTGAGCCACGAGCTCCGGACGCCGCTGGCATTGATGCTGGGACCAACCCAGAAGCTGCTGGCGGCGGGCGGGCTGACCGAGGAGCAGGAGCACGACCTGGGGGTGATCGACCGCAATGCGCGGACGCTGCTCAAGCGCGTCAACGACCTGCTCGACGTCGCCAAGCTGGATGCCGGACAGGTGGGCGTCAACTATGCCGAGGTCGACCTGGGGCGGCTCGTACGCCTCACCGCCGCCCACTTCGAGGCATTCGCGCAGGAGCGCCGGATCTCCTTCCCGGTCCGGACGCCGGCCAGCGTCATCGTCCAGGCCGATCTCGAGAAGCTGCAGCGGGTCTTCTTGAACCTCCTGTCCAACGCCTTCAAGTTCGTCCCCGACGGTGGTGGCGTGAGCCTGGAACTCCGCGTCGACGGCCAGCGCGCGCTGGCCACGGTCCAGGACGACGGCCCCGGCGTGAGACCCGAGCTCCGCCAGGCGATCTTCGAGCGCTTCCGGCAAGGCGAGAGCGGCTCACGTCGCGGCTTCGGCGGTACGGGCCTGGGGCTGGCCATCGCCAAAGAATTCGTCGCGCTGCACGGCGGGACCATCACCGTCGACGACGCCCCCGGAGGTGGCGCGCTCTTCAGCGTGGCCCTGCCGCTGGTGGCGCCGGTGGGCGCCAAGGTCGCCACCGTGGTCGGCGACCCCGGCGACGGTTTGGACGTCGCGCGCCAGACCCTGGAAGAACTCCACCAGCGGCGCCCGGCCGGCGGGAAGCAGGATCGGGCGGAGACTCCACCGCCCGAGCCCCGCGCGCCGGCCGGGGGTACGAGCGGGGAGCCGCCACGCCCCCTGGTGCTGGTCGTCGAAGACAATCAGGAGATGAACAGGTTCATCGCGGAAACCCTGGCCCGTGACTACCGTGTCGCCACGGCCCTGGATGGCCAGGAGGGTCTCGAGAAGGCGCTNGCGCTCGGCCCGGACCTGATCCTCAGCGATGTCATCATGCCCCGACTGAGCGGGGATCTCCTCGTGCGCGAGGTCCGCCGCCACCCCGAGCTGGACGCCGTGCCTCTTGTCTTGCTCACCGGGAAGGTCGACGACGAGCTGCGGGTGAAACTGCTCAGCGCGGGCGCCCAGGACTACCTCACCAAGCCGTTCTCCGCCGCGGAGCTGTGCGCGCGGGCCCGAAACCTGATCACGATGAAATGCGCCCGCCAGACGCTCCAGGAGGAGCTCGCCAGCCAGAGCGATGACCTGGCGGCCTTGGCCGTCGAGGTGACCGCCCGCCAGCGCCAGCTGCAGACCGCGCTGGCCGCGCTGCGCGACAGTGAAGAGCGCTCCCGCCTTTTGGTGGAGAGCGTCAAGGACTACGCGATCTTCATGCTCGATCTCGACGGACGCGTCATCAGCTGGGGCACCGGGGCCGAACGCATTACCGGCTATAGCGCCGACGAGATCAGCGGCCAGCCCTTCGCCCGCTTCTATCCCCCCGAGGCCGTCCGCCGCGCCGCGCCCGAGCANGACCTGAAGCGGGCGGCCGCCGAAGGGCGATTTGAAACCGACGGCTGGCGCGTGCGCAAGGACGGATCATCGTTCTGGGCCAATGAGATCCTCACTCCACTGCGCGATGCCGCCGGCCATCACCGTGGCTTCTCCATCGTCACCCGCGACGTGACCGAGCGCCGACNCGCGGAGGAGCAGATCAGGACCTCGCTCAAGGAGAAGGAGGTGCTGCTCAAGGAGCTTCACCACCGCGTCAAGAACAACCTGCAGGTCATCTGCAGCCTGCTCAACCTCCAGTCCCTGAGGATCAAGGATCGCCGGGCGCTTGAGCTCTTCAAGGCCAGCCAGAACCGGGTCAAGTCGATGGCGCTCATCCACGAGCAGCTGTATCAAGCCGGCGATCTGGCCACCATCGACTTCGCCGAATACATCCGGCGCCTGGCCGTCAACCTGTTCCGTTCGTACGGGATCACGACCGACACCATCCGCCTGACGCTGAATCTCGACACCGTCTCGCTGGGGATCGATACGGCCCTTCCGTGCAGCCTGATCATCAACGAGCTCATCACGAATTCGCTCAAGCACGCCTTCCCGTCCGGCCAGGCCGGCGAGATCAACATCGGCCTCCGCGCCGGCTCCGATGGCGCCTGCGAGCTCAGCATCAGCGATAACGGCGTCGGGCTCCCCCCCGCGTCCGCGCTATCCTCCGCTCCGTCATCGGGCTTGCAGCTCGTCGCCACCCTCACTAATCAGCTGGGAGGCACGATCGACGTCCAGCGCAACGCCGGCACTCGATTCACGATACGCGTCCCGGGGGAGCCCGCCGACGAAAGGGGAGGTCGACGATGAGCCCGACCCGGATTCTCGTCGTGGAGGACGAGGCGATCGTCGCCAAGGACATCGAAAACGCCTTGCACGGCCTGGGCTATTCGGTCCCCGCCGTGGCCGCCTCCGGTGAGGCCGCCATCGAAAAGGCCGAGGCCCTGCATCCCGACCTCGTGCTGATGGACATCCGGCTGAAAGGGCAGATCGACGGCGTCAAGGCCGCCGGCGAGATCAACGGGCGCCTGGGGATCCCCATCGTGTACCTCACTGCTCACGCGGACCAACAGACCTTGCGGCGCGCCAAGACCACGCAGCCGCTCGGCTACATTCTCAAGCCGTTCGACGAACGCGATCTCAGCGCGGCCATCGAGCTGGCGCTGCATCGACACCGGTCCCAGATGACCCTGCGCAGCCTCGCGCTGGTCGACGAGCTCTCCGGCCTCTACAACCGGCGCGGGTTCTTCACCGTCGCCCGGCAGCACGTCAAGTTCGCTCGCCGGACGAAGCAAGGGTTCTGGCTCCTGTTCCTCGACGTGGACCGTCTCAAGCAGATCAACGACGTCTTCGGGCACCAGGAAGGCGACGCCGCCCTCGTCACCACCGCCGAGATCCTCAGGAANACGTTTCGGGAGTCGGACGTCCTGGGACGCCTGGGCGGGGACGAATTCGTCGTGCTGGCCATCCACGCCTCGGAGGACAGCGCCGCCTCGATGATGGCTCGCTTGGAGGAGAACCTCGCCGAGCGCAACCGACAGCGGGCGGGCGGGTACGAGCTGGCGCTGAGCGTGGGGATCGCGCGGTTCGAGCCGGAGAGCAGCGCCTCCATCGAAGAGCTCCTGGCCAAAGCCGACGAGGCCTTGTACGAGCACAAGCGGGCCAAGCGTAAGAGAACCTAACCCGGGCCGGTCGCCGGGGCGACCGGTCAGAAGTACTCGAACGTCGTCTGGCCGCGCTCCATCCGCAGCCGCAAGTCGGCCATGAAGACCAGATACGGGTGGGCGCCGCGCGCCACCAGCGCCTCGCGGTCGCCGGTCAGCAGGGCGCCCTGCTCGGCCTGGGCCAGGCCCATCTCGCGCAGGGCGGCGGTGGCATCGGCCAGGAACCGCGCCCGGAAGGCCGGATCGGACTTGAGCGCGTAGAGGCAGCGGTTGAGCCGGTAGGCGCTGGCCGGCGGAAACCGGTAGTGAGCCTCGTCCATCAGAGGAGCTTCTCGATCGCGGGCGTCATATCGGCCACTCGACGACCGCGTTGCCGTGGTGCCAGGAGGGCTCGTAGCAGTAGACGTCGGCCTTGGCATCGCCCACCGCGCCCAGGACCGTGATCCACGTGCGCAGCTCGATGTTGCCGACCTGGTCCAGCTCCTCGCCGCCGACCGCCGCCAGCTCCCCGCCGCGGCCCCCCGCCAGCTTTTCGAGCAGGCGCCGATCCCAGTCCAACTCGGGCGACGCGTAGCGGTCGGTGCCGGGGAAGTGCGACATCCCGCCCGACGCCATCAGGACGACGCGCTCCGGGCGCGCGCGCACGATCTCCCCCACCGCCCGCCCCCACTCGTGGCAGCGCCGCGGCGTCGGCTGGGGCGGGAGGTAGACGTTGACATGGAGGGGCACGATCGGCACCGCCGGGTCGGGCATCGTGAAGTGCAGCGGCACGAAGAACGCGTAGTCGAGCGGCGCCTCTTGCGTNTAGAAGAGGTCGAAGCCGCGCTCGACCCCCTGGGCCACCAGGGCGCGGGCCAGCGNCTCGTGGATGGGGAAGCGATAGCGGTAGGGCCCGAACGTGCCCGCGCACTCGACGCCCGCGTACACCGCCAGCGCCGGCACCGCATCGAGGAAGAACGCCTCGATGTGATCGCCGGCGACGATGACCAGCGCATCGGGCCGGAGCTCGGCCAGGCGCCGCTTGACGCGCGCGAAGGCGGCGTGCACGCGCAGCACCAGGTCGCGGTCTTCGCTTTCCGGCCGCGCCAGGAGCTGGGGCGTGTGGGCGCAGGCGAAGGCGCCGACCAGCATCAGCGGCCCGCCGAGGCCGCCGCCAGCACCGCCCGCGGAACGATGAGCCGCGCCGCCATCACCGGCCGGGGCGACGTCCCGATGCGCAGCTCGCCGACGATGGAGAGCAGCATGTAGGCCTCCCGGCGGTCCAGGCCGGTCTGCGCCACGAAGAAGTCGACGGCGCCCCGGGCGGCGTCCTCCGTCGCGATCTCCATGGTGGGGCCGAAGCCGAGCACCTGCACCGTGTCGTCGACCTCGATGATTGGCCGATCGAGGGCGCGTTGCTTGTCCAGCGCCACCCGCGCCCGGACGGTGGCATCGCACTCCACGCCGGTGCCGCTGATGATGCCGTCGCTGATCGCCGCGTGGGGATCGGCGAAGAAGAGCAGCGCGCCGTCCACCATCACCGGCAGGTGGACGCGGGCGCCGGCGCGCACGTCCTTCTGGTCGAAGTCGCCCCCGTAGGGTCCGGCGTAGGCGGGCTTGTAGCCGTCGGGCGGCATGGTGGAGACGGTGCCGAGGTTCGGATTGAGCGGGAGGGGAATGCGCCCGCCGAACCACGCGTAGCCGTCCTTCACGGGACAGCCGACGGCGGTCGGCTCGCCGAACTCCGCCCGCAGCACGCCGAAGTCGCGGACGATCGCCGTCTTGCCGTCGCCGTGGGGCGTGATCTCGAGCAGGTCGACGACGACGGCGTCGCCCGGCTCGGCGCCGCGCACGCGCACGGGCCCGGCNATCGGCGCCAGCGGGTGGCCGTCACAGGCGGGCGTGAACGGCGTGGGGACCAGCCGGATGTCGGGCACGTCGGCGAAGGCGCCGCGGACCTCGAGCGTGAACTCCTCGCCCGGCGCCACCTCGAGCGCGGGCGGGGTGGAGGGGTTGACGTCGAAGAGGTACCAGGTCTTCACCGCGGTCGTCATGTGGTCAGCCTCCGCACGATCTCATCGAACGCCTTGTCCGCCAGCGCCCGCACCTCCTCGCGGGTGAGCGGCTGGATCGGATGCGGGACCACGACGGTCCGGTAGTCGCGGGCGCCCAGCGCCTCGGCCTGGGCGCGGGCGGCGTGGACGAACTCGGAGGAGACGACCGTCGCGGTGGGAATGCCGTGATCCTCGAAGAACACGCCGTCGTGCACACTGCACGTGGTGCACGACCCTCAGTCGGCGAGCGCTTCGATGAGGACGTCGGTGCGCCCCACGATCTCCTGGCGCAGGGGGTCGGGCGCCGGCCGCGCGAACGTCGGCTTCTTCTTGCGCACGATGGCCTGGGGCCGCGCCCGCTCGCGCAGCAGCTCTTCGATGCGGTCCAGCAGGTGGTCGCTCTTGGCCTTGGAGATGTCGAGCAGGGTGATCACCGTACCCTCGAGCGTCGCCGGCCGGCGCGCTGTCTTCCGAGGGACGGCCACCGAGTCGGTCGGATCCATGTACTCGTCGGGCGGGTTCAGGGACATGGGGCCCTCCTTCACGGGATGTGGATCTTCCTGAAGACCAGGCTGGAGCCCTTGGAAAAGGTCCAGCCGGGGACGATCGCCGAGAACCGCCCGGCGGTGCCGCCGGCGACGACGATCTTGAGATTCTCCGGCGACCGAAACTTCGGGATCAGCGTCTCGTCGTCCTGGGGGTGCCTGAACTTCCGCAGCACGTGCTCGGGCAGCCCGTCGCCGCCGTCCTTGCCGGGAACGAGGTCGCGCACCGGGCGCCGCAGCCGCTCGAAGAGATTGCGGCGGATGTCCGCCTTCGTCCACCCGTCGCCCGCGATGGTCTGCGCGTGTTCGGGCGACAGCACCAGGAGCGTGTCGCCCCAGTGCGTCATCTTGTGGTTGGCCACCACGGCCAGGCTCGGCGCGATGGTCGCCAGGAGGTCGGCGGCCCGCCGGCTCCGCTGATCGTACACGCCGAGCGGTGCGTCCGCCGCCAGCACGGCGACCGTGCTGTCCTGGGGGCCGAAGCCGTGCTCGACGGCCAGCGACGGCCACGGGCTCACCTCTTCGTATTCCCCGATGCAGTAGGTGTAGCGCCCGGGATGCGCGAGGGTCGACATGCTGATGGCGCCGGGTCGCGCGCCCCCGACATTCACGCACACCAGTCTGAGCGCCCGGCCGATCGTGGCGTTGGCGCGCCGGCCCGAGCCGAAGACCCCGGCGCCGCAGTTGACGTCGAGCGCCGCGCGCACCGGCCCGTTCACGATCACCAGGGGGCTGGGGGCGTTCGTGGTGGCGGAGACGCCGTGGAGGTCGAAGGCCTCGTCGCACACCGCCTCCACGGCCGCGATGACGACGGGCAGGTACTCCGGCCGACAGCCGGCCATGACGGCGTTGACCGCGATCTTCTCGACGGTGGCGCGGCCGTAATTGGGCGGGACGAGGGCGACGAGGTCGCCGCCGTGGCGGCCGCAGGCCTCGATCGCGCGCCGGACCCGGTCGGGCGTGGGAGGCACCACGGGCAGGCCGTCGGTGACGCCCCGGGCGTAGAGCGCCTCGATGGGGTCGGCCTCGGCTTCCGGCTCNACGATGGGTCGGCCTCCCGGCGGCATGCCAGGAGGCTAGCACAGCTCAATCGCCGACGGGCCCCNTGGACCGCGNACCTGCCGCGGGCGCGCTGGGAGTCTATCGGCGAACGACGCGAGCTCACCGCGGTCACTGCTCGCCGTTTCGAGCGCCGGCTCCGCCGGCGCCACCTTTGGGGGAGGCTCGGAGGGGGGCCGTGAGGCCTCCCTTCGACCATGAATTCGGAGGGGGCCGTAACGTCCGCCCCCTCCGACTGAGCTACCCGCGGCAGATCCGGAAGTTCGCGTAGTCGCCCAGCGCGCTCGACTTCGTGTCGTCGGAGTCCGTGAGCACGGCGATGCCGGCGGGCTTGGGCACCTCCTTCTCCTCGAAGTATTTCAGATAGTCGTCGCGCACGTTGACGCGCTCCTCCACCCACTGGCCCTTCCGGTCGGGGCCGCTGCGGAGCACCCGCACCTGGGTGAGCCCGTTGTTCGAGGTCAGATGGGCGCCCACCGGGACCTTCTCGCTCCAGATGTACTTGACCGCCTTCGGCCCGACGATGCGGGAGTAGGGCACCAGCATGTACACGGCCAACGCGCTGTCGTTCTTGCCGTCCTTCTCGTCGGCCCCGCGGGGGAACTCCTGTGGCCGCCACGACCAGGCCAGGACGGGATAGGCGTTGAGGTCCCAGTCGTATTGCTTGGCCGCCTGGATGCCGAGCCCCTTCGAGTGGGCGCGCAGGAAGCGGAGCCCGCCATCCTCCTGCACGGAGTAGACCGCCTTGCCCGCGTCCTTCCGCGCCTTCCAGTCCGCCGGGAACTCGCCGACCTGCGCCTTGGCGAAGTCCTCGACGATCTTGCAGTCATCCGGCGCCTGGGCCGGCAGCGGCGCCGGGGGAACGACGAGCGCCATGACGAGCGCGAACGTCAGGGACAGCCACGACCACTTCATCGACGCACCTCTCTCGAACGCCGGCTTGGCCGGCGCAATCGGTCCTTCCTGGGGGAGGTTGGGAGGGGGCCGTCGCGCCCTGTGGGCGCGCCTGTGAGTCGCCCCCTCCCACCTAGCGTCCCCGGCGCCACCAGTGGTGCACGAGGTTGTCCACGACCTCGCCGAGCTGGCCGATCGTCCGGCACTCGCGGACGAGGTCGCAGGCCGGCGCGTAC
>JGI25382J43887_10001142_pt1 | contig 10408 bp, 9 predicted proteins | sample GraSoi013_1_40cm_3_FD_43887 | JGI IMG/M metagenome (IMG submission 43887) | reverse complement strand
AATGTTTAGCCTGGGGCAGCCTCTAATACATATGCGTAAAAGCCGCGAATCATTTCACTTGGCACCGTCCCTTTTCAGGCAATCCAATACACACCGCTCCAGTTGAATGCGAATGCGGTAAGCCCGAATCCTCAAGGCATTGACTGCTATGCCAAGTTCCGTGGCCTGCAGCTTTCGCTCGTCAATCTTGGCTTGTTTCTCTTCCTGGTAATATCGCAGCACCAAATCACGATTCTTGTTCGACAAGTGTCCGAGACACCTCTCAAGACACTGATATTCCGGTTCGCAGTCGTCCGACAAGTTTGTCCACAGGGTCACAGAGTTGCTGCCGGCGAAGTCCCTGGTCTCCAGAACATCTTTCTTCCGCACGTACTCAAAGTGAACATTCTGACAGACACCATAGAAGTAGGAAGCGGGATCGCCCTCATAATCGCGCGCCACGTCGCCGATCCTGGCCGCGACGCGGTTAATTGTTTCGTCTGCCAAATCCTCGGCTGCCATGCAGCCACGACCAATGAAGACTTTGATCAGCCGGCTGCGAATCTCTTCGTACCTGATTCCCGCGCGATTGCGATCAGCATTAAGCCAGTCCAGCAGACGGTCAAAGGCATCTTGAGTTAATGCCCACTCTTTGTTCATCTACGGCAAATTCGTCTGAGGTAGTTTAGAAGCGAGCCACATGGAGACTCGCACCCTACGAATCCGAAATCTGGTCGGGAATGATGTCTGCCCGCTAGTGCTTACAAAGTGAACTCTGCGATTTCTAAGTTCGCCTCGAGGCCTTTGGAGCCGCCAACGCTCTCCGCACTCAATCTTAAAAGCCACACAGCAATTCTGGTGCTCAGAATCAAGCGCAGACTAAAACGGCTCGTGAGGCGATGTCAATGCAGGAACCTTGCAGGCCACACATGATGGGTCAACTTAAAATAAGCGAACACTCANCCAGTGCTAGCCCATTTTTGTCGTGAAACGTTTTGCCGCTTGGCGACATACAGTTTTGAGAGACCGATTTCTTAGAGATCCTTGCCCACGCGCGTGAGCGGACGATTGACGTTCGCCTCCTTCGGGGCGTATCCCCCGGATGCGCCCCGCTCGCTACCAGGCACCGATTAGCCTCTAAATGATGACCGATCCTCCCACGAAAAGGGCGGACACATTTCGTGTCCGCCGTTGAAATCAATTCAATAGCACCACAATCTCGCTCGCAGTCATGGCTTCACCGGCGTCTCCTGATGGGCGAATGCCAACCACTTTCCCCCACGGTTAACCCAGACAGAGCTGGCCCACACGGTTGGTATTGCCGTGCCGGCACATGTTCCCTCAGCCGTGCCNTTGTAGGTTAGCAGCGCCGCGCCGGAGTTGATCGTGGTCAGCTTCCAATCACTCAACGAATAAGACTTTACTTCGCAAGGCATCGAAGTAATCTCTTTGACGGTGGCTGCTTTTCCCGCGACACCGCTCTCGCCGACCATGACGCTGTCGGAAGCCAGCCAGGCTTGGAATGGCTTTGCGTCCTTGTTCTTCCAGGCTTCCCATAATTTTGTTTCGGAAGCCGAGAGTTTCTTGAGCATTTGTGCTTTGGTCATCGCCGGCTTCGGCTTTGGCGATGGCGACGCTTGTGGTTCGGGCTGCGCGAAACAGAAAGAAGCAAACGCGATGACCAGCATGGCTGCCAGGGGTAGATGTTTCTTCATTTTGCGGTTTTCTCCTCGATTTTGTGAATTTTGTGGAAACGAATGCCGCACCTTCTACTACTTCGAAGGGACTGTTGTCAATTTGTCGCGTTAGGAATTGCAGGCGCGGATCAAACAGAGGGTTGCGGATTGTTTCAGAGAGGGACAGGAGGTATTACTATTTCAATCGCGGCGCATGGTCCTGGCTTATGGTCAGAATCGTGCCGCCGAATCCGACCGCCCAGCCGTGATTTCGATCGGTAAAGAAGAGGCGCTGGAGCGCATGAGACGTGCCGCTTGATTCCACCATCCAGTGAGCGCCGCCATCAATCGTGTGGAGCAATTGGCCTTGATCGCCGCCGGCCCAGCCATCGCTGGCGTCGATGAATTTCACGTCCAGCAAATCGACATTTAAAGGAGAGCGTTGCGCGAACCAGATATGTCCGCCGTCGGTCGTGGCAAAGATGCGGCCCGCCGCGCCTACGGTCCAGCCCAGACGATCGCCGACAAAACTGATTGCATTGAAGCGCGCGCCGCTGCCATCGCGCACGAAGCCGGTTTGCCAGGTCATGCCGCCGTTACTGGTTTGCAAGATCGTTGCGCCAGCGCCGGCCAACCATCCGTGGACGTAATCGACAAAGGCGCCGCCCAACAGAAGATGTTTAGTCGGCGACGCTTGTAGAGTCCAATGCGCGCCGCCATCTATCGTCGCGAACACGACACCAGTTTCGCCAAACACCCAACCGCGTTCAGCGTCAGCGAAGACTGCGCGCCCTAGCCGCACGTTCGAATCAGGACCCGTAAGAAATAGTTGCCGCCAAGTCAAACCTCCATCTTCGGTCTTTAACAAATACGAGCGCGCTTCATCGTTCGTCTTCAGTTTGAGTTCGTCGCGTTCGGCGATTATCCATCCAATCCGCTCATCGGCAAAGTAAATGTCGTTGAGCCTGTCCCTGGTCAAAGTAAGTGCCTTCTTCCAGGTATTGCCACCGTCTTCGGTTTCGAGCAGTGTGCCGCCGGAGCCTGCAACCCACCCATGTTGCTGATTGAGGAAGTAAACTGCGTGCAGCCAGGCCATCGTGCCCGATGATTGGCGAGACCAGGTAGAGCCGTACGTAGAAGGCAATAGGCAGAAGGCAGAAAGCAGGAAGCAGGAAGCAGAAAGCAGGAGGCAGGAGGCAGACGGCAGGAAACGCGATGGGACGTACTTCTGAAGTTCGATCGATCTCATCTCTTTTCTGCTTTCTGCCGTCTGCCTCCTGCCTCCTTTTCTACCATCCACCCGTAAACAATCGCGCGAAGGTCAAGACTTGAGTGAATCCCATGATCGTTTGCAATTTCTTCAGAGTGTTTCCGGGAACGATAACTTGATCGCCGGGGACTAAATAGATCGAATCAGGCGCCTGGCCGCGATAGATAGCAGAGAGGTTGACAGGAATCTGCGCCAAACTTCCGTTCGCTTGCTTACGCAGGACTACAATCTTTTTGCGATTGCCGGTCTGCAGCACGCCGCCGGCCTCGGCAATGGCTTCGCTGACAGAAAGACGCCGCGTCATCAGTCTGATTCCCGGTTGTCCTACGTCGCCGACCACGCTGTAGCGATATGAACCGGCTTGATCCAGTGACACTGATACTTGCGGAGCGATGATGTATTCGTCATAGCGCTTCTTGATCAACTCAGCAACCTGATCGACGGTTTTGCCGTTGACAAAGATGCCGTCGGGAATCAACGCCAATGAAATGCGTCCACTCGGAGGAATCTTAATGCCTTGCTTCGAGTAACGATCCTGGCCGAAGACGGTAACCGAGATTACGTCCTCAGGCCCGAGCCGATAGGTCGTGAAGAAGTTGTTGTAGTAAGGAACGATCGCGGCTTCTTCGGAGGCCTGATCGGTGCGATTGGTTTGCGCGTCCGCGGTGACTTCCGCTGGCTTATTCTTATCCTTGCTCCTATCGGCGCTCGGGTTAACTGTCGTCGAAGCCTCAGCAGGCTTCGCATCGGCCGCTGCCGGGGACGGGCTATCGGCTGTCGCTTTGCGTTGACGAGACGCATTGTTAGGCGACTGCGCGAAGGTGCTTACGCCGATGGCCATTGCAATCGCCACGACAAGATTTTGAATTAACAGCTTCTTCATGGTTTCAACCTCCGAACAATTACCGGCAAGATGCCGGTGTAGCGCACGCAGGATGCGTGCGCTCCTATGTACCGCGGCCAAACAGAATCGTCTTGATCGTTTCGAACATGATCGTTGCGTCGAGCGTCAGGCTCTGCTTCTTGATGTAGTAAAGATCGTATTGCAACTTCTGTCGGGCGTCTTCGATCGATGCGCCGTACGGATACTTGATCTGCGCCCAGCCGGTCAGTCCCGGGGCGATTAGATGCCGCTGTTCGTAATACGGAATTTCCTGCGCCAGTTGCGCGATGAAGTGCGGACGCTCCGGTCGCGGCCCAACGAAATTCATATCGCCGCGCAGGATGCTCCAAAACTGCGGAATTTCATCGACGCGAATTTTGCGAATGATGCGCCCGACCCGCGTCATTCGCTGGTCGTCGGTTTGGGCCCAGACGGGGCCGTCTTTTTCGGCGTCTACGCGCATCGATCGAAACTTCATCAGCGTAAACGTCCGGCCGTTCTTGCCGACGCGCTCCTGTTTGTAGAGTATCGGCCCGCGCGAATCGATCTTGATTAAGACTGCCGTAACAATCGCAATCGGCAGAGAAAGGATTGCGCCGATAAAAGCAACTGTTCGATGCAACCCAACCCGAGCGATCTCGTTAATTCTTGCGCGCCGGCCGCGGCTGGAAAAGATCAGCCACGACGGCCGAATCATATCCAGCAACACCCTACCGGTGAGTCGTTCATAAAACGAGGCGCTCTCTTCGATCGTTACGTCACCAGACAAACTGAGCCGCAGAAGTTCCTGCGTTGGGAACCGTCCGCGCGCGTCGCCGATTGCCACCACGATACGATCGATGCTCTCGCGACGAACCAGCGCGCCCAATTCCGAAGTCAATCCTATGACACTGGGATTGATGAGACTTTTGCCTACGAGCGAAGGATCGCTGTCCACAAAACCGACGACGCGAAAGCCGGCATCGGGACGGCCGAGTGTCTCGCGCGCGATCTCGACGGCGAACGGACCGGAACCGACGATCAAAATGCGCTCGCCGACTTCGGGATGGCCCAGGATCCAGTGAATCGCCAGCCGCCACCCAACCATCAGCAGGAGGGCCAGCGGAAGTGAGATCAACGATACACCGCGGCCAATCATTACCTGTGGCACCGCGTAAAACAGCAGCGCTAAAGCCATCCAGGCGAGCCCCAGGGCTTGCAGCAGTCGCAGCACCAACTCGCGCCGGTCGTGCATTACCACGAAATCATAGAGATCGAAAAGATAGAATGATGCTAGACAGAAAATCGTGAACAGGGCAGCTTTGTAAAAGCCATGGCGTTGGATCAGAGTCTCTTCGGCGTCGAGGGCTCCCAGCCGAACATACACAGCTACTATTAGCCCGCCGAAGAGCAACATTGTTTCGACGAGCAAGAGCAGAACCGTGCGAGCTTTTTGTCTGGATGCGTTCATTGACTTCCCGGTCAGAACAGCCTGCGGTAGCGGGCGGTTAATCTCTTGGTGATCGAGAGCCAGCTATGACAGAGATCAACCGCCCGCTACCGCAGGCGGTTCNCAAAGGGANAGGGAGACTCAAGAAACCATGTCCTCCTCGAGGTAGATCATCTCAGGGTTTGCTGCCCCTTGATCGTATTCCGTCCCTTCGACAGGCGCCGCCATCATGCGTTGATGCCGCGGCTGATAGTAGTAAGCAGTTTCGTCCGGCTCTATCTCGGCGCGATTGAGTACGACTCCAAGCATGCGTTCGCGCGGCAACTGCTCCAACAACCGATCGACCACCGAATAACGCGTTTTCGCAGCGCGCAGCACGAGCAGCGCCGCATCGGCTCGATTGATCAGCAGATTGGCATCGGTGAAAACGCCGAGCGGCGGCGCGTCAATGATGATGTAATCGAACATCTTGCGCGCATCGTCGAGCAAGTGGCCGAATCGTGGGCCAGAGAGCAGCTCAGCAACGTCTTCACGCGCGGCGCCCCCGGGCAAAAGATGCAAACCCGAAGGCTGCAACTTTACGATCGCTTCGAGGAGCTTCGTCTCGCCGGTCAGAACTTCAGATAGACCGCAGTCGGTTTCAATGCCGAGATAATCAGCAGCGCAGGGCTGACGCAAATCCGCATCGATGATCAGGGCTCTCACGCCGTCAGTTTGAGCCAGAAGCCACGCCAAATTGAGAGCGGTTAGAGTTTTTCCTTCGCCGACTCCCGCACTCGTGATCACAAACGCACGCATGCGTTGGCGCTCGCCTGCTTGTAGCAGACGTGTGCGTAGCGATCGATACTGTTCGCACTCAGCCGAACGGGGTTCGGTAATCGCCAACAGATGTGGCTCGACGCGCGCGGCCAAGACTTCTCGCGAGGAGAACTCGGCGGCGCGCGCCGACCCGACAGCGCCCAAGGTTGCCCCAGCATCACGGGAAGCTGGTCCGCCGGGGAGTGCCGGCCCGCCGGTCGCCTCCTCCGTGTGCGCAGTGGACGCTGAATCGTAGCCCTGTGGCATGCCGGTGAAAGACTGTCGCTCCCACGGATGTACGTGCTTCGGAACGAAGTACGCAATATTATCCGGGTTGCCGGGGCGGTTGACTGAAGGTTTAGGTGTACGCGGCGCGGACTCGGCGCGCTTCAGCGCATCATAGATTCTGCCCATTGTTTCCTCTCCCCAGGCTGTCAGTACCACCTGCGTTAGCGGGTGGATTGAGACTGGTGCCAGGTTGGTGATAGGCGTTGAAAGCCGATCCGAGTTCTTCAATTGTGGTTGGAGATTCCTGGCGCGCGTGTTCGTTGAAGATGATCTCAGGTTCAGCGACGCGCGCGCTGAAAGAGTAGGCTTCGGCTGGAAACTCGCCGTTGCGGCCATTACCGTTGCTGGAATCGCCGTTCCCTGCTGCCCAAAGTTCAGCGCGACCGGCAGCTTTAAAGATGCGCGCGGGTCCTTCTCGCTCTTCACTGTTTTTCAGGCGGTCGGTGCGCGGCACCATATCGAAGGTCGCGGCAACCTCTTCTACGATGGCGCGGCTGATGACCAATTCGCTCGCCGCGAATCCATTCAGCAGCGCATTGTCACAAAGGTTATTGACGTTGCGCGGAATGCCTTCGGAACAGCGAAAGATGTAGTCGATCGCACCCGGCGAAAAGATATTCGCGCGCGCGGCCCCGGCGATCTTCAGACGCGAATTAATGTACTGAGCGGTTTCTTCGACGTTGGGGAGCGCGGTGATTTCGCAACGCAGGGAGACGCGTTGCTTGAGTTGGCGCAAGTCCGAATAGTTTAGAACCTCGCGAAGTTCGGGCTGGCCCGTAAGCACGATCTGCAACTTCTTCGCTGTGTCCGATTCGAAATTGCAGAGCAGCCGCACTTCTTCCAAGACTGCAGGCGACAATCCATGCGCTTCGTCGACAATCAGGACGGTGCGCAAACCTCGACTGTCGCGCGAATCCAGAACCTTGCCGAGTTCGATTAATAGATCGGACTTCGTTTCCCAGTTCCGAATATCGAATAACGCGGCGAGATGTTGGTAAAACTCGGGAACGGACAAGCGCGGATTGAAGATGTAGGCCACCAGCACTGTGCGATCCAGCCGCTGCATCACCCAGCGCAGCATCGTCGTCTTGCCGGTACCGACTTCGCCAGTGACGACGATTAATCCGCGGCCGCTTTCGATGCCGTAGTGAAGATTGGCCATCACCTCGGTGTGCGAGGGCGTGAAATAGATGTAGCGCGGATCGGGTGTCAGCGCGAAGGGCAATTCTTTGAGTCCGTAGAATTCTGTGTACATGTCTCCTCCGAAGGTCTTTGGCCTTTGGTCTTAGGTCTTTGATTGTTTTTAGACTTCACTCTCGTTCGTCTTGCGAGATGCTGATTTCGATACGGAGCGCAGATATGCATTCAGTGTGGGAGAAAGTCCCGCGACGACCAGCCTAATCTCCTTAGTTTGCTTCAATGACAGCCGTTTGCGCATGTAGGCTCTCCGCAACCAGTGAAGGGTTTCGTAGAGCAAGCCGCGTGAAATTCTCAGAAATCGGCGATAGTCTTGCGAACTACCTCGACTGCTTCCCTCTGCTATGTTGGCTCCGATGCTGTCTGCGGCACGCACGAGTTGTTTGCCTACAGTGTCCCTGGCAAAAGCATCCCTGAGCGATACTAAATCCCAAATTTGATCTGCCAGCTTTTCACTAAGCTGATAAATTCGGAGATTCTCAAAGTTTACTCTTGCCACGCGGTTTTCCTTTTCCAAAACAAAGACCAAAAACCCAAGCCCTAAGACCGGCTTTACGTCAGAAACTTTTCGAACACGTGCGTCAATCGCAGCACGAATGCGAGTAAAGGAATGGTTACCAAGACCGCCACAATTCCGGCGGCGAGCGCGAAATTATGACGACGCGGAAGCGCCCGCGCCTCAGCCGGCGTCATCAGTTCGGGAATGGAAGCCAGCACTGGCAGGCCTGTGTAGTGCTTTGCATCATCGGTGGTCTGAATTGTGAACAGGCGTTGCATCTCAAGAAATACAGCGAGCAGCAAGCCCAAGGCGATACCCACTCCAAATCCGGCAGCTGTCAACATGAAGCGCTTGGGCGCGACGGGACGCTCGGGCAGATTCGCCGGGTCAACCACCTGAATGCCGCCTCCCTGCTGATCTTTCGCGGCATCAGCGCCGACCACGATCTTCTGTTGCTGGGCCAACAGAGTGTCGTAGTTGGATTTTTTCGTCTGATAGTCGCGATCGATCGCTTCCAGACCGACTTCGGCATTTGGAATTGCGTTGATCCGCGCGTCCAATTCCGCAATCTGTTTATTAGTTTCACTGAGCACCTTCTGCTGCCGCTCGGTGTCGCCATCGACCATCGCGATCTGTGTTTTCAGTGTGAGAAGGCGCGGATCGCTCAACTGCACCAGCTTCTGTTTTCGCTCCTCGATGCGATTCTTCCAATCGGCGATCATCTGATCCTGATCGCGTTTCACCGAATCAAGCTGCGACTTTTTCGCGACCACATCCGGATGTTTTTCTTTGTATTGCGTCAGCAGGTTCTGCAACTCGGACTCGAGTTCCGATCGCCGTCTGGTTAGTTCAGCCCAGGCCATCGTCGTCTTTGGATCGGTCGTGTTCTCAGCCGCCATCACGATTTCCTGATCGTAACTCTTGGTAATGTCGGCAAGCTGGCTGCGATAAGCGGCGCCGAGATCGCGCAAGCGTCCCAACTCGGCAATCAAGGCTTTCTGCGCCTCGTGCAGAGCAGTCAAACGCCCCACGAGTGCCTGCGATTGCGACGGCAGATTGTTCATGTTCTGCTGCAAATAATTCAGGCGTTGCGTGTCGATAGTGTCGAGTTCTTCCTTGGCCTGTCGCACCTGTTCTTCGATGAACTGTTTGGCGGAGGNNCCGGCGTTGATAGTTCCTTTGGTTTGCTCGTCGATGTACTTACTCGCGAGTTCGGCAGCGACTGCCTGAGTTGATTTCGGATCGCGGCCGCGATAAGTGATGTTGAATCCGTTAGTGATGTCNTTGCGGCTGGTNTTGACTTCGACCTTGATCTGCTTGCGCATCTGATCGATTAGCAATTCTGTCGGCTCGCCGCGCAAGCGCTCTTCTTTGAAGAGGTCGTACTTTTCCATCAGTGGCTGCAACGAGCTGCGGCTGGTAACTACCTGAGAAATGCTGGTCAGCTCTCGCGTCAGCGTTTCTTCAGTGATCGTAGGCACGACCGAATTCGGCAGCGTCGAAGGCTTGACGACGATCAACGTGGATGACTCATAAACGTCAGGCAGACGTAACACTACATAGGCGATGGCCAGTCCAATCGCGATCGTAGGCAGCAGGATTAACCATTTGCGCCGGCGCGCTGACCTTAAGTATTCGCTTATCTTTCGTGGTCTGAATTCAACACTCATTCGGGCGCTCCTATCAAAACTGTGCACTCGTTTAGAGTCGGGCTACTGCCCGACCGAGCGGGCGGTAGCCCACTCCTAAACGCGGAGTTAGTTACAGCGTGGCCAGAGTCTTTCGCGCCTCGTCCGCTTCCGGAAAACTCGCTTTCTCGCTTAAGCGCAGGGCACTCTGGATTTCGCGGCGGGCTCCGGGCTTGTCACCAGTGGCGGCCAGTGCCACGCCCAAATGAAAATGATAAGTGGGCGATGGTGTGCCGTTATTTCGGCGCGAAGCGTCTTCATCGACCGTCACCGCCTTCTTCAGTTGTTCAGCGGCGGCGCCATACAGACCTTTCTTGTAGTAAACCCAGCCCAGCGTATCGACGAAGCTCGGCACTCCCGGACTTGCTTGCACGGCGCTCTGCGCCAGCCGCACCGCTTCGTCCAGGTTGCCTTTGCCTGGATGAACGGCGTACAGCCATGCGAGATTATTTGCAGCAAAGACCGCGTTCTCGTCATGTGCCAACGCTTTGCGATAGTTATCGATCGCCGCGTCGATGTTTTGTCGATTCATCTCGAGCATGCCAATCAAAGTGTATGCGGCAGCGTTGTCAGGACGATGCTCGACAATTTTCGTGTACTCTGCAATGGCGCGCTCCTGTTGGTTCGTATTCACGAACAAAGCGCCCAATGCCGAATAGGCAGCGAGGTAGTTGGCGTCGATTTCCAGTGCTCGGCGGAAC
>JGI25382J43887_10001141_pt1 | contig 10408 bp, 12 predicted proteins | sample GraSoi013_1_40cm_3_FD_43887 | JGI IMG/M metagenome (IMG submission 43887) | reverse complement strand
CTGCCGGCGCGTCCGCGCCGCCACCGCGACCGCGAGCCCCTCGCGAGCGAACGCCAGCGCGATCGCGCGGCCGATGCCCCGGCCGCCGCCGGTGATCAGGGCGACCCGCCGGGCGGCCATCACGGGCTCTCGATGCAAAAGAGGAAAACGAGCGGGCGGGTCCCGCTCTCACGCGGATTCGCCAGACAGCGGACGCGCGGCGAGGATTCCGGCGGAGTGGGTGGGTTCGACGTGGCGCAGGCGGCGAGCACGAGCAGGGCGAGCAGGCAGAGGGCGAGCGCGCGCGGTCGTTTCATGGCGCCATTCTAGCGCGCGATCGGGTATATATACGGCGCCATTCATGCGCTCCTTCGCCAAGACGACGCTGGCCGACGCGGTGGCGAGGCTCGCCCCCGGCCTGAAGGTGCTGCTGCCGCCCGCGTGCGGCGAGCCCGTGGCCCTGGTGGCGGAGATCTGCCGCCAGGCCGACCGGCTCCGCGACCTCACGCTGCTGGGCGGGATCCACCTCGGCGACTATCCGTTCGCCCGCGCCGAGGCGGCGGCGTTGAGGTTCGCGTCGTGGCACATGTCGCCGCGGCTCGAGGACGCCCGCCGGCGCGGGCGGGTCGAGTTCGTGCCGGCGCGCTACTTCGACGTCGTCACCGCCTGCAATCGCGGCGGCCCCTGGGCGCCGGACTGCGTCCTCGTGCACTGCGCGCCGCCCGATCGCCACGGCTATCTGAGTCTCGGCGTGGCGGTGGGCGTCACGCTTCCCGCCGCNCGGCNGGCGCCCCTGGTGCTGGCGCAGGTGAACCCGAACATGCCGCGCACGCGCGGCAACGCGTACCTGCACCGGAGCCAGATCGATGCCTGGGTGGAGGTCGACGAGCCGCTCCTGGAGTATCCGCCGCCGCTGATCACGGAGGTCGAGCGCGCGATCGGTCGCCAGGTGGCGGCCCTCGTTCCCGACGGCGCCACCGTCCAGGTGGGTGTGGGCGCGATTCCCCAGGCGGTGCTGGAAGCGCTCGCCACCCATCGCAATCTCGCGCTCCACTCGCTGCTGGTCGACGCCTCGGTGGCGCTCGTCGAGCGCGGGGTCGTCACCAACGCCGGCAAGCGCGTGCACCGCGGACGGATGGACGTCGCCGAGGCCATGGGCACCCGGCGGCTCTTCGCGTTCGTCGACGACAACCCGCTCGTCAACATGGAGTCGTCGGAGTGGGTCCACGATCCTCACGTCGTGGCGCAGCTCGACCGGTTCGTCGCCATCAACTCCGGCCTGGAGGTGGACCTCACCGGGCAGGTGACGGCCGAGAGCCTGGGGCCGCGTCAGGTGGCGGGGATCGGTGGTCAGTTCGACTTCGTGCTGGGCGCNTCCCGCTCAGCGGGNGGCGCCTCGATCATCGCGCTGCCCGCGACCGGGCGCGACGGCGCGGTCTCGCGGATCGTGCTCCACCTGACGGCGGGCGCCGCCGTGACCACGCCGCGGTTTCTGGCCGACTGGGTGGTGACGGAGTACGGCGCGGCGCGGCTTCGCGGCCGGGGAGCGCGGGAGCGGGCGGCGGCCCTGGTGGCGGTGGCCCACCCGCGGTTTCGGGAGGAGCTGGAGCGCGGTGCTACTTCTTAGCGGCGTCGATCTTGGCGAAGATCTCTTCGGGCTCGGGGAACCGGTACGTCGTCTGGTTGGAGTAGACGCTCTTGCCGTCGATGAAGACCTCGAAGATTCCGCCCATGCCCTCGTCGAGCTCGGTGGTGATGCCGTACTTCTTCTTGATGGCGGCCTGCAAACTGGAGGCCTGGGGCAGGTAGTTTCACTCGCCGCAGTANTTGATCCGGATCTGCATNCGTGTCCCCCCTCCCCAGGTGAAGCTATTGTATAAGATGCCCGGCCAGCGGACAGGGATTCCATGACTACCGTCCTCATCGACACCGACCCCGGGATCGACGACGCCCTCGCGTTGCTCCTGGCCTGGGGCTCGCCCGGAGTCGAGGTCGAGGCGATCACCACCGTCGCCGGTAACGTCGCCGTGGAGCGTGGGACCACCAACGTCTTCCGTCTGCTGGCGTTGCGACGGCCCCAGCCGCCGCCCACCGTGGCGGTGGGCGCGGCCGGGCCGCTGGCCCGCCCGCTCCAAACGGCGGCGCGGTATCACGGCGAGGACGGTCTTGGCGACCTCGACGACTGGCCCCCGGTCATCCTGGCGCCGGCAAGTCAGGGCGCGGCCGCCCTCATCGCCGAGACGACCCGACGGCTCGGCGAGCGGCTCACGCTGGTGGCGCTGGGTCCTCTGACCAATCTGGCGCTCGCGCTGGCCGCCGGCGGCGCCGCCCTGGCCGGGATCGGTCGGATCGTCGTGATGGGTGGCGCCGTGGACGTTCCCGGCAACGTGACGCCGGCCGCGGAGTTCAACATGCACGTCGACCCCGAGGCCGCCGCCCGCGTCTTCAGCGCCGATCTGCCCATCGACCTGGTCCCGCTCGACGCGACCCGCCAGGCGACGCTCGCCCGCGCCGACCTCGAGGCGGCCCTGGCCAAGACGCCGGGGCCGCTGGCCTCGCGCATCGCCGCCTTCACCCGACGCGCCTTCCGGCTGGATGGCGGCACGATGTACCTCCACGACCCGCTGGCCGTGGCCGCCGCTGCGGATCCGACGCTCGTCGAGTGGGAAGAGGCCCGGCTCGAGATCGGGGCGGACGGCGCCACGCGGCGGGCGGCCGGCGCGTCCAACTGTCGTGTGGCGCGCCGGGTGGATCGCGCGCGCTTTCTGGCGACGTTTCTCGAGCGATTGTGTCCCGGATCCTCGTGATCGGCTCCGCCAACGTCGACTTCACCGTGGCGGTGGCGCGGCTGCCCCGCCCGGGGGAGACGGTCTCGGGCGGTACCCTGCTCGTCAATCACGGCGGTAAGGGCGCCAACCAGGCGGTGGCGGCCCGGCGCTTGGGCGCCGAGGTGAAGTTCATCGCCTGCGTCGGCGACGACGCGTCGGGGCGCGCCATCCGCGAGGCGCTNCTGCGCGAGGGCATCGACGTCGCCGGCGTCAGCGCCACCAGCGCGGCCGCCACCGGCACCGCGCTCATCGTGGTGGACGCCGAAGGACGCAATCAGATCGCCGTGGCTCCGGGGGCCAACCGGCTCCTCACCGTCGAGGGCGTCAGCGGGCGCGCGGAAGACTTCGTCTGGGCCGACGTGGTCGTCTGCCAACTGGAGACGCCACCGCCAACGGTGACGTGGGCGCTCGACGAGGCGCAGCGCCGGCGCGCGATCACGGTNCTCAACCCGGCCCCCGTCCCCGAGACGGCCCTCGAGTGCTGGGCGCTGGTCGATTACCTCACGCCGAACGCGGGGGAGGCCGAGCGCCTGAGCGGCGTCACCGTCGGCAGCCGGGCCGAGGCCGCCCGGGCGGGGGAGGCCCTCCGCGCGCGCGGGGTGGGCGCCGTGCTCGTCACCCTCGGCGCCGACGGCGTGCTGGCCTGCACGGCCAGCGGCGCGCTGCCGGTGCCGGCCCTGGCCGTGACCGCCGTCGACACCACCGCGGCCGGCGACGCCTTCAACGGGGCTCTGGCCGTCGCGCTGGGCGAAGGTCGCGAGTTGCGTGAGGCCCTGGCCTTCGCCAACGCGGCCGCGGCGCTGACCTGTACGCGCCGGGGCGCTCAGGCCTCGCTGCCCTCGCGTGGAGAGGTCGAGCGCCTTGTCGCCAGGTGATAGGATGGTGCGGCCGTGAAGGCGATTCTCGTCTGAGCAGGGGGCCGTCATGGAACGAGCGATCACATGGCCGAAGGGCGCTCGGTGTGCGGTGACGATCACGTTCGACCTGGACGGCGAGAGCCCGTGGATCCACCGCGACCCGGCCTTGGCCGAGCGTCCGCTGCACATGGGGATGAGCGCCTGGCCGTCGCCCTCAAGGCGGACGTCGCCCGTGAGAACGAGGTGCGTGGCCTCGTCGACGCCACCCTCGCGCGCTTCGACCGCCTCGACATCCTGGTCAACAACGCCGGGGTGATGGTGCACGGCTCGTTTCTGGAGATCCCGGTGGCGAGGTACGACGAGATGTTTGCGATCAACGTCACNGGCACCCTGCTCTGCACGCGCCACGCGCTGCCGGCGATGATGGCGCGCCGCTACGGCCGGATCGTCAACCTCTCCTCCCAACTCGCCCGGCGCGCGCTCGGGAGCGGCGGCTTCGCCGCCTACGCCGCCACCAAGGGCGCCGTGGAGAGCTTCACGCGGGCCACCGCCAACGAGTTCGGCTCCTACGGCATCACCGTGAACGCCATCGCGCCGGGTGGCATCGAGACGGACATGAGCCGGGAGGTCATGACGCCGGAATACCGGGAGCGCCGGCCCCGGGAGCTGCCCGTGGGCCGGCTGGGCAACCTGGAGGACGTGGCCTACTGCGCCGTGTTCCTGGCCGCGGAGGAGGCGGGCTACCTCACCACCGGCCAGGTGCTCCATCCGAGCGGCGGCTGGGTGATGGGGTGAAGAATCGGCGCGGCGCCTGCTGGGCGGAACGCCTCAGCGGGCGATCCGCGCCTTNAGCGTTTCCACCCGGCCGAGCGCGGCCGCGACCCGCTCGAGGTCGAGCCGGCCCTCGGCCAGCGCCTGACGGAGCGCGGCCAGGACGATGTCCGCGGCCGAGCGCCCGTCGGGTAGACGGTCATCGGCGATCATGAGCATGTCGGCGCCCGCGCCCAGGGCCAGCACCGCCGCCTCGTCCAGGCCGTAGTGCTGCTCGATGGCGCCCATCCTCAAATCGTCGGTCACCACCGGGCCGTCGAAGCCCAGGTCACCCCGGAGCAGCCCCGTCACCGTGGCGGGGGAGAGCGTGGCCGGATAGCGGCGATCGAGGTGGCGGTTGAAGACGTGCGCCGTCATGACGCTGTCGGCGAGGCGCTCGGCGATCAGCGTGCGGTAGGGCTGGAGCTCCACGTCGGGACGGGCGGTCTCGGTGACGTCCACGAAGCCCCGGTGCGAGTCGGCGAAGCTCGAGCCGTGGCCGGGAAAGTGCTTGAGGGCCGTCAACACGCCCGCCTCCCGCATGCCGCGGATGAACGCGCGCGCCTGATCGGTGACGAGGGCGGGGTCGGCGCCGAAGCTGCGACCGACGCCGACGATGACAGGGTTGGCCGGGTTGTAGCCGACGTCCACCACGGGGGCGAGGTTCCAGTTGATGCCGGCGGCGCGGAGCATGGCGCCGATGCGGCGCGCCTCCAGCTCGGTCACCGTCACGTCGTTCGCCGCGCCCAGCTCCTCGGCCGACAGCGTCGGCGTGTAGCCGGTGGAGGGGCCGAGCCGCATCACCTGCCCCCCCTCGGCGTCGACGGCCACCAGCGGCGGGCGGCTGGCGCAGGCCAGGGCCCGCTCCCGGAGGCGCGCCGTCAGCCGCGCCACCTGGGGCGCGTCGATGATGTTGCGTGCGAAGAGCACGACGCCGCCGACGCGCGCCTGGCAGAGCAGNTGCTCCAGCTCGGCATTGTCGTCCGCCTCGGCGCCGGTGAACCCGGCCAGGAGAAGCTGACCGAGGGCCGGCGACAGCTCGGCCACCCGCACGGGGTCGGCGGGGACGAACGTACGACAGCTGCTCGCCGCCATCAGAGCCGCCAGCAGCAGGACGGCGAAGCGGCGGTGGGCGGCGCTAGCGGCCACGGGCTACGGCGACCAGTCTCCGCACGCGTTCGGGGTCCACCGGCTGTCGCACGTCGCCGTCGCGCTTGACGAACGTGCCGACGATGACCCCGTCGGCGACCGACAGGAGCTCCGACACGGTGTCGGCGGTGACGCCGCTGCCGACCAGCAGCGGGACGGCGGGGACGACGCTCCGCACGCGCTTGACGTCGGCGATGGGCGTGGCCTCGCCGGTGGCCTTGCCCGAGACGACCAGCGCGTCGGCCAGGCCGCGGTGAACGAGATCGCGCGCCTCCTGCTCCAGCTCGACGGCGGCCAGCGGCACGGCGTGCTTACCCTGGACGTCGGCGAAGAGCTGGACGTCGGCGTCGAGCAGCCGTCGGTCGCGCAGGGTGTGGTAGGCATCGGACTGGACGATGCCCTGATCGGCCACCACCGCGCCGGCGTGGACGTTGACGCGGATGAACTGCGCGCCGGCCGCGCAGGCGATGGCCAACGCCGCCCGCGCATCGTTCTTGAGCACGTTGACGCCGAGCGGAACGTCCGGCAGGGCGCGGCGGATCTCGGCCACCACGACCGCCATGGCGGCGATGGTGGCGGACTCGACGCGACCGGCCGTGAAGGGGACGTCGCCGTGATTCTCCACGAGNAGCGCGTCCATGCCACCGTCGAGGAGGGCGCGCGCGTCGGCGAGAGCCAGCGCCGTCACGCGCGGCATCGACCCCTCCCAGCGCGGGCTGCCCGGCAGCGGGGGCACGTGCACCATGCCGATGAGCGTGCGCTCGAGTCGCATCCGGGTGGTGGATTGTAACACGCGGGTTCGTCGGCTATAGTGGCGCGTGAAACGTCGATGCCGCCCTCGCGCATCTTCTTCGGCTGGTGGGTCACGCTCGCCTTCGCCGCGATGGTCTTCATCTCCACCGGGGTGCGCTTCACCATCGGTCCGTTCCTCAAGCCGATCGTGGCCGAGCTGGGGCTCGATCGCGCCAGCTTCTCGCTGGCCGTCGCCGTAGGACTGTTTCTCTACGGCGCCTTCGTCCCGCTGGTGGGCTGGCTCGTCGATCGCACCGGCGCCCGTCCGGTGACGATCGCCGGCACGCTCGTGCTCGCCGCGTCCGCCGCCGCTACCGGGCTGGTGACGCGCCTGTGGCAGCTCTACCTGATCTACGGGGTGTGCCTGGCGCTCGGCCTGGCCGCCACCGGTCCCGTCGTCGCCTCGGCGGTGGTGGCCCGGTGGTTCTGGCACCGGCGGGCCACCGCGCTCTCGATCCTGGGCGGCGCCTCGATGGCGGGAATGAGCCTGCTCGTCCCGGTCGTGATGTGGCTGATTCTGACGATCGGTTGGCGGGCGACGTACGGAGTGATGGGGCTCGCGCTGTTCCTGGTCATGATTCCGCTGACCGTCTTCATTGTGCGCGACTCACCGGAGTCGATGGGGCTGGTGCCGGACGGATGGCCGGCCGATCGCGCCGCCTCCCACCCCGGGCCCGAGCGCACCAACGTGAGCGAGGCTGTGCAGACNGCCTCCTTCTGGCAGCTGGCTGGACCGCTCTCGACCTGCGGCTTCACGATGAGCCTGCTCGCTGCCCACGGCGTGCCCATGCTGACCGACCACGGCTACCCTCCCATGCTGGCGTCGGGGGCGCTGGGGCTGCTCGGTGCCACCGGCATCGGCTTCGCGGTGGCGCTGGGCGCCGTCGCCGACCGCTTCGGCTGCCGCCCGGTCCTCGTGTGGATCTACGGCGGGCGCGCGCTCGCCTTCGTGGGGCTCTTCCTGGTCCACGATCACGCGGCGGCGTTGCTCCTGGTGGCCGCCCTGGGAGGCGCCAGCATGGGTGGCACCTTCGCGATGACCTCCGCGCTCACCGCGAACATCTTCGGACGCTACTCGGTCGGCTCGGTGTTCGGCACGATGTTCCTCGTCCACCAGACGGGTGCCGCGGTGGGCTCGTGGCTGGGTGGGTTCCTCTTCGAGCTGACCGGAGGGTACGGCGCCGCCTTCGCCGGGGGGGGCGCGATCCTCGCCGCCGCTTGCCTGGTGAGCCTCACGATCGATGAACGCTCGCGGGCCCTGCCCACGCTCAGCCCGGTGGCGGGAGGACGCTGACCATGGCTACGCCAGAGAAGACCGCGGTGATCGTCATCGATGCCCAGCAGGAGTACTTCGCGCCCGTCGGCCGCATGGTGCTCCCCGACGGTCCGCGTGCGGTGAAGCAGATCGCGCGCGTGCTGGAGTGGGCGCGGAGGCGTGAGCTGCCCGTGTTCCACATCGTGCACGAGAGCNACCGGCCCGGCGCCACGATCTTCGCGCCGGGGAGCCCCGCGCTGGCGATCCACCCGGACGCGACGCCGGTGGCCGGCGAGCCGGTGATCACGAAGCACCTGCCGGGCTCGTTCACGAGCACACCGCTCGAGCAGGCGCTCCGCGAGCGCGGCGTCGAGCGGCTGATCGTGACCGGCTTCATGACCCAGATGTGCGTCGACACCACCACCCGCGAAGCCGCGCACCGCGGCTTCCAGGTGACCGTGCTGGCCGACGCCACCGCCGCGATGGACGTGCGGGGGCCGGACGGTCAGGTCGTCCCGCACGACCAGGTCCACCGCACGCATCTTGGCAGCCTGAGCGGGTTCCTCGCCGAGATCAAACGCGCGGCCGACGTCACGGGCTGATCGGAGAGCCTGAAGGAGGACGCGATGGGTTACGCCACGCTGCTCAGCGAGCGGTCCGGGCCGATCGCGACCATCACGCTGAACCGTCCGGACGCCCGCAACGCCCTGGACATGGCGATGCGCCGCGAGCTCGTCACGGCCCTCGACGAGATCGAGGCCGACCCGGAGGCGCGGGTGGTGGTCCTCACCGGGGCCGGGGGGCACTTCTGCGCGGGCGGCGACGTCAAGCTCATGCGCGACCGGCGCCACACGGCCGCCGAAGGGCGCGCCCGGGTGGCGCTCTTGAACCGGCTGGTGCTCCGCCTGGTAGACTTCCCGCGTCCGACCATCGCCATGGTCGACGGCTTCGCGGTGGGCGCGGGCTGCAACCTGGCGCTCTGTTGCGACCTGGTCGTGGCCTCCGATCGGGCGCGATTCGGCGAGGTGTTCGGGAAGATCGGGCTGGTGCCCGACGGCGGGGGCACCTGGCTGCTGCCGCGCCTGGTCGGCCTGGCCCGGGCCAAGGAGCTGATCTTCACGGCCGAGGTGATCGACGCCGCCGAGGCGCACCGCCTCGGTCTCGTCAACCGTATCGTCCCGGCCGCCGAGCTCGACGCGACCACGCGTGCGCTGGCCGAGCGGATCGCGGCCGGACCCCCGCTGGCGCTCCGGCTGGCCAAGCATCTGGTGAACCGGGCGACAGCATCCGACCTGCCCTCCGCGTTGGACCTGGAAGCCTTCTCCCAGGCCATCGCGATCACCAGCGAGGACCACCAGGAGGGGCTGGGCGCCTTCTTCGACAAGCGTCCGCCGCGCTTCACCGGGCGATGAACGGACCGCTTCGTCTTCCACCAAGCGAATCTCCGCATCCTGGAGGCGGTGACCCAGGGGCTGGGGATCCCGCCCGAGCGCTGCTACAACAACGTCGACCGCTACGGCAACACCGCCGCCGCCTCGGTGCCGATCGCGCTCCACGAGGCGGTCACGGCTGGCTTCATCCGCGAGGGCGACCTCGTCCTGCTGGCGGCGTTCGGCAGCGGCTTCTCCTGGGGAGCCGCGCTGATCCGCTGGTAATGCCGGTCCCCCGGGGACGCCCCGCCGCGAACCTCGGGCACCGGTCGCTTCGTCCAGGGAAGTTCTCCGCATGCACCCGGGAAAATTTCCCGAGAAGGAAGCGCAGGACGGGAGAAAAGTGCGAGAAATCGCGGACATCACTTTGGAATGACTATTGCTCCCTGCCCGTTGGAAAGTCGAGGAGCCGTGGACCTTCAGACCCGAAGCCCGCTCGATTGTCACCTTCCCGAACATGGTCGGGGCAAGGCGTGCGTCCTGGTCGCCGGGTCGGACGCCGCGCTACGCCGCCGCCTGCTTCGAGGGCTCGGGCGAGAGCCGAGTGTAACCCCGATTCACGAAGCCCGGGACCGGGGGGAGGTCGAACGGGCGCTGGACCAGCTCAACCCGGCGATTCTTCTCCTCGATTTCCCGATGCCGGGCTTCCACCGACCCGGGAGCCTCCGGTCGATCCACGCGCTGAGCCCATCCACCAGGACGGTACTCCTGGTCCGCTCGCCCGATGACTCGGCGGCCGTCGGAGCCTTGAAGGAGGGCGCCAAGGGGTACTGCTCGCGGACGACGGATCCTCGGCTGCTCCTCAAGGCGATTCACCTGGTTGAGAAGGGCGAGTTCTGGGTGCGGCGGCGCGTCATCAATCGGCTGGTCGAAGAGCTCACGGCGCTCGAGCGCAAGCGCGGGGGGAAAGGCCGTGAGCTCTACCGGAAGCTGACCCTCCGGGAGCGGCAGATCAGCGGCCTCGTGGCCCGGGGCTCCACCAACCGAGAGGTCGCCGAGAGCCTGTCCATCGTCGAGAAGACGGTCAAAGCCCATATGACCAGCATCTTTCGAAAGCTGAACCTGGCCAGCAGACTCCAGCTCGCGATTTACACGCTTCAGGTCGCGCCCGTCCCGGACTCGGACTGACGGCCCGCAGGCTGTCGGCCCCCCTCGTCCACTGACGCCAACGGCCGGTGCCAGCCGGTCTCCGTCACGCCGTAAGACCGAGAGCGTTCCCAGAAGCAGGCTGGCGGGGCCGGACCGTTCCCGGAGGCGGCTACGGCACCGAGGGCGCGGGCTCCGGAGGCGGCGGCACCTGCACCGGCG
>JGI25382J43887_10001139_pt1 | contig 10414 bp, 9 predicted proteins | sample GraSoi013_1_40cm_3_FD_43887 | JGI IMG/M metagenome (IMG submission 43887) | reverse complement strand
CTCGCGGTGACCGTAGCTCAATTGGTTAGAGCACTGGACTGTGGCTCCAGGGGTTGTGGGTTCGATTCCCATCGGTCACCCCAACAAGAGAATACGCGTCGCAGGTCGCTGGTCGCTCGTGTGGGCTTTGACATATCTCGGAGCGACAGTGTTGTTCGTCGCTGTGGTGAGACTGCTCGTGACCTGGACGCCTAGCACCTCAGATGCGATCTACCTCGCGACGGGGCTCGTCATTCTCTGTTACACGATCGAGACTTGGCGACTCAGGAAGGAATCTCAGCTTCAGACCGAGCTTCAGAACCGGCCCTTTCTCGTCGTCGAGTGCCCAGGCGCGGGCCTGAATGGAGAAGTCCTAATCCGGAATGTTGGCAGGGGCATCGCTATAAATGTTTCCATGGTGACGGTCGAGATTGAAGACGACGTCCGAGTGCAACACCTCGGGCTGATGCATCTCCGGCCTGGTGAAGCCGGCGCTCCGCGCCTCGCTGTGGTCTCAGAACAATTCGGGGTGATACCTCCGCTCGCAGGTGCCACAACCCATCAGCAGGCCGTCCTACTCCTGACCACAAGGGACCCTGTTCTTCATCTCGACTATGAGTCCAACGTGCGTCAACGATATCGAGCGTCCTTTGCACTTGATGGAATCACCGCCCGGTTGCAGGGCGACAGCAAGCAATGATCGCCGCGATCTCCGCCCGCAAGTCGACCGAGCACGGAAGATGATCGGTGATTGGCTGCAAATCGCGGCGACGATCCTGCAGGCGCTGTCGATAGCGTTGACGGCCTGGTTCGCGATTCTGGGATTGTCCGCGTGGCGCCGTCAGTTGGTCGGCAAGCGGAAGTTCGAGGCCGCAGAAGAGATCCTCCTCATCACGTACAAGCTGCAGCGCGGCCTCACCTTCGTGCGCAACCCACTCGTCCTTGGAGGAGAAGGGTCCGAGGCCCGGGACTCCCAAGGCGCACCGCTAGAGCGGATGCAGAAGATGGTCGACGACCTCGCGGCCTTCTCCAGGGCTCGTCTCCTGGCGCAGGTGTTCTTCGGGCCCGGCTCCGTTGCGCCATTCGACGCGATCTTTGATGTCTATAACGAGGTCGCGCTCGCGGCCACCATGCTCCTCATGTCGCTCCGCGAGCCCATCCCGGAGGACGAGGGAGACCGCAAGGAAGAGATCAGCCGTCGAGCCAAGTGGAGGCTGACGATCTGGGGTCCGGCTGGCAGTGACGCGCTCGTCGAGCGGGTCGAAGCTGCGGTGAAGCAGATCGAGGGGCTCTGTCGCCCCGCGATACGAGACTGAAAAGAACGCGGGAGGTAATCGTGGGCTATCTCTATCGACCGAAGCTGAAGAAGCGCCCGGGCGAGACCGAAGCGCGAGAGTCGTCCGTCTGGTGGTGCAAGTACTACGTCAACGGCCGGCCCGTACGCGAGAGCACCGGCCATGAGAAGGAGACGGAAGCCCGGCGTTTTCTGAAGACGCGCGAGGGCGCCGCCGCGACGGGCGCGCCGATCCTGCCGCGGGCGGACCGGATCCGGTACGACGAAATCGCGAAGGACCTCCGTGACCACTACGAAGCGACCGGCGAGCGCGACCTGGTCGAGGCCGACGCGCGCCTAAAGCACCTCAAGGCGTTCTTCACGGGCCGCCACGCCGCCAGCATCGGGCCCAAGGATGCCACCGCCTACGCCGCCGAGCGGCAAGCGGAGGACGCCTCGAACGGCACCATCAACCGCGAGGTGGCGGTGCTCATCCGGATGTTGCGTCTCGCCTACGAGCGCGGGCGGCTCTTCCGCCTGCCGATCATCCGCCGGCTGAAGGAGAACGGCCCCCGTCAAGGATTCTTCGAGCTGGACCAGTTCACGGCCGTCCGCCGGCGACTCCCCGAGGATCTTCAGGTCGCCGTCGCGATCGCGCACGCCTACGGCTGGCGGATGCAGAGCGAGGTCCTCACGCTCGAGCGGCGCCAGCTCGACCTCGAGGCCGCGACGTTGCGCCTTGACCCCGGCACGACGAAGAACGACGACGGCCGCATCGTCTACCTCACCCCGGAGCTCCGGACGCTCCTGGCGGCTCAGCTCGCGCGTGTGGAAGCGCTCCAGCGGCGGACCGGCAAGATCGTGCCGTACCTGTTCCCCTACCTCCGAGGGAAGCGTCGCCAGGGCGAACGGCGGCGCGATTTTCGAAAGGCGTGGGTGACGGCCTGCAAGAATGCCGGCGTTCCGGGGATGCTCCGGCACGACCTCCGGCGTACCGCCGTCCGGAACATGGTGAACGCCGGGGTACCTGAGCGCGTCGCGATGAAGGTGACAGGGCACCGGACGCGCGCCGTCTTCGACCGCTACCACATCGTGACTCCGGCCGACCTCCAGGACGTCGCGCGGCGGCTCGGGGAGTCGGACGACGCAGCGCGTGGGCACGTTTTAGGGCACGTCGGGGATCGCGCGGTTGACAGGTCACGCGTAAGTAGCGATCATGGCTACCCGCGCCCGTAGCTCAGCTGGATAGAGCGTTGGCCTCCGAAGCCAAAGGCCGCAGGTTCGACTCCTGCCGGGCGCACCACTTGGCGTCGAGTTTCGCGGGTCGCGGTCGTGGTGGTGGAGTGCTGGGCCGTTAGCTCAGTTGGCAGAGCAGCTGACTCTTAATCAGCGGGTCCGGGGTTCGAGTCCCCGACGGCCCACCAAACGAATCGGGCACTTCTGAATCGCCGGAGTGCCCGATTTCGTTTCTCCGTCCCGTTTGGTTCCAAATCTGGTTCCAAATCGAGCTGGAAAACGCCTCGGCCGCCGACGCCACGGCATCCGTGACGCGGTCCAGCAGATCGACCCACCGTCGCCCTCGGCTCGGGATCCAGCGAGCGTAGTAGCGCAGCGTCGTGGCAGGATTCGCGTGCCCGAGCTGGGCGCTCACGTAGGTGATTGGGGCGCCCGCGGCCAGAAGCAAGCTTGCAAACGTATGCCGTAGGTCGTAGAGCCTGTACGCGGGGAGCTTCGCCCTCTTGAGCGCTCGCTTGAACGCCTTCCTGACTCGCGACTCGTCGTGCGGGTTGCCCTCGTCGTTCAGGAACAGCCACGCGGGCTCGCCCCAGCCTCGGCGGAGCGCCTCTTCCTTCAACCAGCGAAGGTGGCGTTCAACCGTGTGGATGGTCTCGGGCGTCAAATCCACCGTTCGCTCCTCGTAGGTCTTAGTTGGCTTCTCGCGGCCGAGGTTCCACGCGCGCTCGACCCGGATACTGCGTCCGTTCCAGTCGATGTCCTCCGGCTTCAGAGCGAAGGCCTCACCCGGGCGCAAGCTAGTCTTGACGAGGAGGGCAAAGAGGGCGGAGTAGTGATGCTCGCTCGCGGCCGCGGTGAGGAAGGCGTCGCGTTGCGTCCTCCGCGCCCGGTGATGGTAACGGCTGTGGCGCGCCACGGTCAACGCGCTGGCGGGAGTGTCTCAGCCACTCGCGCAGTCCACTCACCGGGATGATCCAATACTTGCCTTCCTTGGTTGCGGGAATGCGACCGGAGCGACAGAGTTCGTGAACGTACGCCTCCTTGAGGTTGAGGAGCTCAGCGACCTGGAGCGGCGTCAGGTGACGAAGCTCATCGAGGGCGGCGACGAGCCCGCGAGGGGCAGGGCTGCCCATGACATCGACCGCGCGCCCAGGCGAGGGCTTTCAGCCGCTCTAGCGCGCCGAGCACCCCTGGCAGGGAGCCGGGCGCGAGGCTCGCTACGGCATGCTCGAATGCTGTCAGGATCTCGCCCAGGTGCCCGCTGGCCTCAGTCGGTCTCGATCTCATAGCTGTCCGCGAGATCACCACACTCCGGCCGGGCGGTTCCCTGGCTCCCGCAACGTCCCCGACGCTCTGTGGAAGTGGCTCGATTCAAGACGTTCCATCACAACGCAAAGGGATTCCCACCCGGGATATCCGGCTCGCCACGGCAGACGGTCCAAGTCGGCAAGCGCACGCCCTCCTTGAGAATTCGGACGGCCCGGCGAGCGAAGTCCATCCCCACCGGCCCGGACCGATGATTCGACGACATGAGGCGATACGCCTCTCGCACGCTGCAACTTGCCACTGTTGGCCGCGAGGCGGCCCTACTGCTGCGCAGGGCACGCCGAGTCGCTCACACTGGTCCCGCACACGGCGCGGGCAGGAGCGCGTCCCGGTCACATGAAAACACGTGATCTTCCCCAACGGCTGAGCCTAAAGGACGCGATGCCGGGCGGACCCGGCCGGCGCCGCCGGCTTCCACTATCAGGTCAATCACTACCTCGTCCGCGTCTTTGGCAATGCCCTGCCGGGCGCGCTGATCCGCCGCGGCATCAATGTCGCCCCGACGCTCTAGATCCGGCCTGGTTATGCCTTCAACGTGATGGTGACTCAGGGCCTGGTGTTCCCCGGACCTTTACGACGACACGGCGCCATGAAACTCAAGCCGGTCCAGATCTACCCCGCGGCGATGCTCAAGGAGGCGGGGGTAAGGCCAGCGCGTCTCCGGGTGGTCGGCCGCAGTGTTCACGCATCCTCCGTCCGAGGAACCTGTCGAAGCAGGACCCGGCTTGCTAGGTCAGCGTACACGCGACGGGGCCAGCGCCGACCAAGGCTGGTCCCAGGAGTGCCGCTCCAATGGCGCCTTGTAGACGCTCCGTTCCAGGACCTATGATGCTGGCACCGTGAGCCGGTCAACTGCCGCTAGTCTCCTCCACCCGTCAGCGGCAGGCGCTCCCCGGGCCACCGCGATGTCAGCACCCCATGAGCAACGCGCACGGCCTGAATCTTGGCCCGGCCGGAGTCCGAAGTCCCGCCGATTGGAGTTCTGGTCCTGACTCTACCGGCCCCGGCCGTCGGCGCCACCGCGGGCACCCGGATGCTCGCTGGCGACGCCTCGCTGGGTATCTGGGCGCACGCCTCGCACCACATCCCACAACTCCGCGAAAGATCGCGCGACGAACCGATCAACTTCAGCGCCGCCGAGGAGGGCCTGCAAGGACACCGAGATCCGTGAAGTGCCCTGCCTGCTCGTCCGACAACCGCGACGCGCAGAACTTCTGCGGCCAGTGCGGCGCCCGGCTGAGCGCGACCCCCTCGCCCGCCACCACCCCGGCCGCCTACACGCCTCCTCATCTCGCGAGGATGATCCTGACCTCGCGCTCGGCCCTGGAGGGCGAGCGCAAGCTCGTCACCGTCCTGTTCTGCGACATCGCCAACTCGACCCCACTGGCCGCGCGCGTGGGGGCCGACGCCATGCACGGGCTGCTGAACCGCTTCTTCGATCTGGCGCTGGCGGAGGTGCACCGCTACGAGGGCACGATCAACCAGTTCCTGGGCGACGGGTTCATGGCCCTGTTCGGCGCGCCCGTCGCGCATGAAGACCACGCACGACGAGCGCTCCTCCGGCCGCCGGCATCCGGCAGCGGCTGCGCGGGGCGCCGGCGGAGGCCGGGCCGATCCGCGACGTTCGCCTGCGCATGGGCGTCAACACGGGCACCGTGGTGGTCGGAACGATCGGCGACAACCTGCGCATGGACTACACGGCCATCGGCGACACCACGAACCTGGCCGCTCGCCTGCAGCAGCACGCGGAGCCTGGCGCGATCCGCACCAGCGAATCGACCCATCGCGCCGCCCGGTCCCACTTCGACTTCAAGCCGCTCGGCAAGCAGGCGTTGAAAGGCATCGCCGAGCCCGTGGAGATCTACGACCTGATCGGGGTGCGGACCGAGAGCGGCGCGAGCCTCACGGGCGGGCCGGAGCGCATCAGCTCGCCACTCGTGGGCCGCGACCATGAGCTCGCGCGGCTGTCCGTCTCCGTGGAGGCGCTGGCCGAGGGGCGAGGTGACGTGGTGATCGTGCAGGGGGAGCCAGGCGCCGGTAAATCGCGGCTGGTCGCCGAGGCCCGGCGTCGCGTCGGCGCGGGGCGAATCCTCTGGCTCGAGGGCCGCGCGCTGTCCTTCGGACGCAATCTGAGCTACTGGCCGTTCATCGAGATCGTGAAGGGATGCTTCGGCATCGACCCCGGCGATACCGAGGCGCAGGCCTGGGCCAAGCTCGAGCAAGGGGCGCACGATCTGTTCGGAGCCGGCGCGAACGAGCGGTTGCCGTACCTGGCCACCGTGCTGGCGCTGGAGCTGTCCGGCGAGCGCGAGGAGCGAGTGAAGTTCCTCGACGCCCAGGCGCTCGGCCGCCAGGTGTTCCTCACCATGCACGAGCTGTTCGACCGGCTGGCCCTGAAGCAGCCGGTGGCGATCGTGCTGGAGGACTGGCACTGGGTCGACCATTCGTCGGTTGCCCTGTGCGAGCACTTGCTGCCGCTGACGCGCAGCCACGGATTGCTCGTCTGGTTCGCGACCCGGGCGGAGCCGGCCGAGCCGGCCGCGCGCATCCGCGCCGTGGCGGCCGCGGACGGCGGAACCGCGGCGGTCGAGATCGCGCTTGCGCCGCTCGGCGCCGACGAGAGCCGGGCGCTCATCGACAACCTGACCGGCACGCGCGATCTGCCGGACGCGGTCCGCGGCCAGATCCTCGCCAAGACCGGCGGGAACCCATTCTTCATCGAGGAGGTGCTCCGCGCCCTCATCGCCGATGGCACGCTCGTCCGCGATGCCCGGGGTGGCCACTGGCGCCTCGCCACCACGCTCACCACGGTGGCGCTGCCGGACACGGTCCAGGCGGTGATCGTGGCCCGGATCGACCGGCTGGACGAGGGAGTCAAGAGCGTCCTGAAGCTGGCGGCGGTGATCGGCCGCAGCTTCTTCCTGCGCGTCCTCCGGGCGATCGCCGAGGTGGGCGACAGCGTGGACCAGGGCCTGGCCGAGCTGGAGCACGCCGAGCTCGTCCGGCTGCGGCGGCAGTTGCCCGAGCTCGAGTACATCTTCAAGCACGCGCTGGTGCAGGAGGCGGTCTACGGGAGCATCCTGGTCGAACGTCGGCGCGCCATCCACCGGGCGGTGGCGGAGGCGATCGAGCGGCTGTTCGGCGATCGCCTGGACGAGCTCACGAGCCTGCTGGCCTACCACTACGCGCTCGCCGAGGACTGGGAGGCGGCCCAGGCCTACCTGTTCAAGGCGGGCGACCAGGCGGGGCGCATGGCCGCGGACGCCGAGGCCCTGGAACTCTATCGCCAGGCGGAGGCCGCATACGCGAGGGTTGCCACTCGGGAGCTCGCTCCCCTGCAGCGGGCGATGCTCGACCGCAAGCTCGGTCAGGCCTTCTACGGCATCGGCAGCTACGACCAGTCCGTCGAGCATTGCACCCGTGCCCTCGCGCACCTCGGTGTCCACTATCCCCGCACGCGCTGGGGGGTGCGCGCGAGCATGGTGATTCCTCGCCGCCCACTTCCTGCCGAGGCTCAGGCTGGGCGCGAGGCAAGCAAGTCCGCTCACGATCGACGTGGCAACCGCGCAGGAGATCTCGACCATCTGTCGCACCCTCGCCTGGCTGGACTACTGGGTGGACGAGGAGCGCTTCGGGCTCGACGGGCTGATCGAGCTGTATGCCGGCGAACGCAGCGGCGACCCGTTGGGACACGCGCGTGGACTGGGCACCCTCGGCGTCATCCTGATCACGCTGCGCGCGTTCACCCTGGCGCGCCGTCGCCTCGACGAGGCCGATGCCATCGCTCGGCGGAGCGCCGACCCCGCCGCGATCGCCATGACGGTCTTCGGCCGCGGCTGGCTGGACTTCGTCACCGGATCGCTCGACGATGCCCGGGCATCGTTCCAGCGGTCGGCGGCAGCCTTCAACAGCATCGGAGACGTTCGCGGATGGGGCGGCCCGTGTTGCCTCCTCTACTGGGTGTTCTACTGGCGCGCGGAATTCGCCTCCATCGGCGAGCTGGCCGCGAACATGCTCGGAACCGGACAGCGCGCCGGGGATCCTCACCTGACGTCCTGGGGACAGAACGGGCTCGGCCTCCTCGCTCTCACCGTCGGCCCGCTCGACGAGGCGGCGGCGCACCTCTCGGCCGTGTGCGACCTGACCGGCCGCATCTCGTCGTTTCGCATGCAGGCGGGGGCGGGCGGCCTCCTCGCCATCTGTCGCCTGCGGCAGGGGCGGTTGACCGAAGCGGCGGCGGCCGTCGCGACCTCCCTCGCCCTGATCGAGGCCAGGAATCTCCGCGGTGAGTGGTCGGCCGACCCCCTCAACGCCTTTGCCGAGCTCTGCCTGGCCAGGGCGGCCCGGCTCACCGGCGCCCCACGCCGCGAAGCCCTCCGCGCTGCACGCAGGGCCTGCGCGAAGGCGCTCCGCTGTACGCGGCACGCGGTGGCCTGGCTGCCCGCCACCGAGCGCTTGCGCGGGACACTGGCATGGCTCTCCCGCGATCCCCGCTCCGCCCGGGCGCGCTGGCGGGCCAGCCTGGCCGCCGCCGAGCGCCTCGGCATGGTCCTCGAGCGCGCGCGAACACTGCTCGAGATCGGACAGTGGTCGCGCGATGTCGCGCTCGTGGACGAGGCGCTTGGCGTATTCGATCGCATCGGCGCCCGAGTCGATTCTGCATTCGCCTTGCACGCGCGCGCTCGAGTGGGGTCGGTGGCGGGCGCCCATGATGCGGCGGCTCTCGAGGACTACGACCGGGCGATCGCCGCGCTCGACGAGGTCAAGGCCGAATACGAGCTTGGCGTGGCGTGCCGGAGCCGCGCGCGGCTCCACCAGGGCCTCGGGCATCTGGATCTGACCCGCGCGGACCTTGCGCGCGCTCGCGACTGCTTCGCGGCGACTGGAGCGGCGGAGGACCTAGCGGCCGTGAAGGGTGAGGCCAGCGCGCTCGGATGACCTCCACCCGCGCGCGCCAGGGCAGCCGGGAGAGAATTCGAGAACCGCGAAGGCCCTGGGGCTCACGGTCCCGGCCGCGGTGCTGGCACGAGCAGATCAGGTTATTGAGTGATGGCGTGCTGCCCAACATCACGCTGTAATGGACCGGTGTCCGCGTCGCTCGCAGCCGGCCGCCGAGCGGGCCGTCAGCTCGATTGCAAGCAAGCTACAGCTTGTCGAGGAGGCGGTTGTACTCAGCATGCGACCCGATCCAGAACCAGGTGATCTCGTCGTTTTCCAGCAGGCCGACGGCGCGATAGCCGAGGGTCACCCGGGCGGAATAGATCGGGTCGTGTTCGTGAACCTTCTTGAAGTGGAGACTCGGGTGTCCGGGGCTGTCTCGGAAAAGCCGATATGCCTTCTGGGCGAGATTCCGGATTTCGGGCGGTAGCTCACGATACGCCGCCCAGAAGCGCGGCGTCGCGCGCGATCTCACAATTTGTCGGGGTCGAGTTCCGTCGTCTTACCGGCGTCGCGATCCGCCCGAGCCTCGGCTGCGAGCTTGCTCAGATGGCCCTGGGACGCTGTAAACTGCCGCGCCCACTGCTCTTCGTCCCGAAGCTCCTCCAACAGCCACTGGGCGATCCGGTCCTGCTCGTCCGAAGGCAACGTCGTGAGCTTCGCGATGGCCGTGTCCAGTGCGCGGGTCATGGCACGTAGTATACCCAGCACGGGCCCGACGCGGCTCAACTCACGGACCTTGGCGAACATGTCAGGGTCCTCGCCGTGGCCCATGCGACGGCCGGCTATTGGCTCGATCGGGTGGGAGATGAGTACGCCTGAGGCGAGGCCGTAAGCGACGTTGAAGGTCGGGGAGGGCACCCAGTGTTGGTTCCAGGTTGGTTCCAACCCGCGGCACTCTATCGCGATGAACCGGCATGTGTGTTCGATGGCGTACGCCGACTTATCAAGCAGATGCGTCATCGTCGACGCTGCCGGGCGGTTGCCGGTTGGGACTCTTAATCAGCGGGTCCGGGGTTCGAGTCCCCGACGGCCCACCAATCAGATCAAGGGGTTTCCGGTCAGCGGGACCCCTTGATCGCTTCTACGAGAACCTCTTGCGATGAATCTTGCGCTGAGGTTTCGGCGGGCTCGGATTGCGGGGCGGGAAGCATCCCATCAAGGTCAGCGACGGCGGCGCGGAGATGATCCGGCGCCAAATGGCCGTAGCGCATCGTCATCGTGATCGTCTGGTGACCGAGCGCCTCCTGCACCTCCTTCAACGTCCGGCCACGCTGCAGGAGCCAGGACGCGAACGTGTGACGCAGATCGTGGAACCGGAAGCTCTCGATTCTGGCCGCCACCAGCGCGGCCTCCCAGGCGCTTCGACACGAGTTCCACATGCACGACCGAACACGTAGCCCCTCGCGCCGTCCGTCCACCGGCGCGATCTGTAGCAGCACCTTGGCCAGCTCGGCCTCGGCGTCGTCCTGGGTCCCACTCCGCCTCGTAGCGGCGGCCCCATCAGCGCGCACCGAGCAGGGCGAGCTGCCGCCGTAGCCAGCCATCGGCCTCCGACTCCTGTCGCAGGACGAGGACGCGCTTTGACCAGCGGATGTAGACCACTTGGCCATCGTCACGGCGGATGCCGATTCGTTCGTCGGGCCCGTCGCCGTCCGGGAT
>JGI25382J43887_10001137_pt1 | contig 10419 bp, 10 predicted proteins | sample GraSoi013_1_40cm_3_FD_43887 | JGI IMG/M metagenome (IMG submission 43887) | reverse complement strand
CCGCTTCCCTCCGGGCTCGACCTCGAGCGAGCGGAAGCGCGCGTCAGCAACGGCGTGCTGACGGTGAGGTTCCCGAAGCGGACGGCCCGCCCCGGAGGCCGNCGTATCCAGATCAGGACTTGAGAGGACGCCATGGCCAAGGTGATCGGCATCGATCTCGGTACCACGAACTCGGTCGTCTCNACGATGGAGGGCGGCAGCCCCGTCGTCATCCCGAACCAGGAGGGGAGCCGTCTGACGCCCTCCGTGGTCGCGTTCACCAAGGACGGTGAGATCCTCGTCGGACAGGTCGCGAAGCGCCAGGCCATCACGAATCCCGAGAACACCGTGTTCTCCATCAAGCGCTTCATGGGCCGCCGCTACGACGAGGTCCAGCACGAGATCAAGCTCGTGCCCTACAAGGTCGTGAGGGCGACGAACGGCGACGTCCGCATCGAGATCCGGGGCAAGCAGTACTCGCCGCCGGAAATCTCGGCGATGATCCTCCGCAAGCTCAAGGAAGCCGCCGACGCGTACCTCGGCCAGAAGGTCACCCAGGCCGTCATCACGGTGCCCGCGTACTTCAACGACAGTCAGCGCCAGGCGACCAAGGATGCCGGGAAGATCGCCGGCCTGGACGTCCTTCGCATCATCAACGAGCCCACGGCCGCGGCGCTGGCCTACGGCCTCGACAAGAAAGCGGACGAGCAGATCGCCGTCTACGACCTCGGCGGGGGACCTTCGACATCTCGATCCTCGAGATCGGCCAGGGTGTCTTCGAGGTCAAGGCGACCAACGGCGACACCCACCTCGGCGGTGACGACTTCGACCAGCGCGTGATCGACTGGATCGCCGAGGAATTCAAGAAGGAGCAGGGCATCGACCTCCGCAAGGACCGGATGGCGCTCCAGCGCCTGAAGGAAGCCGCCGAGAAGGCGAAGATCGAGCTCAGCTCCACGCTCCAGACAGAGATCAACCTGCCCTTCATCACCGCCGATCAGACGGGCCCCAAGCACCTGGTGATGACGCTCACGCGAGCCAGGCTGGAGCAGCTCGTCGACGACCTCGTCCAGCGCACGGTGGAGCCGTGCCGCCAGGCGATGAAGGACGCCGGCGTCAGCGCGTCGGACATCGATGAGGTGGTCCTGGTCGGTGGTCAGACGCGGATGCCGAAGGTCCAGGAGGTCGTCAAGCAGCTCTTCGGCAAGGAGCCTCATCAGGGCGTCAACCCCGACGAGGTCGTCGCCGTCGGCGCCGCCATCCAGGGCGGCGTGCTCGCCGGTGACGTCAAGGACGTCGTGCTCCTGGACGTCACGCCGCTGTCGCTCGGCGTGGAGACGCAGGGCGGAGTGATGACCGTCCTGATCCCGCGCAACACGACGATCCCCACCCGGAAGAGCGAGATCTTCACCACGGCAGCCGACAACCAGACGTCGGTCGAGGTCCACGTCCTCCAGGGCGAGCGCCCGCTGGCCAAGGACAACCGCACGCTCGGGCGGTTCCACCTGACCGGGATCGCGCCGGCGCCCCGCGGCGTGCCCCAGATCGAGGTCGCGTTCGACATCGACGCCAACGGGATCCTCAACGTGTCGGCGAAGGACAACGCCACCGGCAAGCAGCAGCAGATCACGATCACGGCGTCGTCCGGGCTCAGCAAGGCCGACGTCGAGCGGATGGTCAGAGAGGCCGAGGCGAACGCCGCTGAGGACGCCCGGCGCCGGCAAGAGATCGAGCTGCGAAATCAGACCGACTCCCTCGTGTACTCGATCGAGCGCGGGCTCGCGGAGCAGGGCGCGAAGCTCTCCGAGACCGAGCGCGCGGCGATCGAGCAGGCCCTCAGCGAGGCTCGCGACGCCCTGAAGGCGGACGACGTGGAGCGGATCCGCCGGGCCCAGGAAAGCCTGACCCGCGCCTCCCAGAGTCTGACCCAGGCGATGTACCGCGAGGCTCGCAGCGGAACGACCGGCGGCGGCCCACAGCAGCCTTCGGGCGGGCCGAAGGAGGGTGAGGTCGTCGACGCCGAATTCACCGACGCAGACGAGCGGAAGGCCGGCTGAGCGCGGTTAATGGGATGGACACCCCCGACGACGATGACCGGGCCGTCGGAGCCGACGACGAGGCTGAGCGTCTGCGCCGCGCCCTCGACGAGCAGCGGGAGCAGTATCTCCGGCTGCTCGCCGACTTCGACAACTTTCGCCGTCGCGCCGCCCGCGAGCACGACGTTGCCGGCCGCGAGGGCCGGCGGGCGGCGCTGCTCCCGCTCCTGGCCGTGCTCGACACGCTGGAGCGCGCGCTCGCCGCCGGGTCGACGGACCGGAACTTCTACGACGGCGTGGCCGCCACGCACCGATTGTTCGTCAATGCCCTGCGGCAGGCCGGTGCCGAGCCCGTTGAGAGCGTCGGCCGACCGTTCGATCCGAATCTTCACGAAGCCGTCGCGACCGCTCCTCCCGACGGCGTCAAGCCCGGGACGGTCGCTCGAGAGGTGAGGCGTGGCTGGCGGCTGGGGGACGAGCTCCTTCGTCCCGCTCAGGTCGTCGTGGCCACGGAACCGGAGCCCAGCGACCGATGGCGGTGAAATTTCGTGACTACTACGAGGTGCTGGGCGTGCCACGTACGGCGACGAGCGATGACATCAAGCGTGCCTACCGCCAGCTCGCCCGCAAGCACCATCCCGATCTGCAGCCGGTTGCCGAGCGGGGACGTGCTGCCGAGCGATTCAAGGAGATCAACGAGGCCTACGAGGTCCTGAGCGACCCCGAAAAGCGCTCCAAGTACGACACCGTCGGCGCGGGCTGGAAGGGCGGGATGGACTTCACCCCGCCGCCCGGCGCGGGCGGCGAGTGGCGGAGCGCTGACGCCTCTTCGTTCGACGACCTCGGCGGGTTCAGCGACTTCTTCGCCTCGCTCTTCGGGCGGCCAACGAGCACGGGCCGCGGCGGGCGTACCGGGGTCCGCATCCAGGTCCCCGGCAACGACGTGGAAGCCGAGCTGCCGCTGACGGTGGAGGATCTGCTGCGCGGAGGCAAGCGTCGGATCACCGTGAACGGCGGCCGCAGCCTCGACGTGCAGATCCCGCCCGGAGCGCGGGAGGGCGTCGTCATGCGCCTGGCCGGTCAGGGCGGCCCGGGCGTGAACGGTGGCCCGGCCGGCGACCTCTACCTGCACATCCGAACGGCACCGGATCCCCGCTATCGCGTCACCGGCGACGATCTCGAGATGGAGCTGCCACTCTGGCCGTGGCAGGCCGTCCTGGGCGGCGAGGTCAGGGTCGACACGCCCGACGGCCCGGTCACCCTGAAGGTGCCGCCGGGGACCCAGAGTGGTAGCCGGCTGCGCCTGCGGGGCCGCGGGCTGCCACGTGCGGACGGCAGTCGCGGCGATCTCTATGCCATCGCTCGAATCGTGGTTCCCGAACGCCCCAGTGCGAGAGAGCGTGAGGCATACGAGGCCCTGAAGCGCGGCGCCACCGCCCCGACCGACCGGCCTGCGCGGGTGTAGCGTGGCCGCGATGCCGCGTACGATTCGACCTGGCGAGGTGCTCCTCTCCTTCGACGAGCTGGCGACCGCCGCCGGGATCACTCGCGGGAGACTGGGTCGGCTGATCCGACTCGGGCTCGTGGAGGCGACGGGCCCGACGACGAGCACGTTCACCGCGGGGACAGCGGCCCAGCTGAGACGTATGATTCGCCTGCACGTGGATCTCGGCGTGAATTACATCGGGGCAGCGATCATCGTCGACCTCGTTCAACGGCTCGAGCGCCTGCAGGCCGAGATGGCTCGCCGGCGCGATCACTGAGGGGGAGGGCGCCATGGATCTCAACCGACTGACCGAGAAGGCCCAGGACGTGATCCGCCAGGCGCAGAGCCTCGCCCAGCGCCATGGCCACCAGCAGATCGATGCCGAGCACCTCGCGGTGGCCCTCCTGACCCAGGACGGTGGCGTGGCCGGGCGCGTCGTCGAGAAGGCGGGCGGCAATCCGGCGGCGCTCGCGCAGCGGCTGCAGCAGGCGCTCGAGCGGCTGCCGCGCGTCTCGGGGCCGGGCGCGCCGGCCGGCCAGGTCTACGTCGCGCCCCGGGCCAACGACGTGCTGACCAAGGCCGAGGCCGAGGCGCAGGGCATGAAGGACGAGTACGTCAGCGTCGAGCACCTGCTCCTGGCCCTCGCCGAGGTCAAGGACGGCGCGGTGGCCGAGGCGTTTCGCGCCGCCGGCTTCACGCGCGCGAAGCTGCTCGAGGCGCTGGCGGCCGTCCGGGGAGGACAGCGCGTGACGAGTCCAACACCCGAAGGCACCTACGAGGCTCTCGAGAAGTACGGCCGCGATCTCACCGCGCTGGCCCAGCAGGGCAAGCTCGATCCCGTGATCGGCCGCGACGAGGAGATCCGGCGCGTGATCCAGATCCTCTCGCGGCGCACCAAGAACAACCCGGTGCTGATCGGGCCGCCCGGCGTGGGCAAGACGGCCATCGTGGAGGGCCTGGCCCAGCGCATCGTGCGCGGCGACGTGCCCGAGGGTCTCAAGAAGAAGCGCATCGTGGCGCTCGACATGGGCGCGCTGGTGGCCGGCGCCAAGTACCGGGGCGAGTTCGAGGAGCGGCTCAAGGCGGTGCTCAAGGCCGTGACGGACTCGCAGGGCGAGATCATCCTCTTCATCGACGAGCTTCACACGGTAGTCGGCGCGGGCGCCGCCGAGGGCGCCATGGACGCCAGCAATTTATTGAAGCCCATGCTGGCCCGCGGCGAGCTCCACTGCATCGGCGCGACGACGCTGGACGAGTACAAGAAGCACATCGAGAAGGACGCGGCGCTCGAGCGGCGCTTCCAGCCGGTCATGGTCGACCAGCCGACGGTAGAGGACACGATCTCCATCCTGCGTGGCCTCAAGGAGCGCTACGAGATCCATCACGGCGTCCGCATCAAGGACTCGGCGCTCGTCGCCGCCGCCGTCCTCTCGGACCGCTACATCACCGACCGGTTCCTTCCCGACAAGGCCATCGATCTCGTGGACGAGGCGGCCGCCCGCCTGCGGACCGAGATCGACTCGATGCCGGCCGAGCTGGACGAGATCACGCGCCGAATATTGCAATCCGAGATCGAGCGCGAGGCCCTGCGCAAGGAGACCGATCCCGCCTCCCGCGATCGCCTGGCCAAGCTCGAGAAGGACCTGGCGGAGCTCCAGACGAAGGCCAAGGCGCTGCGCGAGCAGTGGGAGCGCGAGAAGGCCGCGCTCGAGCGGCCGCGGGAGCTGCGCCGGCGCATCGAGGAGACGAAGCTCGAGATCGACAAGGCGATGCGCGCCGGGGATCTCTCGCGCGCCGCCGAGCTGCAGTACGGCACGCTGACCACGCTCGAGCGCGAGCTGAAGGAAGCCGAGGCGAGCCTGACCGCCAGCGGCGGGCGGCGGCTCATCAAGGAAGAGGTGGACGAGGAAGACATTGCCGAGGTGGTCTCGCGGTGGACGGGCATCCCGGTCTCGAAGCTCATGGAAGGCGAGATGCAGAAGCTCCTTCGCCTCGAGGACGAGCTCCATCATCGGGTCGTCGGCCAGGACGAAGCGGTCCGCGCGGTGGCCGATGCGGTGATTCGCGCGCGCGCCGGCATCAAGGATCCCAAGCGCCCCATCGGCTCCTTCCTCTTCCTGGGCCCCACCGGCGTCGGCAAGACCGAGCTGGCGCGCGCGCTCGCGGCCACGTTATTCGACAACGAGGACAACATGGTCCGCCTGGACATGTCCGAGTACATGGAGAAGCACACGGTGGCGCGGCTCATCGGCGCACCGCCCGGGTATGTCGGTTACGAGGAAGGCGGCCAGCTCACCGAGGCCGTGCGACGCAAGCCGTATTCGGTGATTCTCCTCGACGAGATCGAGAAGGCGCACCCGGATGTCTTCAACGTGCTCCTCCAGGTCCTCGACGACGGGCGACTCACCGATGGTCAGGGCCGCACGGTGAACTTCAAGAACACCGTGATCATCATGACCTCGAACATCGGGAGCCAGCTCATCCTCGAGATGCGCGGGGCCGACGAGCGGACCTACCAGCGGATGCGTGAGCAGGTGCTGGAGGCGCTACGGCGCCAGTTCCGGCCCGAGTTCCTGAACCGCGTGGACGAGGTCGTGGTCTTCCGGGCCCTGACCGAGGCCGAGCTGGCGAAGATCGTCGACATCCAGCTGGACACGTTGCGCAAGCGCCTCGCCGAGCGGCGGATCACGCTGGAGGTCACCGAGGAGGCGCGGGCCTACCTGGCTCGCGTCGGCTACGACCCCGTCTTCGGCGCGCGCCCGCTCAAGCGCGTCATCCAGCGCGAGGTGGAGACGCCGGTGGCCCGACTCATCGTGGCCGGCAAGCTCACGGATGGCGGCAAGGTGCGCGTCGACGTGGTCGGCGACACGTTGCGGGTGGAGGCGAGCGACGCCACGGCGCGCGTGGGGCGAGCGGCATGAGGGCCTTCGAAAACACGGTGCGGTCCGAGCTGTCCTGGCTGTTGCGCGCGGGCGTGCCGCCGCGCGGTCTGCGGATCAGCGTGCGCGAGCTGGTCGTCGCGCACATCACGCATGAGCCCACCGGCCCCCGGGACGTCGAGGACGCCGTCGAGGCGGCGGTGCGCGCGGCATGCCGTCTCGTGCGGGAGCTCGACGCGCCCGACGAGATCGTCGAAATGGTCTGCCGCGCGGCGCTGGAAGCCGTGCGCGGGCACGGGGGAGAGAGCGCGCGCTTTCTCGGCGGCGCGACGAGTGCAGCATCGGACGTGGTCGACGAGATGGCGCGCGAGCACGCCGAGGAGCCGATCTGGTCCTGGCTGTCGCGCCGCCTCGAGCGCTGGTAAGGCGCCCAGGGAGACACCATGCGGCGATGGCAGGTGTGGTTCTTCCGCAGGCCCGTCCAGATGGTGTTCTGGATCGTTGTCATCGCTGCGGCCTGGTTTCTCGTGTCGTCGACGAGGGAGCACGCGCGGTGGTCGACGTGGTGGAGGTCGGTCACGCGCCCCGAGCCCGCGCTCGTCGCGCCGCGGGACGGGCGGTCGGCCCCGCCCGAAGGCTGGACGCCGGTGGCCAGGGCCGCGATGCCCGCGGTGGTCAACATCGCGTCGGCCAGGACGGTGCGGGGCCCGGCCGGGCCGGCGACGCCGTTCTTCTCGGATCCGTTCTTCCGCTTCTTCTTCGGCCCCGAGCGGGCGCCGCGGCGCGAGCGCAGCCTGGGCTCGGGCGTCATCGTGACGCGCGATGGCTACGTCCTCACGAACAACCACGTCGTCGAGGGCGCGCAGGACATCAGGGTGACGCTGGGCGACCGGCGCGAGTTCACGGCCAGGCTCGTCGGCGCGGACTCGAAGACCGACATCGCCGTCCTCAAGCTGCCGGCCGGGAGCTTCAGCATCATCCCGCTGGGTGACTCCAAGCGGGTGGACGTTGCCGAGGTCGTGCTCGCGATCGGCAATCCGTTCGGCCTCTCGCAGACCGTGACGATGGGCATCGTCAGTGCGGTGGGGCGCGCCAACCTCGGCATCGCGGACTACGAGGATTTCATCCAGACGGACGCCGCGATCAATCCCGGGAACTCGGGCGGCGCGCTCGTCAACGCCCGCGGCGAGCTGATCGGCATCAACACCGCGATCTTCTCGCAGAACGGCGGATACATGGGCATCGGGTTCGCCGTGCCGGTCAACATGGGCCGCCAGGTGATGGAGCAGATCATCAAGCGCGGCCGTTTGACCCGCGGTTACCTCGGACTGACCGTGCAAGACCTGACGCCCGCCGTCGCCCGCGGGCTCGGGCTCTCGGAAGCCCGCGGGGTCCTCGTCGCGGACGTCAGCCCGGACGGGCCGGCGGCGGCCGCTGGCATCAGGCGGGGCGACGTGATCACCGCCGTCGACGGCAAGCCCGTGGACGACGTCGGCCACTTCCGCAACCTGGTCGCCGACACTCCGCCCGGGACCCGCGTGCGGCTGACCGTCAAGCGCGACGGGCGCGANGAGCCGATCGAGGTCGCGGTGGGTGAGCTGCCCGATCGCACGCCCACGGCGGCTGCGGCGGGAGCACGAGGACGGCCGGACGCCGCCGGCCTTTCGGTCGCCGATGTCACACCCGAGCTCGTCCGGCGGCTGGGGCTGCCCTCCGGGATCCACGGCGTCGTGGTCACCGAAGTGTCGCCGACCGGCCGCGCCGCGGAGGCGGGCCTTCGTGCGGGCGACGTCATTCAGGAGGTGAACCGGCGGCCGGTGCGCTCGGCTCAGGACTTCACGCGAGCCCTCACCGAGGCCGCGGACCGGGATCTGGTCCTGCTCGTCAACCGTGCGGGAACGACGGCCTACGTCGTCATCGATCGAGCAGCATAGCGAGAGGGAGGGTAGCAATGGGCTTCGCCGATATCCTGTGGCTGTTCTTCATGATTTCCGCGCTGCAGCCGATCCTCCGGCAGAAGATGCTCGAGGCCAGCCGGCTGCGGGTGCTGCATCGCTTCGAGCGCGCGCGCAAGAGCCGGGCGATTGCGCTGGTGCACCGCCAGGAAACGATGAGCATCCTCGGATTCCCGCTGATGCGCTACATCGACGTGAACGATTCCGAAGAAATCCTGCGCGCGATCAAGCTGACCGATCCCGACTGGCCGATCGATCTGATCATCCACACGCCGGGCGGTCTGGTCCTGGCCGCGGGGCAGATCGCTCACGCCCTCAAGCGTCACCGGGCGAAGGTCACCGTCTTCGTACCGCACTACGCGATGTCCGGAGGAACGCTGATCGCGCTGGCGGCGGACGAGATCGTGATGGACCCGAACGCCGTGTTGGGCCCCGTGGATCCTCAGCTCGGCCAGTCCCCGGCGGCCTCCGTCCTGACCGTGCTGGACCGCAAGAAGCCCGAGGACATCGACGATCAGACGCTCATCCTGGCCGACGTTTCTCGCAAGGCGATCGCGCAGGTCAAGCGGACGGTCCAGGATCTCCTCTCGGAGCGGATGTCCCCGGAGCAGGCCGCGTCGCTGGCCGAGAAGCTGACGACCGGCACCTGGACGCACGACTATGGGATCATGGCGGAGGAGGCCAAGTCCCTCGGGCTGCCCATCAGCACGGAGATGCCACAGGACGTGTACGACTTCATGAGCCTGTTCCCCCAGCCGACGCGCACACGGCCGGCCGTCGAGTACGTGCCGGCACCGTACCGGACGCCTCAGGGCCGAGGGTGATGCAGGGTCCGTGCGAACCCGCCACCCTGGCTGGCACGCTCGACGACCTGGCCGGTCGGGGCTTCACGGAACATTTCGTGCTGAGGAACGGACGACTCCGCGGACTGGATACGGGGAAGAACTTTGCCGCGGACCAGGTCGTGATCTCGGAGCACTATCGCTTCGAAGGCGTGTCGGATCCCGACGACATGGCCATCCTCTATGCCATCGAAACTCGGAGTGGCATCCGTGGAACGCTGACCGACGCCTTCGGTGTCTACTCCGACCCGATGATCGCCGTCTTCATCGAGGACGTCCAAGACTCGCATCGCTTCGCTCGATCGGGCACTCTTAAGGAGCAGTGAGGGAGGACTCACGGATGAGTATTCAGTCGGTCAATCCAGCCACCGGCGACGTCATCGAGACGTACAAAGAAACCTCGCCGCAAGAGATCGAGCGCGTCCTCGCCACGACGCAGGCGGCGTTTGCCGAATGGCGGCGGACTCCGTTCGCCACCCGGGCGCGGCACATGCGCAACGCGGCCGAGATGCTGAAGAAGCGACGAGCCGACTACGCGCGCCTGATGACGCTCGAGATGGGCAAGCCGATCGTCCAGGCCGAGGCCGAAGTAGACAAGTGCGCCTGGGCCTGCGAGTTCTTCGCCGAGCATGCCGAAGCGCTCCTGGCCGAGCAGCCGCGTGAGACCGATGCCTCGCGGAGCTACGTCCGCTTCGATCCGCTGGGGACCGTGCTGGCCGTGATGCCCTGGAACTTCCCTTTCTGGCAGGTCTTTCGCTTCGCGGCGCCCGCGCTCATGGCCGGGAACGCGGGCGTTCTCAAGCATGCCTCGAACGTGCCGGGCTGTGCGCTCGCGATCGAGAGCGTCTTCCGCGACGCTGGCTTTCCGCGTGGCCTGTTCGCGACCGTGCTGATCGGATCGTCGGCGGTGACCGGGCTCATCGCCGATCGCCGCATCGTCGCCGCGACATTGACGGGGAGCGATCGCGCCGGGAGCACGGTGGCCGAGCACGCCGGTCGGGCGCTGAAGAAGACGGTGCTCGAGCTCGGCGGCAGCGATCCGTTCATCGTTCTCGCCGACGCCGATCTGGCCACGACCGCGAAGATGGCGGCCGAGGCGCGGCTGGTCAACAGCGGCCAGAGCTGCATCGCGGCCAAGCGCTTCATCGTCGTCGAGGCCGTGGCCGATCAGTTCATCCCGCGGTTCGTGGAGGAGCTCCGCGCTCGCCGCGTCGGCGATCCGCTGGCCCGCGACACCCAGGT
>JGI25382J43887_10001136_pt1 | contig 10420 bp, 7 predicted proteins | sample GraSoi013_1_40cm_3_FD_43887 | JGI IMG/M metagenome (IMG submission 43887) | reverse complement strand
CGTACATTGACTTGCTGGGGGGGTTCTGCCAGAATTTCCAGCACGTTGGCCCACCCATGACGACCCCGAAGCGCCCATTTCACATTGCTTCCGACGCTGAGATCAAGCGCGGCGAGGTGTCGGACGTCTATTTCGCCCGGACCGTGGAGATCCTCCGGCACCGCCAGGACCGCAAGCGTGTCAAGGCGGAGATCTATCTCAAGAGTCTGCCCGACGACTGGCGGTGGGGGATTCTCGCCGGCATCCAGGAAGCCGCAGTGCTGCTGGAAGGATTGCCGGTGGACGTCCGGGCTATGGATGAGGGCACCGTGTTCGAGCCGTACCAGCCCGTGCTCGTCATCGAGGGCACGTACGTGGAGTGGGCGCAGTACGAGACGGCGCTTCTGGGGCTCCTGTGCCAGGCCGCGGGCATCGCCACCAAGGCCGCGCGCTGCAAGAAGGCCGCGGGTGAGCGCCAGGTGATCTCCTTCGGTGCGCGGCGCATGCACCCGGCGCTGGCCCCGATGATCGAGCGCAACGCGTTCATCGGCGGGTGCGACGGGGTGGCGGTCACGAAGTCGGCCGAGCTGATCGACGCCGACCCGATGGGAACGATCCCGCACTCCCTCGTCCTGATGGTCGGCGACACGGTCGAGGCGCTCCAGGCCTTCCACGAGGTGATCGACCCCAAGGTGCGCCGGGTGGCGCTCATCGACACGCTCCAGGACGAGAAGTTCGAGGCCATCCGCGTCGCCGAAGCCCTGGGCAAGGACCTCTACGCGGTCCGGCTCGACACCCCGTCGTCGCGCCGGGGCGACTTCTACCGGATCATCGAGGAGGTCCGCTGGGAGCTCAACCTGCGCGGCTTCGATCACGTGAAGATCATCGCCTCGGGGGGCGTCGACGAGTACGAGATCCTCCGGCTCAACCCGGTGGTCGACGCGTACGGCGTGGGCACCTCCATCGCCAACGCCCCCGTGCTGAACTTCGCCCTCGACATCATGGAGATCGAGGGGCACGCTATCGCCAAGCGCGGCAAGTGGTCGGGCGCCAAGGAGGTCTTCCGCTGCCGGGGCTGCCGCGCCACCGTCGTCGTCCCGGCCGCCAAGCGGCCCGCGCCCTGCGCGTGCGGCCAGCCTGTGTGGAGTGCGACGCCGCAGGGCGCCGGCGCTGCCGCAGGCACGCCCGCCCGAGGCGAGCCTGTGTGGGAGGCGCTGCTCAAGCCGCTCGTGGCCGCTGGCCGAATCGTGCGCGACCTGCCGCCGCCCCGGACCATCCGCGAGTTCGTCCTGGACCAGCTCGCCGCGGTGCCGCTGGAGATACCGGGACGGCGGGGGCTCCGCCAGGACTTCTAGGCGCATGACGATCCTCGACACGATCGTTCGAGACAAGCGCGACGAGCTTCACCGGCGGCGCCGCGCCACGCCCCGCGCCGTCCTCGAGGCGCGCTGCCGCGACCTCCCAGCGCCGCGCGATCTGGAGGAGGCGCTCCGGCCGGCGCCGGGCCGGGTCCGGCTCGTCGCCGAGGTGAAGAAGGCCTCGCCCTCCCGGGGCGTCCTGGCCCCCGACCTGGACCCGATCGGGCTGGCGCGCCTCTACGCGCGCCACGGCGCCCACGCCATCTCCGTGCTCACCGACGAGAAGTACTTCCAGGGGAGCCTCGAGCTTCTGGGAGCGATCCGCGCCGCGGTCGAGGTGCCGCTGCTGCGCAAGGACTTCATCCTGGACGAGTACCAGCTCTGGGAGGCGCGAGCGGCCGGCGCGGACGCCGCGCTCCTCATCGTGGCCATCCTCGAGGCGCCGCAGCTCCGCGACCTCCAGCAGGCGGCCAAGGAGCTGGGGCTGGCCGCGCTCGTCGAATGCCATGCCGCGGCCGAGATCGAGACAGCGCTGGCCGTCGGCGCCCGGATCCTCGGGATCAACAACCGCGACCTGCACACGTTCGAGACGCGAGTGGAGACGACACTCGAGCTGCTTCCGCTGATCCCGCCCGGGCCAATCGTGGTGAGCGAGAGCGGCTTTTTCACCGCCGCGCAGGTGCGCGCCGTCGTGGCGGCGGGCGCGCACGCCGTCCTCGTCGGCGAGGGACTCGTGAGGGCCGGCGACGTGGCCGCCAAGATCCGGGAGCTGACGCTCGGTGACTAAGGTCAAGATCTGCGGGATCACCAACCCCGAGGACGCCCTGCTGGCGGTCGAGGCCGGCGCCGATGCGCTCGGTTTCATCTTCGTGGAGGGCACGCCGCGCTTCGTCACGCCCGAGCAGGCGGCGCCGATCATCCGGGGCCTGCCGCCCTTCGTCACGCCGGTGGGTGTGTTCTGGGATCATCCGGCCGGCCACGTGAAGGCAGTGGCCGAGGCCTGCGGGCTGCGGGCCCTGCAGTTCCACGGCGACGAGCCGCCCGAGGAGATCGCCCAATTCGCTCTGCCCGCGATCAAGACCGTCAAGCTGGCCCCCAGCGCGGCTCCCGGCGGGCGCGCGCCGTCGGCGCCCGCCCTGACGGAGCGCTATCGGGGCTGCGCGGCCATCCTGCTCGACAGCGCCTCCCGCTGGAGCGAGGGCGAGCCGCGCCAGCCCATCGAGTGGGAGATGGCCCGCGACCTGGCCTCCGCTCGGTGGCGGATCATTCTCTCGGCCGGCCTGACGCCGGACAACGTGGCGCGCGCGGTCGCCCTCGCGCGCCCCTACGCGGTGGACGTCAACTCGGGGGTGGAAGGGGTTCCGGGCCGGAAGGATCCGGACAAGGTCCGGCGGTTCATCGCGGAAGCCCAGCGGGTCTCATGACGCGCCTGCCCGACGCCGCGGGGCACTTCGGGCGCTATGGCGGCCGCTTCGTGCCGGAGACGCTGATGGCGCCGCTCATCGAGCTCGAGCGGGCCTACGTCCGGGCCAAGCGGGATGGGCACTTCCAGGCCCGGCTCGCCGGCCTGCTGCGCGATTACGCCGGACGGCCGACGCCCCTCTACTTCGCGGGCCATCTCTCCGAGCACGTGGGCGGCGCGCGCATCTANCTCAAGCGCGAGGACCTNTGCCACACGGGCGCCCACAAGATCAACAACGTGCTCGGGCAGGGGCTGCTGGCCGCCCGCATGAAGAAGGGGCGCCTCATCGCCGAAACGGGGGCGGGCCAGCACGGCGTGGCCACCGCCACCGCGGCGGCGCTGCTGGGGCTCGAGTGCGACGTCTACATGGGCACGGAGGACGTCGAGCGGCAGGCGCTCAACGTCTTCCGCATGCGTCTGCTCGGGGCGCGCGTCGTCCCCGTCGACGCCGGGAGCCGGACGCTGAAGGACGCGATCAACGAGGCGCTGCGCGACTGGGTCACCAACGTCCGCACCACGTACTACCTGCTCGGCTCGGCGCTCGGGCCCCATCCGTATCCCATGATGGTGCGCGACTTCCAGGCCGTGATCGGCCGGGAGACGCGTCGCCAGGCCCAGGCCGCGCTGGGGCGCCTGCCCGACGTGCTGGTGGCCTGCGTCGGTGGCGGGTCGAACGCGATCGGGTTGTTCCATCCGTTCATCGCCGACCGCCGCGTGAGGATCGTGGGGGTGGAGGCGGGCGGCCACGGCCTGGCCAGCGGGAAGCACGGCGCCAGCCTCAGCGCCGGCAGCGTGGGCGTGCTGCACGGGTGCATGACCTATCTGCTCCAGAACGACGACGGCCAGATCGCCACCGCTCACTCGATCTCGGCGGGCCTCGACTATCCGGGTGTGGGGCCCGAGCACGCCTACTACAAGGACACCGGGCGGTTCGAGTTCGTCGCCGTCACCGACGAGGAGGCGCTCGCGGGCTTCCAGGCGCTGGCGCGGCTGGAGGGCATCATGCCGGCCCTGGAGTCGGCTCACGCCGTCGCCTACGCCATGCAGCTGGCCAAGCGGCTGCCGAGGTCGAAGGCGATCGTCGTGGGGCTGTCGGGCCGTGGCGACAAGGACGTGCAGGTGGTGGCCAAGGCCCTGGGAGACGGGGCGCGATGACGCGCCTGGCCACGACGTTCCAGCGGCTGCGCGCATCGGGCGAGCGGGCCCTGGTGACCTACTTCACCGCGGGGGACCCGTCGCTCGAGGCCACCGCCCGGCTCGCCGCCGAGGCCGAGCGGCGGGGCGCCGACGTGATCGAGCTGGGCGTGCCCTTCTCCGATCCCCTCGCGGACGGACCGGTCATCCAGCGCGCGGGCCAGCGGGCCCTGGCCGCCGGCGCCTCGCTGGGGCGCGTGCTGGAGACGGTCACGACCCTGCGCGGCGAGGTGCGGGCGCCCCTCGTGCTGCTGACCTACTACAACCCGGTGCTGGCCTTCGGGCTCCGTCCGTTCGCCGAGACCGCCGCCAAGGCGGGCGTCGATGGCGTCATCGTCGCCGACCTGCCGCCCGAGGAGGCCGGGCCGCTCGGCGCCGAAGCCGAGCCGGTCGGGCTCGACGTGGTCCACCTGGCCGCGCCGACCTCCACCACCGATCGGCTCCGGCTGATCGCGCGGCGCAGCCGGGGCTTCATCTATCTGGTCGCGCTGATGGGTGTCACCGGCGAGCGGGCGGCGCTCTCCAGGGAGCTGGAGGCCCAGATCCGCGCGCTGCGGCTCGTCACCACCAAGCCCGTGTGCGTCGGCTTCGGGATCGGTCGGCCCGAGCAGGTCGCCGCGGTCGGCCGGCTGGCCGATGGCGTGATCGTCGGCTCGGCGATCGTGCGCCTCGTGGAAGAACGCGCGGGCTCGCCATCCCTCGTCTCCGACGTCGGCGACTTCATCGCTGCGCTCAAATCTCCACTGCGGGGGCTCAGCCCGGGTCAGCCTGTGTCGACCACGCTATCCACAGGGCGCGGGGCGTCGTTATCGGGCCACGATGCCGACGTGAGGCGCCCTCAACCCCCAGAAGATACGGGTCTCCACAGGCTCACCCGGGCCGAGCCCCGTCGCGAGACATCGAGCGCCACGAAGCCTGGCGGCGCCGGAACGAAGGATCGCCAGCCACGAGTCTCCCGATCGCGGCCATCGCGGTCGGCATCTGCATCGGAGTAGGCGATGGCGTGGTTCCGACGCAAGAGCGAGGGGGAGGGCGAGGCCAGGGGCCGGAAGGTCGTCATCGCCGAGGGCCTGTGGATCAAGTGCGACTCCTGCAAGGAGATCGTCTACCGCGCCGAGGTCGAGCGCGCCGGTCGTGTCTGCCCAAAGTGCCGGTACGCCTTCCGCATCAGCGCGCGCGAGCGCATCGTCCAGCTCGTCGATCAGGGCTCGTTCGAGGAGCGCGAGCGCGGGGTCGCCTCCGTGGATCCGCTGGGCTTCAAGGACACCAAGCGCTACCGCGACCGGCTCCGGGCGGCGCGCGAGAAGACCGGCAACACGGAGGCGGTGGTCACGGGGCTCGCGCGCATCGGAGGGCTGCCGACCGTGCTCTGCGCCTTCGACTTCGCCTTCCTGGGCGGCAGCATGGGCTCGGCGGTGGGCGAGAAGCTCACCCGCGCCATCGAGCTGGCCATCGCCAAGCACGTGCCGGTGATCATCGTGTCGGCCTCGGGTGGCGCCCGCATGCAGGAGGGCATTCTCTCCCTGATGCAGATGGCAAAGACCGCGGCCGCGCTCGAGCGCCTGGCTGCCGAGCGTCTGCCCTACATCTCCGTGCTCACCGATCCGACCACCGGCGGCGTCACCGCGAGCTTCGCCATGCTCGGCGACGTGATCGTCGCCGAGCCGAGAGCCCTGATCGGCTTCGCCGGACCCCGCGTCATCGCCGAGACCATCCGTCAGCCGCTCCCGGAGGGCTTCCAGCGCTCCGAGTTCCTCCTCGAGCACGGCCAGCTCGATCTCATCGTCGAGCGCCGCGATCTCAAGGAAACGCTGCGCCGCCTGCTCGCCTTCCTCGCGGACCAGCCGCCGTCCGGATGACCTACGCCGAGGCGGTGGCCCGGCTGCTCGCCCTCCGCGGCGGCGAGCACGCGGGCATGCGCCAGGGCCTCGAGCGCATTGACGGGCTGCTGGCCGCGCTGGGCCACCCCGAAGCCCACTACACGCTCGCCCAGGTCGGAGGCACCAACGGCAAGGGCTCGATCGCGGCGATGCTGGCGACCATCCTCAAGGCCGCCGGCCGCCGGGTCGGCCTGTACACCTCCCCCCACCTCGTCTCCTTCCGCGAGCGCATCCGCGTCAACAGCGAGCCCATCGCCGCGGACGGCGTCGTCGACGGCGTGGAGGCGCTGGGCACGCTCATCGCCCGCTTCGACGCCACGACGTTCGAGGCCACTACGGCGCTGGCCCTCGATCACTTCGCCCGCGAAGGCGTGGAGATCGCCGTGCTCGAGGTCGGCCTCGGGGGCCGGCTGGACGCGACGACCGTCGGCGCGCCGGCGGTGACAGTGCTGAGCCGGATCGACCTGGATCACGAGGCGTGGCTCGGCACGACGCTCGAGGCCATCGCCGCCGAAAAGGCCGCCATCATCCGCTCGGGCGTCGCCCTGGCCGCGGCCCAGGCCCCCGAGGCGACGGCGGTGATCATCGAGCGCGCCGCCGCCGCCGGCGTTCCGCTGCTCCTGGAGGGGCGTGACCTCGAAGTGAGCGTGCAGCAGCGGAGCCTGGCCGGCCAGCTCATCGCCTGCAGCGGGCCCGGCTGGGCGCTGGCTCGGCTGCCGGTGCGGCTGCTCGGCACCTTCCAGCCCTCCAACGCGCTGCTGGCCGTGGCCGCCGCCCGCCAGCTGGGCGCCGGCGACGCCGCNATCCGCGAGGGGCTCGAGCGCGCCCGCTGGCCCGGCCGCTTTCAGCTCGTCCCCGGCCGTCCCCGGCTCGTGCTCGACGCCGCCCACAACCCGGCGGGCGCCCGCGCGCTGGCGGCTTCGCTCCGCGAGCACTTCGGCGGCGAGCCCCTCACGCTCGTCCTCGGCATCTCGCGCGACAAGGACGCCGCCGCCATGCTCCAGGCGCTGGCGCCCGTCGCCCGGCGGCTGATCCTCACGCGCGCCGCCAACCCGCGGGCGGCCGACCCGGAGGCGCTGCGCGCCGTCGTGCCGCCCGGCGTCCCGGCGGTCGAGATCGCGTCGTCGGCGGCCCAGGCCCTCGCGATGGCCACCGCGCCGCCGGCCTCCCCCATCGTTTGTATCGCGGGTTCGCTCTTTCTCGTCGGCGAGGTGCTCGCCCAGCTNGCCGGGGCGGGCGATAGCCCTTGTCGCATCGAAAACGGGACTGATAGCATGGAGTCCCTCTTTCGTGAGGACTCTTGATTCCGCCCTTCTCTTTCTGAGCGGTCTGCTGGTGGCCGCAGCGTTCATCGACGCTCGGCCCGCCGTGGCGCAACGCCCGACGTCGGCGACGGTGCCCACGGCTGGGGGTGACGTCACGGTTCTGGCCGACCGCCTCGAAGAGGTCGGGCCCGACAACCTTCTCGTCGCCATCGGCAACGTCGAGATCTCGCGCGGCAGCCAACGCCTGACCGCGGATCGCGTCGAGATCAATCGCCTCACGGGCGACACGGTCGCGGAAGGAAGGGCGATCTTCTACGATGGCGATGACCAGTTGATGGGCGACCGCATCGAGTACAACTTCAAGACGGGCACCGGTGTCGTCTATCACGGCGCCGCGCGGACGGCGCCTTACTATCAGGTCGGCGGGGAGCGGATGGAGCGGCTGGGCGAGGGCCGGTACCGGATCCGGCGGGGAGTCTTCACGACCTGCGAGGACGACCCTCCCACCTGGTCGTTCCGGTTCGGCTCGGCCGACGCCGACCTCGAAGAGCAGGTCTACGGGACGAACGCCTCGTTCTGGGTGAAGCGCGTTCCGCTGATTCCCTTCTTTCCCTTCTTCGCCGCCGCCCTGCGCCGTGAGCGCCAGACCGGCTTCCTCTTCCCCCGCTTCGGCAGCTCGACACGGAAGGGCAACTTCGTCGAGCTCCCCTTCTTCTGGGCGATCTCCGACAGTCAGGACGCCGCCATCACGCTCGATCTCTACGAAGCGCGGGGCCCCGGCGCGACCCTCGAGTACCGCTACATTCTGTCCGAGGTCCACCGCGGCGACGTCAGTGGCTTCTACCTGAAGGAGACCGAGCGCAGGCAGGTGGCGGGGCAGGGGCACGACGACAACCGCGGCTGGTGGCACGCCAAGGACGATTGGAACCTCGGCCACGGGCTCTCCTTCCGAGCGGATGTCAACGGCGTGACCGACGACCTGGTGTTCCGGGAGTACGCGGTCCGGCTTCAGGAAAGGAGCGCCCAGCGGGTCGACTCCAACGTGTTCCTCACGTGGGGCCGGCCCACGTTCAACGTGGTGGGCAGCCTGTCCTGGTATCAGGACCTGACCCAGCGTCGGCCGGTGGAGCTGCAGCGCCTGCCGGACATCCGGCTGGAGAGTGTCCGCCAACCGCTGCCGGGGTTGCCCAGCGTCCTCGGCGAGGTGGAGTCGAGCGCCACGCACTTCGTCCGTGACGTCGGCGCCGAGGGCAACCGGGTCGACCTCCACCCCCGCCTCACGCGGCCCACCCCCGTGGCCGGCGTGTTCACGGTGAGCCCGTTCGCCGGCGGGCGCCTCACGGCGTACGACAGGACCGTCACCGGGACGCGGCTCACCGGCGACGGGGGGCTGACCGTGCAGGAGACGAACGACGAGCCGCGCCTGCGGCAGATCCTCGAGCTGGGCGGCGACCTGGAGACGCGCGCCGCCCGGATATACGACCTGGGCGACCTGGCGGGGGTCAGCGCGATCCTGCACACGATCGAGCCCCGCGTGAACTACACCTGGCTGGACGGTTCCGGCCTCCAGCGCTTCATGCGATCGGGCGCGTTGCGCGCCAGCCGCATTCCCCAGTTCAACTCGATCGACGCGATCCCCGAGGAGAGCCGCTTCACCTATTCGGTCACGAACCGCCTGCGGGCCCGGACGGTGGCGCCGGAGGGCACCGAGCCGACCCGCTGGGAGCTGGTGCGGTTCGTGCTGGGGCACTCCTACGAGCTGCTGAACCCGGTCCGGCCGCTCGGCAACGTGACCGGCGACCTGATCCTCAACCCCAANCGCGTCTTCANCTTCCGGGGCGATACGAGCTACAGCGTGTACGCCGGCGAGGGNTTTCAAACCGGTAACATGGACGTGTCCGTCGACGTCGCGCCCGTGAAGGCATCGGTGGGCACGCGCTTCAACAAGCCGGATAGGGTCAACTTCCTGCAGGGCAATCTCAGCGCCGACGTGACGCGCTGGGCCACCGGCCGGCTCACCACCAACTGGGATCTGCGCACCAACACCTTCGTCGAGAATGCCATCGCCCTGGAGCTCAAATGGCAGTGCTGGTCGTTCACGGTGGAGTTCATCCGTCGTCACCAGAACGAGGACGAGCTGCGCTTCGCGCTAAATCTCTTAGGGGTCGGCACGCCGCTGGCGACGCGCTTCGGAGGCCTCGGCGGCACGACCGGCTCGGCCGGCCCCGGAGGGAGCCTCAAGTGATTCCGTTCATCGATCTCACCCGTCAGCACGCCGGCATCCGGGCCGACCTCCTGNCCGCCGCCGCCCGCGTCCTGGACTCGGCGCGGTTCATCCTGGGCGGGGAAGGCGAGGCGCTCGAGCGCGAGCTGGCGGCGCTGGCCGGCGTGCGCCACGCCATCGGCGTGGCCTCGGGGACCGACGCGCTCCGGCTGGCGCTGACGGCGGTCGGCGTCGGCCCCGGCGATGAGGTCATCACGCCCGCGTTCTCCTTCGTTGCCTCGGCCTCGACGATCGTCATGGTCGGCGCCACACCCGTCTTCGTCGACATCGATCGCGAGACGTACGCGCTGGAGGCCGGCGCCGTGGAGCGCGCCATCACCCGCCGCACCCGCGCGATCATTCCCGTGCACCTCTATGGCCACCCGGCGCCCATCGATCGGATCGCGGCGCTGGCCCGCACCCACGGGCTGGCGCTGGTCGAAGACGCCGCCCAGGCCATCGGGGCCACCCACGACGGCCGCCCCGTCGGCGGCTGGGGCGACGCCGCCTGCTTGTCGTTCTATCCGACCAAGAACCTCGGCGCCTGCGGCGACGGCGGAATGGTCCTCACCGACCGCGACGACGTGGCCGAGCGCGTGCGGCGCCTCCGCCATCACGGCGACGGGGGCCGCTATCGGCACCTGGAGCTGGGATACACCGCGCGCCTCGACGAGCTGCAGGCGGCTATCTTACGCGTGAAGCTGGGCCACCTCGGCGCCTGGACCGACGCGCGCCGGCGGATCGCCGAGCGATATCGCACGCTGCTGGCCGGCCTGCCGCTGGGCCTGCCGGGCGAGCGCCCGGGCGCGCGACACGTGTATCATCTCTATACCGTGCGGCATCCGCAGCGCGACGCGCTGGCCAAGGCCCTGGCCGATCTCGGCGTGGGCACCGCGGTGCACTACCCGATCCCGGTCCCCGCTCAGCCGATGTTCGGGGTCGGCCTGAGTGAAGTAGTGCGAGCCGCAGGGCGGCCGCGGAGCCGAAGGCGGAGCGCGTCCGAGGCGAGCCTGAGTGAA
>JGI25382J43887_10001131_pt1 | contig 10428 bp, 12 predicted proteins | sample GraSoi013_1_40cm_3_FD_43887 | JGI IMG/M metagenome (IMG submission 43887) | reverse complement strand
CGAAACCACGAAAACCACGAAACACCGAAGATGAGACCCGAGCCTTTCGTCTTTTTCGTGTTTTCGTGCTTTCGTGCTTTCGTGGCTAGGCTGTAAGCAGTGGAGCGATTGCAGAAAATTCTCTCCCAGGCCGGTATCGCCTCCCGCCGCGCGAGCGAACAGCTGATGCTCGACGGCCGCGTGACCGTGAACGGCGTCACCGTGCGCGAGCTCGGCACGAAGGCCGACCCGGCACACGACGACATCCGCGTCGACGGACGCCGCGTCAAGGTCGTCGAGCGCCATCGCTATCTGCTCCTGAACAAGCCACGCGGGTACGTGACGACGCGATCGGATCCCCAGCGGCGTCCGACGGTGATCGACCTGTTGCGCGGCGTGCGGGAGTACGTCTATCCGGTCGGACGACTCGACTTCGACTCGGAAGGCTTGCTGCTGCTGACCAACGACGGCGATCTCGCGGCGCGCCTGACGCATCCGCGCCACGGCGTCGCGCGCGTCTACGAGGCGCGCGTGCTCGGCGTCCCAGACGCCCACGATCTCAATCGCCTCGGCCGGGGCATCGTCGTCGACGGCCGGCGCACGCAGTCCGCCGACGTCAGGCTCCTCCCGCATGGACGCGATGCGAGTGAAGCAACGATCGCGATCACGATCCGTGAGGGCCGCAACCGTCAAGTGCGGAACATGTGCGACGCCATCGGCCACCCCGTGAGGCACCTGAAACGCGTCGCCATCGGCCCATTGAGGGATGCGAAGCTGAAGGTCGGTCAGTGGCGAGAGCTGACCGACGATGAAGTCGACCGACTGCGCAAGTCAGCCGCGCTGAATCATCACAAAGGACACGAAGGACACAAAGGAAAACGTCTACGGTCCTGACCTTTGTGTCCTTTGTGTCCTTTGTGTTGGCTCAGTGTATCGACCCACCGGGCTCCTCGACCTCGGGCTCCGCGAGCGGCAGATCCTCTTCGCGCGTCGGCTGCTCCACGAGAATCGGCACGTCGAGGCCCAGCGCCTCCGCCATGTCCTCGACCTTTGGCAGATCGTTGAGATCGTTCAGCCCGAACCGGATCAGGAATTCCCGGGTCGTCGCGTAGAGGAACGGCCGGCCGACCACCTGCTTGCGTCCGACGATCTTGATCAGCCCGCGCTCGAGCAAGGTGTTCAGCACGCCTGCCGTGTTGACGCCGCGGATTTCGGTGACCTCGAGCGCCGTGATCGGTTGTTTGTAGGCGATGACCGCGAGCGTCTCGAGCGCCTGCACCGTGAGTCTCTGCGTCGAGCGCTCGTGGAACAGCTTTCGAACCCAGTCATGCAGATCCGAGCGCGTGACGATCTGATAGCCACCGGCGACTTCGACCANCTGCAGGCCGCCGGGCCGATCGTAGTCCTGTTTCAACTCGGCCAGCGCCGCCTGCACGTCTTCCTTCGGCTCGGTGTCGAGCAGCTTGAACATCGCCTTCGGCGTCAGCGGCTCGGGCGAGGCGAAGATCAGGGCCTCCAAGATCGATTTCAGCTCCGCGCTGGCGCGCTGCGCGTCTCGAACAGTCGGTTCTTCAGCCACGATGTGTCTCCGGATCGCCTATCGGATGCGGCGCATCGGCCGGCCGCGCGCGCTTGTAGACGCGAATCGGTCCGAAGCTGCCCGATTGGAACACGCGCACGAGTTGGAGCCGAATCATCTCGAGCAGCGCCAGGAACGTCACGATGAGGCCGGCGCGATCCTGGACGTCGGCGAACAGATCCTCAAACCCGCACGCTTCGGTTTCCGAGAGACGCGCAAGCAGGTCGTCGATCCGTGTCTCGACCGAGATCTGCTCCGCTGGGAGCAGAATCTTCGGCCGCTGCTTCGCGCGCTCCACGACCGCCTGAAACGCCGACAGCAGGCTGAAGAGATCGACCTCCAGCTCCGGCTCGTAGCCGTCGCCGGCGATGTCGGCGATGCGCTCGTCGGGCCGCAGCCACTGTGCCGCGCGCACCTGCTCGCGCTCGTGCAGCAGCGCGCCGGCGGCTTTGAACTTTTGATGCTCCAGCAGACGCCGAACGAGCGCGTCGCGTGGATCTTCTGCTTCGCCTTCGACGCCCGCCGCGGTTTCGGGACGCGGCAGCAGCATCTTCGACTTGATGTGAATGAGCGTCGCCGCCATCAGGAGAAACTCGCCCGCGATGTCGAGATTCAGCTCCTGCATCAGCTCGATCGCCGCCAGGTATTGCGCAGTGATGAGGGCGATGGGGATGTCGTGGATGTTCACCTCGTGCTTCTTGATGAGGTGAAGCAGCAAATCGAGCGGCCCCTCGAAGTTTTCGAGCTTGACCGGAAATGCGTCAGGGGCGGATTCGAAGTCGTGGGCTTGATCCATCACTGTGCCCCGACGACCGCTGCGTGAACACGAAGGACACGAAGGACACAAAGGATATGCATGAAAGACCGCAAATTGTTTTTCCTTTGTGTCCTTTGTGTCCTTTGTGTTGAAAGCATCTGCGTCAGTTCTATCGGTACGTAATCTTCACCGCATCACGCACGCGCGCCATCGTCTTCTGCGCCTCGGCGCGCGCCCGCTTGGATCCGTCGAACAGAATTTCCTTCAGCTGATCGGGCTTCGCCAGGATGGCGGCGCGACGCTCGCGGATCGGATCGAGGCGCGCGTTGAGCGCAGTGGCGAGTTTCGTCTTCACCTCGACGTCGCCCACCTGGCCGGCGCGGTAGCGCGTCTTGAGATCCTCGACTTCCTCTGTGTTCGGGTTGAACGCGTCGTGATACGTGAATACCGGATTTCCTTCGACCGTGCCTGGGATGTCAGCCCGCACGCGCTTGGGATCCGTGTACATCCGCATCACCTTCTTCTTGACCTCGCCGGCCGTGTCGGACAGATGAATGGTGTTACCGAGGCTCTTGCTCATCTTCTTATCGCCGTCGAGGCCGGGGAGCCGTTCGAACTTCGTGAGCATCGGCTCCGGTTCGACGAGGACATCGCCGAAAAAATTGTTGAAGCGGCGCACGACTTCACGCCCGAGCTCGAGATGCGCCACCTGATCGGCGCCGACTGGCACGAAGCGCGCATCGTACATCGTGACGTCGGCCGTCTGCAGGAGCGGATAGCCGAGAAACCCGATCGACGACAGGTCCTTGTCCTTCAGGTTCTCCTGCTGTTCCTTGTACGTCGGCACGCGCTCGAGCCACGGGACCGGCACGACCATCGACAACAGCAGATACAACTCGGCGTGCTCGGGCACGAGCGACTGCACGAAGAACGTGCTCCGCTCGGGATCCAGTCCGGCGCCAATCCAGTCGGCCACGTTCTCGTACGTGTACGACGTCAGCTGACTCGTGTCGGCGAAGTCGCTCGTCAGCGCATGCCAGTCGGCGACGAAGTAGAAGCAGTCGTACTGATCCTGCAGCGGCACCCAGTTGCCGAGCGCGCCGACCAAATGGCCCAGATGCAGCCGTCCCGTCGGACGCATGCCTGACACGACGCGCGCACGAGTCACAGAAGCCAAGAAAGCAGCAGACGCGACGGCGGGATGACGAGGTAGTCGAAACCGCGGGTGAACATGAGCACGTAGAGGAGCACGAACCCGTACGGCCGAATCAGCGAGTCGTAGCGAGACGCGAGCGGCCGCGGCAGCAGCCCACCGAGGACGTTTCCGCCGTCGAGCGGCGGAATCGGAATCATGTTGAAGACGGCGAGCAGCACGTTGGTCTGCATCGCGGTCGCGAACAGCGTCGCCATCGGCGCCGTGACGTTCGGTTCTCCCAGCGTGTACGGCGACACGGGGACGATGCGCAGAAGGACCGCCGCGGCGACGGCGAGAAGAAGATTACTGGCCGGGCCGGCGGCCGCGACGAGCACGTAATCGCGGCGTGGATGCCGGAGCTGGCGGACGTTGACCGGCACCGGTTTCGCCCAACCGATGAGGAATCGAAAGCCCGTCGTCATGGCTACGAGGGGAAACAGGATCGTGCCGATCGGATCCGCGTGCACGAGCGGATTCAGCGAGACGCGGCCGAGCAGACGCGCCGTGGGATCGCCGAGCCGATCCGCCGTCCACGCGTGCGCCATCTCGTGAATGGTCAGCGAAAACAGCAAGACGATGAAGGCAATGAAGATTTGACCGATGTTGATGTCCAAGAGGGGATCACGTTGAACGCAAAGGCCGCCAAGACCGCAAAGAAGAGGTTGTTTCTTTGCGTCCTTTGCGCGCTTTGCGTTCGATGTCGACAGGTTACGGCCGACTCGCGAAAAACGCAAGAACGGCGTCGGCCGTTTTCGCGCCGACAACAGCCGCCAGCTCTTCACGCGTCGCGCGCCTCACGCCGGCGAGGCTCCCGAACGTCGTCAGCAATGTCTTGCGCCGCCGCGGCCCGACGCCGGGCACGTGATCGAGCTCGGATCGCAGGTCGCGCATCGCGCGTGCACGGCGGTGGAACGTGACGGCGAAGCGATGCGCTTCGTCGCGGATCCGCTGCACGAGCAGCAGCGCCGGATCGGTCGCCGCGAGCGCAATCGGATCCTCGCGGTCGCGCGTGTAGAGCAGCTCCTCTTTCTTGGCGATGCCGACCGCGACGAGGTTCGCGAGACCCAATTCTTCGAGCGCCGCGTACGCCGCCGTCAACTGCCCTTTGCCGCCGTCGATCAGCACGAGATCGGGAAACGGACCGCCGTGCTCGAGCAGCTTGCGATAGCGTCGCAGCACGACTTCGTGCATCGCCGCGAAGTCGTCGTTTCTTACTGCGGGCGGGGCCCCACCTTCTTCCACTGGCGCCGGGGCCCCCCTATTCTTTACTTCGGACGGGGCCCCACCCCCGTCCGCTGACGCGCTCGGGCCGTGGCCCTCGCGCGTATCCAGAACAGAACGTCCCGTGCCTCTGATTCGAAACTTCCGATATTCCGCGCGGCGCATGCGGCCGTCTTCGCAGACGACCATCGACGCGACGGTTTCGCTGCCCTGGATCGTCGAGATGTCGAAGCACTCGATGCGCCGCGGCAGCGTCGGCAGCGCGAGGACGTGCTGCAAGGTTTCGAGCGCGTCGTACTGCGCCGCCCTGGCCTGATTGAAGCGCGTCGAATACGCGAGGGCGGCGTTTCGGTTCGCGAGATCGACGAAGCCGCGCTTCTCGCCGCGCTGCGGCACGACAATCTTGACGCGGCGCCCGGCGCGATCGGTCAGCCACGCTTCGAGCGCCTCGCGCTCGTCCGGCTCCACGGTCACATGAATTTCCGGGGGCGCGCCGCGCAGCTCGTAGAACTGCTGAATCGCGGCCGCGAGCACTTCGCCCTCGCGCGATCCGACAATCGCGTCTTCGGTTCCGAGCTCCACGCGCTCGACGACGCGTCCGCTGCGGACCTGGAAGACCTGCAGCGCGACGCCGGCGGGCCCGAGCTTCAGCCCGAACACGTCGCGGTGGCCGAGCTCCGTCGTCGCCATCTTCTGCTGGCGATCGTGCAGCGTCTGCACGGTCCGCATCGCGTCGCGCAGCTGCGCGGCCTCCTCGAACCGCTCGCCCGCCGCCGCGTCGAGCATCCGCGTACGCAGCGTCTTGACGAGCTCGTCGTTCTTCCCTTCCAGAAACAGTTGCGTCATACCCACCGCGCCCGAATACTCGTCGGCCGTGCAGATCGTGTCGACGCACGGCGCGATGCACCGCTTGATGTCGTACTCCAGGCAGGGGCGGCCGCGCTTCCCGGTAATCACCTCGTTGCACGAGCGGATACCGAACAGCCGGTGCGTCAGGCTCATCGTCTTGCGCGCGAAGTGCGCGGGCAGAAACGGTCCGGCATAGAAGCTGCCGTCTCGCTCGACGCGCCGGGCGACGAGCACCCGCGGAAACGCTTCATTCGTCGTCAGCTGCAGGTACGGGTAGTTCTTGTCATCGCGCAGCAGGATGTTGAACTTCGGGCTCCGCTGCTTGATCAGGTTGTTTTCGAGCGCGAGCGCCTCGACCACCGAGTCGGTGACGATGACCTCGAGCCGCGCGATTTCGTCGAGCAGCGCGTCGCGCTTCACGTCCGAGCCGTACCCGCCCAGATAGTTGCGCACGCGGTCACGCAGCGCGCGCGCCTTGCCCACATAAATCGTGTCGCCGTCCGCGTTGAAGTACAGATAGACTCCGGGCTGCTCAGGCAACCGGGCGATCTGTTCCTTGAGTTCGTGGATGGCCATACGCTACTATGTCGCGTTTTCGTTCTGTGTCTGAACCTTCCATTATAAGCCCCGCAGTCAGCGGCACGTCGGTGACGACCGTGAACGGCCGGGCACCACGTCCGCGCACCACCTTCACCGGGCTCATCGGGAAGATCTGCATGTTTCCCCTGCGCGCGATCATCAACGCGTGCGTCAAGCTGCACATCCACCCGAACACGCTCACGCTCATCGGGGTCATCATCAACGTCGGGGCGGCGTGGGCGCTCGGTTTCGGGAAGTTCATGCTGGCGTTCGTCATCATGCTCGTCGCCAACATCTTCGACTTCATCGACGGCAAGGTCGCGCACCTGACCAATACCGTGTCGGAGTTCGGCGCGTTCTGGGATTCGACGCTCGATCGCTTTTCGGATCTTGCGCTCATCACGGGGCTGATCTTTCTCTACTCGAAGCTGGGGCGCGGCGACTACGTGATGATCGCGGCCCTGACGCTGATCTTCTCGATCATGACCAGCTACGCGCGCGCGCGCGCCGAGTCGCTCGTCCACAAGTGCAAGGTCGGCTTCATGGAGCGCCCCGAGCGCATCGTGCTGTTCATGATTGGCGCGTCCACCAATCGGATGGCCGGCGTGCTGTGGGTGATTCTGGTGCTGTCGGTCCTGGCGGTGGCGAACCGGATTTACTACACGTATCTCGCGCTGAACCATCTGCCGATGCCGACCAGAAAGGGCGTGGCCGGTTTCTTCAATCGTGCCTTCTTCTGGACCGATGAACGGGCGACGCTGCCCTACGATCTGTGGGTAATCGCGATTCTCGCGTTCGTGTGGTTGATCCCGCCCGACTGGCTGGGCGATCCCATGGCGTCGGGAGACGGCCTCATCGGATGGCTGAGCGGCCACTGAAATCAGGAATGAGCTAATTCCTCATTCCGCTAGGCCCGTTTCCGCTTCGCCACCGTCGCGCCGGGTTTCGCGGCAACGACCTTCGCCGGTTTCTTCTTCGTCGCGCTCACCGAATCGAGACTCTTCTTCAGCGCTTCCATCAGGTTGACGACGCGCGGCGGCGCTTCGGCAGCCGTGGCGACGATTTCTTCGCCGGCGATCTTGGCGTCGATGATGCGCTGCAGTCCCTCGCGATACTCGTCCTTGTAGTCGGCAAGGTTCAGCGGCCCCTCGAACGTCTCGATGACCTGCTTCGCCAGCTTGATCTCCTCGGGCTTCACCTTCGCCGGGACGGCGCTCAACTCTTCCACCGCGTCGATGCTCCGGATTTCCGCGGCGTGGTGCAGCGTGTACATCACGATACCCCGGTCGTGCGGCTTGACGGCGACGAGGTACTCACGCCCGTAGAGCGCGAGCTTGCCCACGCCGACTTTCCCTTTCATGCCGTCGCGCATCACGGCGAACGCGTCGGCCGCCATGGCGCCGTCGGGCGCGAGGTAGTAGGTACGGTCGACGTACATCGGATCGATCGACGAGTCGTCGGCGAACTGGACCAGATCGATCACGCGCGTCGATTCGGGACGCACCTTGTCGAAATCCTCGTCCGACATGATGACGTAGCGTCCCTTCTCGAACTCGTACCCCTTGACGATCTCCGAGTTCGGCACCTCGCGGTTGCAGCTCGGGCACCAGCGCTTCTGCTGGATGCGCGTCTGGCACTCGCCGTGGAGCTGGTTGAACGAGATCGTCCCGCTCGACTCGGTGGCCGGGAACACTTTGATCGGAATGTTCACCAGGCTGATTTTCAGAAATCCCTTCCAGGTCGCTCGTGCTGCCATAAATGGTCTTTGGTCTTTGGTCGTTCGTCCTGGGTCGTTAGTCGTTTCGTTCTAAGGCGTCAGTCACGCCAGTCTCTTGTATCGGTCGATGCGATGTCGCCCTTGACGAGCGGCAACGACAAACGACCAATGACTAACGACCAATGACCAACGACCACATCATGCTTCGTCGCGCTCGTCGTGGGCGCCGAGATCCAGTCCGGTGCCCGTGAAGTGGATGGCGTGCTCGCCGATCTTGTCCCGCAGGAGCCGCCGCGCGGCGCCGTATTTGTCGCCCGGCACGATGAGACGCCGTGCAAGATTGCGCAGCCGTGAGATGACGATGAGCGCGATCTCGTGCTCGCCTTCGCGCCAGCTGATGCCGCCGATCTCGTGGTACGGGATGAACGCGTTGTCCGCCCAGATGCCGTCCTCGTAGAACCCGCGGCCGATGCGGCGGTTCAGCGGCACCAGGTACGCGTAGTAGGCGAACATCATGATTTCGCCGAACGCCTGCTGTCGCAGGTACACGAGCTTGTAGAACACGAGCAGACCCATCGTCACGCCAATGGCGAGCGCCATCCCGTAGTACGGCGGCTTGGGACTCGGCCAGATCAGCAGCGCGCCCGGCTTNCGCCGAAGGAACCGGACGTATTCGAGGATGAGCCGGGCATTCGCAATCAGGAAGCCGGCGCCGAGCAGCAGCAGGATCCCTGCAAGGATCGGCTGAGCGTTCACGAAATAATTCTAGCGGACCGTCCGAGCTGGTTGGGTACAACCCACAACAGGCCTTCGACCGCGATTCTCGGGCCGCGACAACGCGGGGTCCCCAACGCGGCAGCCGCGTTGGGGTGCCGTGGCGGGGCCCCCGCCGCGCACGCTTGCTCCACTACACCTTTTCGACGGCGGCGAGGGTCGGGTCGAAGCAGTGACGGCAGCGCGCTTCGTACATCCCGGTGGCGCCGACCAGCACGCGGTCGCTGCTGGCGACCAGCCGCTGCGTGTGGTTCGCCGGATCGCCGCAGACGACGCAGATGGCCAGCGTCTTGGTGATGTATTCGGCAATCGCGAGGAGCTGCGGCATCGGCTCGAACGGACGGCCCAGGTAGTCCTGATCCAGACCCGCGACGATCACACGTTTCCCGCGGTCCGCGAGCGTGTTGCACGCGGCCGGCAGGTTCGCGTCGAAGAACTGCCCTTCGTCAATCCCGACGACCTCGGTGTCGTCGTCGACGCACTTCACGAGCTCGTCGGAGCTCTTCACGCACTGCGACGCCATACGCATGTCGCTGTGCGAGACGATGTGATCTTCGCTGTAGCGGTTGTCGACGAGCGGCTTGAAGATCTGGACCTGCTGCTTCGCAATCTGCGCGCGGCGCAGCCGGCGAATGAGCTCCTCGCTCTTGCCGCTGAACATGCTGCCGGTGATGACTTCGATCCAGCCATGTTGTGGCTGGCTGCGCACGACGTCCACGTCAGACCCTGGATTGGTACTCGCCGGTTTCCGTGTTGACCCGAACCTTGTCGCCTTCGTTGACGAACGGCGGCACCTGGATGACGAGGCCGGTCTCGAGCGTCGCTGGCTTGACCTGCGCGCTCGCCGTGGCGCCCTTGATGCCGGGCACGGTTTCCTTCACGACGAGATCCACCGTCTGCGGCAGCTCGATGCCGACCGGCTCGACGTCATAGAACTCGACGCGGATGATCGAGTCGGCGATGAGGTAATCCTTCGAGTCGCCGAGCGCCTCGGTCGAGATGTGAATCTGCTCGTACGTCGACGTGTCCATGAAGTAGTAATGGTCGCCGTCGTTGTAGAGGTACTGCATCTCGCGCTCGTCCAGCACGGCGCGCTCGACGTCTTCTTCCGCGCGGAACTTGTGATCCGCCAGCGCCTGCGTCCGGATGTTGCGCATGCGCGCCTGGATGTGCGCGCGCTTGTTGCCCGGCGTGAGATGGTGCAGATCCATGATGCGGAACAAATCGTTCCCGAACTTGATCAGCATCCCTTTTCGAAGTCGCGTCGCTTGGATGGAAGAAGCCATGACCGTATATCCTTGCAATCGTAGCACATGTGGCCCGGCGCCAATCGATCGTGCTACGATGCGAACCGTGGCGTTCACGAGATGGGATCCGCTTCGCGATCTGCTCGCGCTGCATGAGCAGATCGGTCAACTCGTCGGCACCGACGCGCCCGGCTGGACGCCGCCGGTCGATCTCTACGAAACGCCGGCCGCGTTCGTGCTCACCGCGGAACTGCCGGGTCTCGCGCGCGATCAAATCGAGATTCACGCCGAAGACAGCCGCGTGATCATCCGCGGCGCACGCCCCGCCGGACCCGGACGCGACATTCCGTGCGAGCAGTTCCATCGCGTCGAACGCGGACACGGCCGCTTCCAGCGCGCCTTCGCGCTGCCGGAGCCGATCGACGTCGAAGGCATCACCGCCGATCTCAAGGACGGCGTCCTCACCGTCACGATTCCGAAGTCGAACGAGCGAGGCACACGCCGCATCAACGTGTCATGAGATTTCAGATT